>Ga0272441_10000149_pt1 | contig 155825 bp, 154 predicted proteins | sample SSMProp6N_FD_193582 | JGI IMG/M metagenome (GOLD analysis project Ga0272441, IMG submission 193582) | Marine sediment archaeal communities from Little Sippewissett salt marsh, Falmouth, MA, United States - SSM-Prop-6N | ecosystem: Environmental > Aquatic > Marine > Wetlands > Sediment ...
TATCGAATGATAAAGACATTGACCCCGTGGGTGCCTGTGTCGGCATGAGGGGCTCGCGTGTACAGAGCGTGGTTCAGGAGTTGAGAGGCGAAAAAATAGATATCGTTCCCTGTTCCGAAGATCAGGTGAAGTATGTGTGCAATGCCCTCTCCCCTGCCAAGGTCGACCGGGTCTTGGTGGATGAGGATGTGGGAGCTATGGAAGTTATCGTGCCCGATGACCAACTCTCACTCGCCATCGGGAAAAACGGACAGAATGTGAGGCTGGCAGCGAGGCTGACACAGTGGAAAATCGATGTGAAGAGCGATACGATGGTAACAAAACAGCAGGAAGAGGGACATCAGTCTCTGATGGGGATAACCGGCATTGGCGAGCGAACGGCCGACCTTCTCTATAAGGAGGGGTTCAGAAGTGTTGCGGCGATCGCATCGGCGGAACCCGAGATTTTGAGTACCATTAAGGGTGTGAGCCAGGAAAAAGCTGCTGCCTGGATTGAAGAGGCCATGAAAATAGTCGATAGTGAAGTTGAAAAGGAATCGTCCGAGGTTTCCTGAGGAAACCATTTGCCTACGGTTGATGGAATGATAGGGAGTTTCAGTAATGTCTAAGATGAGAGTTTACGAGTTGGCAAAAGAACTCGGAATGGACAACAAGGAACTGATCGCACGGCTGGAGAAGTTTGGTATTGCCGTGAAGGCGCATTCGAGTTCTCTCGAGGATAGCGATGTCGAGCGGATACGAAAAGAGTTTTCTCTCGGTGAACGAAACAAGGTCATAGAGGAAAGGGTGAAGTCGACGGTTATACGGCGAAGGGCCATTCGCCAGCCCTCGGCGATAATAAAGCCCGTTGAGACCGAAGAAGATGTTTCCGAAGAGCTGACGATCGAAGAAGTTCAGGAGACAGTGCCAAACGAGGTGGTTGTCGAGGTTCCAGAGGCGAAAGTAGAGGAAGCAAACGAAACAAAAGAAGAAAAAGAAGAAAAAGAGATAAAAGGAAGACGGCCAAAGGTGAGGGTAAAAGTACTGAGTATGCCGAAGGTCGTTCCAAAGAAGAAAGAGGAGAAACCACAGGAAGAGAAGCCAAGACAAGAGAAGGTAAGGGTAAAAGAACCACCTCCGCCGCAAAAGCCGGAACCCACGGTCAAGGCACCGGAAGTAAAAGAGGTTGTAGCGGAAGTTCCCGACAGTAAGAAGAAGCGGAAACGTCCCGTCGAGGTAGTTGTTGAAGAAGCGCCGGTGAAAAAGAAGGCCTTTGCCAGACAGCTTGTTGAGAAAAAGGAAAAACGTTCGAAAAAAAGTAGGGATAGAGAGGTTAGACGGAGTTGGAAGGAGGAGAAGAAAAAATCTGTTGCTGAGATGAAGGAGACGGAGATCACCACTCCCAAAGCCATTAAACGAAGAATAAAGGTGGAAGAGGCAATACGGGTCGGAGACCTGGCAAAAAAAATGGGGGTGAAGGCGGGCGAACTGATTTCAAAGCTGATCGCAATGGGTGTGATGGTGACGATCAACCAGTCGATTGATATCGATACGGCGACACTGATCGCCAGCGAGTTTGAGTACACTGTCGAGGCCGCGAGTGTTGATTACCAGGAAATAGTCGAGAAAGCAGACGTTTCCCCAGAAAACCTGAAACCCCGTGCACCGGCGATTACTATTATGGGTCACGTTGACCACGGGAAGACCTCTCTGCTTGACGTGATACGGGAGACAAACGTCATTGACGGCGAATCGGGAGGTATCACCCAAGCCATTGGTGCTTATCATGTCCATATTGATGGAAAGGACATCGTATTTCTCGATACGCCGGGCCACGAAGCCTTTACCGCAATGCGTGCGAGAGGTGCACAGGTGACCGATATCGTTGTCCTTGTCGTTGCTGCCGATGACGGCGTGATGGACCAGACCGTTGAGGCGGTCAATCATGCAAAGGCAGCGGGTGTTCCCATCATCGTTGCCGTCAATAAGATCGACAAGGCGAATGCCGAGCCTGATCGAATCAAGCAACAACTGGCCGACCTTGAACTCGTGCCTGAAGAATGGGGAGGGGATACCATATATGCCGAGGTTTCTGCGAAGAAGAATGTGGGGATCGAGGAACTCATGGAATTGATTCTTCTCCAGGCTGACATCATGGAACTCAAGGCGGATCCTGACATGCCAGCCCAGGGAGTGATTATAGAATCAAAACTTGACAGGGGAAGAGGTCCGGTGGCCACCGTTATAGTTCAGCAGGGTACCTTGAGGGAGGGAGATGCCCTTGTTTCCCGAACAGAATACGCCAGGGTTCGGGCCATGATGAATGACAAGGGGCAGCGAGTCGAGGAGGCCGGGCCCTCCATGCCCGTCGAGGTGATAGGATTTTCGGATGTACCCCAGGCGGGGATGGATTTCATATGCGTGGAGGATGAGAAGAAGGCTCGAAGCATAAGCGATTACTGGGTGAGAAAAGAGCGGGAACGGGAACTTACCAAGACGTCGAAGATCACCTTGGAGCAGCTGTACGAAAGGATAAAAGAGGGAAGTAAGGAATTTAACGTTATCATCAAGGGGGATGTCCATGGGTCTGTGGAGGCACTTTCCGATGCCCTCCTGAAGCTCAGTACCGATGATGTAAAGCTTGAAATAATCCATGGTTCGGCGGGCACGATTACCGAGACAGATGTTATGCTGGCCTCTGCCTCTGATGCAATTATCTTAGGATTTAAGGTGAGGCCCGATCTTCGAGTTTCTGAACTGGCGGAGAATGAGGGCGTCGATATCAAGCTCTACGACGTCATCTATGATACCATTGCCGATGTCAGAGCCGCTATGGAGGGGCTTCTGGATCCCATATATGAGGAGGTCGTTCAGGGTCGAGCCGAAGTGAGACAGGTCTTCAAGGTTCCCCGGATCGGGGCCGTAGCCGGAAGTTACGTCACCGATGGTAAGGTGACCCGGAATGCCGGTTTGAGGTTGTTGAGGGACGGAGTTGTTATGTTTGAAGGATCACTCCTTTCGCTCCGACGATTCAAGGATGATGCAAAAGAAGTGGTTTCCGGTTTTGAATGCGGTATAGGAATCGAAGGATTCAACGATATAAAGGAGGGCGATATCATAGAGTCCTACGTGAAAAAGGAAATAGCACGAAAATTATAAACAACATGCAGTGACGTTTCCCCCAAAGGGAGGAGTTTCCCGGTCAGGAAATCGAAGATTCATGAACCGAAGGCGAGTAATATATTCCTTTTTAATTGGGCCCCTTACCCTGCCTAAGGGTGAGGCTCGCGGGTGTGCTCCCGGTCAAAAGTCGGTCTGACTGAGAGATCACGGTAGTGGTACGATGGTGGTCGGTATAGGAATTGTCGATATTTTTATTGCTGAGAGCAGATCTTTGAAAGAAAAACGGGCAGTCCTGCGAAGCATGCTGAAGCGCACGAGAAACAAATTCAATGTTTCCATAGCCGAGATCGAGCAACATGACAACTGGAAGGTGGGGAGAATCGGCTTCAGTGTCGTGGGAAACGACAGGGGCTTTGTTAATTCCAAGGTCGATAAGGTGATACAGTTCATGGAACACCTCAATCTTGCCGAGGTGATCAATTCTAAGATAGAGATTTCCAATGTTTCCGAAGTGCTGGATGGATATACTCATGGGTAATATGCCGAAAATGGGGTCTCGATGTGACCTATCAGGATGCAGAGGGGTCTCAGGGTAAAGATTGACCGAAGGAGTGAAGACGAAAGGTTTTACAATGGGTTTTAAAAGGGCTGATAGGGTCTCTGATCTCGTAAAGGCGGAAATCACCGATATACTGTTGCGGCAGGTGAGAGACCCGCGGATACAAAATGTGACCATTACCGATGTCACAATGAGTGATGATCTGCGTCAGGCGAAGATATATTTTGTTCCCATGGGCAGTGACAGCGTGGCCGATGATGTTACGGAGGGCCTTACAAGAGCCACCGGTTTTCTGAAGAGGGCGTTGGGCAAGCGATTGCAGCTTCGATATGTTCCCGATGTAACCTTTATCTTCGACAGGTCCTTCGATTATGGGGATCGTATCGAGCGATTGCTTGGAGAGATAGAAAAATAGAGAAATAGGATGTTGGAAAGAATCGTTGAGATCATAAATTCAGGGCACCATTTCCTCGTTGCCTCACATGTGAGACCTGACGGAGATGCCATCGGATCTATCCTGGCCCTATACCATGCACTCAGTGACATGGGCAAGGATGTGGTAATCTATAATCGCGACAAGACACCGGAGGTGTACCGGTTTCTTCCGGCTTCCGAGGCCATCGTTCATAGCATCGATTCGTCTGATGCCTTTGATGCGGCAATTCTTTTGGATTGCAGTGATATGGAGAGGGTGGGTGATGAGGTTGGAAGGATAGGCGGCGCAGGCACTATCATTAACATCGACCATCACGTGTCGAATAATGGCTTTACCCCCCTTTCGCTCGTTGATACGAAGGCAAGTTCCACGGGGGAGATACTCTACGGACTCATCGAGATGCTTGGCGTGGCCGTCACTCAAGACATCGCGATGAGTATCTATACGGCGATAATGACGGACACGGGCTCCTTCTGCTATTCCAATACGACGACTGAAACCCTGAAATTGGCGGCGAAACTGGTTGAAGCAGGTGCGGATCCCCGAAGAATTGCCGAAAATGTCTATGAGGCGAGACCCCTTGTTCAGATTAAGCTGATGGAAGAGGCCCTCCATACCCTGGAGATTGACTGGAAGGGGAAAATAGGATCGATTGTGGTAACGCAGGGCATGTTATCGGAACTGGGGGCATTGCCCGAGCATACCGAGGGTCTTGTGGATCTGGTTCGCTCCATAGCGGGCGTTGATGTGGCTGTCTTTTATCAGGAGATGTCGAAAAACAATTTTAAGGCAAGTCTTCGATCGAAGAGAGATATAGATGTGGAAAAGGTGGCACGTGAGTTTGACGGAGGAGGGCATGTCAATGCCTCCGCCTGCAGGTTAGAAGGTGAAATTGAAGCCGTCAAGGGGAGAGTCAGCGCTTCGATAATGAGAGCTACCACTGATTAGCCTCGATATGTTCAAGACGGGGATATAGATAGGTATGAATGGAATTGTTGTCATAGACAAGCCACCGGGGAAGACATCCTATGATGTCATTCGCCATGTCAAACGTCTGGTAAAGGTGAGGAAGATAGGGCATACGGGAACACTTGACCCGCTCGCTACGGGGGTGCTTCCCCTTTGTATCAATGAGGCGACAAAACTTGTACGGTTCTTTTCAAATGATGATAAGACCTACCGCGCCACCATGCTTCTCGGTGTGGAGACCGATACACTCGATATCGAAGGTACGGTGACGGTCGAGCGCAAGGTCGATATCGGAGTCGGAGATATTGAAAATGCGGTAGGCGCGTTTGTAGGCGAAATCGAGCAGACGCCGCCTCGATATTCGGCCATCAAATTCAAGGGAAAACCCCTTTATAAGTGGGCGCGAAGCGGTACGCCCATCGACCCGGACCCTCGAAAGATCACAATATACGGGATCACGGTAGAGGATATTGCCCTTCCCTATGTCACCTTTGAGGTTGCCTGTTCGAAGGGCACCTACATACGGTCTCTCTGCGCGGATATCGGTTCACGGCTGGGTTGTGGTGCCTGCATGGCCGGTCTCAGGAGAAAAAGAAGCGGCTCCTTTGGAGAAAAATCCGCACTTAATCTTGAGAATCTTGATGATAAACGAGGGCGTGAAATGATACAAGAGAGCCTGATTCCCATGGTCGATGCCCTGCCCGATTATCGCGCCATCTCCGTGGCAGATGGGATTGCCGAGAGGATCAGGCAGGGGTATCAGCCCGATTGCGAAACCCTGGGTGTTAATGAACTTTCGTCCCTTGACCGGGGGGATATAATAAAGCTCGTTACGAAGGATAAGGAAATGGTGGCCGTTGCAAAGATGCTTCGTATTTCCCATGATGTTTCCTTCTCGGATGGTAGTGAGAAAATGGTGGAAATTTTAAGGGTATTCAATAATTAAACGAGATGAGCGGGATCTCACAGGTCCCTGCTGTTATATTTAGTGAAACTATAAACTCTAGTGAGGGAGGATAGAAACGGTGTTAGAAGAAGATAAAAAAAAGGAAATAATTGGTACTTACCAGGCCCATGAAAATGATACGGGATCCCCTGAGGTTCAGATTGCCCTTTTGAGTGGAAGGATAACCTATTTGACGGAACATTTTAAGGTCCACAAAAAGGACCATCATTCCAGAAGGGGGCTTTTGAAACTCGTCGGAAGAAGGCGGAGATTGCTCGATTACCTCAAGAAAAAAGATGTCGAACGGTACAGGGAAATTATCAAACGCTTGGGGTTGAGAAGATAGCAGCAATGAGTAAAATTAAAACATGAGGAGTAACCATACACAATGAGTGAAATATTTCAAACAACTTTCGCGGGGAGGGAAATTTCCGTGAAGACCAACTACGTGGCTGGACAAGCCGACGGAGCCGCCCTCGTCAACTATGGCGATACGGTGGTTCTGGTGACGGCCGTTTCCCAAAAGACCAAACGGGAGGGTGTCGATTTCATGCCCCTGACGGTAGATTATCAGGAAACGACCTCTGCCGCTGGAAAGATACCGGGGGGGTTTTTCAAACGTGAGGGGCGACCAAACGAAAAGGAGGTGCTGACATCCAGGATTATTGACAGGTCGACTCGTCCCCTTTTCCCAAAGGGATTTTCCTGCGAAACGCAGATTATAGCCTCGGTACTATCCTTCGATAATGAAAACGGTTCAGATGTGGCGGCTATGTTAGGTGCCTCTGCCGCTCTCGGCATGTCCGACATCCCTTTCAACGGCCCCATTGCCGGTGTCAGGGTGGCGCGCTCGGGAGATAGCTTTATCTGCAATCCCTCGACGGACCAGACGGAAGAGAGTGATATCGACCTTTTCCTGGTGGGAAGAAAGATAGTCCCCGGCACGGACGGGAGAGCCTTTGATGTGAACCTGGTGATGGTTGAAGGGGGATCGAAAGAGGTTGCTGAGGAGGTAATAATAGACGCCATCAGCTTCGGCCTTGAAGAAATGAGGCCGGTCATAGAACTGCAGGATCAGATCTGTGCGGCCATCGGAAAAGAAAAAAGGATCGTCGAGCCCGTTGAAATCGATGAAGCCTTGAAAAAAGCTGTCTATGAAAATGCGAGAGAGGGTTTGCAAAAGGCTTATGGAATTGTGGCAAAGCAGGAGCGGCAGGCGGCGATAAAAGAAGTGCATGCCGAGGTGAGGGACAAGATCATCGCTGAGGCCGGTGAGGATAGTAGCGATCGTTCCTTTCAGATAAACGCCGTTCTTGAAGAGATGGAAAACAAGATCCTTCGTGACATGATACTGAAGGATAAGCGGAGAATCGACAACAGGACGTCCGAACAGATACGTCCGATTACTTCGGAAGTGGGAATACTTCCACGGACCCACGGTTCGGCAGTGTTTACCAGGGGAGAAACCCAATCACTGGTGGTGCTCACGCTCGGCACCTCGTCGGACGAACAGCGTATGGACTATATAAGTGGCGAGGAATTCAGATCCTTCCTCCTCCACTATAATTTTCCCCCCTACTCAGTGGGTGAAGCGCGATTTCTGAGGGGGCCCGGAAGAAGGGAAATAGGGCACGGAGCCCTGGCGAGAAGGGCGCTACTTCCCCTGTTGCCTTCCCAGGAAGAGTTCCCCTACACGATCAGAATTGTATCGGAAATTATGTCGTCCAACGGTTCCTCGTCAATGGCAACGGTATGTGGGGGATCCCTTTCCCTGATGGATGCCGGAGTGCCCGTCAAGGATGTGGTTGCAGGTATTGCCATGGGACTCTTGAAAGAGGGAGATGACGTGGTCATACTCTCTGATATCCTGGGTGATGAAGATCATGCGGGAGATATGGACTTCAAGGTCTGCGGTACGGAAAAGGGCATCACCGCCATGCAGATGGATATAAAAATCGACGGTGTTGACAAGGCCATATTGAGTAAGGCTCTCGATCAGGCGCGGGATGGAAGACTCTTTATCATCGGCAAACTCAAAGAGACGATTGCTGCACCCCGTGAAGACCTTTCCAAGTATGCACCCCGTATTACCACTATCACGGTAAAGCAGGAGAAGATACGTGACGTCATCGGTACCGGTGGAAAGAATATCAGACACATCATCAGTGAGACGGGTGCTGAAATTAATGTGGATGACAGCGGAACCGTTACCATCGCATCGAGTGATGGGGAGGCATCGGTCAGGGCCATCGAAATGATCAAGGCGCTGACTGAAGAGGCAGAGATTGGCAAGATTTATCTCGGTACGGTCAAAAAGGTCGTCGACTTTGGCGCCTTTGTCGAGATCATACCTGGCACGGATGGCCTCGTTCATATATCTCAGCTTGAGAACAAGAGAGTGAACAAGGTAACCGACGTGCTCAATGAAGGTGACGAAGTTTACGTGAAGGTTATCGATATCGACAGAAATGGAAAGATCAAACTGAGCAGAAAAGACGCCCTGAATGAAAAGGGTGAATAGAAAGACGTTCCGGTTGTTGTGGCGCGATGCTTACAGTACGAATTAAGAAGCTTGGCAGCAATAAAGATGTTGAACTTCCTACCTATATGACGGAGGATTCGGCCGGTATGGATATCTTCGCCGCTCTCAAAGGGGAGGAGGTTATACTCCCCGGTGAGCGTAAGTTGATTCCTGCCGGAATAGAAATTGAGATTCCGAAAGGGTATGAGGCCCAGGTGAGGCCGAGAAGCGGTCTCGCCGTCAAGAATGGCGTAACGGTTCTCAATGCCCCCGGGACGGTCGATTCAGATTACAGGGGGGAAATCAAAGTCATCCTGATTAATCAGGGTGCAGAGCCCTTTGTCGTCAAAAGGGGTGACCGAATAGCCCAGATGATCGTAAGCCCCGTATCGAGGGTTTCCTGGGACCTGGTCGAGAAACTCGATGAAACTGAGCGGGGAAGCGGTGGTTTTGGCCATACGGGCTGAAGTTTACTGGTAACTATTTAAAAAAAGGATTATCTGAATGAACTGTTCCAGGCAGATCCTCCTATGTTGATCCTCTGTCGATTCAGAAAAGAGCCCCCTTCCACTCTATGGAAGGGGTTTTTTTGTTTGTTTTATCACTATAGTTGGTGTATTTACACACGAGGTCAGGGGTAGATTCTGCAACGCTGTGAGGACACGAAGGCGCGATGAAGAGACACAAAGTAACGAAGACAATTCAGGAGATAAACGAAAAGATAAAGTCGGGAAAGGCTGTCATCGTCACGGCGGAGGAGATTATCGACATCGTCGAGAAAGAGGGGAGCGTCGAGGCGGCCCGAAAGATTGATGTGGTTACGACGGGGACCTTTGCACCCATGTGTTCCTCCGGCGCGTTTATCAATTTTGGTCACACGTCACCTAAGATACGGGCATCAAAGGTCTGGCTTAATGATGTCAGCGCCTATGCAGGGATTGCCGCCGTCGATTGCTATATAGGTGCGACTGAGGTTGTCGAAGGAGATCCCCTGAACAGCATTCATCCCGGAGAATTCAATTATGGCGGGGGACATGTTTTAGAGGATCTCGTGGCGGGCAATATTATCAGACTCCGCCTCGAGTCATACGGTACCGACTGCTATCCTGCGAGGAAATATGAGAAGAGCATCACCATTCATGACCTGAGAGATGCCACCCTCTTCAACCCGAGGAATGCCTACCAGAACTACAACTGTGCCGTGAATATGTCCGACAGGACGATTTATACCTATATGGGTGTTTTGAGGCCCTTTATGGCAAATGCGACCTATTCCACCTCCGGTCAGTTGAGTCCCCTTCTCAATGACCCCTATTTTAAGACCATCGGTGTGGGAACTCGAATATTTCTCGGAGGTGCCCAGGGCTATGTCGCATGGCCGGGCACGCAGCATAACGCCCATGTGATGAGGGGTGAAAACGGGGTCCCCAGAGAGGGCGCAGGGACACTGGCGGTTATCGGGGACATGAAACAGATGAGTCCCGACTGGCTTGTAGGGGCGAGTATACTCGGCTATGGTGTCTCTCTCTATGTGGGAATCGGGATACCGATACCGCTCCTCAATGAGGAGATTGCACGTTTCACCGCCGTCAGAGATGAGGATATCTATGCCCAGATTCATGATTACGGTGTCGATTATCCCAGCGGGTCGGGCAAGATTGTGGGGGAAGTGAGTTATAAGGAGCTGAGAAGCGGTGCAATAGTCCTGAATGGTAAAACAATCGACACGGCACCCCTATCGAGCTATTACAAGGCACGTCAGATCGCCACTATTTTAAAAGAATGGATGGAAAGAGGTGAGTTCTTCCTGGGAGAAGCTCAACAATTACTTCCTTCAGAGGATTAACAAATGTGGCAGTACAATTGACTGCATCCAAATTCTTGCTGGTTGCAATGCGTGATCGGAATCCGGACAGGGAACTTCATTTTCATTTATTTCTAAAGACAGGCAGAGCGATTAAGGCGTGATTGATTTCACGCCCCGCGTATGGGGTATTTCATTGAAACATTTCTGACAGGTCTGTATTGTTTCAGGAAAAATCCAGTTTGTGTAAATCTTCCTGAACGATTGTTCATTGAAAATCGATAAAGGCAAACTACTCGTGAGGGTAGGACGCAAAGCCATGGGTCCGCCAAGAGCGGATCGCCAGGTCGCCGAAGTTTTCAATTCGAAACGATTACGTATCGTCTGCCCGAGGTATCCCGCAGATTGCCCATCCGTACCAAGAAGGTTATATTCCTACCGTTTCCAACACCAACACATATTCTCTCGCAGAAGAGATGCTATCTCCTTCCCAAGGGTTTCCGGAGAACAGGCATAGTCTTGATCGCCCTGTCAGAAAGCTGATTGTCTGAGCAGGGTAGTGAATAAGTTGCCAGAATTATTAATTGCAAATTTTTTTTTTCTATGTATACTACCCTCAAATCTTTTCAAGAAAGGGGAGAGACCATGAAAATAGGTAGATTGCTCTTGATACCCCTTTCTCTTATCATTCTTCTCATACTATTCGGAGATAAAGGCCTCAGAGATTACTGTGAATTGCAAGAGAAACTATCTTCAATAAGGGGGGTTAATGGTAGTATAGTTAGCGAAAACAAAGCCTTAAAAAAAGAAATCATGTTGCTGAGGGGTGATTCTCGATACATTGAGATGGCGGCAAGAAGAGAACTCGGCATGGTGGAGCAGAAGGATATTGTATATCAATTTGTAGAATGATCTCAGGAAGATTGTTGCAAAGGAGTGGAATATCAAAATCAGGGTGTGTTTAGGATAGGCGCGACCCCTATAAGTGTCGGAAGTGTGTGAGGCTATGTTTTTAAAAAAAGACATTTTTTCCATCGAGAAAAAGATAATCGGGATTGATATAGGCTCAAGTCTTATTAAACTCGTCGATTTAGAGGATACACCTCGTGGGTATGTCCTGCAGGGCTTTGCCCAGATTCCTCTTGAAAGGGGTGTTATAGAAGATGGCGAGGTGATAGACCCTGGTTCCCTCACCCGCACAATTAAGGATCTTGCAAAACTTACCAAGATTAGCACAAAGAATATCGCCACAGCCCTTTCCGGGCATTTTGCGATCGTAAAAAAAGCAAGCTTTCGGGCCATGAAGGAAGATGAGTTACGAGATCTCATCATGGATGAGGCCGATGAGTACCTTCCCTTTGACGATATCGGGAAGGTCAACTTTGACATCCATGTCTTGGGCGAAAATGTCCTCAGTACGGAACAGATTGACGTCATTATTGCAGCAGCTGAAAAGAAGATCATCAAGAACTATACCGCTCCCATCGAGAAGGCCGGATACAGCGTTGCCATTGTGGATGTCGACTCCTTTGCCTTGGAGACGGCCTTTGAGGAGAATTACGATTTCGACGACGACGATGTGGTGATACTGGTTAATATCGGTGCCAGTATGACTAATATAAACGTGGTACGGGGTGGCGGGTCGGTTTTTACGAGAAACATTATGCTCGGCGGGAATGCCATTACGGAGGCCCTGAAGGAAAAACTGGGGGTCACCTTTGAGGAGGCGGAGAAGATAAAAATTGAAGGGGTCTCAGAGGGTGCCGATGTAAGTGAAGATATCATCATCTATGCAGAGCCTATTTTTATGGAAATAGAGCGCTCGATTGACTTTTTCATCTCTTCTCTCGGCGGACTAAGCATACAGAAGCTTTTCGTGAGTGGTGGCTGTGCCAAAATAAAGGGTCTCGTTGATATCTTGAAGGACAGGTTGCGCCTCGATGTGGAAACAATGAATCCCTTCGAAAAGATTTCCTACAGTGAGAAGACCTTCAGCTCATCATACATAGAAAGTATCGGGCCGACCGCTGCCCTGGCAGTTGGTTTGGCCTTAAGGAGAATGGACGACAAATGATCAGGATTAACCTTCTCCCCTATCGTGAAATGAGAAAAAAGGCGGAAATCAGACGCCAGATAACCATTGTGGTGTCTGCCGTTCTGATATTTTTCTTCATAATCGGTTCTCTCCATCTCTATATGTCGATGAGCATCAGGAACCTTGAAAAGGAGGTCACGGTCGCCGAGGAGAAACTGAAGGTCCTGGTAGCGCTCACGGGTGATATTGACAAGTTCAGAAAAGACAAGGAGCTGATGGAGAGAAAGATAGCGATCATCGAAAATCTTGAAAAGAACAGAAAAGATCCTATCCGTATCCTTGATGAACTGGCACGGGGGCTCCCTGCCGGGCAGATATGGCTTGTCAGGCTTGAGAAAAATGGCAATACCCTTAAATTGGAGGGTGTTGCCATCAATAATCCCGCCATAGCCCTCTTTATGAAAACTCTTGAGGCGTCTCCCGTGATCGAGTCGGTCGATCTGGTTTCGTCGAGACAGACAAGTATCGCAGATTCCAAGCTTATGAGTTTTGTCTTGTCCTGCACTTTGGGAAAGGGATAGAAGATGGCGATAACGCTGGATGACATACAAAAGATACCCAATAAATATAAAATGCTTATTGGTCTCGCAGTCTTTCTTGTACTTGGCTACCTCTATTTTATCTTTTTTTTCCAGCCGGCGCTTGATAGAAGGGCTTCCCTGGGAGAAAATCTTGAAACCCTTGAATTTCAGATTGCGCGACGGCAGGTGATCGCCAAGCAGATCGAACGGCATAAAAAAGAGATAAAAAAGCTCAAGGAAAACCTGACACTCGCCCTTGCCAAGTTGCCCGAACAGAAGGAGATTCCCGGTCTCCTTACATCCGTTTCTGAGGTTGGTAAGAAAGCGGGACTGGAATTTATCCTCTTCGAACCCAACGCCGTCGTATCGCGGGAATTCTATGCGGAGATACCGGTAAAGATAATTGTCGACGGTACCTTTCATGATACAGCCCTCTTTTTTGACAGTGTAACAAGTTTGCCGCGTATTACCAATATAACTAATATAAATATGAAGAGGTCAACGGCGGGCGGTGCGGAAGAGAATATACTGACCACGGAATGTTTCATAAAAATTTATATGTTCCTGGAAACGTCAAACGAAACGGAAGAGGCAAATGAAGGTGAGAAATAGCGCCATTATTTTTGTAATTTCCCTTTTTCTTTTTGTGGGGATTTGCCCCATGACCGCTCAAGTCTTCGGGGATGAGAAAGGGCAATCAGAGACCTACACCTACGATCCTACGGGGACGCCCGATCCCTTCAAGCCATTTATCAAGAAGGCCCTGGTGAAACCGATGGCCAAGAAGGCGGTCAAAAAGAGAGAAAATGGTGAAGTGATTGAGAAGCCTGCTTTTCTTCCACCGCTGCAGAGAGTGGATATTGAACTCTTCACCCTGGTTGGTATTGGCGAGCGGGGCACGATGCGTATTGCCATGGTGGAGGGTGCGGACGGGAAATCCTATGTCCTTCAAAGGGGATCGCACATCGGATTGAATGAGGGAAAGGTTACCCAGATACTTCCCGATCAGGTTGTTGTTGTGGAAACAATAAAGGATGCTTTCGGTAAAAGCGTATCGAACCGTGTAATTTTAAGGCTTCAAAGGGGTGAAGATGAGGGAGAGCTATGAGATCAACTAAGACAATAATGGTAGTCCTTTCTTTCTTGAGCGTTCTTGTCTTTTTCGGCTGTGCTGCACAGGATAGTACGGTAAAAACACCTGCCCTGCAGCAAAAGCCCGAGACTGTTGCGAAATCAGAGGCCCAGGAAGGTGCGAGCTCGGCAGAGATGGTTTACATCAAAGATATTCTGCTCGAGGCTGTGAAAGGGAAAGAACGTCTCAGTATTGTGCTGTCAGAGGTTCCCGAGTTTACGATCTCCAGGCAGCGCGACAATGCCCTCCTTATAAAACTGGGAAATACCTTTCTCCCAGATGACTTCAGGGGGAGACACAGTGAAGCCGAGCTTCAGAATCTGAAATACGTATCTCTCTCTCAGATATCGGAAGGGGGAACAAGGGAGGTTCACCTGTCGGTAAGCCTCCATAAGATGGTTCCCTACAGGGTGAGCAGGGACGAATCGAGAATCGACATAAATTTTAATGTTGCTGCCTTTGTCGCTCCATTACCAAAGCGTGTTGCCGCCAAAGCCGCGGTCGAGGCTCCTCCGATACGGCCCCCTGAAAGGGTTGAAGACGTTCTGGGGAAAAATGAGCAGGCAGGTGACGGTGAGATCATGAGATATTCGGGGGAGGAAATCTCTCTCGATTTTCAGGATGCCAATATACGAACGGTCTTCAGGTTAATATCGGAGGTGAGCGGCTACAATATTGTAGTGAGCCCCGAAGTCAAAAAAACGATCACCGTGCGTATGGCAAATGTTCCCTGGGATCAGGCACTTGATACCATACTGGAGGTAAACGGACTGGGTAAGAAGCAGTCAGGTATGGTGATAACCATTCTCCCGCTTGCGAAATTGAAGGCAGCGGAAAAGGAAGAACTCGAGAAGGATATGGCTGAAGGGAAGCTCCAGCAGATTTCCATTGAAGCACGGATCGTCGAGGTGACATCGACCTTTGCCAAGGAGATGGGTGTCAGGTGGGGTTATGGATATCAGGATGAGTGGCGAAGCAGGGACTACGGCGTGATGTTTGGTAACTCCGAGGAAGCACAGGGAGCCACAGAAATTGCCTCGCTTCCCGGTGGAATCGGCCTTACCAATTCCAACGTGGCCGTCAACTTTCCATCATCCACCTCGACGGTAGGGCCGGGATTGGGCGTCGTTATGGGATCGAGCAAATTTATCCTCGATGCGAAGCTCACGGCACTCGAGGATACGGGGGAAGGGCGCATTATATCGTCGCCCCGGGTGACCACCGTCGATAATGTGAAGGCCACCATCAAACAGGGTGAAGAAATTCCCTATGTTGTGAAGGATGAAGATGGGACGAACTCCGTTGAGTTCAAAGATGCTGCCCTGCTCCTCGAGGTAACCCCCAAGATCACGCCCGATGGAAAGATTTCCATGGCGGTGGTGGCGAACAACGATTATGCCGATTATTCACGAACCAACACGAGCGGTGAAAATCCGCCAATCGTGACGAGCAGTGTCGAATCGACCATCATTGTCAATGATGGAGATACAATCGTTGTGGGAGGTATTCATAAGACGGATAAAATAGAGAGGGTTGATGGGGTCCCCTGGCTTCGCGATATGCCTTACGTGGGATGGCTTTTCAAGTATAAGACCAGAAGCGAAAATAAACGGGAGATACTCATCTTTGTGACGCCTCGGATTGTGAAGGAAGGATAACGAGAAGGGTACAAAATCTAAAAATAATAAAACGTTAATACAGACTCGGTATTGACGGAGGATTTTCACGATGAAGATACGAAATTTAAAACGCGGCTGGATGATATTTCTTTTAGTTCTTTTCTCCTTCTTTCTCATCTCCTGCGGAACGGGCGACGGCGACGGTGATGGCGGGGGCGATAGTGGTGACGACGGCACAAGCGGCGGGACCGCTCAGGGAGCCAGCATCTCATTAGCGACATCACAGGCGACCGTACAGTCGGACAATATCGACAGCGCCGATATAACCGCAACGGTGCTCGATGATAATGGCGCCGTGGTAGAGGATGTGCTTGTAACATTTTCCTGCAGTGCCGGGTTCATGACAGCGTCTTCACAGATAACCGATAGCAACGGTGTCGCGAGTATAACATTCACATCGGGCACGGACAATAATCAGACGGCCACCATTACGGCCTCTGCGTCGGGTGTTTCTCCCGTCTCAATCCCCATACAGATAGTCGGCTCGAAACTGACGCTGGAAGTAACGACGAATAGTATCTACGATGACGGATCGGACTCAGCGGAGCTTACGGTTACTGCCACGAATGCCGCCGATGCGCTCCAATCCGGCGTGCCGATAACCTTGACAGCTGCGGGTGCGGGAGCGGTTACCCTCTCCGAAACCGATGGCCTCACTGAATTGAACGGTGTATTCACAGTCACCGTAACAGGGACCAGTGCCGGCACCGTTACTGTGACTGCCCAGGGTGTGGGCGACACGAAATCCGTCGATTTTACGGTCAACGCATCGGGTCAGATTGTCTTCGGTATCGACAGTCTTGAGGAGGAAGGAACGCCGGTTACATTTCAGGATCCTTACCCACTTTCCACAGGGCGAGAGCTTAAGATTATTGTCAATGCCCCCGATCCCCCTGCCGGTGTTACGGAAGTTCTCTTTGCCACCACGGTGGGTGAATGGGATGGAGGGGCCTCGAAGGTTGTCTGGAAAACCATTGTTGCTGGTCAGGCCGAGGCGGTACTCAGTTCTGCCGACGCCGGTTCGGCCACCGTCGAGGTCTATTACGCGGGTTCACAACTACCGAGGGATTCGATGACCGTCGCCATTTCACAGCCGACGCTTGCTGCGGACAGTGTCGTACTCCAGGCAAGCGCCGATGTCATCCAGCCGAGCGTCGGGAGTGAGAAGAATACCATAACCCTGACGGCGACGGTAACGAGCGGGGGCCAGCCCGTCGGTGGAGCCGCGGTGGCCTTCTCGATTGTGAACCCCCTGGGCGGTGGCGAAAGTATAAGTCCCGTCGTCGCGATAAGCGAGAGTACCGGTGAGGCTGTTACCACCTTTGAATCGGGGACGCTGAGTACCGATCAAAATGGCATCACGATACGGGCGACCGTTATCGGTACGGCCATTGAGGATGAAATCGCAATTGAAATTGGCGGTACGGCACTTTCCCTTGCCATAGGCTATGGTACCGTAATTCAATCCAATGATTCCGAGACACTGTATATCTTGCCCATGTCGGTGATCGTCGCCGACGCGAACGGAAATCCCGTTTCGGGGGCGACGGTGTCACTCGGTCTGTGGCCAATAGCTTACCGGACAGGCGCTTGGTATGAGACTAAAATTGTCGATAAAACAGTGTGGCGGGTCTACACGTCGGGCATCTTTCCCAATGAGGATGTCAATTTGAACGGTTACAGCGATACAGGCGAGGATAGGAATCTGGATGGCCAACTCACACCACCCAACTCGGCGGGAGGTACGGTTCCCGATACGGTTCAGACCGACGATAACGGTGTCGCGAATTTCCAACTCGAATTTTTGAAGACCTACGCCGTCTGGGTGACCGACAGGATACGGGCGACGACGACGGTCCTCGGCACGGAGACAACCTCCTATCTGCAGTTCGGTCTTCCCTTTGCAAAACTGGAAGGCGAGGGGGGGCTCCTGGACGATTCTCCTTGGCCCTACCTGCTGCGGGCATCCGCTGGAGGTACAACCACTCCTGTTCTCTTTCCCTCTATCGTCAATCCCGCGACGGATACCTATGAAGCCATCTTCGGCGACATAGAGGATGATGATCTTGATCCTCTATATAAGACCTATACCTATGATGGTACCGGGACGGTAGCGGGCGATATCGCTTCGGATGAAATTACCGTCCATTCATTCGGCTATCCCACCGTGACCTACCCGGTCAGGATCGTCTTTGAATAATGCACCGATGAGTCCTCTGATGTAAGAGTATCGGGACACAGAAAAATGAAGGGGAGATACCGTGATGGTACCTCCCCTTTTTTAATCATTTGTATTATGGCAAAATAATAATCAGGCGGAATAGTCTGCCCTGACCGTCGTATAGAGTCCGCCGCGGACGTTGAATCTTCCCGTCACCTCTACAGTCTTGGGGCGCACCGCCGTGACGAAGTCGTCGAGTATGCGGTTGACTGCCTCTTCATGAAAGATCCCCTTCTCCCGGTAGGAGTTGAGATAGAGCTTGAGCGATTTCAGCTCAACGAGACGTTCGTCGGGGACATAGGTAATGATGATTTCCGCAAAATCGGGCTGTGATGTCATCGGGCAGAGGCAGGTGAATTCGGGGAATCGAATGTCGACCTCGTAATCACGCTCTCTGTATTTGTTCTCGACGGTTTCCATAGACCTTTACTAACAGATAACAGAAGGGTGTGTCAAGGAGTGCAATCCCCACCTTGACGAGATATTGACTTGCGATCATCATTGCGATCGTCTTCAGGGGATAGGTTCCCGTGAAGGCTATTCCGATAAAGAGGACCGAATCGATGAGCTGCGAGGCGATGGTAGAGCAGGTGTTCCTGAGCCAGAGGTATCTGCCCCCCGTTTTCTTTTTCAACCGGTGAAAGGCCCAGACATCGTGATTCTGAGAGATGACGTAGGCAATCATCGATGCAAAAACGATTCTCGGTGTCGAGCCGAGAATCGTCTCATATGCCCCTTGGTGCTGCCAGAATGGTGCGGGGGGAAGGAGCCTTCCTATGAAGATAACCACCACCATCACGATTGACATGTAAAATCCCGTCATCACCAGTGCGTGTGCGCCTTTTCTCCCCTCAATTTCCGAAACAACATCGGTGAAGAGAAAGGTGAGGGGATAGAGTATGATCGCCGCGGGGAGTATGAGACCTCCAATGATAACTATTTTCGAGGCCAGGATATTGGCCAGAAGCAGAGCGGTCACGAAGAGATATTTTATGAAACGAATATTTGACACAACCATATCAATTTCTTATTGAAAGTTCTTGGTAAATAGGGTTACATGCAATAACATTGAAGGGAAAGGTGAGTCAAACGATTTTTTGGCTTATTTCATTATTGACATCGGAAAGGCAGTGTGTTACTCGCTTCGGGTTTTGCTATGGATGCTGAATATTTAAAGGACAGAGAGGCATTTCTCTATCACGCTTACACCATGCTGGACAAGGGGGCCTTCGGGGAGGCCACGAAACTTGCCGAAGATAGAATCAGGCGCTACCCGGGCGATGTCGATGCCTGGCTCCTTGTTGCCGCCTCTGCGGTCAGCATGGGGAGGCTCAAGGAGGCGGAGAGGATCCTCAGGGAATTGAATCATATTCTTCCCGGCTGGCCTCAGATCTGCGAATGCCTCGGTGATGTCCTGCGGAGGATGGGGATGACTCAGGAAGCAATGGAATATTACAAGAGCGCCCGTAGCCTTGCGCCGTCCATGGCCGAACGTCTCGCTGAAAAGATCGCAGCAAATGAGGCGGGACGAGAAGATGATGAACCTGAGGCGGATGATATTCCCGCAGATTTTCAAACGGTGACTCTGGCGGATATGTATCGCAAGCAGGGAGACGAAAAGAAGGCGATCTCCCTTCTCAGGAAGATTCTTGAGAGGGATCCCGAAAACAGGGAGGCACAAAAGCGATTGAAAGTATCCGATTCCCTCCACGATGACAACCCAACGACCGAGGTGGTCGGTGAACTGGATCGGTGGCTACAAAAACTCAAGAGAGGAAAGCGTAAGAATGACTGATCTTTTAAAGGGAGAGCGGCGGCTTGGTTCTATTCGATCGATCCTCTCCCGTTGTGAAGTTGAGGGAATCCTCTTCTTCGATATGGCAAACATACGGTATCTGACAGGTTTTACAGGAAGTGAAGGAGCGCTCTTTATCGGAGAGGGTAAGACCGTCCTCCTCGTTGACGGGCGGTACGTCACCCAGGCGACAGGAGAAACAAATGCCTGCGAGATACTCCACTTTGCCGATAAGACGGAGGGAATAGCGCAGCTCCTTGCAGCCGAAAAGGTGAAGGTGGTGGGTTTTGAATCTCAGGCCCTTACCTATGATGCCTATGAAAAACTGCAACGAGAAGCCACGGGAAGTTTCCTCAAGCCGCTATCGGATGAGCTAGGCTCGATTCGGGCCAGAAAAGATTCGGATGAGATATTTCTTCTGAAAGAAGCGGCAAAGATTGCCGCCCGGGCACTCGGTGCAACTCTGAAAATAATAAGGCCCGGTATCTCGGAACGGAGCGTTGCCTCTGTCCTTGAGGCGAACATGAAAGACGAGGGGAGTGAGAAACCCTCCTTCGAAACGATCGTGGCCGCCGGCGACAATTCCTCCATGCCTCACGCGAAACCGGGCGGGAGAGAACTGCACAATGGAGATTTCGTCGTCATCGACTATGGGGTCGTCTATGAGGGATATCACTCCGACGAGACCTGCACCGTTGCAATAGGTGAAGTCACGCGTGAGCAGGAAGGGGTTTACGAAATAGTGAGAAATGCCCACGATCGTGCCATCGATGCCGTAAAGGCGGGAGTATCCTGCAGGGAAATAGACAGCATTGCCAGGGACTATATTACCGAGAGAGGTTTTGGCCCCCAATTTTCTCATGGAACGGGTCACGGTGTCGGTCTCGAAGTCCATGAGCCCCCCAAGATCTCAGAGAGGAGCACGGACTGTCTGGAAGAGGGAATGATCATGACCGTGGAACCCGGCATCTATATTCCCGGTAAATGGGGGGTGCGGATTGAGGACACGGTCCTCGTTGAGAGTGATGGCTGCGAGATTATAACAAAGATGTCGAAGGATCTTATGGTGCTGTAGTGAGCGCTCTGGCCGGGAGTGCACCCGTAAGCCCCTTGTGGAGGCGGGGAGCTTCGACGAGATGGGATTGCGCGAAAAAAGCAGAGAGGGTACCGTTATGAATAATGGAGGAAATAAGAAGGATGCCGACCTTTCCTGAAGATCTCCTGTACTGCCGTGAGCATACCTGGGTGAGGGTTGATAATAATATCGCAACGATCGGAATAACCGATTATGCCCAGGAGGAGCTGGGAGATATACTTTCCGTAAAACTGACCGATAACGATTCCTCCGTCGAGCAGGATGAACCCTTCGGGGTTATCGAGTCCGAAAAAGCGGTGGTAGAACTCATATCCCCCGTAAGTGGCGATATAATAAGGATTAATGAAGATGTTTCTGATGACCTGGGGATTCTGAACAGCGATCCCTATGATACGGGCTGGCTCATCGTTGTCGATATAAAGGACATGAGTGAACTCGATAACCTCCTCGACTCCTATGAATATTCCGACTATGTTGAGGAAGAAGTTGAGGTTGAGTGACCTTTCGTGGAGGAGTGGAGGCTTATACCCTTTAACAGGTTTTCTGCCTTTGAAAATATGGCCATCGATGAGGCCATACTCACCGAGGGCCAGCAAAGGGAGATTCCTCCCACGCTGAGATTCTTCGGATGGATGCGATCCGCCCTGTCGATAGGTTATTTCCAGGATTGCCGGCGTGAGATAAATTGTGATTTTTGTGGCAGAAATGAAATCGATATTGTGAGGCGACCCACAGGAGGGAAAGCGGTCTTTCACGATAGCGAGCTTACCTATTCGTTCGTGGCCCATGAAGGCAATCCCCTCTTTTCCTCGGGTATCATGCAAAACTATCGTACCATCAGCAGCTGTCTCGCCGCAGGGCTCCAAAGGGCGGGGATAGAAGCGGCTCTCGTAGAAAAAGGGAGAGGAGGTCACCCTCGATCTTCCGATTCCTGCTGTTTTTCCCTTTCCCTCCGTAATGAGCTCCTCGCGGGGGGCAAGAAGATATGCGGGAGTGCTCAGTTGCGGTCGAAGGGTGCCTTTCTGCAGCACGGGTCGATTCTCCTTGATTTCGATCCCGACATGACAGCGAGGGTTATGGGGAGCAATGAAAGGAACCATGCCGGGGAGGTCGCAAGGCTGAAAAGCTCGGTAACTTCTGTCAATGAACAGTGTGGAACGGAAAGAGGCACGGACCTCCTGTGCAGCTCTATTAGAGAGAGCTTTGAAGAAAGGATGAAGGTACGTCTCGTCGATTCTTCTTTGAGCCCCCGGGAAGAGCTGCTGAAGGAGCGATTTTTGAGGGATAAGTATTCAACGCCCGAATGGAATAGGGAAGGAAAGGTATAGATATATGGACGTCACGCGTATTATCAAGAGCGAAGTGCTCGGCCAGGAAGCCTATCAGATAGATGAAAGGGTATGCAGGGTCAAACTCGATGCCAATGAAAACCCCTACAAACTTCCGGAAGATCTCTCCCTCCGTCTCTTCGAATATCTGAGAACCTTTCCCCTGAACCGGTATCCGGCCCCCGGCTCCCCTGATCTGAGGCGCAGGTTTGCCGAAAAATTCGGAATTGGTGAGGACATGATCATCATCGGAAATGGATTGGACGAACTCATCCAGATACTCCTGACGGCCCTTCCCTCTTCGGGGAGCGTTCTCATTCCGTCGCCCACTTTTGCCATGTATAAGATATCCGCCATCAATACGGGACACGACGTCATCGAGGTTCCCCTCGATGAAACCTTCGATCTGAGAAGTGAGGAGATGCATCACGTAATCTCGGAGCAGTCTCCCTCGGTTGTGTTCCTGAGTTATCCCAACAATCCCACGGGAAACTGTTTTGACAGGGAAAGAATCGAGACGATTATAGGGCAGAGCGACGGAATCGTCGTTGTCGATGAAGCCTACTTTCATTTTTCCGGGAACACCTTTCTCCCCCTCCTTAAGAAGTATGATAATCTCGTTATCCTGAGGACCCTTTCAAAACTGGGACTTGCGGCCCTCAGGGTCGGCATACTCATGGGGCAGGCAGCACTCATCCATGAATTAAACAAGGTACGACTTCCTTATAATCTCAATACACTCTCACAGGGGGCGACACATTTTTTTATCGACCATGAAGATGCGTTCCTGGCGCAGACTGAAAAGGTAGTGGCAGGAAGGGAGAGGGTCATGCAAGCGCTGGAATCGATGGAGGGCATTACGCCCTATCCGACGGACTCAAATTTTATCCTTTTTAGTTGTCTTCGGGATAAAGATGGTGTATACGAGAGGCTCGTTGCAGAGGGTGTCCTGATAAAGAATCTCGGGTCTTCCGGTATCCTGAAAGATTGCATGAGGGTTACGCTGGGTACGGATGACGAGAACAATCAATTTTTGAGGGCACTGAGAAAGGCTGTCCTGCAGTAAGGAGAGTGATATAACTACGTGATACAAGAGGGGTGGGTGACGACGTATTTTATACGGGACGTTGCGCTGCCCCTTTTTTGCATTTTGAGTTTGAGAGTTGAAAATACAAATCGTAACATAAGGGAAAGGAAGGATTATTTTGGAAGTCAAGGTATTGGATAACGATGTGGAAAGGGCATTAAAGATCCTGAAGAACAAACTTTCGAAGAATGGTTTCTTCAAGGAGTTGAAACTGCGCAGGGCCTATGAGAAACCCTCGGTGAAGAGGAAGAGGAAGGCCTTGGAGGCGAGACGACGGATGGCCAAGGCGGCGAGACGACGCAGGTGGTCGCGGTAATCATACCTTTGTAGATCCTCAGAAGCAGTGTCCGGGAGTGACGGTAATGGAAGAGAAGCAATATCTCGTTGATGCGCTCTCTATCGATGAGTCGTGGCGGATATTCCGTATAATGGCCGAATTTGTGGAGGCCGTTGAGGAATTGTCTCGTGTCGGCCATGCGGTGAGCATATTCGGTTCGGCGCGGGTAACCCCCGACGATGAATATTATGAAAAAACGGTAGAGCTGGCGCGACTCCTTGCCGAAGAGGGATTCGGCGTCATTACCGGCGGTGGACCGGGGATTATGGAGGCGGCCAACAAGGGTGCCAGCGAAGGGGGAGGAAAATCTGTGGGGATGAATATTCGTCTTCCCTTTGAGCAGAAACCGAACCCCTATGCCAACGTAAGCATTGATTATAATTATTTTTTTATACGAAAGGTCATGTTTGTCAAATATGCCATGGCCTACGTCATTCTTCCCGGCGGTTTCGGCACCATTGATGAACTCTTCGAGGCCCTGACGTTGATTCAGACAAAGAGAATCAAGAGTTTCCCCGTGATCCTTATGGGAGAGAGGTACTGGCAGGGGCTTATTCAATGGCTCAGGGAAACCATGCTGAAAGAAGGCAAGATATCCGAAGAAGACCTCGACATCGTCAGGGTTATTGATGAGCCCGCTGAGATAGTGAGACATATAAAGAAATTTGTAATCCTCTAGTCGTTCTGTTTCCATTCCGTAGAAATTTTTCCGTGCAAACGCCCTGAGCGGGGGCGATATTTTCGAAGGTGGCATATGAAGGGGAAGCTGGATAGCGTTCTCAAAGACATAGAGAAGGGTACAATTGTTCCCTGCTACCTCATCTGGGGTGACGAGCACTATCTCGTCGAGAGGGCCCTGGACAGTATTATCGATGCCATCCTCCCGCCTGGCGATCGAGCCCTCAGTCTTGTTATGATGGAGGGCGATAATACCGGTATCGATAGCCTTGCCGAGGCGGTACTGACCCCTTCTCTCATGCCGGGCAGAAAGGTGGTAGTTGTAAGAAATACCCGCCTTTTCTACAGCAAATCATCCTCTCGCGACATAATCGGTGACATGCTCCAAAATCTCGACAAAGATGTGGCACAGGCTGCGCGTGCCTTTGCCGTCTTTCTGGGAATGGTGGGGTGGTCGGTGGAAGACCTTCAGGATGAGGGCTGGAAGAAGATTCCCGATGGTGAGTGGCAGGAGGCTCTGGGGGAAGAGGCGGCCAGGGAGAGAGAAAAATGGCTTCCCCGGCTGCTCGCAGAATGCACACGCCTGGGCATACAGGAAAAGCGATACGACAGGAATACCAGCTCTTTTGAGGAAACCCTGAAAGGGGGACTTCCCGATGGCAATTGCCTGATACTGACCGCCGACACCGTTGATAAGAGAAAGAGGTTGTACAAAGCCATCTCAGAGAATGGTATCGTCCTCTCCTTCCCTTCGGCAAAAAGGGAGGCCGACAAAAAGGGTCTCCTCTCGGAAGCGGCACGAAAGATCCTCTCCGAGAGGGGAAAGAGTGTTTCCCCCGCTGCTCTTTCGGAGCTTGCGAAAAAGACGGGCTTTGACATTCAGGCCTCAATGGAAGAGCTCGAAAAGGTGATGACCTACGCAGGAGACAGGGGACTCATCGAGGAGAAAGACATCAAGGCCCTCACGGGGAGAAAAAAAGAGGATTCCATCTTCGACCTCACTGCTGCCCTCGTGGAACGGGACCCGGAGAAGGCCCTTCTGTCCCTTCGCAATCTTCTCGATCATGGTGTGCATCATCTCATGATACTGACGATGATCATACGGGAAATACGGTTTCTTTTGCAGGGGAAGATTATCCTTCAATCTGAAGCACGTTCATCTTTTCAGCCGGGGATGGATTACTCGAGATTCCAGAAGAATGTCTACCCTTCAATAAAAGAAAAGGGGCTCGGTAGAGCCAAAAAAAAGGGGTGGCTTTTCGGTCAGCATCCCTATGTGATCTATAATGCCCTCAAGAATTCCCGGCGCTTTTCCTATGATGAGCTTGTGGGATATATGAACCGACTTGTTGATGTTGACCTTGCCCTGAAAACGACGGGCATGAAACCGAGACTTGTCCTTGAGCATCTTTTGATTGATATTTGCTCCTGAGGGGGCCGGCCCGGTGCTACAATTTCCTCCGCCTCCTCTCGGTAAGCCGCTCCTTCTTGGAGAGCCGTCGTGAGGGGCCTTTCTTTCCGTCTCGTTTCGCTTCCTCATCGGCCTCTTCCTCGGGAGAAACTCCCTTTTCACTGAGGAGAGCCATTTCTCCTTCCAGGATCATCCTGGTCTCGAATTCCGGTGATGCGATGGCAACTCCCCCCGACCGTCCCACGGCCTCGGCGATTTCCCTGTCCGAGGTTACGACGACCAGTTCCTCGCCGCTTCCCTTTCTGGCTAATCTTTTTATAACCTCATCGGCCTTTTCTCCCCGTCTGGAGTAGATGATGCGAATACCCGCCTCCTGCTGCCGTTCTTCACGAAGGGGACCGCCGATCCAGCCGTCGAAGACAACGGTTATTCTGTGGCCTTTCAATTTTCTGTAGGCCAGGAGTCTTCGTAGGAGTTCTGCTCGTCCCTTCTCGAGACCCAATCTCTCGTAACGTCTCAGGGAATCCGACTGCCGTATGAGGTTGTACCCATCGATAATAATGTGCATGATATCCCTCGAAGGTAAGGGTTTCTTCTCTGGATTTTAAAAGGATACGGGCGAGGCTATTGATCGTCCAGGATCGTTCTCATCTCCCCGATGGTGCGGCTGTAATCTGCGCTTCGAAAAATCGAGGAGCCGGCCACGAGGATATCGGCCCCCGCCTCACGGATTGTGCCAATGTTATGAAGCGTGACTCCTCCGTCGACCTCGAGAAGTACATGGGGTGCCTCTCTGTCAATGAGGGCACGGGCGCCCTGTATCTTCTGAAGCGTCCTCTCGATAAAGGTCTGACCACCGAACCCGGGATTTACCGACATGATGAGGAGAAGGTCGATGTCGGTAATGATCTCCTCTATCTGACCGAGGGGTGTTGCCGGATTCAGTGAAACCCCCGCCTTGACCCCTCGTTCTTTGATTGAATGGACCGTACGGTGGAGGTGGCGTTCCGCCTCGACATGGACGGTAATGAAGTCGCTTCCTGCGTCGGCATATTCGTCGATAAAGCGTCCGGGGGTCTCTATCATCAGATGGACATCAAAGGGAAGATCCGTTGTCTTTCTGATGGAGGTGATGACCGGAGGTCCCAGGGTGAGATTGGGTACAAACTTACCGTCCATCACATCGACGTGAATGAGATCGGCGCCGGCCCTCTCGACGGCCCTGATTTCTCCCGCGAGATTTCCGAAATCCGCTGACAGTATGGAGGGTGCAATTTTCGTCATATTAGAACTTCATTATCAGTGTGTGTCTCTTTCCCGTGTCCCTTTCCCCGATGGTAAGTCGAAGCTCGGCGGCGCTTTTCGCCTCTCCGGGGAAAAATATAAATCCATGGGCGATATCGTGGGGAGGAATCGGTTTTTGCTCCAGGGTCCTGTTGTGGAGATCACCGTCTATCCTGCTGTGTACATCCTCGTCGGAGATCCCCTTCGCTCCCCCTAAAAGTACTCCTGCAGCAGAGCCCAAAACGGCTCCCTTTCCTGCGGCCTCGCCCACATTTTCTCCCGTTACGATCCCTATGGCGGCACCCACAATGGCCCCCGCCGCGCCTCCGATTAATCCCGGTTTCACCGATTCGGGAACGGCCTCTCCGTATTCCGTTTTTTTCGATATGCGGTCATAGGCCAGATCCGACTCGAGGATGGGCCACAGGTTATTCCCGGAATCGATGAGATAGGTCTTTGCGGGAAGTATCTCCAGGGGATGGTTCCCCTGATTGTCAAAGATTACCTGTACCGGTAAGACACCCGAGCCCAGAATATCGAAACCGAAGGCGGATTTTGCCTCGCTCCGGTCGGCGAAGGCCTGTGCTGCTATGTGTGCACCGGCAACCCAGGTTGCGTTGGGTAGAGATTGCGGCATCTTGAAGGGTACCACTTTTCTCTCGTACCGTGTGCAGCCCAGAAGCATGATCGATAGTATAGACAGCACTGCTATGACGGTGGTGGATCGATGCGATAGTTTCATCTCACTGGCGCTTCCTTTTTTCGCGAATTCTATAGGATGTGCTGCGGCCTGTCAATAATTAAAGCCCTGCCCCGGATCGGAGACCCGCTTTGCCCCTTCAATTATACCCCCTTCCTTGCATGCCCGATATTTCTTTTTCGATAGGAGAGGATCGGTGATTGCTATACCGTTTCCTTACCGTTACCGGGGGGAGGTTGAAGCCCTCTGCCACAGACCTGGGGGAATGCACTCGCCCTTTCATTCAATCCTACTTGACAGCAATGCAAAAGAGCATTATGTTTCTTCTCCTATGTATCCTTTTTTATACAACATAGTCCTCGCTGTCGCTGCCACCTTTCTCGTCCCCTATTATGGGGCAAAGATTGTGCTGACAGGGAAGTATCGAAGAAGTATCGGACCGAAGTTCGGCTTTGCTCAGGCTCGAGACAACGAGGCTATTAAGGGTACCCCCCGGATCTGGGTGCACGCCGTCTCGGTGGGCGAGGTGACCGCCGCCGCGCCGATTGTTGCCGCCCTCAGGGAGCGGTTTCCCCTGGCGGCTATCATCCTCTCCACAAGCACCGAGACAGGTCAGGAGATGGCGCGAAAGACTATCAGGGGGGCAACGGCCTTCATCTACTTCCCCCTCGATATCCCCTTTGTAATCAGGAGGGTCCTGACCCGTCTACGACCCGATATCGTTATCCCCGTCGAAACGGAGGTCTGGCCCAACTTTATCCGCCTCTGTGGCGAGAGGGGCGTGAAGGTTCTCATGGTGAACGGAAGGCTCTCTCCCCGCTCATTCAGACGGTATCGGCAGACAAGATTCTTCTGGAAAAAGATCCTCCGTCATATCGATGAGATAGGGACGATCTCCGAAACCGATGCCTGTCGCTTCCGGGCCCTCGGGGCTGATCCTGCGAGGGTTTGTGTCGTGGGGAATGCAAAGTATGACAGCCTCGCCGCCCGTGCCGAGCCGGCCCTCCGCGAGGAGATTGCAGGCAAGCTCGCTATTCCCCCCGATGCACAGGTCTTCGTTGCTGGGAGTACCCACGAGGGAGAGGAGGGCATGATCCTTTCCGTCTGGCGACGCCTTCTTGTCGAACACCCCGATCTTGTGCTGATCCTGGTTCCCCGGCATGTTGAACGGGCGGATGATGTCCTCCAAATTCTTCGCGGCGAGGGTTTCAGCAATTGTATTACCATGGCGGAGATCGAACGCGGAAGGAGGCGGCAGGATGAACAGATCATCGTCGTCGACGTCATCGGCGAACTCTTCGGGGTTTACTCGCTGGCAACCGTCGTCTATTGCGGCGGGAGTCTCGTTCCCAAAGGGGGGCAGAATATTCTGGAACCCGCTTCCTGGGGCACGGTGGTCTTCTACGGTCCTTCAATGGAAGACTTTGTCGATGAGAAGGAGTCATTGGAGGCGGCCGGCGCCGGGATTGAAGTAGCAGGCGAAGAGGAGCTCTTCGAGGGGATAGAAACACTCATGAATGATCTTCCCTCCCTTAGGACGAGAGGTGATAGAGGGAAGGCGGTCGTTGCCGCCAACCGGGGCGCATCGGAACGCTATGCGGGGATGGTTGTCGATGCCCTGACCGGGCACGATCAATCGACGAGAGCAGAGTAACCTTTCAACAAACACCGTGAGGGTGAAAGGGCCTATTCCGCCCGTTTCACATACTCATTCCACCGGTTGTCCACCCAGGACTGAAGCTGGTTGAGCTGTTCGATGCTCATCTTCTTGAATCTCCCCTGACGCTCCACGTACTGGACGACGGGGAGTCGTTTGCCCTTCTTTGCCAGGGTCTCACTCCTCCCGGTAAAGCGGAACTTTCCGTTTTCAATCTCGCAGAGTACGAAGATTCCCGTTTCCACCGCCAGTTTTCCCATCCGTACGGTGTCCTTTGCCGGATAGACCCAGCCCGGAGGGCAGGGGATGTCAATGTGAATATATCTCGTCCCTTTTATTCTCTTTGCCTTGACGAATTTATCGTAGAGATCGACGGGATATGAGGGGGAGACAGTGGCAAGATAGGGAAGGCCGTGGGCCTCCATGATCTTGAGCATATCCTTTTTCTTTTCCCGCTTCGTCAGGATTGGTGTCGTTGTTGTGAGCGCGCCCATGGGCGTTGCTCCCGAACGCTGTGTGCCTGTGTTCATGTAGGCTTCGTTATCGTAGCAGGCGAATATGAAGTTCGTATTCCTCTCGGCGGCGCCGCTTAAGGACTGGATTCCCATATCGTAGGTGCCGCCGTCTCCGGTAAGTGCGAGGACGGTAATTTCTGTTTTGTTCAGGGCGTTCAGGGCGGCAGCGATACCCGAGGCGGAGGCGGCATTGCCGGCAAAGGTGGCGTTGATAGCCGGCACCGTGACGGAGGTGGTCGGATAGAGTCCGTGGAGTACGCAGAGGCAGCTTGGCGGTATTGCCACAATGGTGTTTTCCCTGAGCGCCTTTAAGATGTAGCGATAGGCGAGCGTTAGTCCGCATCCCTGGCATGCCCTGTTCCCGGGAAGTATGTATTCCCTGTCATTGATCTTGAAAATGTTTTCCTGCATGGTTCCTACCCCGTATAGCAATTAAGCCATTTCGTCTCGTTCTCCCGTTTTCCCGAATCGATACTGGCGATGGTTTCCTTGACGGCATCGGCAAGTTCCCGCGCCTTTACGTCTCGTCCCCCGAGGCCTGCGATATAATTATGCATCGGTGCCTCGATCCCCGTTCCGTAGAGGGCCGACTTTATGTCCGAGGATACTCCTCCGTCGCAGCCGTAGCTCACGCATTTTTCGAATACGACGATCATTGCGGCCTTTTTCAGGGCCCGGGCGATCGCCTCTTTCGGAAAGGGCCTGAAGGTCCTGATGCCGACGACACCGGCCTTGATGCCTGCTTCCCGGAGCGAATCTGCCGCCACCGTTGCCTCGGCGGCGATGGAGCCCATTCCCACAATGACAACCTCCGCATCATCGCTCCTGTGTTCCCACAGCAGGCCGCCATGATGGCGGCCGAAGGTCTCGCCGTAGGCTGCGCTGACCTCGTCTATGGTATCGGTCGCCTTCAGAAGGGCATCCTGCAGTTTGTAGCGCTTTTCCATATAGCCGTCGCAGAGGACACCCTCGGCATTTTCTCTCCTCCAGGGAAAGAAGACGGGATTCACCGTCGCCGGATTTTCGGGGGAGATCTCAACCGATGGCTTGTAGGGAGGGACAAACCCACGGACTTTTTCATGATCGGGTATCGTGACGGGCATCATCGTGTGGGAGAGGACAAACCCGTCGTAGCAGACCATGACCGGTATATAGAGGGCCTCGGCGATGCGGTAGGCCTGGATGACCGTATCGATGATTTCCTGGTTATCCCGGCAGTATATCTGGATCCATCCCGTATCCCTCTGTGAAAAGGAGTCCTGCTGATCATTGAAGATCGACCAGGGCGCCCCCACGCCGCGATTGACACAGCACATGACGATAGGCAGCCGTGAACCGGCGGCCCAGTGAAGCTGCTCGTGCATGTAGAGAAGGCCGTTGGAACTCGTCGCCGTAAAGACCCTGGCACCGACGGTGGATGCCGAGATACAGACCGTGAGCGCCGAATGTTCCCCCTCAACCCTGACATATTCCGCCCGCATCTCACCACTCTCCACGAAGGAGGAAAGTTTTTCGGCGAGGCTGGTCTGAGGGGTGATGGGATAGGCGGCGATTACGTTTGGCTCGACGAGTTTGACCGCCAGGGCCGCTGCCTCGTTTCCCGTTATGATTCGTGTATCACTCATCGCAGTCCACCTTTCGTACCATCCTGATCGCATTGGGCGGGCATTCCTCGGCGCAGATGGCGCAGCCCTTGCAGTAGTCGAGATCGATCTGAACGGGGATGGTCATGGAGACCACACCCTCGGGGCAGTAGAGCCAGCATAAAAAGCATGCCGCCTTTCCCTTCGTTTCGGGGATGCATTTTGAATGGTCTATCACGGGCTTCAGATCACTCCACTCTCCCGTCTTGCCCGCCTCCCCGATTGCCGGGGTACATATCCCCGATAGGTACTCGTCTTTCTTTTCCATAGTCTCACAGGCTCCCCTCTATTGTGCGTGTATCACCGTTTTATCGTAGGCTGCCGTGATGGCCTGCAGGTTTGCATAGGCCTGGTGGTCAGTCATCTTTTTTTTCAGTCCCCGCTCTATGTTTTCCAGGGATACGAGCCCCGTGGCCCGGGAGAGGGCTCCCAGGAGGGGGGTGTTCACCGTGGGGAGTCCACCCATGAAGAGGTGCTGCTCCCTCGCTACGAGGGATGCGTCGATGAGGGCCAGATCGAAGGTTCCATCGAGGGAAATCTCTTCCATTCCGAGGGCTGTATTGATGATGAGAACCCCCTTGTCCTTCAACCGCCCGGGAACGTCCAGGGCCTCGATGAGGGATTCGTCGAGGACCACGGCGACATCGGCATATTCTATCTGCGAAAAGGTCCGGAGCGGTTCGTCGGCGATCCGTGTCGACGCCGTGAGCGGTGCGCCCCGTCTCTCGGGACCGAAGGTGGGTGCTGACGTTACCCCTCCGAATCCCTGAATGTATGCCGCCTCGGCCAGGATCTGTGCCGCCAGGACCACACCCTGACCTCCTCTACCGTACCAGATGATTTCATGCATAGTCATCGCCCCGATCTTTTTCGTAAAAAAAAGGGCCATGGATTTCCAACCCATGGCCCTTGTACCTTGCTATACTATAACATCATATCTTACAGGTAAAAGGACAGGGGCATTCACCCCCAAGAAGAGCGAGGCACAAAAGGTATGAGGTCAAACTATCGGTTACCCTTCGGTGTGTCATTCGTCGGTCCACCTTCGTAAGATTCCGGTTTTCTATACCAAACGGTGAGGAAAGTCAACATGAATTTTTTTCATCGGAGAAGTATGAAAGGGCCGGGGAATCGAAAGATCTTCAATCAACCCCCTTCGTTGACGGAGCCGATGCTATCTGGTATGAGATGAAGGTATGGGCAGTGAGAGGCGAGACGGTTTCCCGCTTTCTGCCGTGGGAAGCGGAGATATAATATAAACAGTTTCCTTAACAATCGGAGATTCACCGCAACGTGGTTCGGGGAGTCTCAAAACGCTGAGCCCGGGATTTTCAGAAAATCCCGGTGGACTTGAAAAGGAGGGATGTGATGGACCTCGGTCTAAAGGGAAAGGTTGCCCTCGTTGCGGGAGGGAGCATGGGACTCGGAAAGGCCGTCGCAACAGAGCTTGCGAAGGAAGGGGCCCGTATTGCGATCTGCGCCCTCGACGATCCCGATCTTTACCGTACGGCAGGGGAGATCGAAGCCCTGACGGGGGAAGAAGTGCTGCCCCTCCCCGCCGATCTATCCGATCCGGAACGGGCGAGGAGCTTTGTCTCGGCCTCGATCGACCACTACGGTACGGTTGATATCCTGGTGACGAATGCCGGCGGACCTCCGTCGGTGCCATTTCTCGATATCGACGATGAGCTCTGGGATCTGGGGTTCAGACTCAATCTCATGAGCACCATCGCCATGACGGGTGCGGCAATACCCTCAATGAAGGAAAAGAGATGGGGCCGGATTATCAATATGACATCCATCTCGGTGAAGCAGCCGATCGAGGGGCTCATCCTCTCCAATACGATCCGCTCCGGCGTCATCGGTCTTGCAAAGACACTCTCGAATGAGCTTGCACCCTATAACGTGACGGTCAACAGCGTCTGTCCCGGCTATACGCTCACGGACCGGGTGAGGAATCTCGCGAAGACTGTGGCGGAAAGGGAGAAGGTTGCTCCCGAGGAGATCATAAAACGGTGGGAGTCTTCCATCCCCATGGGGAGGCTGGGAACACCCGAGGAGTTTGCCGGTCTGGTTGCCTATCTCGCCTCCGAACGGTCGGGCTATATCACCGGGGCGGCGATACAGATCGACGGGGGGTGGTACCGAGGGGTCCTCTAACGGGGGAATGATCGGGCCACTGAATTGCAAAGCGAGCAGCCCCCGCTTGCTGCGGCGGGGGAAGTGAGAATAAAAACGGTCATTTTCCTTACGAAGCGGAGATTCTCCGCGACGTGTTGCGGGGAGTTTCGATCGATTATCCCCTTTCCCTGCGGCTCTTCATCCCGGCAATGACCCCCTCCATCATTTCCAGAAGGGGGGGGAGGGTGGCCGGTGTGATCGCCGATATGGGCAGGGCGTTGAAACGCCGGGAGAGTGTCTCCAGGAGTTCCTCCTCGGGGAAGCGGTCCACCTTGTTGAAGACCTGTATGGTTGGCTTTTCCCTGAGCTCCAGATCTTCCAGTATCCCCTCCACCGCCCCTATCTGTTCCTCGAAGCCGGGGTTGGTAACGTCGATGACATGGAGGAGGAGATCGGCCTCCTTCAGTTCCTCCAGGGTCGCCCGGAAGGCCGAGACGAGTTCCTTCGGAAGATTTCTGATGAATCCCACCGTATCGGTGATGAGTGCCTCCCGGTCTCTCGGAAATCGAAGTCGGGAACTCTTCGGGTCGAGGGTGGCAAAGAGCTTGTCCTCAACGAGAACGCTGCTCTTGGTAAGTGCGTTTAAGAGCGTCGATTTTCCCGCATTGGTATAGCCGATAATCGATATGACGGGGAGCCCCTTCTTTCTTCTCAGTTCACGCCGCTGACCCCGTCCCTTTCTGATCGTCCTCAGGTCACGCTCGAGTTTACCGATCCGGTCGCGTGCCCGTCGCCGGTCGATCTCGAGCTTCATCTCGCCGGGTCCCCTTCCACCGATCCCCCCGGCAAGCCGCGACATGGCCGACCCTCGCATGACGAGGCGGGGGAGGCGGTACTTTAACTGGGCAAGCTCAACCTGGATCTTTCCCTCTCGGGAGTGGGCCCGTTGGGCGAAGATGTCGAGGATAAGCTGGGTCCTGTCGATCACCTTCATCTCTGTGAAATCGGTGATTGAACGAATCTGACCGGGGCTGAGTTCGTGGTCGAAGATGAGGAGATTGGCCCCGATCTGGAGCGCCCTGATGATGATATCGGAGAGCTTTCCCTTCCCGAGGATGAACTTCGGGTCGATCCGCTGCCGGTACTGGATAATCGAATCGAAGACTTCCACGCCCGATGAGTGGGCAAGTTCCTTCAACTCGTCCAGGGAGGCCTCGCCGTCACCTGTGGGATCTGTCTCCGCACGGATCAGGATCGCCCGTTCCACCGATGCGACCTTTCGCGTCCGCTGCACCCTGGCGAATTCATCATCCAGGGCCTGGATGAATTCGAGAAAATCGAGATCCATCTCCGAGGCCTGGGCTGGCTCAAGGAAAAGCCAGTACTCCCCCCGGGGATTTTCCGGGATCAGATGGGCCGTCCGGATGAGGCCGGGGAGACCCTCCTCGCTGACGGTGATGGCGGAAACAAGATCGAGTCGCAACAGTGCCAGGTCGGTGAGATCGTCCCTCGTCAGCTCCTCGCCCTTCAGGTGGGTGTGTAGCAGGCGGAGTCCCTTGAGACGTGCCGATGACGCCCGGAACCCCGTAAGATCGGGGATCATGATCTGCCGGTGGTCTCCCACGATAACGTAGGCGATATCACCCCGCCGGCTCACGAGGACGCCGATCTGGCGGTTGATGAGGCGCGAGACCTCGGCGAGGTTCCGCGCGAATTCCTGGGTAATGATGCTCCCTGGTGGTATCCTCCGCCGGGAGAGTCGTTCGATCTTTTTGATCTCTCCCGCCCTGAGGCCCGTCAGGTTTCCGTAAATCCTTTCTATTGCACAGACTCCTTCGTGATGCTCGATCGGTAGAGTATACACCCCTTCCGTACCGGGTCAATAAAAAAGCCCCGGGAAATCTTCCCCGGGGCTTTCGAGATCGAAAGAGAGATCAGACTTAGAAGTTCACCTGCAGCTTGTTCATCAGCAGGTAAGTGTCGTCGATCTCATTGTCGTTATCGCTTCCCTTGTAGTAATCGCCTGCGAAGAGATAGCCGAAGCCCACGGTGTAGTCGAGGTTGTCATAGATCTTGTAGGATGCCGTGACATCGAACTCGGTACCGTAGTCGTCATCAACGTTATTCAACTCCTCGTCGGCGTAGGCGTAGGAGAGGACTGCCTTAATGGCAAGGTTCTCCACGGGGCTCATCCCGCCGAAGACCTGGAAGAGATAGGCATTATCGAGGGCAGTACCCGTGGTGGCATAGGATCCGACGGAGGTTGGCTGTGTGTCGTTGAAGAGGATCAGACAGGGATTCCAGTCGGAGCCGCTCAGGACGCCCTTTACATCGTTATCGATTGGATTATCGTCACCCTCGGCGTAGGCAAAGACACCGCCCACATAGCCGGGACCAACATCGGCCTTCGCCATGAGGTAGATCTGGAGTTCGCTCAGATCTGAGTCCTTATAACCGTAGCCTTTCAGGACATCGTCTACCTCTGCATCACCGGTGGAATAGTAGATCTGGCCCTCTATGTAGGCGGGACCCACGGTGGTCTTTATGTAGGGAGAGAGGGTATGCAAGGTCTGAGTTACGTGTTCATTCGTTGTATTCCTGACGACCTTGTAGAGCAGCCCCGTCTCGACACCCTCGTTCATATAGCGGGCGGCGGCGATATAGGCATCCTGGTCCTGATCCTGGATGGTGTTGTTTTGAAAGGAGTCACCCTCGATGTCCTTCTCCACGCGGATGAGGACGGCGACATTCTCGCTGAGTTTGGTCGCAAAGTCGATCTCGCCGACGAAGTCCTCGGTGTTCCCGAAGTCGGTGCCCCAGACGTTCGTCGATTTAAAGCCCGCCTCTATCTGACCGTAGGCGGTCATGAAGGTGACATAGGCCTTGTCGAACTGGACATTGGCGTCGAGATTGATCGCGCCGTCACCGGTGTCGGCAAAACCGGCGTATCCTCCATACCCATCCGTGGTACCAGAGTAGGCACCGCTACCCGTGTCTGCCGCCGGGCTTCGCAGGTCGTCACCCCAGATCCCCTCCAGTGCGTCGAACCGGCAGGTGACCTTCAGGCCGTCCACGACGGTGAATACGGGCTGAACACGGAGCCGCTGGTCGTAGTAGGCGTCGCTGGCGGCGTCGTCTTTGTAGAGCGGTGAATTGCTGTCAAGCCAACCCCTGATGCGGTACGTACCGCTGACCGAAAAATCCGATGCCATCACAGGGACGGAAAACGAAAATACCAGCCCCAGTGCGAGCAATCCTATGAGTAACTTCTTCATTATGTTTTCCTCCTAAGTTGTTGTGGCGTAAACCTTCCTACCCGCCGATTGTATCCAAACGTAAAAGATGCTTCCCCCTTCACCCCCCTTCGTCTGGACTCGGGGCTCACCTCACCCCTGCTATCACATAAATTGGTGAGATTAAATAGTAAAAACTCCCCAATGTCAAGCTATTTATTTTGCTACCCCCTGCTAAGGGAGACAGAGATGACGTCTAGAGGGCATCGAGCAGTTCCTGCTTTTTCCGATCGTAATCCTCCTGCGTTATAAGGCCGTCATCGAGGAGTCCCTTCAGCAGGTGCAGTTTTGATCCGATACCGGGCCTCTCGACCCTCTCGACGGGTTTCGCGACGTCTGCCTGTGCCGCAGGGGCGATCGTCTCTTCTGCCTGTACCGCCGGCGGTTCTCTTCGCTCCTTTGTCGGCTGGGCAGTTATGAAACGCTCACTTTTCCCACTCTCTTCGGTGGCCATGAACTGGAGAGAGGCGTTGCTCCGGCTGACGAAGGAGGTGATCAAGGCCTTCTGGTCCTCCGACGGCGTGGAGACCTCGGTGAGGGCGGCGCAGGCGGAGTTTCCGATATCCTCGAAGTAGAGGATCTGGAGCCGTGATTTATTGCCCAGGTTGGTCGCCTTTTCGAGTGTCTTGACAAGGAGGCAGCCGGGTATCGTAATGCCCTTCGCCGCGATATGCGAGGCCTCGTTTTCAAGCAGCACGCGAGAGCCGGTAAAGATGCCGTAGCGGTAAGGTTCCGTGCTTGAGAGAAACCCCTCGTCAGAGGATTTGTCCTCGATTCGTACCTTTCCCGCCTCGAGGACCTTCTCGGCACCGGCAAGCATCTCGGGCGACCACTGGTTCGGATCGCCGGTGATAATGGAAAGCCTGATGACGACCCCTTTTGCGAGCCTGCCGGTAGACGATGTTTCTGCGAAGAGGTAGGAGTACTGCCTGCTGTTGGCCTCATCGTCGTCGATATCTACGTGGAGTCCGCCCTCACTGCTCCCGTCATGGGTCATCTCCGTCATGCCGAGATAGGTAAAGTCGGGGTCGACTTTCATCCTGATCTGCGGGTTCGACGAGGAAAAAAAGATGTTGTCCCCCACGGAACGGGTGGGCTGAAACTTGTCGACCTCCGCGCAGCCCGCCATGGCAATCAGGCAGAGGAGCGTTCCTATAAAAAAGACCTTCTGTCTCATACGTCACATAACCTCCAGCGTTTCATGAAATTATCCCCTACTCTAATAAAATCATGGACCTCGAGTCAAGGACTATCATAAGGCCCTCGGCATTTTACTGAGGCTCCGCAGAGGGCGGTTTCCCCTATGATGAGGCGGGAACAGCAGCACGGAATGTGACGAAGAACGTGCAGGATCGTTCAGGGGGACGGGGTACTGTCTGTGCCAATGTGCAAATATTTCTTGACAGTACCACGATTTTAATGGTAGCCGAATCCTGTTTATGTGATAGCCGGGTGAGGTGTATCCCGGGACAAATTGAGATGAACTGAAAGGGGGTGGACGGGGAAGATTTTTTTCGTTTGGACACAATCGGTAGATAAAAGGGTTTAAGCTAACTACATTAGGAGAAAATAGGAGATACTATATTATGAAGAAATTACTTGTTATTTTATTGGCATTGGGTCTTGTTGTGGCCTTTACCGCGCCGGTCTATGCCGTCGAAAATATATTCGGTGGCTACTGGCGTGTGAGAGCCTTTTCGCAGAACGATTTTGACGGAAACGATTTGGGCGCAAATGACCTGCAGCGTACCGATACGAGGACCCGCCTCTACTACACGGCGAAGTTCAGCGATAACTTCAAGTTCGTCAACAAGTTCGAGATGGACGCCGTCTTCGGCGATAAGGACTCAGCTGGTTATGGCGATATCGGTGCCGATGGCGTCAAGTTTGAGGTGAAAAACTCCTACGTCGATTTCACCATCGATTCCATCAACGCGAAGATCGGTGTCCAGGGCTACGAACTGGGCCGGGGCTTCCTCTTCAGCGATGACTTCGCCGGCGCCGTCGTGACCTACAAGGGTGAGGGCTTCTCCCTTCCCTTTGCCTGGATGAAGGCCTATGAAGGCGGCGAGGGAATCGACGCCAACGATGCCGACGTCGACTACTATGCGATCGCTCCCAAGTTCAACGTCGACAAGATCGCCGTCAACCCCTACCTGCTGTGGATCACCTCCGATGACTATAGCGGCTGGGATAGATTGCCTGCCGGAGCCGATCCGCTTGAAGGTGGCGAAGAAGCCGATCTCTATTACCTCGGCGTTGACGTTAATGCCGATCTCGGTGCCGCCTCGGTATGGTTCACCGGCATCTACGAAACCGGTGACATCGATGAAGGCGACATAGAGGCCTATCTGGTTGCCCTCGGCGGCAGCACCAAGGTTAACGACATCACCGTTCGTGGCCAGTTCTTCTATGCCACGGGTAACGAAGCGGACGACGAAGACTACAATGCCTTCTGGGTCCCCAAGGGTCAGTGCTACTACTGGTCGGAAATTCTGGGATATGGTATATTTGATACCAACGTGAACGATGGTTGCGGTGACCAGATCAGCGACATCATGGTCTTCAACCTGGGCGCCACGATGAAACCGATGGACAAGGTTACGGTAAAGCTGGATCTCTGGAATGCCAATCTCGTCGAGGATGATGCAAATGGCGAAACCTCGCTGGGCACGGAAGTCGACGTGGTCGTAACCTACGCCCTTCTCGAGAACCTGAAGCTGGACCTGGTCGGTGCATACCTCTTTGCAGGCGATGTGACAACCGGCAAGGTTTCCAACGATGCCAATCCCTATGAGTTTGGTACGCGTCTGTCCCTCAGCTTCTAAGAAGCTGTTCGGTATAACCGTAGTATGAAACATGAGCCGGAGGCGGTATTCCGCTTCCGGCTTTTTCTGTCCCGCCGCATTCCGCTCTACCCCTCCCTTTTTTTCCGGAGCGTGCATTATTCCATCGCTAAAAAGTCCCTTTTCCTGTATCCTCTCTATCACCACCTTATGTGAGAAGGAGGGAGAGACCATGAAGGGAAGACGAAATCTTGTCTGTATTCTCGTTTTGATGACCCTTTTCCTGTCCTGCCTTTCGGCGCCGATGACGGGTGAGAGAGAATCGGGAGATCCGGGGGTCGTCCACTTCATTATTGCATCGGGCTGCGGGTGAGACGATAAGCAGCAGATAGGTTCTATCCTGCAAGACATTGAAGGCGTCGTCAACTTCAGGATCGATGCCATCGACAGCAAGCTCATGGTTACCTATTATCCCGATGTCGTTTCTGCCGAGGAGATCGGTGAGAGACTTGCCTCCGGTGGATACAGGCCCGAGGGTCCGCCGCAGATCATCAGGTAGACGAACCGGGTAGGTGATCGATCATTCCGGTATGGCGGGTAGATGGGGATAGCCCCTCCCCGCATGCCTCCGCACCGGATCGTCTGCCGGTTCTGCCGATTTTTCCGACCCTTTCAGGGGCTTTCCCCTATCCCCGTAAAATGTTCTGATCCCCTTTTTTTTCTTGACATCCGGCACGATTTTTGATTACTCTCCCCAGTGCTGATTTGACCTTGAGTCATATTATGACCTTTGGTTATCGGATTTTTATATCTTAAAACATCATCCCTCCTTTCGCGGGTGATGATCAGGAAAAGGTGAGGTAATGCGGTAGGATAGATATAACAAAGTGGAGGTAGTGAAGATATGGCAGATGATAAGGTTCGGTTGAAAGATGTATACCCTGTTCCCGAATGGATCAGGGAAAAGGCATGGATCAAGGGTAAGGAAGAGTACGAGAAGATCTACAAGCGCTCCATTGAGGATCCCGACGGCTTCTGGGCAGAGATCGCCGACGAGTATGTGACCTGGTTCAAAAAGTGGGATACCGTCGAGGATTACAACTTCGACATGCGCAAGGGCCCCATCTATATCAAGTACTTTGATGGCGGTAAATTGAACGTCTCCTACAACTGTCTGGACAGGCATCTCGAAACAAGGGGAGATCAGGTGGCCCTTCAGTGGGAGGGAAACGAACCGGGTGAAGACAGGGCTCTTACCTATAAGGATCTCCATGAAGAGGTCTGCAAGTTTGCCAATGTCCTCAAGGCCCACGGCATCAAGAAGGGGGATCGTGTCTGTCTCTATCTGCCCATGGTTCCGGAGTTGGCCATATCGATGCTCGCCTGCACCAGGATCGGTGCGATCCACAGTATCGTCTTCGGTGGATTTTCCTCGGATGCACTGAAGGACAGGATTCAGGACAGCAAGGCACGCATCCTGGTGGTCTGCGACGGTACCTTCCGCGGTGCCAAGGCGGTTCCCCAGAAGGCCAGTGCCGACGCGGCGCTTACAGAATGCCCCTCAATCGAAAAGGTGATCGTCGTCAACCGTGTCGGCGACAAGATCAAGTGCGACTGGACGGAAGGACGGGACCTCTGGTGGAACGACGAGATGGCGAAGGTTGACGCCGACTGTGAGCCCGAGTGGATGGATGCCGAAGATCCCCTCTTTATCCTTTATACCTCGGGGTCCACGGGACAGCCGAAGGGCGTGATGCACACCACCGGTGGTTATCTCACCTACGTGGCCTATACCCACAAGACAATCTTTGACTACCACGACGGTGATGTCTACTGGTGTACCGCCGATATCGGCTGGGTGACGGGACACAGTTATATCGTCTACGGTCCCCTCTGTAACGGTGCCACCTCGGTCATGTTCGAGGGAGTTCCCAACTATCCCGACATGAGCCGATTCTGGAAGATCGTCGAAAAGTACAAGGTCACTATCTTTTATACGGCGCCGACGGCAATCCGGGCCATCGCCAAAGAGGGCGATACCTGGGTCAAGGCAGCCGATATTTCGTCACTGAGGATTCTCGGGACGGTGGGCGAGCCGATCAATCCCGAGGCCTGGAACTGGTACTACAATCTTATCGGACGGGGCGAGTGTCCCATCGTGGATACCTGGTGGCAGACCGAAACGGGCGGAATTCTTATCACGCCCCTTCCCGGTGCGACGGATATCAAACCGGGTATGGCGACAGTTCCCTTCATGGGTGTCTGGCCAGTCCTCCTCGATGACGAGGGGAACGAAATGACAGAGACGGTTGCCTCGGGCGCGCTCTGTATGAAGAAACCCTGGCCCGGTCTCATGAGGGGTGTCTACGGTGATCCTCAGAGATTTCAGGAGACCTACTTCGAGCAGTTCCCCGGCTATTATGTGGCCGGTGATGGTGCCAGGAGAGATGCCGACGGATATTACCAGATAACGGGTCGTATCGACGACGTCATCAATGTGTCCGGTCACCGGATGGGAACGGCCGAGGTCGAAAGCGCTCTGGTAGCCCACCCGAAGGTTGCAGAAGCCGCCGTGGTCGGATATCCCCACGAAATCAAGGGACAGTCCATCTACGCCTACGTGACCCTGAATGCAGGTGTGGAGAAGTCCGACGACCTGAAGAAGGAGCTGGTAACCCACGTACGCAAGGAGATCGGTCCCATCGCCACACCGGAGAAGATCCAGTGGTCCGATGCCCTTCCCAAGACGAGAAGCGGCAAGATTATGCGGAGGATCCTCAAGAAGGTAGCCGCCGATGCCGTCGACGAGATCGGCGACACCTCGACACTGGCCGATCCCTCCGTCGTGGATGATATTGTAAAGAACAGGCTGTAGGAAATGAGTCCGGGCTCCCTCGTGGGGGCCCGGTCTTTTAATTGGCAAAAGAAGAACTAAATGGGTGAATCGGCGGATGTGATTATCTGTTCCTGAATTCATCGGTGAAAGGAGGTTATTGTGAACATAGTAGCATGTGTAAAACAGGTTCCCGATACGGAAGCGTTGATCAAGGTGAAACCGGACGGAACCGGTATTGACGAAGGCGGAATCAAGTGGGTAATGAATCCCTATGACGAGTTCGGTGTCGAAGAGGCCCTCAAGCTGAAAGAAGCGCAGGGTGGCGAAGTGACCGTCGTCTCAGCAGGCCCCGCACGGGCTATGGAATCGATTCGGACCGCCCTTGCCATGGGCGCCGAAAAGGGAGTTCATATCTGTGATGCCGCTCTGGACAATGCAGATGAGTATAATACGGCGGCTGCACTGGCGGCAGCAATCAAAGAGATAAACCCCGATATTATCTTCTGTGGCCAGAGGGCTATTGATGATGATTCAGCCCAGGTTGGATCGATTCTGGCAGAGTTGCTCGGTATCCCCGTGGTGACGATCGTTACCAAATTTGATCCTGAAGATGGAAAGATCAAGGTGATAAAACCGATCGAGGGTGCACAGCTCGTGATTGAAAGCACGCTCCCCTGCGTGGTGACGGCTCAGAAGGGTCTGAATGAACCCCGCTATGCGTCGCTTCCCGGAATCATGAAGGCGAAGAAGAAACCTGTCGATGTAAAAGATGCGGCAGCACTCGGCATCTCCATTGAGCCGAAGGCACGGCTTGCCAAGATGACACCCCCTCCGGAGAGAGCTCCTGGAAAGATCATCGCGGGTGATGATCCGGCAGCAAAGGCCGCCGAGCTGGTCAAGTTGCTGAGGGAAGAAGCCAAGGTAATCTAAGGAAATGGAGGAGGATGAAAAATGGCAAAAGGTGTATGGATAGTAGCAGAACAAAGGGACGGAGCCTTACGTAAGGTTTCCTTTGAGATAGCCAGCGCGGCGAGAAAACTCGCCGATGATCTTGGCGATGAGGTATGCGCCGTACTCGTCGGGTCCGGTGTCGAGGGTTTGGCCCCCGAACTGGCAAAATACGGCGTGGACAAGGTCTACGTGGCAGATGACGCAGTCTTTGCAGACTATACGACGGACGGTTATTCTGCGGCCGTTGCGAAGGTCGTGAAGGAAAACGATGCGGCGATACTTCTCCTTGGCTCCTCGGTACAGGGAAAGGACCTCTCGGCGAGCCTGGCAGGGAAGCTGGCAACCGGTCTGGCCTCGGACTGTGTCGAAGTTTCAATTGCCGACGGAAAGCTTCTGGCCCTGCGGCCGATGTATGCCGGTAAGTGCTTCGGCGAGATCGTCATCGATACCACACCCCAGATGGCGGCCTTACGGCCCAATGTCTTCGCCATGGTGGAGAATGCCAAGGCCGGTGAAGTGGTAAAATTCGATGCGGGCGTTGCCGCGGGCGATCTCAAAACAACGGTTGTTGAGACTCAGAAAGACACGAGCGGTAAGGTTGATCTCACGGAAGCGAACGCCATCGTATCAGGCGGGCGCGGAATGAAGGGTCCCGAGGGTTACGCCATTCTTGAAGAGCTGGCCGATGTTCTCGGAGCAGCAGTCGGTGCCTCCCGAGCCGCCGTTGATGCAGGCTGGAGACCCCAGTCGGATCAGGTCGGACAGACCGGTAAGGTGGTCTCTCCTAACCTGTACATTGCCTGCGGTATCTCCGGAGCGATTCAGCATCTCGCCGGAATGAGTTCATCAAAGTATATCGTCGCAGTCAATAAGGACGAAGAAGCCCCGATTTTTGCCAAGGCCGACTATGGTATCGTCGACGATCTCTTCAAGGTCGTCCCCGAGATTACGGCAGAGGCAAAGAAGATACTCTAGAAAAACTGAAATTTATTTGATGGGGCGGACTATCTCTCCGCCCCATCTTCCAAAAGCCGGAAGTATCATTACTTCGCCTCGCTCACCTCGCAGGAAAAAGGGGAAGGGCTTGTTCTTTTGTTATCCCATGGTGCTCCTCGAGCGGTACCGTTACCTCACCGGTTTCGTGAACAATTGGGAGGTTCGCAGGTAGTCAGTGATATTGTCCGAGTAACGTATTTGAAAAGGGAGATATTATGGCACACGGCGGTCATCTTTATACTGTAGGCAATGAAGGAAGGGAAGTATTCTGGAATGCCCCCTTTCCAACAGAGCCGATTCTTTTTGTCTTTGCAGCGATCGCCATAGCCATATTTGCCTACGGCCTCTACAGGCGCTGGCAGATGTGGAAGGCGATCGGACTGCCAGAAGACAGAACCGATAACACGGCTGAACGGGTCAAGTCCCTCCTCGCAAATGCGCTCCTTCAGATTAAAACCTTTAAAGACGGGTACCCGGGCATAATGCATGCCCTGATATTCTTCGGATTTTTCGTGCTCATCTTCGGCGCAGCCTTTGATGCAACACACTTTCACGCTCCCTTCCTGGTTCCCTTCTTCAACGGCGGTTTTTATCTCTGGTTCTCATTTCTTATGGAGGTCTTTGGTCTTGCGGTGCTTGCGGGCGTTTTCCTCGCCCTCTGGCGACGGTATATTCAGAAACCTGACCGGCTTGGATACAGGGGAAAGTCGGACAACATTGCCGAAGACGCGATTGTGCTCATCCTTATCGGGGGCATCATCGTAACGGGATTTATCGCAGAGGGCCTCAGGCTTCATGTGAATGTTAACGTTGACGGTTATACCTGGGGGGCATGGTCCTTCGTCGGTTTTGCCCTCTCGAAGACGCTGACCGGCGTCAGCTTCGAGACGGTGACAATGCTCCACAAGTGGATCTGGTGGATCCACGCATTTCTCGGATTGGGTTTCATCGCCTATATCCCCTATTCAAGGTTGGCGCACATCATAACGGCGCCGGTCAATCAGTATATGCGGTCACTGGAACCGACGGGCACGCTGAAGCCGATAGCAGATTTCGAGAATGCAGAATCCTTCGGCGTGGGTAATCTCGAGGAATTAACCTGGAAGCAGATATTCGATTCCGAGGCATGTCTGAAGTGCGGGCGTTGTCAGGATGGATGCCCCGCCTATCTGACGGACAAACCCCTCTCACCGAAGAAGCTTCACCAGGACATCAAAGATTACTGGCACGAACGCCTACCCGTCGTCATGGCCGCCCGGAAGGCCGCAGCTGAGGGTGAAGAACCGGAGATACCGGCACCGGAAAAGATGCTCGTGGGCGATGTCATCGACCTGCACGAACTGTGGGCCTGCACGAACTGTATGTACTGTATGGAAGTATGCCCCGTCTTTAACGAGCATGTGCCGAAGATCGTCGGTATGCGACAGTACAAGGTGCTGATGGAAGCGGACTTCTCGCCGGAGCTCCAACTTACCTATCGGAATATGGAGAATAACTCCAATCCCTGGGGAATCGGCGCACATCTGAGAGGCGATTGGGCGAAGGATCTCGGCATCAAGACGCTCGCCGAGGATCCCGACGTGGAGTACCTCTTTTACGTGGGCTGCGCCGGGTCCTTCGATGATCGAGGCAAGAAGGTAACCCTTGCCTTTGCGAAGATATTGAAGGAAGCCGGTGTAAGCTTCGGTATTCTGGGGAACGAAGAGGGATGCTGCGGCGATTCGGCAATGAGGGGAGGCAACGAATATCTCTACCAGACACTGGCCCAGATGAATATAGAAGCCATGAACGGCTACGGCGTGAAGAAAATCATCTGCACCTGTCCCCATGGTTACAACGCACTGAAAAAGGATTACCCCCATTTCGGCGGAAACTATGAGGTCTATCATCATACCGAGATACTCGCCGATCTCCTGGCGAAGGGGAAGATCAGGATGAAAGAGTCCGTTTCAGGGACCTTTACCTATCATGATTCCTGTTTCCTCGGACGTTATAACAGTATCTACGAAGAGCCGAGAAAGATCCTCGGTGCCGTCCCGGGCATGAAGCTTGTGGAGATGTCGCGAAACCACGAAAAGAGCTTCTGCTGTGGTGCCGGCGGAGCGAGAATGTGGATGGAAGAGGATATCGGCGAGAGGATTAACGACGTGAGAACGGACCAGGCAATCGAGGTCAAGGCCGATACGATTGCCGTGGGCTGTCCCTTCTGCCTGACCATGATGGCCGACGGTATCAAGGATCGAGAAAAGGAAGAGTCGATGGATTCACTGGATATCGCCGAAATAGTATGGAACGCCATGGGTCTGGAAGAAGCGGTAGTGGAGGAGGAACCTGTTGCGGAGCCTGTTGAGGCATCGGCACCGGAGACGGAGCCGGAAGCGGCTGCCGAGGCGCCCGCAGGGGAAGAGTAATCCTCGCAGACGAGTATAACAATAGTTTCATATGAGGCCCCCGATTTCGATCGGGGGCCTTTTTTATCCCCCGGGGGTGCCTTTTTTTAGTGGCAATTTCCCCCTAAATTTATTAGGGTGCTCCATAATTGGGGGTGTTTATAAAGAGAATGAGAGGTGCAGAGCGAAAGAAACGATGTATAAAAGTAAACCCTGGCTAAAATCATATGGACGGGGCGTTCCCGAGCATATTGACTATGAAGAAGTCTCACTGAACGAATTCCTGGCACGATCGGCAGCAGACTATCCCGAAAGAGACGCCCTTGTTTTCCAGGGATACCGTGTAAGCTTCAGAAAACTCAAAGATATGGTAGATCGCTTTGCGAGGTGCCTGACCGATTTCGGTATCACAAAGGGCGATGCCGTCTCAATACTCCTTCCGAATGTAATCCCCTGTGTGGTGGCCTACTTTGCGATTATGAGATGCGGTGCCATCGCCGTGATGAATAATCCCCTCTACAGTGACAGAGAGCTTGAACGCCAGTTCAACGATTCAGGGTCCAGGGTTCTCATTACCATCGATCGTCTCGCCGAGAGGATGATTACACTCCGTCCGAAAACTCAGATAAAGGAGATTGTCTATACCTCCATAGGAGATTATCTTCCCTTTCACAAAAGAATCCTCTTTCCCCTGATGGCGAAGCGAAATGAACGAACCGCTCCCGTGAGAGAGGCCGTGGACCTCTACAGATGGAAGGAGATCATCTCGCGATATGCTCCCGATCCTCCGAGGGTAATGATCGACTTCGATGATGTTGCCATGTATCAGTATACTGGTGGAACAACGGGTGTCTCAAAGGGGGTAATGCTGACGAACGCCAATCTCAGTACCCAGGTCCAGGCAATGCGGGCCTGGTTCCCTCGATTCGAAAGGGGAGAGGAAATAATACTGGGGGCGCTGCCCTTTTTCCATGTATTCGGTCTTTCGACGGTGATGAACCTGGCCGTCTATCTTGCCTGGACCAATATTCTCATTCATCGGCCGCGGCCGGAGGTTCTCCTTGCGGCTATAGAAGAATTCAAACCTACGTTTGTGCCCCTCGTTCCCACCATGTATATCGGTATGATGAATCATCCCACCATAAAGAAGACAGACATGACCTCTCTCAAAGGCTGTTTTTCCGGAAGCGCGCCCCTTCCCGTCGAGGTGATTCACGACTTTGAAAAAATAACCGGCAGGACGATCATTGAGGGGTTTGGCATGACCGAGACATCGCCGGTGACCCATATTAATCCCTTTAATGGCGGTGTACCGAAGGTGGGGAGCGTGGGAGTTCCGATCAGTGATACGGTGTGTCGGATCGTTGATCTGGAAGAGGGACGGGTTGACATGCCCCTGGGCGAGCGGGGAGAACTTCTCATACAGGGTCCCCAGGTTATGAAGGGATATAAGGGGATGTCCGAGGAGACGGCAACGACACTCAAAGAAGGCTGGATCTCTACGGGCGACGTTGCGACGATGGATGAAGACGGTTATTTCTACATTGTCGGCCGAAAAAAGGATATGATCATCTCACGGGGGAACAACGTCTATCCCCGGGATATAGATCAGGTCCTGTATACTAACCCGAAGGTTCAGGAGGTCTGTACCATTGGTGTTCCCGATGCAGAGCGGGGTGAAATCGTCAAGGTATTTCTGGTGCTGAAGGAGGGGGAGCAGGCGACGGAAAAGGAGATGATAGACTTCTGTAAAGACAAGCTTGCCCGGTATAAATGGCCGTCGGAAATCGACTTTCGAGAAAAACTCCCGAAGACGAAGGCGGGAAAGATCCTTCGTACGGAGCTCCGTCAGGAGGAGCTGAAAAAAAGACAGGAGTAAGTCGCGCGTGGAGTTGCGCTGACAGGGAAGATTTTCGCAGTTCTCTCGGGGTGTCTCCCGCTTCGCAGTTGACAGGGATTGAGAACATTGAGGAATGATCGGGGGATATGCAAGAAATGGTAACGATACTGGAGATTGGAGGGGTCGAAATTGCCTGTCGTGTCAATGCTGGGGGGCTTATTGAAGGGAGAAAAAGCCTGCTCTTCATCCACGGGTCTGGAGGCGATCATACGGTTTGGGACGACCAGTTTGATGACCTGGCGAGGGATTTCAACGTGGTGGCCCTTGATCTTCCCGGCCACGGTTTATCGGGAGGCGGGGGCGAGGATGATATATACCGCTACGCGGAGTGGGTAAGAAAGGCCGTGGAGGCACTATCTCTGAAAAACCCCGTCGTCGTGGGCCATTCTCTCGGTGCCGCCGTCAGTCTCTCCCTATCCCTCACCTGTCCTGGTATGCTTTCAGGAATTGTTCTGGTGGGCGGTGGTGCCAGGATGCCCGTAGGTAAAATGATCTTCGACGGCATCAGGGACAATTTTAAAGGGTTTGTTGAGCTGTCTCCCGATTATGCTGTCCACAGAGAGAATCGGGAAGGTGTGAGAGATCTCCTGCTCGAGGGCTTCTCACAGGTAACGCCCGAGGTCTTTTTCGCCGATTTCACGGCCTGCAACAAATTTGATGTGGAAAAAAGACTGTGTGAAATAGATCTTCCAACACTCATTGTCTGCGGAGACAAGGATATGATGATGCCACCGAAATATTCCGAGGCACTCCACAAACAGATCGAGAGCTCCCGTTGTGAGATTATTCCTCGGTGCGGCCACTTTCCGATGCTGGAAAAGAGTGCGGTCCTTACTGCTCTTATAGGGGAATTTTCAGAAACATTTGCGTGATCTATGCAGAAGATATTGGTTGTCTACCACTCACAAACGGGAAAGACGAAAAAGATGGCCGAGGCGGTGACCGAGGGCGCCTCGCGTATCGATGCAACGGAGGTTGTTATACGGAAAGCCTCCGAAGCGACGCTGGATGATCTGCTCGACTGTGCGGGCCTCGCCCTCGGGACGCCCGAAAATTTCGGGTATATGTCGGGTGCCCTGAAAGACTTCTTTGACCGTACCTATTATCCCGCCGAAGGGAAGGTCTTTCGGAAACCCTACGTGGTTTTCATAAGTGCCGGAAACGATGGATCGGGAGCGCTTAACAGCATAGAACGCATTGCCCTGGGGTACCAATTTAAAAAGGTCTATGACCCCGTCATTGCAAAGGGCGAATTGACGGAGGATATTCTCGAGCGGTGCCGTGAACTCGGTCAGACCCTGGCAGGGGGCTGCGAGGCGGGAATCTATTGAGATTGAGTTGGACTGGAGGCACAGGCGAGGAGCGCGATAGGATCAGACTCGTACCACCAGATTACGCCCCGAACTTTCTGAGCCTTCCCGCATGGGCAAGGGCGAGGGCCATAAGATTGACCATCGGTATTCTGCCGATCCCGCCGGCGATGCATTCCCTCTCGCCGAAACACTCTGTCCGGTCCGGTCTGCATGTAGGAGCCGAGAGGAGTACCGGTACGGGATGCCAGCTGTGTGAGGCAAGTGCCGCCGGTGTTGAGTGATCGCCCGTGACAACCAGTACGTCGGGCTTCAGTTCTGTAATCCCTGGAAGGAGTTTATCCACCTCTTCTATCGCCCGCACCTTTGCCTCGAAATCACCATCTTCACCTCGAGAATCGGTGTTTTTTATGTGGAGGAAAAAGAAATCGTAGCGATCGAAGTTGTCCTTCAATGCCTGAAATTCACCCGCAACGGCATCGGTCGAGGGGTGGACAGTCATTCCCAGGAGACGGGCGATACCCTGATACATAGGATAATTTGCGATGGCGAGCGAATTCAGTTTGAACCGTTCCCTGAGTGACTTATATCGTCTGTAGTGGGCAAATCCCCTGAGGAGAATCATATTGGCCTTTTCCTCATCCGAGAGAGTCTCCCGCGCCTTTTCCCGTACCTCTTCTATGATGGAAACAGTTCTCTCCGCCTCGGGAGCGAGTGCGCGGGGGGCAAGAGGGGGCATTCCCGTCGTTCCGGGATCCGTGTCGGCAATCGCTTCGTGAAGCTTGCTGCCTCGCAGGACCATGAGTGCCCGGTGTTCTCTCACCGGTTCAAAGAAGACCTCGAAATTCTTTTTCAGTGTGATATTGTCGTTTAGTTTGTTGCACACCCTCCGGTTCGTTTCCGTATCGATCCGACCGGCACGCCGGTCCTGAATGATCCCCCTGTCGTCGAGGGTTGCAAAGTTTACCCTGGCGAAGAGTTCGTTTCCCTGCATGGGGAAATCGATCCCCGCCGCGGCAAGGAGTCCCCTCCCCACATTGTTTTTGAAGGGGTCGTAGCCGAAGAGGGAAAAGTGGGCCGGACCGCTTCCCGGCGTGATCCCATAGCAGACGGGATCCAAAAGACCGCAGATGGAGCTCCTTGCAAGGGCGTCAAGGTGTGGCGTCTGTGCTGTCTCGAGCTCCGTTCTATCCCCTCCGGAGAGGGGGAGTCCCCCCAACCCGTCGAGGATCAGAAATACGATCTTTGAGTCGTTTTCAATGACAAGTGTGTCAATGAGTTCCTTTTTCATGACTCCGTCCTTCAGGCCCTTTCGGGCGGTTCTGCAACCGCCCGAAAGGAGCTTGACATATTATCTCGCGCCCAGAAGCTTTCTCGCGATGACAACCCTCTGGATCTCATTTGTTCCTTCGTAAATCTGGCATATCTTGGCATCCCGCATATGACGCTCCGCGGGATAGTCCTTGCAGTATCCATAGCCTCCGAATATCTGAACGCCTTCAACGGCGGCCTTCATTGCTACATCGGAGGCGTACATCTTAGCCATGGCAGATTCTTTCTCAAAATTATAGCCGTTATCTTCCATCCATGCGGCCTTGAGGAGCAGCATCTCGGCGGCATCGAGTTGCGTTGCCATATCGGCAAGTTTCCACTGGATTGCCTGGAAGGAGGTAATCGACTGTCCGAACTGTACCCTCTCCTTTGCATACTCGAGGGAGTCCTCCAGGACAGCCCTCCCGATTCCCAAGGCTTGACAGCCGATTCCGATCCTGCCCGCATTGAGTCCCTCCATCATCTGCCGGAATCCATCGCCCGGTTTCCCGAGCAGGTTTTCCGCAGGGACCTCGGCATCTTCGAAGACGAGTTCCGCCGTTCCCGATGCAAGAATTCCCATCTTGTCCTCGATGGTTCCCAGTGTAAACCCGGGGGTGTTTTCGAGGTCGACAATGAGATTGATGATCCCCTTGTAGCCTTTTGAGGTATCCTCATTAGCGGCCAGGACACAGTACCGTGCCACATTCCCGTTGGTAATGAACTTCTTAACGCCGTTTACGATATACTTATCTCCCTTCAGCTCCGCGCGACACTTAAGCGCCGCTGCGTCACATCCAGCACCGGACTCGGTAAGAGCATAACAGCCTTCCACCTCACCACCTGCAACGGGCGAGAGAAACTTCTTCTTCTGTTCATCCGTTCCGAAGGTCTTGACCGGGTGTCCGTAGAGCGAGTTATTAACCGAAGTGATAACGCCGCAGCTTGCACAGCCCCGTGAGATTTCAGTGAGAGCCAGGACGTAGGTCACGTTGTCCATTCCGGCACCGTTGTAATCGGTGGAAACGGAGACACCCATGAGTCCCATTTCACCCAGCTTTCTGCAAATTTCTTCTGGATGACGGTGTGTCTCGTCCAGCTCGGCGGCAATCGGTTTGATCTCTTCATCGACAAACCGTTTTACCATATCTTTTACCATCTGTTGCTCTTCCGTAGGTGCAAAATTCATATTCAAACTCCTTCTATAGTTGTGTATTTTATGAGGCACCTTTCTCTCGATGGAAGACGGGTTATCGACCCTTATAGTCGGGCTTCCGTTTTTCCAGAAAGGCCCTCATTCCTTCTTTTTGATCTTGTGTACTGAAACACTGGGCACAGCATTCAACTTCGATTCTCCCCGCGTTATCCAGCGGGAGGTCGCAGCCAAAATTGATTGAGTGTTTCGCCATCTTTAGCTGAAACGGGGGGAGACTTGAGAGCTTCTGTGCAAACTTCATCGTTTCTTCCATGAGTGTCTCGGGGGCATATAACCTGTTTACCAACCCAATTTCATAGGCTCGATCTGCCTTGATCTGCTCGCCGCCCAGGATGAGTTCCTTCGCTCGTCCCATTCCGACAAGTCTCTGGAGTCGCTGTGTGCCTCCCCATCCGGGGATGAGGCCGATAAGGATTTCCGGTTGTCCGAATCGTGCCTTGTCCGAAGCAAATCTCATGTCGCAGGCCATGGAGATTTCTGTGCCTCCACCAAGGGCAAAACCGTTGACTGCCGCGATTGATGGTTTCGGAGCGGTTTCGAGAAGTCGAAGTGTCTCGTGGCCGAGTTCCATGAAAGCGAGGGCCTCACGCGGTTCCAGATTCTGCATCTCCGAAATGTCCGCACCCGCTACAAAAGCTTTGTCGCCCGAGCCGGTGACGACGATAACCTTGATATCGTCATCATTCCGGCAGAGGGTAACGGCACTCTTCAACTCCGACATCGTCTCGGAGTTCATCGCGTTCAAGGCCTTGGGTCTATTAAAGGTAATAGTGGCGATCCCTTTTTCTACTGTATACAGAAGATTGTTAAAGTTCATGTATCTATTCCTCCCTCTGTGACTGTTTTCGGGCGGGGATAACCCCCGCCCTTCAGTAATTATTCACTATAATTATAAAATCCTCTTCCCGTCTTTCTCCCGAGATATCCCGCATCGACATACTTCTTGAGGAGCGGGCAGGGGCGGTATTTCGAATCGCCGAGTCCCTGGTGGAGGACATTCATAATGGCGAGACAGGTGTCAAGCCCGATAAGGTCGGCCAGTTTCAGCGGTCCCATCGGATGATTCATTCCCAACGTCATGATACTGTCGATTGCCTCAGCGGTGCCGACTCCCTCATAGAGTGCGTAGGCCGCTTCGTTCAACATCGGGATCAGTATGCGGTTTGCAATAAAACCGGGGAAGTCTTCGCAGGCCACGGGGGTCTTTCCGAACTGCGTCGAGAGGGTCTGCGTGAGGGCAAAGGTCTCATCCGACGTGGCAAGGCCCTTGATCACTTCGACGAGTTTCATGACAGGCACGGGATTCATGAAGTGCATGCCGATGACCATCTCCGGTCTCTTTGTGGCTGCGGCAATCCTGGTGATCGGTATCGATGAGGTGTTCGAGGCCAGAACGACGCCCGGTTTACAGGCTGCATCGAGCTGCCTGAAGATGCCGAGCTTCAGGTCTTCTCGCTCAACGGCCGCTTCGACCACAAAATCGGCGTCTTTCATATCTTCAAGGTTCGTACTCTTCGTGATACGACCCAGAATTTCAGCCTTTTCCGCTTCCGTCATCTTTTCCTTCTTGACCAGTCGGTCGAGGTTTTTCGAAATGGTGTTAAATCCCCGCTCGACAAATTCGTCGGCAATATCGTTCATGATGACATTGAGACCGCCGATTTGGGCGGCAACCTGCGCAATGCCGTTTCCCATCTGACCGGCACCTACAACTCCAAATGTTTTTACTTCCATTCTACGTCTCCTTTTCCTTCCTTCCGTAATTATCCGAGCCGCTGCTGATAGCCAGGCAGGCAAATATCGTCACCGCGGTGACGAAACGGCGCGATACATTGTTGCTCCGCACCTTCTGTCTCCTGCTGTTACGGTTCTGTCTTCCCAGACCTGGATTGGTTTTTCTATGCTCTTTCCAGGACTATGGCCATACCCTGACCGCCGCCGATACACAGTGTGGCGAGTCCGAGATTGAGGTCTTTCTTTTTCATCTGCATTGCCAGACTGTAGGTGATTCTGGCGCCGGTGCATCCGATGGGATGACCGATGGAGATCCCGCTCCCGTTGAGGTTGCAGTTGTCGAGGCTGACATCCAGCTCACGCATGCAGGCGATTGCCTGGCAGGCGAAGGCTTCATTCAGCTCGATGTAGTCCATGTCTTTTACCGTGAGTCCGACCTGATGCATGACCTTCCGTGTGGCCGGTATCGGACCGAGTCCCATATAGGCGGTATCCACGCCACCCGAGGCGTATCCCTTGATCTTTGCAATCGGTTCGAGTCCCAGTTCCTTTGCCTTCTCAGCGCTCATCAGGACGACTGCGGCGGCAGCGTCATTGATACCCGATGCGTTTCCGGCGGTGACTGTCCCCTTCCCATCTCTTGTGAAAACGGGGCGAAGCTTTGCCATTTTTTCCAGCGTTGTGTCCATGGGACGTTCGTCAACGTCGAAGATCTTAGGATCACCCTTGCGCTGCGGCATGACGACGGGCACGATCTCTTCCTTGCATTCACCGCGGGCGATTGCTGCCAGCGCTCTCTGATGGCTGAGGAGTCCCAGTTCGTCCTGTTCCTCTCTGGTGATTCCGTACATCGCGGCGATATTTTCAGCGGTAAATCCCATATGGTACTTGTTGAAGATCTCATAGAGACCATCATGGACCATCGTGTCGGTAATCTGATCGAAGGGCATCGCCATCCTGTAACCCCAACGCGCTTTCGGCAGGGCGAAGGGTGCACAACTCATCGATTCCATGCCGCCCGTTACGACGATATCCGCGTCGCCTGCCTTGATGGCTTGGGCTCCCAGAGTTATCGCTTTCATACCGGATGCGCAGATCTTGTTAACGGTGATCGCAGGGGTTTCTTCAGGCAGACCGGCGTATATTGATGCCTGACGTCCCGGATTCTGTCCCTGGGCCGCCTGAATGACGTTCCCCATGATACATTCGTCAAAGTAAACCGGTGTCAGCGATTCATCATAATCGTAATATTTGCTGTTGATTTCAGTCTTATCGAAGTCACCGAAGGCATCGGCGCGGCATGATTTGATAAAATCGTTGATAGTCGGGCGTAAGCCTGCTCTTTTGATGGCTTCTTTGATAACAAGCGAACCAAGATCGACGCACTTTACATCTCTGAGAGAACCGCCAAAGGTCCCGACGGCTGTTCTCGCTCCACTGACAATTACTACCTCTTTCATGCTTAATCTCCTTTACAATGATTTGTTGATAGATAACGACAGCATACTGTATGCCATCGGACGTATAGCGTTTCAAATTTAAATTCAAGGCAAATTTTCGACAAATTCAACTTCCCGGGGACACTTGTAGGAAGAGAGGTACTGCCTGCAGTGCCGTATGATCTCCTTTTTGTTCGCATCGGCGGTATCTTCACTTTTAACGATGAGCGCCCTCACTATCTCACCCCTCATCAAATCGGGTTTTCCCATGACCCGTGACGATTTCACTGCAGGATGGATATCGAGGATACCCTCAACCTCTTTGGGGTAGACGTTGTAACCATTCGTGATAATCATCCGTTTCTTAAGTCCGGTAATGAATATATAGCCGTCCTCATCGATCCTGGCTATATCGCCCGTAAAAAGCCAGCCCTCTTTGATGACCTCCGCCGTTGCCGCTTCGTCCCTGTAGTAGCCCTTCATGACGTTGGGACCTCTGATGACGAGTTCCCCCGTTTCTCCGGTAGGCAGTTCATTGCCCGCTTCATCGACGATCTTGGCCTCCACCTCAGGGATTGGAATGCCGATGGAGCCAAGTTTCTGTTCCATGTCTAACCTGTTGACGGAACAGACCGGTGCGGCTTCGGTAAGACCATACCCCTCGACAAGCACTGTCCCGAAGCTTTCGGAAAAGAGAGGGATATACTCGGGGGGCATTGCCGATCCGCCGGTAATACAGAATCTCAGTGAACTGAGATCATAATTGTTTGCATTCTCATAGAGGAGCATACCCAGAAAGAGTCTCGGTACCGCTGCAATGTAGGTGACCTTGTCCCTCTCGATGGATTTGAAGATATTCTCTATGTTGAAATGGTCCATCATGACGATGCTGGCGCCGGTCTTGATGATCATGAGCATGTTGACGGTGGCGCCGAAGGAATGGAAAAGGGGAATAAGGCAGAATCCGCGATCCCCTTCGGTTCCCTGGCAGATATCCTCGAGAAGCCGCGACTGCGTGGCAAGATTTCGATGGGTGAGGACCGCCCCCCGGGGTTTCCCCGTGAGGCCCGATGTATAGATCATGACTGCGGGATCATCACTTGCCACCGGGGGTGTCTCGAGTTCGTAGGGACCCTCGGCAATCGTCTCTTCTATGGAGACATCTCCCTCCCCACCTTCAGTGACAATAAGGTGTCTCACGAGGGGAAGGTCCTTTCTTGCCTCTTCGAATTTCGGAATCGATGACGGGACTGTTATGATGGTTGTTGCATCGCTGTTGCCGAGCAGATGTTTCAACTCGTGGGCCGTTGAAAGGGTATTGATTGTCAGAGCGACGGCACCCAGCTTCAGTGTTGCAAAATAGGATATAATAAACTCCGGTGTATTCGGGAGCATGATCGCTACCGAGTCACCCTTTGTGATGCCCAGGTTTTTCAGTTTGTTCCCCAGGGCATTCACGGATTGTTCCAAGGCATGGTAGGATATTCGCCTGTCCTCGTATATGATCGCCGTCCTGGAAGGAAATCTCCGGCAGGTATTGACCAACATTTCTCCTAAACTTATATCTTTCATATAAAACTCCCCAAGAAAAAACAAAAAACCTTAACACAAGGAATCCATTCTTTCAAGAGCGATGTACAATGACTGGGGGGAATTGCTGTGTATTTTCTCATATCCTTTTTGATGCCCCTTATATTTCATTGTCTTGACATTTATGGAGTGTCTGAGATAGAAATCCCCTATAAAAAATATACTATGAGAGAGCCTTTGGCTAATCATGGCTGCTGTTATCCACGGGAAGAAGATATCGAAATCTGTGAGGGATGAAATAGAGGAAGCGACGCATCGAATGAAACGTGAAAAAGGAATTGTCCCGGGTCTTGCCGATGTCCTCTCGGGTGATGATCCCGCTTCACAGATCTATGCCAGGGGAAAAAACGTCTGTGATGAGGCAGGATTTCTCTCAAAGCAATTCAAGCTTTCCGGTGATACGACGGAAGCAGAACTTCTTGATAGTATCGACGGGTTGAATCGGGATCGCCAGATTCATGGTTTTCTGGTTCAACTCTCCGTCCCGAAACATATCGGTATCGATGCCATGATCGAGACAATCGATCGGAAAAGGGATGTCGACGCTTTTCATCCCTGCAATGTGGGGAGACTCTGTTCGGGTAATCCTTACCACAGTCTTGCACACCCGCGGGTATCCTCGAATTCTTCGACAGATAGGGAATCGAGATAGAGGGAAAAGAGGCGGTTATTGTGGGACGGAGTATCCCGGTTGGAAAACCGCTTGCCCTGATGCTCCTTGCGAGTAACGCCACGGTTACGATGTGCCATACAGGAACGAGAAACCTGTCAGCGGTAACAAAAAGGGCGAAAATCCTCATCGCCGCGGCGGGAGGCACCGAGATGATAACGTCAGATATGGTGAGAGAGGGTGCCGTCACTATAATAGATGTGTGCACAAACAGGCAGGAGAAGGGTACCTCTTGGGGATGTGGCCTTTGCCGAGGTTTCCGAAAAGGTTTCCCCTATCACGCCTGCCCCCGGTGGGATCGGTCCGATGACCATCGCAATGCTTGTGAAAAACACCGTTGACGCTGAGGTATGTACAGAAAGACGAAGGAAAGTCGTTAGGATGGTGACTCCATGGACTACAAGATTGTTTTAGGGGTAATAGGAGGGTTAGGGTTATTTATCTACGGGATGTATCTCGTCAGCGATTCCTTGAAGAAGTTGTCGCTCTCGCTCCTCAAGATAATGCTCGAGAAACTCACTTCCAACAGGGTCCGGTCCATGCTGGTGGGAATTATCGTTACCGCCAGCATACAGAGTTCGAGCGCAACATCGGTCATTCTCATAGGATTTTTAAACTCCAGTATTATTCAACTGGGAGCGGCACTGGCCATCATGATAGGGGCAAATGTGGGGACCACGGTGACCGCCCAGTTAATTGCCTTTAAATTTACGACCATCGCCCCCGTTTTTGTCTTTGCCGGTGCCGTGGTCTTCTTTTTTGCCAGGAAAGATAAGAATAAGAACAAGGGTTTGGCATTACTCGGATTCGGTTTGCTCTTCATGGGACTTGCGTTAATGAGCTCTGCCGTCAAGCCTCTGGCGAGCGATGAAAATATCCGAAATATATTTATCACCTTCGGCCGACAGCCGCTCTACGGGATTCTGGCCGGATTGCTTGTGACGGCAATTTTACAGAGTAGCAGTACGACAACAGGTATGATTATCGCCTTTGCTTTTGCGGGATTACTTGACCTGCCATCGTCTATCTATCTGATATTCGGGACGAACATCGGTACCTGTATCACCGCGATTATTGCCAGTATCGGGGGGAATTTATCGAGTAAACGGCTCGCCGTGGGTAACACCCTGTTCAATATTATCGGGACCGTTATTGCACTGGCCTGTGCGCCGCTCTATCTTACCTATATTCCCCTGACGACAAATGATGTTGCACGGCAGATCGCAAATACCCACACCGTATTCAATCTCGTGAATACGATAATATTTCTTCCCTTCATTCCGCTCTTTGCACGACTTATGAACAGAATAATTCCGGGGAAAGATTACGAGAAAAAGGAGGTACGCTATCTTGATCGGAATTTGCTGCTGACGCCCAATCTGGCCATCGAAGCGGTGATTAAGGAGCTCTCCGCCATGCTCAACATCTGCCAGGAAATGCTTGAAAAGGCGAGACGGTGTGTGATCTCTTACAATCACAAGCTGAGAAACGAGATAAGCTTTGACGAGGATTCCGTCGATGAGATGCAGAAGAACATTACCGATTATCTGGTTGAGGTTACGAAAAAAGAACTGACCGATAAGGAGAGGAAACTGCTGCCGGCAATACTCCATAGTGTGAATGACCTTGAAAAGGTTGGCGACTACTGTGAGGATATCGTCAACTTGGCACACCGGGTGTTTGAGGATGATCTTACCTTTTCCGGTAATGCGAGGGTTGAACTTGAGAGGCTCTTTGATAAGACCGGCACCTTAATGCGGCACACGAGAAAGGCGATAGAACATGATGATCACAAGGCGGCAAGTATAACCTTGAATATTAAGGGCGAGTTATACGAATTGATAGGTCAGTACAAACTCAACCACATAGTACGGCTTGAAAAAGGTACCTGTATCAGTGATTCCGGTCTCGTCTATTCCGACATACTGACCGATATTGAAAGGATGAATGATCACCTGTGCAATATTACAAAGGGTATATTACATATTGGAAAGAGATGATAAAAAAAGAAGGGGGAGAACAGGTAGATATCGTCAGCACTTCCATGGGGACTCCACGATGACGGCCGAAGACGAGGTCCGTGCTGTCAATACCATGTGAGGGTATACGATGGATAGTGAAGGGACCACCGAGCTATCATTCTCATTCTCTGTTTCCATTGGACATGACAACCGACCTTCCGCAGGATCTCCCCGTGACACTCTGTGATGTCATGACAGCATCACGAGCCCCTCGTAAAAAAATAATTTGATATCTTGAGCCCTACTTGACAGTATGAAATTAGTGTTTATTATATTGATGTTTATCGAATTAAGTTAATAAAACCTTAAATTAATGTATGAAAGGAGATTGTGAGGGATGAAGATTAGGCCATTGAATGACAGAATTCTTGTAAAACGTCTGGAGGAAGAGGAGACGACAAAGGGTGGAATCATTATTCCCGACAGCGCCAAGGAAAAACCCTTTGAGGGTGAAATTATCGCTGTAGGGAAGGGCAAGAAGACGGAAGATGGTAAAGTCCTGAAACTCGACGTGAAAGCGGGAGACAAGGTTCTCTTCAGTAAATATGCGGGGACTGAAGTAACTATCGATGGTGTCGAGCACCTGATCATGAGGGAAGACGACATCCTAGGAATCGTTGAAAAATAATACTTTGAAAATAGGAAGACAGAAGGAGGAAGGTTTTAATGGGAGCGAAAATGTTACAATACGATGAGGAAGCGAGGAAATCCATCCTTGCAGGCGTTAATGCACTTGCAGACGCCGTCAAAGTTACCCTTGGTCCCAAGGGAAGAAATGTAATTTTGGAAAAGAGCTTTGGTGCACCGACGGTAACCAAGGATGGCGTAACGGTGGCAAAGGAGATCGAACTGGAAGATAAATTTGAAAATATGGGTGCCCAGATGGTACGGGAAGTCGCCAGCAAGACCAGCGATGTGGCCGGTGACGGAACGACAACGGCAACCATTCTTGCCCAGGCGATCTATAGAGAGGGCGTCAAGGCTGTTGCCGCCGGCAGTAATCCCATGGACATAAAAAGGGGTGTCGATAAGGCGGTTGCCGCCGTCGTGGAAGGGCTTATCGGGATGAGCAAGCCTACGAAGGACCAGAAAGAAATAGCCCAGGTGGGAACCATCTCTGCCAATAACGACGAAACGATCGGAAACATCATTGCCGAGGCGATGGGCAAGGTCGGCAAAGAAGGTGTCATTACGGTAGAGGAAGCAAAAGGGCTCCAGACCGAGCTGGAAGTTGTGGAAGGTATGCAGTTTGATAGAGGCTACCTCTCCCCCTATTTTGTCACCAATGCGGACAAGATGGAAGTTAACCTTGAAGATCCCTACATCCTTATCCATGACAAGAAGATCAGTAACATGAAAGATCTCCTTCCGATCCTGGAAAGTATTGCCAAGATGGGGAAACCCCTGCTCATTATTGCCGAGGATATCGAGGGCGAGGCCCTGGCGACCCTGGTGGTCAACAAGATTCGCGGTACCCTCTATGTGGCCGCTGTCAAGGCCCCCGGATTTGGCGACAGAAGAAAGGCAATGTTGGAAGATATCGCCATACTGACGGGAGGAAAGGTTATCTCCGAAGATATGGGCTCGAAGCTTGAAAATGCTCAGTTGGAGGATATGGGGACGGCCAAGAGGATCGTGATTGACAAGGATAATACGACCATTATCGATGGTGCCGGTGACAGGGCTGACCTCGAAGGAAGGGTGAAACAGATACGGGCCCAGATAGAAGAGACGACCTCTGACTATGACAGGGAAAAGCTTCAGGAGAGACTGGCCAAACTCGTCGGCGGCGTTGCAGTAATCCGCGTCGGCGCAGCGACGGAAACGGAGATGAAGGAGAAAAAGGCCCGTGTTGAGGATGCCCTGAATGCGACACGAGCAGCCGTTGAAGAGGGGATTATCCCCGGAGGCGGTGTCGCCCTGGTACGAACCATCTCCGGTCTCGATAAGCTGAAACTGGACGGTGACCAGCAGATCGGCGTCAATATCGTAAAAAAGGCCGTCGAGGAGCCCCTCCGGATGATCGCGGCGAATGCCGGTTTCGAAGGTTCCATCGTGGTAGAGAAGGTAAAGGGCAAGAAGGGCGACTTTGGTTTTAACGCCCATGACGACAAATACGAAAATCTGATGAAAGCGGGAGTTATCGATCCCACGAAGGTTGCCAGGTTTGCACTTCAGAATGCAGCCAGTGTTGCCTCTCTCATGCTGACCACGCAATGTATGGTTGCGGAGAAACCGAAAGAAGAACCTGCAATGCCCCCGATGCCTCCAGGAGGAATGGGCGGTATGGGCGGAATGATGTAAGTTCTTTATCCGAAAAATGAATCGTTCACAGGCGAAGCCCCCTGCCTTCAGGCAGGGGGCTTTTTTTGTGTATGATGAAAGATATTGTCAATTTGCGACGATTTGTGTTATTAAACTCCGCTAACGAAAACCTAGGAGAATCAAATGGACTATAAGGATACATTAAATCTGCCCAGAACAACTTTTTCCATGAAGGCCAATCTGTCGAAGAAGGAACCGGAGATGCTCAATTGGTGGGAGGATATCAATGTCTATCAGAAGATACGGGAGGCATCGAAGGGAAGGGAAAGATATATCCTCCATGACGGACCGCCCTATGCCAATGGGGATATCCATCTCGGTACGGCGCTGAATAAGATAATCAAGGATATCGTGGTCAAATCGAAGAATATGTCAGGCCTCGACAGTCTCTATGTTCCGGGCTGGGATTGCCACGGTCTTCCCATCGAACATCAGGTCGACAAGACACTGGGGGACAAACGGTACAATATGCCCCAGGCCGATAAGCGACGGCTCTGCCGAACCTATGCCGAGAAATACGTGGACATACAACGCGAACAGTTCAAGAGATTTGGTGTCTTTGGTGAGTGGAACAATCCATATATAACGATGGCCTATGATTATGAGGCCACGACAGTCAACGAATTCGGGAAGCTCCTCTTGAAGGGAGATATCTACAAGGGAAAGAAACCTGTTTACTGGTGCGCCTCCTGTAAAACGGCACTTGCCGAGGCCGAGGTGGAGTATGCCGATCATTTGACACCCTCAATCTATGTAAAATTCCCCCTGGTCTCCGATATTGCATCGGTCCTTCCAGTACTGAACGGCGAGACGGTCAATGTGGTAATATGGACAACGACTCCCTGGACCATCCCTGCCAACCTGGCTATTGCCCTCCATGAGGATTTTGACTATGTGGCCTGCAAGGTGAAGGGTGAGGTCCTTATCTTCGCAAAGGAACTGACCGATTACTGTCTCGACGCCTTCGGCTATCGGGGTGAGGACTACGAGGTTCTTGGTGAGTTCAAGGGCTCATTGCTGGAAGGTCAAAAATGCAGACATCCCTTTATCGAAAGGGAGAGCGTTATCATCCTCGCCCCCTTTGTCACCCTTGAGGCGGGAACGGGCTGTGTTCATATTGCGCCCGGTCACGGGCAGGAAGACTACGAGATAGGACTCGAATACGGGTTGGATGTCTATGCCCCCGTCGATGATGATGGAAATTTCACGAAAGAGGTGGATTTTTTTGCGGGGACCTATGTCTTTGACGCCAACGGTGCCGTCAATGAAAAATTAAAAGAAGTCGGTGCGCTTCTCGGCGAAATGGATATTGAGCATCAGTATCCTCACTGCTGGCGATGCAAGAACCCTATCATCTTCAGGTCGACGGAACAGTGGTTTGTCTCCATGGATAAAAATGACCTGCGACAAAAGGCACTCGAGGCAATTGATCACGTGACCTGGGTGCCCTCCTGGGGAAAAGACAGGATCTACGGCATGATAGAGAACAGGCCTGACTGGTGTATCTCCCGGCAGCGCCTCTGGGGTGTTCCGCTGACCATTTTTTACTGCAGCTCCTGCGGAAATTATCTGGCGACGGAAGAAATTATCGAGCATATCGTCGGCCTGGTAAAGGAACATGGTGCCGATGTGTGGTTTGAACGGGAGGCCCAGGACCTCCTGCCCGAGGGAGTAACCTGCCCGCATTGTAAAGGGAAGGATTTCAGAAAGGAAACAGATATTCTCGATGTCTGGTTTGATTCGGGGGTGAGTCATGCAGCGGTACTCGAGAATTCTGATAGGTGGAAAGATCTCCGATCGCCCGCCGATATATATCTCGAGGGAAGCGATCAACACCGGGGCTGGTTTCATTCCTCCCTTCTGGAGTCGGTTGGAACCAGGGAACGGGCTCCCTATAAGGCCGTTCTGACCCACGGTTTTGTCGTGGACGGGGAGGGGAAAAAGATGTCCAAATCGTTGGGCAATTTTATCGATCCCCAGAAGATGGTTGACCAGTTCGGCGCCGAAATATTGAGATTATGGGTTGCCGCCGAAGATTATACCGTCGATATCAGGATATCCGACGAGATCCTCAAACGCCTCGTTGAGGCCTACAGAAGAATTCGTAATACAAGCAGGTACATATTGGGAAACCTCTATGATTTTGACTGTGTGAAAGATATGGTACCCTATGAGGAGATGGAGGAGATCGACCGATGGGCCCTTCACCGCCTGCAGGAGATTGTACGGCGCGTCAGAAATGCCTACGATAACTTCCAGTTTCATATGGTGTATCACACCCTTCATAATTTCTGCACCGTTGATTTGAGCCCGCTCTATCTGGACGTTCTCAAGGACAGGCTCTATACGTCGAAAAGTGAATCGAGAGAGCGACGGTCTGCCCAGAGCGCAATGTATATCATCCTCGATACGATGGCCCGTCTCCTTGCCCCCGTACTCGTCTTTACCGCCGAAGAGATATGGGCAAACCTCCCCGATTATGAGGGGAAGGCCGAGAGTGTTCACATGGCCGAGTTCCCCGTTCTCGATTCCCGGTATCTCAATGAGGATCTCGGCGAGAGATGGAAGACACTCATCGACGTCAAAGGGGAAATATCAAAGGCTATCGAAATCGCCAGGCAGAATAAGACAGTCGGCCATTCACTGGACAGCCGTGTCGATATCGCTGCTCCCGAAAAGCTGAGAGATATTTTAGAGACGCATCGTGCCGATATGAAAGCGCTCTTGATCGTATCCCAGGTCAATATGGTTGATGATATCGACAATTCCTACGAGAGCGAAGAGATTGCAGGCCTCAAGATAGGGGTTGCAAAGGCCGAGGGCACGAAATGTGACAGGTGCTGGAATTACAGCACCACCGTTGGTGATGATCCCGATCATCCCACGATCTGTGATCGATGTTGCGGTAATCTGTGAGGACTCTGCGGGGATCATCAATGAACAAATATTGCGTCGTTGCCTGAGGTGCGAGGGGAGAAGAGGGCGTGAAGACAAAATATATAATCTTTTTCGTAACACTTGCCGCTGTCGTTTTACTCGATCAGTTTTTCAAGGCCTATATCGCTGCGACGATGCGTCTTCACGAATCCATTCCGATCATCGAAGGGTACTTTAATATTACCTATGTAAAAAATCCGGGAGCCGCTTTCGGATTCCTTGCCAATTCGGCTCCCGAATTTCGTTCACTCTTCCTGATAAGCGTCACGGTGATTGCCATCGTGCTGATCTTGTATTTTATCTCGAAGAATACGGCGAAGGAGGTGTTCCTGACCTTTTCCCTTTCACTGATACTCGGGGGTGCCGTCGGGAATCTGATAGACCGTATCCGTTTCGGTGCAGTGACGGATTACCTCGATTTTTATATTTCCTCCTATCACTGGCCCGCCTTTAATGTTGCCGATGCGGCCATTTCTCTCGGTGCTCTGATTCTGGTAGTCGAGATATTCAGGAGGCGGACCTGAGAGTGACGGCGGTTGTCATTGCCGTTTTAGAATGGTGACCTTCAGGTATTTCTTCCCCCATTTCATGGCATCTTTGTGGCTGGGGAAAAAAACATCGATGTGGTCTCCCTTGATGGCACTTCCCACGTCGTGGACCTCTCCCCATCCGTAGCCCGGTACATACATCTTGGTGCTAAAGGGGTACTTTTGTATGTCCGCGGCGATGGTTCCCTTTTTTGCCTTTGTCCCGTCAGCCGTGATACCCACCCGCTTTCTCTTTCCCTTCAGCGGTCCGTAGGCATAGACCGGGGGCCCAATACAGCCGTATTGTCTCTTCCATCCGCTGGATTTCTTCCCTGCGTCATAGGCGGTGACGAGCATTGTTCGGACCTCCCTTTTGTAGCCTCTTTCCTTGGGGAAGAGGCAGCATCCGCTGAGCAGGGAGAGCCCCATGACAAAAATGAGCAAAGTGATGAGGATCTTTATTGTGAATCTGGGCATAGTCGCCTGCGCTCGTCGAAAGATTTGCCTCACGCTATCACAGCAACCCATCCTCTTTCAAGGCAAAATGGGGTCTCCCGCTTCGCGCAGCGGCGACGGGCTCTTTACATGAGACTCGGTAAATAAAGTGCGATCTGGGGAAAGGGGATCAGAAGAAGGGTGCCGATGACAAGGGCAAGGAGGAGCGGCAGGACTCCCTTGAAAATGGTTTCAAGGGGAACGTCCCTTGCCACGCCGCTGACGACGTAGACATTGATGCCCATCGGTGGTGTGATAACGCCGATCTGGGTTATAAGGACGATCACGACGCCGAACCAGATAGGATCGTAGCCGAGAAAGGTAATCACGGGATAGAAAATCGGAACGGTGAGCATGATGAGTGCCAGAGAATCGATAAAACATCCCCCGATGAGATAAATAAAGATGATGAAGAGCATGATGGCAAAATTGGGCAGGTCAAAGGTCGATATCCAGTTTGCGATGTCAAAGGGGATTCTCGATACGGCGAGGAAATGACCGAAGATCGTTGCTCCGGCGACGATGACGAGGATCATGCAGGAGAGTCTCGTCGTTTCGAAAAGTGACGTGACAAAGCCTTTCCAACTCAGGTTTCGTCTGGCCACAGCCACGATAAGCGTGCCGAAGGCGCCGACGGCCCCTGCTTCGGTAGGTGTGAAAAATCCAACAAAAAGCCCCCCCATGATAATGATAAAGAGGATGAGTGTTTCCACAAGTCCGGAGAGGGATGCCATCTTTTCACTGAAACTGACCTTTGGTCCCCGGGGACCGAGCTCCGGTCGGAGTGATGTCCATATGACGATCGTCAACACGAAAAGGGCGGTGAGCAGGAGCCCAGGCAAAACTCCCGCGACGAAGAGCTTTCCGACCGATTGTTCGGTCAGGATACCGTAGACGATGAATATTATGCTCGGCGGGATGAGGATGCCGAGACTTCCCCCGGCTGCTACCACACCGGTAGCAAGTTCCGGCTTGTAGTCGTATCGCTTCATCTCCGGGAGGGTTACCGCTGCCATTGTTGCGGCCGTTGCGTTTGTTGAGCCGCAGATTGCCGCGAATCCGGCACATGCTCCTATGGTGGCGATGGCCAGTCCTCCCGGCCAGTGACCGATGAATTTATATGCCGCATCAAAGAGCCGTTTACTGATGCCGGAATGATAGGCAAGTTGTCCCATGAGCACAAAAAGAGGGATGACCGTCAGATTGTAGGAACCGAAGACGGAGTAGACGTCTTTGGCAATGAGATTCATCGATGCATCGAAGGAAACGAGGGTGCCGAAGCCGATAAATCCGATAATAGCCATCACAAAGCCGACAGGCATGCGCGAGAAGATGAAGAGAAAGAGGGCGATGATCCCGATGATACCGGTAATGGTTGGACTCATTGTGTACGTACCCTTCGTATCGATTTGTAGAGGTCAAGGGCGAGGACGAAACAGGCCAGTCCGCATCCGGCAGCTATCCCAAAGACAAAGGGATGAATCGGTATCTGAACCGTCAGCGACACCTCTTGTGACGCTTTCAGGTCTAATGCATAGAGTGCACTCTGCCATGTGATGAGGGCAAAGAGCAGGAGTGCCAGAAAATTATTGACAGCATCAATACCGCTTTGCACCTTTCTGCCGAATCGCGAAACGATAAATTCGACGGCAATATGTCCCTTTTTTGCCGTCGTGCAGGCAAGCGAGAAGGAGATAATTACCGTGCCTAAAAGTCCCACGATTTCATAGGTGCCCGGTATGGGATGTCGAAAAAAGCGCAGCACCACATCGAAGCAGGTGAGGACCATCATAATGACAAGGGCACCGGCAGCCACCCAGTTGAAAAGATCGGCTGTCGAGAGTATCTGTTTTTCCGGATTGACCATTGTTTCTCTATTTATGTAAGGCGCAAAGACAGACAATACTGTTGATTTTCTTGTCGTGCCTTCGCGCCTTTGTTGCTGTCGTACTGTGAGCCTCTTTCGTGCCGTCGAAATCGATCTCCTCGAAGCAGGCTCGCTGTCAACTATTTGCAGCTTTGCGTGATAAGGGCCTTGACAGTTTCCACCGCCTTCTTTCCCGGAAGACCCTTCCCCTCGGTTGTTGTGATGTATTCGTCAATAACCGGCCGTACTCCTTCCACCCATCGTTTGTTCTCCTCGTCGGTGAGGGGGAGAACCTTGTTTCCCTCACTGAGGGTGAAGTCAAGGCCGGCCTTATCGTTCGAGTCCCAGACCTCTCCGTGAACAGCCACCCATTCGTTGCTGACCTCTTCGATGATCCTTTTGATGTCCTCGGGCAGGGAATTCCATCTGTTGAGGTTCATTACCACAAACATCCCCGTCGTGTATCCCACGCCCTTGCAATCGGTTGTGTAGTTGATAACTTCAGCCTGCTTCCATCCCTTCAGCGCTTCGATCGGTGTGAAGGTTCCCTCGACGACCCCCTTCTGGAGGGCCTCGTAGGTGGCTGGTTGGGGCATTGCAACGGGAACACCGCCCAGCGCCTTGGTGACCTTTGCGCTCAATCCCGTGGAGCGTATCTTCATACCCTTCAGGTCTTCCAGCGTGGCGACAGGCTTTTTCGTATGGAGAAGTCCCGGTCCATGGGCATGGATGTAGAGGACCTTGACATCATCCAGTTCCTTGGGTTTCATTGTTTTGTAAAACTCAGTTGCCACTCGTGTGGCCACTGTTCCGTTCGGGTACCCTTGGGGAAGATCGATCGCTTCCATAACGGGGAACCGTCCCCTCGTGTAGGCAAAACATGACATTCCTATGTCTGAAATGCCATTGACCACACCGTCGTAACACTGATTTGCCTTGGTCAGTGTGCCGCCGGGGAAAACGGTGATTTTTACCCGGCCCTCGGTGCGTTTTTCAACTTCCTCGGCCCAGGATACCCCTGCCTTGCATTGACCGTGGGTGGGCGGGAAAAAGATACTGTAGGTGAGTGACGTTGTCTTTCCTTTTGCGACGGCCATATTGAGAGGGATGCACAGAGATATTACAACTATTCCTATGAGGGTCATCAACAATAAATTTCTCTTCATTGTTTTCTCCTTTGTACTATTAATGGTAAAAGGCGTCTTCTCGCTTACTGAGAAAGCCCAATTCTTGTTGTGTAATTCGAAAAGCTAAACGGTAAAAAAAAGATTGGAAAGCCTGCATGGCCGACCAGAAGGACGGACTGCAGGCGTCAATACATGTAGATGAAGTAATAGGAAAGGTTTGAAAAAAAGTTTGTAGGAATTTTCTTCATATGCCTAAAGTGTCCGATCAACGGAAATTAGCGATAATCCTTATTTTATTTTTCTCGCTCTGTCAAGCACAATTTTTCAGGCAGAGGGGCCCTCTGCCCCTCTCCTGATGTTTCATTCAGGTACTGTCCTGCCCGGTGATACCTTTCTTGTTGCCTTTCGCCCCATAGTGACTGTGTTGCAATTCCTCTTTATGCATGACAGTGGTGTTCACCGGTAATGTTTCTTCACCGGTATTGCAATGGAAAGTTATTCCTTTTTTTTTGACTTTTTGATCTCTGATTTTAGTTTATCAGCTTCTGCCTTTGCTTTCTCCAGCTCCGCTTTGGCCTTATCCAGTTCATCCTGTTTCTGCTGCTGATCCTTCTGAAGGTCTTTCTTTTCCTGCATCTGATCCTTCATTTCATCAACACCCACATAGATCGCAAGTGCACCGCCGAGCAGCAAAATTATGGGAATTCCACCCATGAGTATCGTCAGAAATTCCGATCCCCAGGCGATAAGCCCGATAAAACCCAATACTGCCGCGATGACACCACCAATGAGTACCTGCATAATTCGACCTCCTTCTCTAAAAATCGCTACTCTGAGATTACTATATTGTTTTCAATATATATTGTATCTTTAACCAAAGCATATTTGCTAACATAAAAAGAATCCATAGGCAAGTCGAAAATGAGAAAAAATACTTGCTTAAAAATAGATATTACATTAGTTTACAATTCCTTTTCGAAACATTTATGTCTGGGAAAGGGGATGGCCCCTTCGAGAGTATTGAGGCTGTCCACTACGGTGTGGAAGGATATAGTAATGGAAGAACTTGATTTTGGGAAAGGTGGGGGACTCTTGCCCGCCATTGTTCAGGACTTTGAGACAAATGAGGTACTGATGCTTGCCTACGTGAATAGGGAATCCTTCGATAAAACGATGGAAACCGGCAAGGCGACCTACTGGAGCAGGTCGAGAAATAGCCTCTGGGTCAAAGGTGAAACCTCGGGTAATCTCCAACTGGTGCGCGAGATTCGAATAGACTGTGATTCAGACACGGTCCTTTTCAAAGTGGAGCAGACGGGGGGTGCGGCCTGCCATAAGGGGTACAGGTCATGCTTCTACCGAACCATCAAAGACGGAGAGACTGAGATAGTGGGAGAAAAGATATTTGATCCGGAGGATGTATACGGAGAATGAAACAGCTTAAGATTGGGATACCAAAGGGGAGCCTGGAAGCAAATACAGTCGAGCTTTTTAAGAGGGCTGGATGGCATATACGGTACGATTCGAGGAGCTATTTCCCCGATATCGATGACGAGGAGATCCTCTGCTCTCTTGTGAGGGCCCAGGAGATGTCGAGGTATGTCGAAAACGGCACCCTCGATCTGGGACTGACGGGGAAGGATTGGATACTGGAAAACGAATCCGATGTCGTTGTTGTGCAGGATCTCGTCTACTCAAAGGCCTCCGCCAGACGTGCGAGGTGGGTACTCGTAGTTCGAGAGGATTCTCCCGTCAAGAGTATAGACGATATGAGGGGTAAGAAGATATCAACGGAGTTGGTCAATTTTACGAGAAAGTACTTTCAGGAACGAGACATAGATGTGCACCTGGAATTTTCCTGGGGCGCGACTGAGGCAAAGGTGGTGGAGGGACTTGTCGACGGAATCGTTGAAGTGACCGAAACGGGGAGTACCCTGAGAGCCAATAATCTCCGGATCGTCCATGAACTGATGGAAACAAATACACAGCTGATCGCAAATGAAAAGGCCTGGGAAGATCCGTGGAAGAAAAAAAAGATAGAGCAGATTGATATGCTTCTCAAGGGATCCCTGATGGCCCTGGGGAAGGTTTCCCTCAAGATGAATGTCTCCAGGGAGAATCTCGGAAGGGTGGTGTTGCTCTTACCCTCGCTCAAGGCCCCGACGACATCGGAGCTCTATCATGAAGAATGGTTCGCCGTGGAGGCAGTTGTTGACAGGGAAATCGTCAGAGAATTGATTCCCCTGTTGCGGGAAGCGGGTGCAGAGGGAATTATAGAATATCCCCTGAACAAAGTTCTGTAGAAGGAGTGGTCCTTATGGCACGGAAGGGAAAAGTCTCGAGAAAGACAAGGGAAACAGATGTTCATGTCGAGGTAAACGTTGACGGTGTGGGCAAAGCGGAAATCTCAACGACAATACCCTTTCTCGATCATATGCTTGAGCTTTTGGCAAAACACGGGTTTTTGGATTGTACAATACGGGGAGAGGGTGACATCTCGGTGGACTACCATCATCTCGTTGAGGATGTCGGTATATCCTTGGGAAGGGCATTGAAAAAGGCTCTTGGCGACAAAGAAGGCATACGTCGTTACGGAACCGCCTCAGTTCCAATGGATGAGAGTCTCTGCCGCGTGTCCATGGATATTTCAGGGAGGCCTTTCCTTGTTTTTAATGCCGACTTCGGCAGTAAAAAAATTCGGGATTTTGATCCCAATCTCTTTTTCGACTTTTTCAAGTCGCTCTCGGACTGTATGGGAATAACCTTGCATATTAACGTCATTTATGGTAAAAATCCCCACCACATGGTCGAGTCGGTCTTTAAGGCCTTTGCCCGTGCCCTCGATGTTGCCACATCCTTCGATGGTAGAATTGAGGGAGTCATGTCAACAAAGGGAAGTCTCTAAATGAAGCCAAAAGATGGCCGGTGATCGAGCATTCGTTTCCGCCAGGAATAAGAACGTTTCCTCTCCGCAGTACGTAACGATCCTTTGTAGGTATAGCCAATGAGGGTAGACTCCAGAGTAATCGATAGAGCAATTTTTCTTCCGCGAATAATTCTTCTTGTCTGCCTTTCGATTTTTATGGTCGGCTGTGTTGCCAACAGGGACGTGGTGACAAAGTCCTTTTACCGCGAGGGTGACCTCGCTATAAAGAAGATTGGAATAATCCCTTTTCAGCAAGTTGTGTCAGAAGACCCGTCGCAGACATTCATGAAGTGTCCGCTCTGCGGCACTATCCTGAGGACCTGCGAGCTTAAGGGCAGTCCCGAAAGGACCATTGAGGAGCTTTTCGCCGAGGAACTTAAATCACGTGGCAGGTATATTGTTCTGTCATCGGAGAGGACAGGCGGAATATACACAAGAATATCCTCCAACTCCTTTAAGGCGTCGCCTGGCGAGGTTTTTCAGGAGGTAGGCAGAGAACTCGGTGTCGATGGGGTTGTTGCGGGATATGTCTTCTGTTACCGTGAGCGAAAAGGATACCCCTGGTCGGTGGAAAAGCCCGCATCGGTGACCTTCAGTATTCATCTTATCCGTGTCGATGACGGGGCGCTGGTCTGGAGAGGTATATTTGACAAAACCCAGCGTTCGCTTATGGAAGACCTCCTCAGCATAGGGTCCTTCATTCACCAGGGTGGAAAATGGGCCACGGTACGAAAGCTCTCCGAAGAGGGAGTGGGGGGACTCGTGGAAACATTTCCGGGACTCGACTGAAAAAGCCCCCAATCTTTCCGGTAAAATTCTATCACGTCCTTTTTGTTACGCTGCCGTATATCGCCTGTTCATCCTGAATAAATACCGCTATCAGTATTACCACAGAGGCGAGTGAAGAACTCCGGCGAGCTGCCGCCGACGGCACTCGCAATTAAGTTCAATGCTTTCCTTGAATAAAAAAGCGCAGTGTTGTATAAATCGGGTAATGAATCTTCATTACTCTTAAAATGGAGGACGATAGATGTCGAAAATTTCCGAAAGGAAAAGGGAGGAGACCAGAGAAAAAATCGTCGATGCGGCCTGCCGGCTCTTCAGTCAGCACGGCTATCATAATACGCAGGTTATGGATATTGTAAAGGCGGTGGGTATGTCGGCGGGCACCTTTTACAACTACTTCATAGACAAACGAGACCTCTTCGAGCAGATTACCATGGATGGATTAACGACACTCCGGGTCCATGTGAAGATGCTGAGAAAACCCGTCGACATTTGGGATAGGGACGAGAGGAGAGAGGCAATAGAGGAGACCTTTGCGGCCATCTATGATTACGTCGACAGCAACCCCCAGCAGCTGCTCATGCTGTTGCGCGGGAGTTTCGGTGTCGACAAGGAATTGAATATCAATGTCTGGAATTCCTTTAGGGGGTTTGCCGAGGACGTGGCCGAAGATATTCAGGGCTGGGTTGACGAGGGTGTCGTCGAGGGAGTAAACCCGGTGCTTTTCGGCCATGCCGTCGCGGGCATGTGTCTCCAGTTGATACACAGTTATCTCGTCGAGAGAATTATTACCCGTCAGGAAGTCATCGACAGTTCGATAAAACTGATCCTTGCGATGTTCGAGGCCTATCTTACGGAGGAAGGCAGAAAGACTCTGAAAGATATGAAATATATGCATTGGAGGTGATGAAGGATGAGCACCACTGACAGTCGTAACGAAAGTTCCCGGATAGTGGCACGGGTGATTGCAGAGGTCATAGGGTCGACCGGAGGGAAGCTTCTCCTTGCTGAGGTGGCAGGCACTCTCATCAACTCGTGGGGAGAAAGAGGCGGGATCAGGGCCAGGCTCGCGCCGCCAATCCGGCGAATCATCTTCAAATGCCTGCGGCCCAGACAGAATGATTCGACGGGGAATCTGTCGGCCGATGCGGGGAAACTCCTGACCGCCTGGGCCCGGAAAGTCAATGCCGATCATGCCGGTGATCCGGTCTGCCACGCCAATGCCAGGGGGGCAGCCATTCACACCTTCCTGGCCAATACCGACTTCGGCGAGATCAGAGAAATGGTCGAACATTCCGAAGGATGCGCCCTGAAAACGGTGGAGGTCTTCAATGAGAATCTGTGGAGATATCCTGCCAAAGTGGGCAGCATTCTGGGAACGCTTCTTGCCGCCACGAACACAGGCATGCGATCGACCAGGGAAATCCTGCGACCCGTTGAGCAAAACGTCGGCCCCGATCTTTTGGCGGACCTTCTCCTGTCACTCCTCAAAAGGGTGAATGCGAAAGAGGCGGCAGATCTGGTAAACTCCCTCTCCGAATTAACGAGGCGGCTCCATACCGGAAGCTCCCTCCTGTCTCGGGGGGGAAAGTCGTTGTTCCAGGCTTATCTCACCGAGCTTCTCGAGGAGGCACTCCCGAGACTCGATCCGGCCCTCATGGGAAAGGCGAAGGTCGCCCTGGCGGAGGATCGAGGCGCCGTTGCCGGTGCCCTGGCGGATGCCCTCTCCCGTAATCCCGAGCTTCTCCTGGAGATAGTTTCCTCCTACGGCGCGGCAAAGACCCCGCTCATCACGGGGGCATCCCGGAAAGTTGGCCTCTTTGAGGAAGTCGATCAGGGACGACTTTCCGATGCGGTTTCACGGGGGCTCTCCGATCTCGACACTTACGAGATCGCCGAACTCCTTAACACCCTTATCAGAATTGCCAACAGGATTCATGAGACGATACCTGATACCATTTCGGGCGTGGCGAGTTCCGTCGTCACTTCCGTCGATATGGAGGAGCTGAAAACCGCCTCGGAATGGGTAATCCCCGAGGTTGTCGAGGCCTTACGGCCGGTGACCCCGGAGGTGGCGCCGAGTCTCATTCGAGGACTCTGCGAGATACTCCTTCCCGAAGAGGGATTTGAAAGCGACGAGCACGAAGAGGCCGTGCGATTACTCCAGGCACGGCTCGGTATATCGGGGGGTGTCCAATGATGAGGGAAATAGGCGACGTAGCGCGCGCGGTCAGTAATCGGTACATTGAAGCATGGAAAGAGGCGGGCCATAAGGTTGTCGGCTTTCCCTGTACCTTCGTTCCGGAGGAGATTCTCCATGCCGCGGGGATACTCCCCTTCCGGCTTCGCGGTGTGGGCACGAAAACCCTCTCCATCGGCGACACCTACTACGGACCGGTCATCTGCAGTTTTCCGAAGTGCATCCTGCAGCTCGCAGGCCAGGGGGACTATTCATTTCTCGATGGGGTGATCATCACCAATGGGTGTGACTCCATGCGCAGGCTCGACGAATGCTGGAGAAAGGCAGGGGAAGATATCGAGGGGATACTTCCCGGATTTTTCTACTATTTCGGTGTGCCACACAAGGTGACCGACTACAGTATCGAATGGTTTATCGAGGAGATCAGGGAGCTCCTCGGTGCGCTGGAGAAGCACTTTGAAACAGAAATAACGGACCAGGCCCTGCATCGATCGATCGAGATCTACAACAACGGCAGGAAACTCCTCCGGAAACTCGACAGCATCAGGGCTTCGGAGGGGATCTCCATAAGTGGTGAAGATGCCATGGCCATTATCATTGCAAGCTCTTCCATGCCGCGAGAAGATTTCAATACCCTTGCCGAGATGACTCTTTCGCATGTCAAAAAAAGTGATGCTGGAATGGCCGGTAAAAAACGCCTGATGATCGTGGGAAGTGCAAATGACGATCTCGATTTCATAAGACTTATCGAGGATTCAGGCGCCCTGGTTGTTGCCGATACCATGTGCTTCGGGTCAAAATCATACGACGACCTCGTTGATGAGGCTGGCGACCCCGTCGAGGCACTTGCCCGGCGCTATCTCAGCCACAGTTACTGTCCTCGAATGTTCGGCTATTACAAAGAACGGCTCGACTATATACGGAAAAAGGCAGCGGAAGTGAGGGTTGACGGGATTATTCTGCAAAACATTCGGTTCTGCGACCTCCACGGATCTGAAAACGGCATATTCGAACGTGATCTCGAGAAGGAGGGCATACCCTGTATGCGGATGGAACGGGAGTACGGACCTCTTGTGGAGACCGGAAGGATCAAGATGCGCATCGATGCATTCATGGAGCGGATAGGGTAAGTCGTTGAACAGAGAAACCACAGAATACAACTACGCCTGGATGATCTGGAGCATCCTCGATCACGCTGCAAAGTTGTCCCATGGATCGTCGAAGGAGTATAATGATCTGCTCGAGCTTGTACCTCACTTCGAGGATGTTCTCGATATGTTTCTCAAGCAGGGCGAGCCCGGCGAGTTGTTTCTGAAACTCCTGGCCGAGTACACGGCACAATGCCTCAATGCAAAGAAGGAAGGGAAAAAGGTCTGCCTCACATCCTTCAGCGTCGCAACCCCGATACTCTATGCATTCGATGTGGTTCCCCTATGCCTCGAGGCCTATACCGTTCTCGGGACCATAATCTTCAAGCGGGGGACAGGTCAGTTTCTCGATTACTGCTGCGAACTTGGTTTTACCGAGACATCCTGTTCCGCTCAGAGGGGTGCACTCGGGGCATTTCTTGCGGGGCTAGCCATACGACCTGATTTCGTAGTCTGCGATTCTCCCGGGGTATGCGACTCGAATGCAAACTCTTTTGCCTTCGCATCAGCCTATCTCGATATCCCCTTTTACCAGCTTAACTATCCCTCCACGCTCACCGGGAAACGGGCTGAGACCTATCACAGGAAAGACTTCAGAAACCTGATAGGCTTTCTTGAAGAACACACAGGTACTGTCCTGAACGAGGATAAGCTTGCCGGGGTCATTGATGAGACGAAACGCCAGGATGAGCTTATCTGTGAGCTTACCGAGTTCAACCGGCTCATTCCGGTCCCTGTGCCCGCACTATACGACCTCATGGTCTACGGGGCCAAGACGATGATGAACGGTATAAGACAATTCACCGAGCTTCTCGAATCGATGGTGAAGAAGGTCACGACAAAGGCAATGTTATCGGTATCGGGTTCTACCTCCACGCGTGAAAAAGCCCGCGTCCTCTTATGCTACATCGGTCACTACACAACGGATGCGCGTTTCTGGGACTGGCTGGACAGAAACGATATAAGTCTTCTGGGCTCTATCCTCTGTACCTTCTGGCAGGAAAGCGCCTCATATGCCAAGGGCAGAAGCGAGGAGGGATACCGTATCGACGATGGGGGCCTCGATGCCATGATCGATTCACTTGCCGACCAGATGTCCCGGATGCCGATGATAAAATCGATCCGGGGCCCCTATGATGCGCCTGATATGTGGCTGGAAGACTCGCTCGGTATGGCGAGGCTTTTACATGCCGACTTCATCGCCTATTTCAGCACCGTCGGGTGCAGAAACACCTGGAGTTCCGTCAAACTGTTGACCAGGGACCTAGAACAGCAGAGCATACCTTCCCTGCTGCTCTTTGTTGACGCCTTTGATGACAGGGTTGCCTCATGGGAGGCCATCACGGGCAGGATCGAAGAATTCATCCAGGTGCGGGGAATAATGAAACAATCAGGGGCAAGGTGTTCGGCATGAACAAAGAGTCACGAGAATATCAATACGACTGGATGCTCTGGAGCATCATTGATAATGCGGCAAAGACCTGTGACGGATCTCGCAAGGAGTACGAGAGCCTTCTCGGATTTATTCCGCATTTACGGGATCTCCTCGATACCATTATGAGCCAGGGTGAGACGGGGATCCTCCTCCTGAAGATGCTGGCGGGATATCTCAAAAAGGTCCTGACCGCGCACGACGAGGGGAAAAAAATCGCGATGACAACCTTCTGCTTCGCGCCGCCGATCCTCTATGCCTTCGATGTGGTCCCCCTTCTTCTTGAGCCGATGACCGTTCTCGGGACGTTCGTTCTCCGGCGCGGCACCGGAGAATACCTCGATTACTGCTGTGAAGTCGGGTTTACGGAGACATCTTGCTCCAGCCAGCGGGGGGCGCTGGGTGCCTACCTTGCCGGTCTGGCAACCCGTCCCGATTTTATCGTCTGCGATTCACCGGGGATCTGCGATACGAATGCTAACTCCTATGCCTTTGCCTCTGCCTACCTCGGTATTCCCTTCTATCAGCTGAACCACCCCCCGTCTCTGACGGATGAACGATCACGGCGCTACCACCTGGAAGATTTCAGGAACATGATCACCTTCATCGAGGAGCAGACGGGGAGCACCTTGGATCAGGACCGTCTGCGGAGAGTTGTCGAAGAGATCAAAGTTCAGGATGAGCTGATTTGTGAACTTACCGATCTTCAGCAACTACTCCCGTCACCGATGCCGAGCATCTACAACCTCTTTCTCTATTCGGGAATCTTTCTCTTTAATGGGACGGAAGAGCTTACGGAGCTCTTGAAATCGATGCTCAGGAAGGTGCGGATGAACGCCGAAAAAGGGATTTCGGGGACGCGTTCAACCGGCGAGCGTGCACGGGGCTTTTTTTCCTACATCGATCACTATACGACCGATCTGCGGTTCTGGCAATGGCTCGATGTCAACGACGTGTCGCACCTCGGGTGTATCCTCAGTTCTTTCTGGCAGGATGGTGCAGCCTATGCCGCCGGTCGCGAGGATGCATCCTACCGTATGAATACGGACAGCATGGAGAGTATGATCGATTCGCTGGCCGCGCAGATGTCGCGCATGCCGATGGTCAAATCGATCAGGGGACCCTATGATGCGCCCAACATGTGGCTCGACGATACACTGAACATGGCCCGCCTCTTTAAGGCCGATTTTGTATCCTATTTCGGTACGATCGGCTGCAGAAACACCTGGGGAATGGTGAAATCCTATGCCAGGGATCTTGAGCGGCATGGAATACCCACACTAATCCTCTACTCAGATTCATTCGACGACCGAGTGCAGTCATGGGAGGCGGTAACCGATAAAATGGGTGAATTCATTCATCTGCGGGGGATAGGAAAGAACAGGTAGGTGAGGGATTCATAGACGCTATGAAAGAATCCCTCGGCCTTACACCCTATGCCTCCCCATGGAGGTGAGCATGGATAAGGAACAGATTGCATTGAGTGTTCTGGAAGGTATTGCCCTCGATGGCTCCCGCGTTCTTGTAGAGCGGCAGCGGGCAATTGACGCCCTGACCCTTTTTCACGATTCCGCGATCCCCTTCTTGACGAACATAGAGAGGAAGACGGACATGGTCGTATTGAAAGAACGATCACGTCTTTATATACAGCGAATCCGAGAGGGTGCGAGTACCAGCATGACGCTCTAGGAAAATGGTGATGCGACAGGAATCACGGGAATACAACTACGACTGGATGCTCTGGAGTATCCTCAGCCATGCGGCGAAAAGCTGTGACGGTAAGGAGAAAGAGTACGAGAGCCTCTGCAGTCTCGTTCCTCACTTTCATGATGTGCTTGACGCACTCGTCAGGCACGGCGAGCCGGGCAGACTCTTTCTTGCCCTGCTTGCCCGCTATTGTCAGATGTGTCTATCGGCGCACGATGAGGGCAGAAAAGTGGCACTCACCTCCTTTTGTGTCGCAACTCCGATCCTCTATGCCTTTGACGTGGTGCCTGTCTCTCTGGAGGCCATGACCGTTCTCGGGACCATTGTGCTGAAACGGGGAACAGCAGAGTACTTGGACTACTGCTGTGAGGTGGGGTTTACCGAGACATCATGTTCCGCCCAACGAGGTGCCCTCGGGGCGTTTCTCGCGGGACTCGCCATCCGCCCGGATATGATCATCTGTGATTCTCCGGGTATCTGCGATACCAATGCAAACTCCTTTGCCTTCGCCTCCTCCTATCTCGATATCCCCTTTTATCAGCTCAACTACCCACCGACGCTCACCGGCGAGCGAGCAACGAGATACCACCGGGAGGACTTCAAGCACCTGATCACCTTCGTTCAGGAGCAGGTGGGGATTCCCCTCGATGAAGATGTTCTGAGAACAGTCGTCGAGGAGACGAAGAAGCAGGATGATCTTGCAAATGAAATCATGGATTTCCAGAGGATTGTTCCTTCTCCTGTGCCGGGAATATACGATCTTCTCCTCTATGGTGGAAAGTTCATGATGGGCGGTTTGAAGCCCTATACGACGTTGCTCGAATCGATGCTGGATAGGGTGACGGGAAATGTCGAGCGGGGCGTATCGGGAACGACATCCATGAGAGAAAGGGCACGAGGCCTCTTCTGTTATATCGATCACTACACGACGGATATGCGATTCTGGGACTGGATGGATTATCACGATATCGCCCATCTGGGATCACTCCTCTTTACCTTCTGGCAGGAGGGGGCGGTCTATGCGGAAGATCATGAAAATGAGACCTATAGAATAGAGACTGACACCATGGATACAATGATTGATTCCCTTGCCGACCAGATGTCGAGGATGCCCATGGTGAAGCAGATACGGGGGCCCTATGATGCCCCGGGGATGTGGCTCGATGATTCCCTCGGGGCCGCGCGTCTTCTGCATGCGGATTTCGTCGCCTACATCGGGACGATGGGGTGCAGAAATACCTGGGGGATGGTAAAACTCCTTGCACGGGATCTGGAAAACCGGGGAATACCCACCCTGGTTCTCTACGTTGATGCCTTTGACGATCGCATTGCCTCGTGGGAGGCGATGATGGACAAGATGGATGAATTTATAACCTTAAGGAGAATAGGTTCATGATAGTTGCAGGCTGTGATGTGGGATCACTCACAACGAAGGCAGTAATCCTCAATGAGAAAAGAATGCTGGGACATGCCATTATCAAATCTTCCTTCAAGCCGGAGGAGTCGGCCGAAGAGGTGATGCAAAAGGCTCTCGGCGACGCCGGGCTCTCCATGGATGATATCGGTTTCTGTGTCGGTACCGGTTATGGCAGGGATAGGATACCCTTTGTCGGCAGGGTCTTCTCTGAGATTGCCTGTCATGCGAAGGGCGCTCAGTGGCTTATTCCGCAGGTGAGGACCATAATCGATATTGGCGGACAGGACTGCAAGGCTATCAAGATCGATAGAGATGGTGCTATTCTCAAGTTCATTACTAATGACAAGTGCGCCGCCGGCACGGGGCGGTTCCTCGAGGTCATGGCCACGCTTCTGGACGTCGATCTGGACGAACTGGGGAGGCTCTCGGCAGCAGCGAAAAACCCGCTTTCCCTTGCCGCGACCTGCACGGTATGGGCACAGGCAGAGGTTATCCACCATCTCAATGACGAGAAACCGATCCCCGATATTGCCTCGGCAATCAATCATGCAATGGCGGCACGGGTTGCCATCCTTGCGAGAAATGTGGGGGTGGAAAGGGAGGTATGCATGACCGGCGGTGTTGCAAAGAATGTGGCGGTCGTTGCGAACCTTGAGAAGCTGCTCGATGCCAGAGTACGAAGATTGAGGGTTGATCCCCAGATGGTGGGGGCCCTCGGGGCTGCGATCTTTGCACGGGAAAAGATAGGAGGTTCAAACGATGATCGTCGCGGGATGTGACATAGGCTCTCTCAGCGCAAAGGCGGTGATTCTAAAAGATGGCGATATCCTTGCATATAAGGTGATACGAGCGAAATCCAGACCCGAGGAGTCGGCACGTGAAGTTATGGAAGATGTCGTAGAACGATCGGATATTTCGATCGATGCCATCGATTACTGCGTGGGGACCGGTTACGGCAGAAACCGGATACCCTTTGCCGATGCGGTTGAATCGGAGATCGCCTGCCATGGCAAGGGTGCCCAATGGCTCATGCCGTCCGTTCGCATGGTCCTTGACATAGGCGGGCAGGATGCAAAGGCGATACGTCTCGACGAGGCCGGTAAGGTCATCAGGTATGTCTATAACGATAAATGCGCCTCCGGCACCGGCAGGTTTATCGAGATCATGGCCGAGGCCCTGGGGGTTGCACTTGAGGATATGGGAGCGATATCTGCTCAGGCTGAAGAACCGTTTACTATCTCGAACCAGTGCGTGGTCTTTGCCGAGACCGAGATCATCTCGCTTATCAATGACGGAAGAAAGCTTCCCGATATCGTGGGAGGACTCCACCGTGCCATGGCCCACCGTGTGGCATCGCTGGCAAAGGGCATCGAACTGGAAGAGGACATCGCCTTTACCGGCGGAGTTGCAAAAAACAGGGGGATGTTCGTGGCCCTCGAAGAGGCTCTCGGTGTCACTATACAGCGTACGGGGGGTGATCCGCAGATAATGGGGGCGCTGGGAGCGGCCCTCTTCGCATCGAAGGCTGGCGCAGGGTGATATGGGACTTTTTGACGAGACCTTCAATGAACTAGAACGTTTCCTCGAGGGGCGGAGTCCCAGGCGATCGTGGCGGATCTCGACGGAGAGCGAGTGGCCGCCGGGCGGCAGGAGAAACATCGTTCTTGGTGACGATGTTGGTGTCGAACTGGGGAATCCTGAAAAGGGATCGGTATCCTGCATCATATGGACCGGCAGGGAGAATCAGATCAGGGATGGTGCCGTCACACTTCTCGGTCCCGATATACCCGAAAGCCTGGGGGAAAGTCTCCCCTACGGAAAGATTGTCTCGGTGGAGGTCGGCGGTTTCAACGAGGAAAATACCTACGACCGATACAGAGAGATGGAATCGGTCAAGTACGACCTCGATCTCAAAGGCTATATGCTTCGCGCCGTCTCGCAGTACCAGAGGGAGTGGTGCAGGATCAGCAGAGGGGCCATCAGGGAGGGATTTACCTTTCAGGTCCTGGGAAGGGCCCTGATCGACAGGCTGAAGGAATGCGAATACGTTCGGGGAGTGGAGATTGTATTCGTCACGTCCAGTGCATCCGACGTGGCGGATTTGGGAGAGATTACGGCAGGGGTAACGCGGATTGTTGGTGCCATGCACAAGATGGTTGAGGAATTTTCTCTTGATTGTAACACCTGTGAATATCAGGATGTCTGCACTGAGGTCGGCGAGCTGAGAGGGATGAGAAAGGTCTTGCAGAAAAAAAGGGGGGACTGAGGGGGCAATGCAGACAAAGACCATAGCCGTATTCGGCAAAGGTGGTGTCGGAAAGACCACGATATCGGCCATCATGTTGAATATTCTCGCCGAACGATGTGACGGAAGTATCCTTGCCATTGATGCAGATCCCTCCTACGGACTTGCCGTAGCGATGGGCGTTGAGGTGAAAAAGACCGTTGACGATATTAGGAAGGATATTATCGAGGGTATAAAAAGGGGCATCAGCCGCGATAAGGAAGATACGCTGCGGATGCTTGACTACGAAGTCTTCGATGCCCTGACGCAGGATAAAAACATTGCCTTTCTTGCAATAGGACGACCTGAAGACGAAGGGTGTTACTGCAAGGTCAACTATCTTTTGAAGGATATTATCGCCGACCTCGCCGGTCATTTTGATATTGTTCTCATCGATGGGGAAGCCGGAGTGGAGCAGATAAACCGGAGGGTAATGAAAAGGGTCGATTCTCTGGTGCTCGTATCCGACACCTCTGTGAAGGGGATCAATGTGGTGGAAACGATACATCATGTCGCCCGTGACAACGGGGCCGTGGATTACCAAAAGATCGGACTCGTCATCAATCGGGCACGGAGTGATGACGAGGCTGAGTGCATACATCGGAATACTTCACTTGATCTGTTGGGCTGGATGCCCGATGATGATCTCATCCGTGACTATGACTTTGAAGGAAGACCCCTGAGAGACCTTCCCCCAGCATCGACAACCCGGCAGATGGTGATCGGTGTTCTTGCGAAGCTGGGATTCTAAGATAGTGAAGCTCCCGGCAAGACGTTGCGGGGAAGCTCCGATTGTTACGGGAAAAATTATTTATATTCTCGCTTCCCCCGCTGCAAGGAGCGGGGGAAGCGAGGGCTGTTCAATTCACCGTCGAGAAATTTTATGAGAAGAGGTTGACAAGAACGGGATTTATCGGATAAACAGAAATGTTCGTAATCTTTCTCGGTGCCTCGTGAGTCAGTATATAAGGTGGAGATCATAGTCTTTCCCGCCGAAGGGGGATCGTTTCAGGAGAAAATCATAAAGTGATAGTAATACCCGCTATAGATATAAGGGATGGAAAATGTGTCCGCCTTCTTCAGGGCGATTTTGATCGTACAACCGTCTATTCCGACGACCCCGTAGATATGGCAAGGAAATGGCAGGAAAAAGGGGCTGCCCGTATTCATGTTGTCGATCTCGATGGCTCTCGTACCGGCCGTCCTCAAAACAGAGAGGTGATTGAGAGGATTGTCCGGGAGATAGAGGTGCCCCTTCAGGTGGGTGGGGGAATCAGGGATATAGAGACCGTGAGAGACTATGTCGACATGGGGGTCGGGTACTGTATCGTGGGGACGGTTGCCTTGAAAGACAGGGATTTTGTTATCGAGGCAGGCCAACAATTTACCGATTCTCTGATCCTTGGAATCGATGCCCGTGACGGAAAGATCGCCGTTGAGGGATGGACCGAACGCTCCACTCTTACTCCCCGTGAGATTGCACAAAGCTATGAGGGATGCGGACTGGCTGCGATAGTCTATACCGACATAACACGGGACGGTATGGAAACGGGTGTGAATATAGCAGCGACAAAGGAACTTGCCGAATCGGTGAATATCCCGATTATTGCCTCCGGCGGCGTGTCCGGCATTGATGATATAGAGAAGCTGATCGACGTGGAGAAATCAGGAATCATGGGGGTCATCACGGGCAAGGCCCTCTATGAAGGAACCTTAACCCTGGAAGATGCAGTAAAGATGACTCGCGAGGCGGGTCACTGATCTTCGGGACTTCAGCGAGAGGGGCAACGGATATGGAAGACTGCATATTTTGCAAGATTGTACGGGGAGAGATACCGAGCACCATTGTCTATGAAAACGACGGAGCTCTGGCTTTCGAGGACATTCACCCCATGGCCCCCGTTCATGTGGTGGTTATTCCGAAGAAACATATCGCAACCCTGATGGATGTGACGGGAGAGGGAATGGACACAATGGGGAGTATCATCTCCGCGGTCCAGGAGGTAGCGAAGATAAAGGGAATCGACGAGAAAGGCTTCAGGATGGTGGTAAACTGTAACGAGGAAGGGGGGCAGCTCGTTTTTCATCTCCATGTCCATGTCCTGGGTGGCAAGAGGTTACGAGACGAGCTTGATTAGAAAATTTGACAATTCGATAAAAGCGATTACATTATGACAGTGCTTTGTGTGAACGCATACAGCAGTGATTGAGAGTAACAGGGTGAGTGAAGCTATGGATATGATAGTAAAAGTGGAAAATGCAATGAAAGATGCTGCCAAGGCGAGAGACAAGGTACGATTGTCTGCGCTTCGCATGATGAAGGCGGCTCTCCATAACAGGGAAATCGATTCGAAAGACGGATTGACCGACCAGGATGCACTACAGGTGTTATCGTCTCTTGCAAAACAGAGGAAGGATTCGATTGAGCAGTTCAAAAATGGTGGTAGACTTGAACTGGCTGAACGGGAAGAACAGGAACTTGATGTAATCCGGGAATTTATGCCCAGTCAGATTTCCGAGGAGGAGATAGGGGCACTAATCGAAAGGGCCATCGAAGAGGTGGGCGCCGCCAGTGTCAGAGATATGGGCAAGGTTATGAAGGCCCTTATGCCTGAGATTACGGGGCGGGCAGATGGCAAAGCCGTCAGCGAATTGGTAAAGGAAAGATTATCTTCCTGATCCGGATAGTCGAAACGGCAGGATGATCCATCGATGTTTCAACGTGTAATCTTTCTTTGCAATGAAGAGATCTCAGCAATTCCAGAATACGGCTATTCTGGTGTCCTTAGATTAAGAAGGTCTGTCCGCATGCGTTTGCCCGAAGAGGAATAAAAATTTGAGGGGGCATATTCCTGAAGATATTATTGAAGACATAAAAACGAGGGCGAATATCGTCGAGGTCGTCTCCGAATATGTTTCTCTGAAGAAGACGGGGAGAAACTTTGTGGGCCTCTGTCCTTTTCATAAAGAAAAATCGCCCTCTTTTACGGTCAACCCCGAGAAACAGATCTTTTACTGTTTCGGCTGCGGCGAGGGTGGAAATGTCGTTACCTTTATCATGAAAACGAACGGGATGACCTATCCCGAGGCGATCAGGCATCTCGCGGCGAGGCTGGGAATCGTTATCCCGACACGGAAGATGACGACGTCGGAAAAAAGGTATGCCAGCGAAAGGGAGAAGCTGACCCGTATCAACACCATGGCATCGGCTCATTTTTCAAAGAATTTCGCTTCCGCACGGGGAAAAGTGGCCAGGGATTATGTATCAAAGCGGGGAATGGATGAAACCATTATACAAGAATTCCGTCTTGGCTATTCCTTCGACGAGTGGAGAGATCTGAAGGACTATTATGACAGGAAGGGTGTTCCCCCGGGGCTCGTTGAAAAGGCGGGTCTCATCATTGGAAAGGACAACGGGCAATACTATGACAGATTCAGGGGACGATTGATCTTTCCCATCGTCGATCTGAACGGGAATGTGATTGCCTTCGGGGGAAGGGTTCTTGGTAAAGGAGAACCGAAATATCTTAATTCTCCCGAATCCCCGGTCTATTCAAAGGGTAAAACTCTCTATGGCCTCTATCAGACAAAGGATGATATCCGAAAAAGGGACTGTGCCATCATTGTCGAGGGGTATGTTGACCTTGTTTCACTCTGGGCGAGCGGTATCAGAAATGTTATCGCCACCCTCGGGACAGCCCTGACAAAAAATCAGATTGAACTTGTACGAAGGTTCACCCGGAATATCGTGATACTCTTCGATCCCGACGAGGGTGGAAGGACTGCCGTGGAGCGAAGCCTTCAGCTCTTTCTCGAAGAAAAAATACATGCGAAGGTGGTGGTACTCCCCGACGACAACGATCCTGCCGATTTTGTGATGAAATTCGGGAGAGAGACTCTGGAGGACAGTATCGAGAAGGCCACATCCATGGTGGATTATTACATAGAGCGTATTATCGGAGGCAGGGAAACGCTGGAGGAAAATATTGATTCCATAGGCGGTTCCATCTCCTTTATCGCACGCATAGCCGATCCGATAGAGCGGAATCTCTTTATAAAAAGGGTATCCGAGAGGCTGGGTGCCGATCAGGGCTTACTGAAAACTGAAGTGGCACGGCTCCTCAAAACGTCGGGGAGGGAGTCAACGGTGAAAGAACCGAAACGGCGCGTCACAAAGAGCGTTGATGCGATAGAGCTGAGCCTCATTTATATGATGTGCGAATATCCCGAAAAGATACCCCGTGTCATCGGTGAAAAGACGATCGATTATTTTGTAACCTCCGAACTCAGAGTTCTGGCGCAGAGGCTGATCGGGTCCTTTGAGAATGGCAGCGGACGGGACATTTCAGATCTCATCAATGAGATGGAGAACGATACCATTAAAGAGAAACTGCTGCAGATGATGGTGGGGAAGCAACCCTTTGATGAGGGGGTTATCGACAGAGTTTTTGAGGATACTCTGAAAAAGATCAGGGTGAAATGGTATAAAAACAGGCATAAAATGATAAAAAGGGAGCTTGCACGGGCTCAGGAAATGGGCGATAAGGACCTGAGCGCCAGACTTTTGGCGGAAAAGGGGAAACTGCTGAAAGAGGAACAGGGGTCCTCTCGGTAAATATTTCAGGGAGAAGTAAAAAATGAAGAAGATAATGAACTCGGATGAGGTAAAAAAACTAATTTCAATGGGTGAGGAGAAAGGGTTTCTTACCTATGAAGATTTCAATGACATATTGCCCTCCGAGGTAGTTTCGTCTTCCAAGATAGACGATATAATCGTGCTTTTCGGTGAGAAGAATATCGATATCATCGATGTCGATAATGCCGACAAACGTAGTCCGAAAAAGACGGAAGAGGAACCTGAAAAAAAGAGTCAAATCACCAAGGAAGGTGCATCGTCGCTCTCGCAGACACTTGCAAAGACGGGTGATCCTGTCAAGATGTATCTCCGAGAAATGGGGCTTGTCTCTCTTCTCTCCCGTGAGGAGGAGGTTGAGATCGCAAAGAAGATCGAACTGGGTGAAGAAAAGATCATGGGAACCCTCTTCAGCATGCCCGTCTTTGTCAAGGAAGTAATTGATATAGGAGTGAAGCTGCACAGCGGTGAGATAAGGATTAAAACCATCATAGGAAATCTTGAAGATGAAGGTGGCTTCGTCGAGGAAGATATCCATATGGAACGGGTGCAGACTCTTATCGACAGGGTAACCGCCCTGGATATAAAAAATTCAACCCGCCTGGAGAAACTGAAGGACAAGACACTGAGCGATCAGAGGCGGAAAAGGCTTGAAAATGAATGTTTGAAGAATTCAAGGGAGATCGCCGAGCTCTGCAAGGAAGTGAATTTCAGTAAGAAGCGCATCAATACCATGGTGGCAAAATTGAAAGATGCCACAGTCCGTATCAGGAAAATTGAAAGAAGGATGAAGACCTGCAGGGACCAGACAGGTTTGCCGATAAAAACGCTGGAAAAAGTCTTTACGCGGATGAGAAATGATAAAGACAACGGCAAGGCGGCCGCGAAAGAGATCGGCGTCAAGCTTGACAAGTTGAAAGATTACGAACGCATTATTAGAGAGTCGCGACGAGAGAGAAAACGGATAACCTCTGAAATAGGTTCGACCTCGGACAACATTAAAAAGGCGGTGGGATCGATTGTCAAGGCAGAAAACGAGGCCAACGAGGCAAAGCAGAAACTGATTAAGGCCAACCTCAGGCTGGTGGTAAGCATTGCCAAGAAATATACGAATCGTGGATTACAGTTTCTGGATCTCATCCAGGAAGGCAATATAGGCTTGATGAAGGCCGTCGAAAAGTTCGAATATCAGCGGGGATATAAGTTCTCCACCTATGCCACGTGGTGGATCAGGCAGGCCATAACGAGAGCGATCGCGGACCAGGCTCGAACCATACGGATTCCCGTGCATATGATCGAGACGATCAACAAACTGATCAGGACTTCCCGGTATCTTGTCCAGGAACTGGGAAGAGAACCGAACCCTTCGGAAATAGCGGAAAAGATGGAGTTCCCCCTTGAAAAGGTCAGGAAGGTACTGAAAATCGCGAAAGAGCCGATATCGCTGGAAACCCCGATAGGTGAGGAGGAGGATAGCTCTCTGGGAGATTTCATCGAAGACAAGAAGATCATGTCCCCCTCGGATGCCACGATGAGGATGGATCTGGCCACGCAGACAAGAAAGATTCTTTCCACCCTGACGCCGAGAGAGGAAAAGGTTCTCAGGATGCGCTTCGGAATCAGCGAAAAGGCCGATTTTGATACAGAGAAAGAACAGGACGATCTCTCCGATACCATAGAGCGTGCACGGCAGATCGAGGACAACGTTTTGAAGAAGATGCGAGTGTCATCAAGGAGAAGAGAGATAAAGAGCGGGAATAAATAGGCGATTGCCATTGTCGAAGAACAGGAGGGATGCCATTATGCCGGAAAGACGATATGTTTCAGGAACCTTTTGCCGCGATATCGGGTGCGCGCATCATAAGGCACTGGAAGGTCTCAGTGACGATGAGTATATTCAGAAAAAGACTGTCTATTGCAGAGACTGCTTCGCTTGGCAGTTCTATAACTGGCTGAAGGAAAAAAACTGGCGGGTGGTAAAGACGGCCCCGGAGATGTCGGCGAAGGAACTTGCGGCCCGCATCAAAGGTGTTGATCCCGTCAAGGTTGAAGACCTCACCATGGATGAGATACTCTGTCTTTAAAAGAGAGGGTAAAAAAAGTGAGGAAAGCCTCTCCCTTGTTTATGTCGCAACGGCAGGCGAGTGTAGACCCTCAAAGATTACCCCCGGTATCGAGGGTGGAGACATTTGCGAGGGTGCACGGTCTGTTTTGAACTTCCGTAGCTAATTACCGCAATATGCCACAGCCTCGATTTCGATATGAACGTCTTTCGGCAGTCGGCTCACCTCGACGCAGGCCCTTGCCGGAAGCGATTTTCCGAAGTATTCCCCATAGATTTCGTTAAATTCCGGAAAGGTGGCCATGTCTTGTAAGTAGATCGTCACCTTGATCGTGTCATCGAGACTCGATCCTCCGGCTTCAATCATCGCCTTGAGGTTTTCCAGTACCATCCGTGTCTCATCTCCAAAGGATTTCTGAACAAGTTCTCCCGTTTGGGGATTGATGGCGATCTGTCCCGAAACATAGAGGAATCCTGCTATCTTTATCGCCTGCGAATACGGGCCGACGGGCTCCGGAGCGGCGCCGGTTGTTATAATCTGCTTTTTCATCGTTTTCCTCCCACCCCTTCTTCTTACTAATGGACAGGCTGTGATGTCAACACCAAAATGTATGGCCTCTGTCCCCTGCCGGTAAGTGATCCTTTCAGAGGCTTCAATTGATGAGCGAGCACTCTCCGCTTTCTGCGGCGGGGAACGAGAAGATATACAATAAACAGTTTCCCTAACAATTGGAGATTCTTCGCACCTTGTTGCGGGGAGATTCAAAAGACTGCTTCGTCATTTAATCTTAGTATGATATAAGGGTTGCAACACCGTCAGGCCTTTGTTAAAGGTTTAAAATATTTTGATATAAAGCGATAGATCTACAATCTTGCTATGGAAAATATCCTTACTGTCACGGAATTGACAGCCAATATAAAGGCCCTTCTGGAAACGAGTTTTGGTCTCCTCTGGGTGACGGGTGAGGTTTCGAACCTGCGGCGTCCCGCCTCGGGTCACGTCTATTTTACCCTGAAGGATGAGACGAGTCAGATACGTGCCGTTATCTTTCGGTCGGCCTCTGCAAAAATGGGCTTTACCCTTGAGGACGGAATGGCGATAATCTGCCGCGGGCGACTGAATCTATATCACCTCCGCGGAGAGTATCAGATTGTGATCGATGCCGCCGAGCCGAGGGGCATCGGGGCGCTCCAGATGGCCTTTGAACAGCTCAAGAGGCGTCTCGATGAGGAGGGACTTTTCGATCCCTCCCGCAAGAAGAGGATTCCCTTTCTCCCGGAAAGAATCGGTATCGTTACCTCCTCAACGGGAGCGGCCATACGGGATATCCTGAATATCACGGGACGACGATTTCCCTCGGTGGATATCCTGATTGCGCCCGTGAGGGTTCAGGGTGTGGAAGCCGCACCGGAGATATGCGAGGCCATCGCCCGCCTCAATGCGATCCCCGATATCGATGTGATAATTCTTACCCGTGGAGGGGGCTCGCTTGAAGATCTTTTCCCCTTCAATGATGAGCGGGTTGCCCGGGCGGTTGCTTCCTCGAGAATTCCCATTATATCGGCAGTAGGCCATGAAATAGATTTTTCCATTTCCGATTTTGCCGCCGATCTGAGGGCACCGACCCCCTCGGCTGCGGCGGAACTCGTCCTTCCCGATAGACGGGACCTGACCGCAACATTGCGGGGGATCGATAGGAGGCTGATGAAGGGGTGGCAGACAAAAAACGAAGGGTCGCGGGAGGCGGTTTCGTCTCTTCGCGAACGATTGAAGGACCCGGGGAAGAAGATTGCCGATCTCAGGATCAGGATCGACGATCAGTCCTTTCGTATCGCCGAAGATGTGAAAAGGATCCTCTCACAAAAACGCAATCTCCTTCTCTATGCAGGAAGGCTCCTGATGCTTGCAAATCCTGCGGAAGAGGTTCATGACCTCCGTTTATCCGTTGAAAATCTCAAAAAAAGTGTTATAGCGGGATCGAGATTGTATATGAAGAACGCAAAGAACAGGCTTGAGAGAGAACTCGTCATGCTGGAGAGCCTGAATCCCCTTTCCGTTCTGAAGCGGGGCTACGGGATAGTAAAACGAATACCCGAGGGGAGCATTGTCAGGGATGCGAAGACTCTCGCCGTGGGAAGCCGGATCGATGTGAAGCTCTTTTCCGGGAGCCTCACGGCAGAAGTGACCAAGGTTTCCGAGGAGTAAGAGTGATGGCAGAAAAAAAATTCGAGAAGGCGTTAGAGAAACTGGAGGATATTGTCAGGAAGATGGAAGAGGGGGAATTGACCCTCGACGAATCTCTCAAGGCCTTTGAAGAGGGAATCAAGCTCTCCCGCCTTTGTCTTACAAAGCTGGAAGAAGCTGAAAGGAAGGTCGAGGTTCTCCTCGCCGATGAGGAAAGTTTTGATAGCAGGCCCTTTTCAGGAGATGGAAATGATGGGAAGTAGACCGGAGGTGTCCCTCAAGAAATATCTGGAAGCGAAAAAGGAGATAGTCGATGAAGCCCTCGATCATTTCCTCCCCGGGGTAGGTGGGATTTCTCCGGAGATCTTCAAATCGGCACGATATAGTGTCTTCGCCGGGGGGAAACGGATCAGGCCGATACTCTGCATGGCCGCCGCGGAGACCCTGGGGCAGGATGGTGCAATGACACTGCCCGTCGCCTGTGCCCTCGAGATGATTCATACCTACTCGCTTATTCATGATGATCTTCCCGCAATGGATGATGATGATTACAGGAGGGGCATGCCGACAAATCACAAGATCTTTGGAGAGGATGTGGCGATCCTGGCAGGTGATGCCCTTCTCACGGAGGCCTTTCATCTCATGTCGGGCAGTGATCTCGTCAAGGAGATTTCTCCGGAGAAACTCCTCAGAATAATGCATGAGATATCGAAGGCGTCGGGATTCTTTGGAATGATCGGCGGTCAGGTCATTGACCTGAAATCCGAAGGTCAGGATGTTACCATGGAAACGCTTCATCGCATCCATACGCTGAAGACCGAGGCCCTGATTACGGTGTCTGTCAGGTCGGGTGCCATCATTGCAGGGGCCGATGATCGTGAGCTTCAGAAACTGTCTCACTACGGCAGCAAGATAGGCCTTGCCTTTCAGATAACGGACGACATTCTTGATATAGAAGGCGATCAGGAGATCCTTGGAAAGGACACGGGAAGTGACAAGGAGAAGAAAAAAGTTACCTATCCGGGCCTTATCGGCATTGAATCGTCGAAAGAAACGGCCACGGGCCTCATCGAAGAGGCGCTGACCGCTCTTGCATCCTTTGATGAAAGAGCCGAACCCTTGAGAATGATAGCGAAATTTATTGTGGCGAGAAAGTCCTGAGAGGTACGAGGGAGACTGCTGGATGGATGTGACAAAAACAGGGATACTGGAGAAGGTAGAATTTCCGGAAGATATACGAAAGCTCGATGTCGACCAGTTGAATATCCTGGCTGGTGAAATCAGGGCGAAGATTATAGAAACGGTAGCCCGAAACGGCGGCCACCTTGCCTCCTCGCTGGGGGCGGTGGAGCTGACCATTGCCATACACTATGTATTCGATACCCCGAGAGATAAAGTCGTCTGGGACGTGGGACACCAGGCCTATGCACATAAGATTATTACGGGGAGGCAAAAGGTCTTTCATACGCTCAGAAAGATGGGTGGCATCAGTGGTTTTCCCAAGCGGACTGAAAGTGTCTATGACGTGTTTGATGTGGGGCACAGCAGCACCTCTATCTCTGCTGCTTCAGGTATTGCCGAGGCCCGGTGTCTCAAGGATGAGTGCTCGAAGGTCATTGCCGTCATCGGTGATGGGTCTATGACGGCAGGCCTCTCATACGAGGGTTTGAACTGGGCGGGTGACAGGAAGAAGGATCTGATCGTTGTCCTGAATGATAACGAGATGTCGATATCTCCCAACGTTGGTGCCATGTCCTCCTATCTCAACAAAATCATGACGGGGCAGCAGGTCACCAAATTGAGAGCGAGAATTCAGGCCTTTTTGAAGACGATTCCTGGGATCGGTGAACACATGATTAAATTCACCAAGCAGGTGGAGGAGTCGTTGAAAGCCTTTATCGTTCCGGGGATGCTCTTTGAAGAGATGGGCTTCATGTATGTCGGTCCCCTGGAGGGACACAGGATCGATCGCCTGATAAAGACCTTCCAGAATATCAAGGAACTCGACCGGCCCGTTCTCGTTCATGTGATCACGCGAAAGGGAAAGGGATACAAATTTGCCGAGGATGAGCCGTCGAAGTTTCACGGCATCGGCGCCTTCGATATTGAGACGGGGAGACCCCGTGGGGCGTCAGCGGCGAAACCGTCCTATACGGAAATCTTTGGAAAGACCATGGTCAGTCTGGCACGCGAGAATCCGAAGATTGTGGCAATTACCGCGGCCATGACGCACGGGACCGGTCTCGATAGGTTCGCCGATGAAATGCCCGAGCGATTTTACGATGTTGGCATCGCCGAGCAGCATGGCGTTACCTTTGCCGCGGGCCTCGCGACGGAGGGGTACATCCCCGTCGTGGCCATCTATTCAACCTTCCTTCAGAGGGCCTATGACCAGGTGCTCCATGATGTATGTCTCCAGAAATTACCGGTCGTTTTCGCCATCGATCGGGGCGGTATCGTGGGAGACGACGGCCCCACCCACCACGGCCTTTTCGATTATTCCTATCTGAGGTCCATTCCCAATATCATCGTCATGGCCCCGAAGGATGAAAACGAATTGCAGCACATGCTGAAGACTGCCGTCGAGTGCAGGCGTCCCGCCTCCATACGATATCCGAGGGGAGGGGGAATCGGTGTCAGAATCGACGAAACTCCGAGGGCACTTGCAATCGGCAAAGGTGAGCTCCTGGTCGAGGGAGAAGATGTTGCGATTTTTGCTATCGGATCCACCGTCTATCCGGCCCTTGCCGCTGCCAAAAGGCTGGAGCGAGACGATATCAAGGCGGCGGTCGTGAACAGCCGTTTTGTTAAACCACTTGATAGAGACCTGCTGTGTAATCTGGCCCTGTCGATAAAAAAGGTCCTCATCGTCGAGGAAAATGTCCTGATGGGTGGTTTCGGCAGCGCAGTCCTCGAGATGTTTGGAGAGGAGGGCCTCTCGGGAGTGACCACAAAGAGGGTGGGGGTCAGGGACGAATTTGTCGAGCACGGGACCCAGAACGAATTGAAATTAAATTACGGTCTTGATGAAGAAGGTATCGCCAGGGCCGCCCGGATGCTGGTCAAAATTACCTCGTAAAGATCAGCAAACCGAATGATCGTTAGATAATCACCTATGAACTCCAAAACAAAGAAGATACGTCTGGACAGACTCCTCGTTGAACGGGGGCTAACACCTACCCGTGAGAGGGCACGGGCCCTTATCATGGCGGGAGCCGTCCTTGTGGATGAGGTGGTTGTCGATAAGGCGGGTACTCAGGTGTCGACCGATTCGACGGTACGGATAAAGGGTGAAGACAATCCCTATGTAAGCAGGGGTGGGCTGAAGCTGAAGGGTGCCCTCGATCATTTCGGGATTGATCCGAGGGGTTCGGTTGTCCTTGACGTGGGCGTGTCTACCGGTGGCTTCACCGACTGCCTCCTTCAGGAGGGGGCGGAAAAGGTCTATGCCGTTGATGTCGGCTACGGTCAGCTTGCCTGGAAACTGAGAATCAACGAGAGGGTGGTCCTTTTCGAGCGGGAGAATATCCGCTACTTTTCAGGTGACGGCATCGACGATGACATCGACCTGGTAACGATCGATGTCTCCTTTATTTCCCTGAAACTGGTGCTCCCCGCTGTGATAAACCTTATCGGGGAAGGGGCGGTCATCCTCGCCCTCATAAAGCCCCAGTTCGAGGCGGGCAGGGCTGATGTGGGGAAAAAGGGGGTTGTCAGGGACCCGGTGGTGCATAAGCGGGTTGTTGACGATGTGGTTGCCTTTTCCAAAGAGATCGGCTGCGCGGTGGAGGGAACCTGCGAATCACCCATAACGGGACCGGCAGGAAACCGGGAATTTTTCCTCTATGCCACGAAGGAAGGCTCCGGATCCGAGGGCATCGGGCCATCGGACGAAAAGGAAGACTGAACGGTAGAAAAAACTGATGGGAATAAAACTGGCAAAAACAGCGGGATTCTGTATGGGGGTGAAGAGGGCAGTCGATATCGTTCTCGATATTGCCCAGAGCAAAGGGGATGAGAAGGTCTATACCTACGGTCCCCTGATCCATAATCCCCAGACCGTTGAACTCCTGAAAGAACGGGGCATCGTTCCCATCTTTGACATCGATGAGGTTGATGAGGGAACGATCGTCGTGAGGGCCCACGGAATATCGCCCCAGGAGAGGGAGAAGATCAATAAAAAGGGGTTAAAGATATTTGACGCAACCTGTCCCCGGGTGGCGCGGGTCCAGTCCATCATCAAGAAGCATGCCTCCCTCGGATATACGATCATTATTGCCGGTGATAAGGAACATCCCGAAGTTAGTGGACTTCTTGGATACTCCTATGGAAATGGTGTTGCCGTGGGAACGAGAGACGAGGTCGATGAGCTTCCCCTTTTTGACAAGGTCTGTGTCGTTGCTCAGACCACCCAGAATACCGATCAGTACGAAATGGTCGTGGAAAAGATACGGGGAAAGTATAACCAGCTGGTGGTCTTTAATACTATCTGCGATTCAACGGAGAATCGGCAGGCGGAAATCAGTAATCTCTCCCGGGAGATGGACAGCATCATTATCGTCGGCGGTAAAAACAGTGCGAATACGAAGAGACTGGCAATGACGGCACGGCAGTTCGGAACCCCGACCTTTCATGTCGAAACGGCAGAGGAGCTGGAAAAAATCGATTTGACGGGTTATGAGCAGATTGGCGTCTCGGCCGGTGCATCGACGCCCAACTGGATTACCGACGGCGTCATCGACCATCTCACCCATTATCAGGAGAAGAAGGATCACAAAACAATAAAGTTTTTCTATAACCTCTGGATATCGTTGGTCAGAAGGGACATCTATGCTGCCCTCGGTGCGGGATTCTTGTCCTTTGCAAGCATGCTTCTTCAAGGATTGAGGCCGAGCATGTTGAATATCCTCATCGCCGCCACCTATGTCTATGCGATGCATATTATCAACAGACTTCAGTTCAGCAATTTTAAGAGAATAGCCGGGAGTTTCAGGGAAAAATCCTATGATCGTTATGCGAGGGCCTATATCGCCATTGCTGTTTTAAGCCTTATTGTATCGATTGCTCTCGCCTCTTTTACAGGCGTGGCACCCTTTGTGCTTCTCCTTTCTATCTCCTGCCTGGGGTTGCTTTACAATATCAGTATATTCCCCGCAGGATGGGGCCTTGGGAAACTGGGGGATCTGCCCGGTTCCAAAGAGATATTCACCGCCGCCGCATGGGCCGCGGTGACCGCCGTTCTTCCGCAGATCGGCATCGGTCTCACCATAACACCCGATATGGTGGTGACCTCTCTTGTTGTCTTTACGATCGTTTTTTCCAAGACCGCTCTCTCCGATATGATGGATATTCAGAGCGACAGACTCGTGGGACGGGAAACGATCCCCGTTATCATGGGGGAAGAGGCGACGGGAAGATTGCTGCGGATCACTTCCCTCGTTATGGCGTGCATTCTGCTCACACTGACCTTGATCGGATACTCGTCTTTCATGAGCCTTGCCCTCTTGGTGCCTCTATTTTATATATGGATTTGTTTGGAACTTTGTGTTAGAAAAGCTCGTTTTTACAGCATTGTTCTTGAAGGGCTCCTGGAGACGAACTATATAGTGGCGGGTCTCTGTGTTTCGCTCTGGTTTTGCGTGAGCGCCTATATTTTGTAGTACCCTGAGGTGACGTATTAGTGAAAAAGGGACTCTCTGGTCTGATCATTATCATTGCGCTGACCTTTGTCCTTTCGTCCTGTGGAGGGATTCGGTACTCCAAGGCGATGAAGGGTGCCGAGGATTTCCATCCAAAATCCGTCGGAATCATCGAGATAAGGCTGGGTGGATATCCCGAGGTGCGGGGTACCGCTGATACGATTGTAACGAAGGTTCTTTCGAAAAAAAAGTGGTTTTCAAACGTCATTTCGGAGAAAATGATACAGGAGAAAGTGACCTCTGACGATGGGGTTAAGGCGATTGTCGGCAACTATCTCATGAAGTTTGAAAAGGTGAACTACTCCGATCCCGAATTGAGCTTGAAGATCGGGGAGATATATGCTATTGATGCCCTCCTTGTGGTTACCGTGGATTTCTGGACCTATACTACTGAGGGTGATGACAAGGTGGCAAAGGTTGGTTTCAGCATGGACCTTGTGGAGGCGGCAAGCGGCAAAATAATCTGGACTGCTGCTCACCATAAGGTAAAAAAATATAAATTTTTCAAACCCGATATCTCAAAACTGGCAAAAAGCGTTTGCTCGAAAATGATTACGCAGATGCCTCGTTGAGAGTGGTGAGAAAGTGTTTCAAACGTTTGGAATTGCGGTAGTATCTGTAAGCTGCCGGCTGAGATTCCAGTTATTTTTATGTAAAAAGTGGAGGAGAGTAAAAAATGGCCTATGTAATTACTGATGAGTGTACTGCCTGTGGTAGTTGTGAAGATGAGTGTCCCGTCGACGCGATTAGTGAAGGGGACGATAAATATACCATCAATCCCGACCTCTGCACCGACTGTGGCGCCTGCGCCGATGAGTGCCCCGTAGAGGCTATAATCCCGGGAGACGAAAAGAAATAAAACGTTTTGGAATAGAGGCGGTAGTTGTAATCCACCGGCTGAGATTCCAGATATTTTTATGTAAAAAGCGGAGGAAAGTTAAAAATGGCCTATGTAATTACCGACGAGTGTATTGCCTGCGGTAGTTGTGAGGATGAGTGTCCCGTCGACGCGATCAGCGAGGGGGACGATATATATATAATCAATCCCGAACTCTGCACAGACTGCGGCGCCTGTGCCGATGTGTGTCCGGTAGAGGCGATAATTCCAGGGGATGAAAAGAAATAAAACGTTCTGTTGAGTCGGCACATTGCTGGTGGCCGAAGAGGGATATCCCTTTCTAATTGATGCCCCCCTTGAAAGAATCAGGGAAAGATGAATGGGTTTATTTATAACGTTTGAGGGAATTGAAGGTTCCGGAAAGACTACCCAGATAGCAAGAACAGGGGATTATTTAGACAATAAAAAAATTCCTTACATTGTCACTGAGGAGCCGGGAGGAACGGGGCTCGGCAGTGAGCTCAGGCAGATTCTTTTAGACAAGACATCCCTCAATATAGCTGAAAAAGCGGAGCTTCTCCTCTTTGCGGCGGACAGGGCGCAACATATCGAAGAGGTAATCCATCCGGCGATGAAGGAGGGGAAGGTGGTCCTCTGCGACCGCTTCTCCGATGCCACCATCGCTTACCAGGGCTTCGGACGGGGTGTGGACGTCGACTTTATCAGACGGGTCAACGATTTTTCATCACAATCCCTGAAACCCGATCTCACGCTTCTTTTTGACGTCCCCGTCTCGACAGGACTGGAAAGGATCAAGGATCGGATATCTCCGACGGGTAAGGCATCGCTGGAAGACCGTTTTGAAAGGGAGAAAGCCGAATTTCACCGGAAGATTCGGGAGGGATACCTGTCTCTTTTGCACGATGAGCCTGACAGGATAAGGCTGATCGATGGTTCGCGTGACGTCGGTGATGTGGCGAAAGAGGTCTGTCGCTTAGTGACGGAGCTCATAGAGGGGTCGTGACAGGAAGATGTCTTTTAACGACATATACGGTCAGGAGCGACAGAAGGCTGTTTTAAAAAGTTCCATGGAACGAGGGCGGGTATCCCATGCCTATCTTTTTCATGGAATGAGAGGGGTAGGAAAAAAAACCACGGCAGAGACCTTTGCCAGGGCGCTCAACTGCAGGGAGGAAGGCTTTGATTCCTGTGACCGCTGCTCTTCCTGTGTCAAGATGGATCACGGAAATCATCCCGACTTCATCCTGATTGAACCGGAAGGATTCTTTATCAAGATAGAGACCGTGAGAACCCTCCAGGCTCAGATAAAATTCAGGCCCTTTGAGGGGGAAAAAAGGGTCTTTGTCATCGTTGATGCCGAAAGAATGAACGGTCCCGCTGCCAATGCCCTTCTCAAGACGCTGGAAGAACCCACGGCATCAAATATCCTTATACTGATTTCATCCCGTCCCCATGACCTCCCGAGAACGGTCGTCTCCCGGTGTCAGAAACTCAGGTTCAATCCCCTCGACAGGGATGTCATTGCCGCTTTCCTCATAGACAGGTATTCGCTGGATGAAGCGGTCGCCCGTTTGATCGCCGCATCGTCAGGGGGGAGTATAGGACGGGCGCTGGAGATGAAGGAGGATTCCTACCTCTCCTTTAAAAACGAGGTTATAGAGAGGATTTCCGATTCGAAGGCATCGAAAGATCCCCTGGCATTTCTCTCTTTCGTGGATTTTCTCGGTGATGACAGGAAAAAGATCCTTGAAAAGCTCGATATAATGAGGAGCTGGTACAGGGATATTCTGGTATATAAAGAAACGGATACTGTTGACGGCCTGATCCACCGTGATATAGTCGATAGGACGAGGAAAGGCTCCCGGGAAATGTCGGGGGCGGATATCCTGCAGAATATAGGGGTCATAAAAGAGGCATACGGCGCAATCGAGCGAAACGCTAACAGGCAGTTGACCCTGGAGGCAATGATGTTTAAGCTCCGGGGGGCTGCTTTCGATAGCGGGGAGACTCTCCCCGATTCGGTGTGAGATAATGGAGCAGGAACAGGAAAAGGTATTGAAAAACATCGTCGGTGTCAGGTTCAAGGAAAAGGGGAAGACCTATTCCTTTGACGCGACCGACGTTGAACTTACCAAGGGCGATAAAACAATCGTGAATACCGAGAATGGTCTTGCCATCGGCGTGGTTGTGACGGAAACCATGCCCCTGCCCGAGGACAAGCTGCCCGATAATCTGAAAAAGGCTGTCAGAAAGGCCACCGATGATGACCTGAAAGTCGAGCAGGTGAATATCGGTGTCGAAAAAGAGGCCTTTGCCTTTTGTGCAGAACGGATACGGGAACGGGACCTCCCGATGAAACTCGTCGACGTTGAGCGCCTCTTTGACAAAACCAAGATGATCTTTTACTTCATTGCCGAAAACCGTGTCGATTTCAGGGAACTCGTCAAGGATCTTGTGCAGAAATTCAGGACGCGGATCGAACTCAGACAGATCTGGGTCAGAAGCGAGGCCCGTATAACCGGCGGGGTCGGCATATGTGGGCGGGAACTCTGCTGCTCCAGCTTTCTCAACAATTTTGCCCCCGTATCCATCAAGATGGCCAAGGAGCAGAGCATGCTGCTCAACCCGGAAAAGATATCCGGCCTGTGCGGGAGGCTCATGTGCTGTCTCGCCTTTGAATACGATGATTACGCCAGAGTGAAAAAGAACATACCGAAGTGCGGAAAAACCGTTTATACGCCCGAAGGGAGGGGCAAGGTGATACGGCAAAACGTCCTTGAGGAAAAGATCGTCGTCAGGCTGGAAGAGGAACGAGAAATAGAAATTTCGATCCATGATATCATGGAGAAGAAACTCTAAGCTATCACTATATCTGGAGAATTCAACAATGAAGGAAGCTTTTTACGTAACAACACCAATTTACTATGTCAATGCCTCACCCCATATCGGCCATGCCTATACGACGATAGTGGCCGATGTGATGGCGAGATATTACCGAATGATCGGCCGTGACACCTATTTTCTCACCGGTACCGACGAGCACGGCGACAAGGTGGCCGAGGCGGCAGAAGCCTCGGGAGAGACCCCGAAGCAGTATACCGATAAAATCAGCGCCCAGTTCAGGGATCTCTGGCCGGAGTTGAAGATAACGAACGACTATTTTATCAGGACCACCGACGAGGATCACAAGGAAGTGGTCAGGTCTATCCTGCAGAAGGTTTACGATTCCGGCGATATCTATTTCGGCGAATACGAAGGATTTTACTGCGTCGGCTGCGAGCGCTTCTACCGGGAATCGGAACTGGTGGACGGAAAGTGTCCCGATCACCAGACGGAACCGGAGCACAGGAAGGAGAGCAACTACTTCTTCAAGATGAGCAAGTATCAGGACTGGCTCATCAGTTATATCCAGGACAATCCCGATTTTATCCGGCCCGAGCGGTATAAAAACGAGGCCCTCGCCTTTTTGCGCGAACCTCTGGAGGATCTCTGCATATCCAGACCCAAGACGAGGCTCACCTGGGGGATTACCCTCCCCTTCGATGAGAATTACGTTACCTACGTCTGGTTTGATGCCCTGATTAATTACCTGACTGGTGTGGGCTATCCCGAGGGTGATAAATATAAGAACTACTGGCCCGTGGCGGAACATCTCGTTGCGAAGGACATCCTGAAACCCCACGGGATTTACTGGCCCACCATGCTGAAGGCCGCCGGGATTGCCCCCTATCACAACCTGAATGTTCACGGGTACTGGAACATCGAAGAGAGCAAGATGTCGAAGAGCCACGGCACCGTTGTAAAACCGCTGGATCTGAAGGACAAGTACGGCCTCGATTCCTTCCGGTATTTTCTCATGAGGGATATGGTCTTCGGCCTCGACTCCAACTTCAGTGAAGAGGGTTTTGTCCAGAGGATAAACTCGGACCTTGCCAATGACCTGGGAAACCTGGTGAGCAGGTCCCTGTCCATGGCCGTCAAATACTGTGACGGAAAGGTTCCCCAGGGGGAAGACCCTGCCGGAGAAGACGCTCTCCTCATCGAAAAGGGAGCGGGACTTTTTACGGAGGTTGATGCATCCTTCAGGGCGTTGCAGTTTCATAAGTCACTCATCTCCATATGGGATTTCATCAACGTGACGAATAAATATATCGTCGAGCGAGAGCCCTGGGCACTGGCAAAAGACCAGTCGGCCGCGGCGCGTCTCAATACCATCATGTACAATATCCTCGAGGCCCTCAGGGTTGTGGCGGTTTTTATCATGCCCTTCATGCCCGAGACGGCGGAAGAGATTCTGAAAAGACTTGGCATCGAGGAGTGGGAATCCCAGGATTATGAGAGTGTGAGAAAGTGGGGCGGGCTCGCAGCGGGCAATTCCCTGACGAGGGGCGAATCCCTCTTTCCGCGTGTCACCTACGAAAAGGAAGAGGCTCCCGTGGAGAAGAAACTGACCGATGTAAAGGCGGAGATATCCTTCGATGACTTCATGAAGATGGATATCAGGGTTGCCGAGATTCTGGAGGCCGAGATGGTGCCGAAATCGAACAAACTCATCAAGATGAAGGTCGATGTCGGTGAGGAGCGGCAGATTGTTGCCGGCATGGGGAAGGACTATAGGCCCGATGAACTGATAGGGAAAAAGATAGCCGTAGTCGTCAACCTGAAACCGACGAAGATCATGGGTGTCGAATCATACGGCATGCTCCTCGCCACGGACAAGAACGAGGGGAAGGGCTATACGCTGATAAGCTATGATGGCGATGCCAAGGTGGGCGGAAAGATCCAGTAGGTTCCACCCCGTAAGAATATGCAGAAAAGCCGGGTTTTTGACCCGGCTTTTCTGTTTGAAAGTCCTGTGTATTATTCCGAAAGAATATCCGGTCTGGCGAGTGGTACATCCACCGGTTTTACGTATTTGTCGACAAATTCTTTTGTCTCTCTCACGTTCAGTTGGGTAAAGAGAAAGGCAAACTTCCGCTCCAGCTCAGCGCCGATTTTATCCAGGACCTCCGGCGGGAGGTTCCAGAGGGCCTCTTTGAAGGGACCGAATCCCTTCTTCCTCGTCTTGTAGACGAACTGTTCTTCCGTGTCCGCCTCCTTCTTCTCGCCGCGCAATTCGGTATTGATATAGTTATAGATCCCGTTCCTGACATCTTCGGGAAAGTTTTTACTGTCGTAGATGATATTCTGAAAACCCGTGGCGAGATGGATCTCGGAAGTCCCCGTTGTAGGGAACCTGTCGAAGGCCTCATCGGGAAGCGTCGAGGCACCGTGCTGAACGGCCCCGGAGAGGCCGAACCCCGATTTTGCCGTCTCGGAAATTGTCTCCAGGGTATCGAAGTCGATCTTTACCTTCGCGATTGAGCCATCGGGAAGGGGTACGCCGCCGTGGCTTGTCCCCGTCTGGATGCTTATCTTGCTGATTCCCTTGAGATTGTTGCCCTTCTTTTTCAACTCCTCGAGGTAGCCCTCCATGAATATCTCAAACTCTTCGACGGTGGTATTTTTCGTACCAACCTCGCCGATCTCGCCCCCCACCGATACGGTGATTCCCGCCGGTTCTATGCTGCGGATAAGTGCCGTCAGATCTGCCGTGATTGAATAGTTGCCTTCCTGCTGCTCTTTAATTGTCGGCCGTGAGAGGTCTACCACCGTCGAGGCATCGATATCGATGTTGTAAAAACCGCCGTCAATCGCCTCGCGAATGAGGATCTTGACCGATTCGGTTTCCGTCGTTGGATCATCGGCATATTTTTTCGCATTGATCTGGAAGTGATCGCCCTGCATGAAGAGGGGCCCCTTGAAACCGGTTTTGATCGCCGCGGCGGTAACGGCCGTCGTATATTCCGCCGGTCGCTGATCGGTATAGCCTATCTCCGAGCGGGCGATTTCAAAGATAATCGGCCCCACATTTCCCGCGAGCGCCGCACGAAAGACGGCCTGAGCGCTGTAATAGGTGATGCCACGCAGATTTATTGCCGGCACCGTAAGGCCCGTCAGTTCTTTTTTCCCCATTGCGTCGTAGAATGTCTGAATCGAAGAGGCAATTACTCCCAGTGAAACACCGGCACGACGTATCAACCATCGGGCGGTTTCTTTTGTCTCGGGATCGGGGCTGAAAACGGCCGTGTAGATGAGATCATCGATCAGGTCGCCTCGCAGTGTCTCCTCATCGAGGACCGTTACATTGACTCCCTCGATCGCGAGGGTGCCGGAAATTCCATCCTTCAGTGCATTGTAATTGTTGTAAATCATGATAGTTCCCTCAATCCGTTATTGTTGTTAATTGTTTAAAAACTCCTTCGCCTTTTCAACTTCATAACGGCTCCCGATATAGATGGGATTCCGCTGATCGAGCGATTCCGGTTTTATGGAGAGAATGTCCTCCTTTCCATCGGTAGCCATTCCCCCTGCCTGCTCCATCAGAAATGCCATCGGCTGGAGCTCGAAGATGAGCCTGAGTTTTCCATTTTCGGCACAGGTGAGTGCAGGATAGGTGAAGACACCGCCTTTTTTGATCATGATCTGGTTGATATCGGGAACGAAGCCCCCGCTGTAGCGCAGCTTATAGCCCTCTCCTTCGAGAAATTCTATATATGCTCTATGGTCTGCCGTCCAGTCTTTGCGCAATCCGCCGATGCCGTAAATGGAACCCCGTTCCTGCAGCTCTATATTCTCTTCCGAGAGGACATATTCTCCCTCTCGATTCAGGACGAATTCGTGGGTCCCGTTGCCCGCCGAGTAGACCATGGTGATAAGGGGCCCATAGGTTATGTACATGGCGGCGACCATGCTCTTCCGTCCTCCCTCCAGGATCGGCTCATCGTGGATTCCAATGATGGTACCAATGGCGAGATTTGTATCGACGAGCGACGAACCGTCGAGAGGATCGGCGGTGACAAAGTACTTTTCGTTGCCCGTTCCGACGGTAACGATCGATTCCTGTTCTTCCGAGGCGTATTCCCTGACAAAGCCGGAAAATTTGAGCTGGTTCAGCAGGATTTCATCGGAGCTTTTGTCCAGGGCAAGCTGATCCTCACCATAGATATTTTTCAGTCCCGCCAGTTTCCTGTTTGATTCGTCAATTTTTGCCGAAATATATTTACCCGTGACTGCGATTTGCCAGAGAAGCCTTCGAAGATCGACCTCGACACCTTCCCGCCACATATGCCGTCTCAGGTCGACAAATCCCTTCGTAGCATCCGAAATATTATCCATAACTGTCCTCTCGTAAGTGGTATCCGAAATTTCTAACAGGGAGCGTTTTTTTATACAAGTGATTTTTTAATCCTTCCGCACGCGAGGTGATAAAATCGGTGCGAAGCAACCAAAAGAACGATCGCACCCGCCGATCTTTGATGCCAATCGACGGAAAAAACGAGTCATGGTATCTATATTTGTATAGTAAAATAATAATCTTGACAAGATTCGATAAGCGTGTAAATCTACACAGCGTTACACTGAAGTTTTGTTTCCTATCGGTCTTGACAGCCTTTTTTAAAGGAGTGATCATGTTCTGATTGTCGAAACCCCTGTTTTTCACGAAGAGAGACGGGGTTTTTTATGCTTCTGACGTCGATGTGATCCCCTGCTGGTATAAAGATTCCCTCAAAATTGATTCGATAAAGGAAGATACGATGGTAGAAACCGGAAACGAGAGATCTTTCAAGGAGCAGCTCAGAGATAGAACCGCTGGTTGGTGGAAGGTGAGCGCCATAGGGCTCGTCTGTATGATGTTCCTCTTCCCTTCCTATGTCCTCTCCAATGAGGAAATTCCCGAAAACGTCAGCTTTGTCATTGACAAAAAGGCGGTTGCTCAATTTCCCCATGACAAAAACTCACAGATGCGTGTCATCGAAGCGCAAAAGAGCGCCTATATCACGGTGAAAAATTATACAAATAAAGAGGTTCCCGGCTATATTCTCACGGATATTAAAAAGCGTGCCGCCTCTGAGTGCCCAACCAACTATTGTGCACAGAAATATCTGGTTGAAAAGCAGGCGAGGGACTGCGGCTATCTCATGAATTATTCCTGCGAGGATGTTCCCCATCGAATACTGAAAAGAATGCTGAAAAATGCAAAAGTAGAATTTCCCAATGATTTCAGTACGCAGAGGATGGCAGTTGAGCAAAAGGTAGAGAAATATCTGAGTTGGGACCGGGTGACGCAGCTCGAATATTATGAAAAGGAGCTTGATGCATCCCTTGGCGAAATGGAAATATTGCTCTGTTCCCTTCAAACAAGGGTTGAAACAGGGACACAAAGAGCCAAAGAATCGGAAAAAACAAAAGCCACGAAGGACGTCTCTCAGAAAGCAATTCCGACGATAGCAGAAGTCAGAAAAACAGAACCTCCGAAAGCAGCAGTAACGGACGTAGATATTCAGAAACAACAGGTCCTCCGTGCCGAGAAGGAGGAAAGCATTGCAACTGCCACCACACGGCAGTACCATGTGGTCAAAAAGGGAGAGAATCTATACCGTATATCATTACGCTACGGTCTTTCGCTCGACAGGGTCTGCGCAATGAACGGCATCACGCCGGAACACACCATCTGGCCCGGTCAGCGAATATTAGTTTCCCCATAACCTGATATTGAGAAGTACGATTAAAAAACCGCGCGAATTTGTGCGTATCAACTCCAGCCGATGATTAACTCCGCCTAAAAATCCTCAATACATTGCAGCGAAAAAATCAATGCCCGGCAATGATTCAATAATAAGATTAAGTGCTTGACAAAACAGGATAAAGGAGTACAGTTTACGATATCTTCTATTATTTGGGAGGCGGTTATGCATCTCAAATTTCTCATGCTGCGCTCCTGACAGGCGAGAAACTGTCAGGGGCCTAAAAAATAATCTCGCAAACGGTATACCGTGCATATTCGCATGTAACTTAACGGTAAATAGGAAAATCATTCGAACATTGTTTCTTGCAACGAGAAATGATTGTGACCTAATCCCATCTTCTGGTGATATTTTCTCGGATACAGTTTTTATTATTACACACACCATAAGAGATATCACTTTACCCATCAAACAGACGATCAATTCTTCGCTGACCGGGGCTTCTTCACATTTATTGCACAGGTAAGGGCGTATCCCCATAGGTAATTATCCAAAACGATGATGTAATATCCTGACAGCGTATGGAAGGAGAAAGAAATGAAGGTATTTATAACGGGAGCAACGGGTTTTATAGGAAGTGAAGTTGCCCGGAGATTTGCCGCAACCGATCACGCAGTAACATGTCTTGTGAGGGCTTCCAGTAATGTTGACGAGCTTGAAAAACTGAATGTGAAACTCGCTATCGGCGATGTGCTCGACAGAGATTCCCTCGATCGCGGCATAGAGGGTTGTGACTGTGTTGTTAACCTGGCCAATGTGTATACCTACTGGGAACCTGACAGGTCCATCTACTATCGGGTCAACGTCGACGGAACGCGGAATGTCATGGAGGCTGCACTGGGTGCCGGCGTTTCGAAGGTCGTTCACGTGAGTTCGATAGTCGTCTTCGGCAAGCCCGAAGAATGTCCGATTATTGAGACAAGCTCCCCGGGATCCAATCGTTTCAGTGATTATGCTGAAAGTAAATATCGGGGAGATTGCATCGCCTGGGAATTGTACGAAAAAAAGAATTTACCGCTCGTCGTGATATATCCCTGTGCCGTTAGCGGTCCCAACGATGTCAAGTACACCTCGGGTCTCATCAGATCGCTGATTAACCGTGAAATGCCGGCAACCGCATTTAACAATTCTACTATGACCTGGGTAGATGTCCGCGATGTGGCGGAAGCGATAGTTCGTGCTACAGAAAAGGACAACAATATCGGAGAAAAATATATCGTGGGAAGAGAGCAGGTGAAGATGGAAGATTTTTACAGGTTGGTGAGCGACATCTCCGGTGTACCGCTTCCCAAAATGCGACTTCCCGACTCGATGGCATTATTCAACGCGCGGCTTTTAACGTGGTGGGCTGACATGACAAAGAAACCGCCCCTCTGGAATATGGCGCTGGATGGATGTCGAGCTGGTAAGGAGGGATACATTGCCGATGGCAGCAAGGCTGAGCGAGAACTGGGTATTACCTACACCCCGATAAGAACGACATTTGAGGACGCCATACGAAGCTTTCAGCGATGAACTTTAAAAAGGATGAGGTTCACGGCACTTATTGAACTGAAGAGCGAGCGCATTCCCCGCTACTTGCAGCGGGGTTAGCGAGAGACAAAAGACAATCATTTTCCTCAACAACGAGGGATCCCCTGCAACTTGCGAGAGCACAAATGGAGGTCCCGCCTGTATAGGATTGTGGAGAGCTCCAATTTCCAAATTTGTCTCCCAAAACTATTTTTTGAGTTGTCCCTATTTTATAGGAAGAAACAAGTAAACAATAACGCCTGCTAATCTTCAGAATCAGTCGGATGCCGAACCTCACTATTACCAATGTAAAGCTTCATCGACAGGGAAACGCCTTGACAATATATTCTTCCGCCCTGTATGGTATAAACCATATGGCTTTCCGATGGGGGAACCTTCTCATAGCGCTATTTGGCGAAGCAAAGGTCTTCTCTGTTCAATTATGGATTTTCGTCTCACAATCAGGAGGTGATAGGATGAAGAACGTACTGCGGATTTTCATGGTGGTTATGTTTGTGGTCTTTACGAGTACAGCGTTGCTTTCTGCAACTGTAGGTGCCGAACAACTTACTGACAATGACGTTGATGATTTATTTCCCAGAATGAATGACAGTGGTGGCTACGTAGTATGGTATGCTGGTGAAGGTAGCCCTGATTACGATATTTTCTTGTATGATGGCACGACCACGACACGGCTCACCGATGATGATGTGGATGATAGATCGGTTTACGTAAACGATGCCGGTGATGTCGTGTGGAGCAGAGGGTTAGCTGATATATACCTGTATGATGGCACCCTTCCTATCAAAAATATCTCACCTGATAGTAATTGGAACTATCACAAGGCAATCAACAATGCAGGATATGTGGTCTGGGATAGTAGTGTGAACAACGAAGACGAGAATAGGGAGATCTACCTCTATAATGGGACAGGAACGATACAATTCACAGATAATGATGTTGCAGATATTAGGCCTGATATCAACGATGCGGGGGATATAGTCTGGGCTCAATATGATGGTAATGATCTTGAGATTATGTTGTATGATGCCGGAACCACGAGCACAACACAGCTCACGGATAACGATTATGATGATGAAATTCCTCGAATCAATGATACAGGTGATGTGGTTTGGTTTGCAAGAGATGGTGGCGCTGAGTCTGATTATGAGATCTTTCTCTATACCGGTACGCTCCCGGCGACACAACTTACCGACAACGATTATGATGACTGGTATTATGAGATCAACAATACCGGGGTTGTTGTCTGGCAGGGGTGGGTAACCGAAAGCAATGCGGAGATCTTCCTGTATGATGGTACACTCCCGGCTCAACGGCTCACAGATAATGATATCAAGGACCGTTATCCTAAGATCAATGACGACGGAGTGGTGGTGTGGTATGGGGAAGGAGAAGATGGCATTGGTGAAATCTACGGATATGACGGGACAACCGTCCGACAGCTGACGGACAATAGCTACGATGACGAAAATCCCAAAATCAGCAACGACGGAACGATAGTCTGGTATGGTGCTGTAGATGGCGAAGATTACGAGATTTTTATTTATCAATATCAGGACGATGATGACGATGATGATGACGATGGGTTGTGTTTTCTAAACACAGTGTCTAAATAATCGACAGACAGTATGCGGTAGGGTTGTCCAGCAGCCCTGCCGTTTTTATTTTCATATATCTTTATCTTTCTTGACCAATTGTAGACTTCCTTGCATTTTCTGAAGATTTAACAAAGATATGATCAATGAAGATTATCGTCTGAAAGAGTGGATACCCCTTGAAGGTTGCAGATTGGTTAGTAGCAGGAAGTACTGGATAACTACAAAAATCCCCTTTTCTCCTGTCACTCAGCGAATTTATAATTGAACAGTAAGCACATTTACCGCAACGTATTGCGGGAAGCTTCAATCACAGTTTCTTCTTCTCGAAGAAATAAAAAAGCCCGATGTAGATCACCGTCACGATGGTAATCACAATCCGGTGATTCAATCTGACGATATCGGCACGGGTTATCGTGCCGTAGCTGAACCAGGCAAGAATCGTCGATTGTAGTGCCGGCTATACCTCTGCGGAGGGGGCGGTGCCGATCAGCATGCCGATGATACCGATCAATCCATCCTCTCGTCCCTCTCCTGGGGCGCCGGCGGCTGTGCCGGGGCACTATCCCGGAATCGTCCATACGATCCCGAGTATAATGCCGCCGGTGACGTTTGCTCCCAGGGATGCCGGTTTGACGGATCGTTCTGGCCTCTGCCGTGCATCGTCTTAAGGCCACCACACCGTTAGGTTACTTCTTCCCCCATGCCCCGTTATCATCCTGTATCCACCAGCCGGACTGTGATTTGTCTCTCCAGCTATTGGCGAATGTCTTCGCTATCTGCGGCACCGATTCAGACCCGAGTTTGTTGGCCGTCGCAATCTCCCTGTAGAGGGCCGTCCGGTCTTTATTTTCCTGGTTCATCAGTTTATTGACCCGACTTCTTTCCTGGAGGCCTAACCCTGCTGTATCCTTCGCTTCAACAAGCCCCTTGTTGTTCTCGCCTAGTGCCCCCTTGTCGTAGAAAGGTTTCAACTGCGGGAATCTGTTTTTGATCGACGCCTTGATGCCTCGAATGGCGGGGGTTGAAACATCAATATCCATGGCAGCATAGGCCTGCCGTGGGCCAAAGCTGAGCTTTCTCAGAATATCCAACCGGCTTGAAGGACCAGGTGCCGGTGTTTCCTGTGCATCGTTCACTATTGTACGGACATCGTCAACAATCTTGTCCGCTGCCTTCTGGACTTCGGCAGAGGGGAAATAAATATTGACGGTCACGCAGGACGCAATGAGAATAATCGTGAGGAAACCGGTAGCCTTGATTATCGTTCGCATAATTTCTCCTTTTACGTGGTTTTTGAAATGACTATAGCACGACTGTGCCGTTGAGACACATTTTTGCTTTCCGGTCGCGGCTGGAATATGCGCTCCACCCGTTCCGCCATATCCTTAAAGCTGATGGAATTGTCCGGGTTCTGGTTGACAATGTCAATGCCTCGAAGCCACGTTTTTCTGACGAGGTATTCAATGCCCCCATCGTGAATGAGACCTCGCAGAGAAAAGATATCATCCGCCAGTGAGCACCGGATGCCGATGTCACGGTAGGGATACTCTTTAAAGAAACGGTTCACTCCCGTGCTCAGGATGGCGGAAACGGCTCCCGACCCTGTGCTGATAATCGAAAGGTTATTGATCGCATCAACGCTGATCTGTTGTGCCACCTTACTGCTCTTGTCCGAGGTAATCACCAGATCAAAACGCGCCGGCTGGCCGTATTCCATCATGAAGTTCTTCAGCGATCCTTTGATCAGCCCCGTCATCTGGCCCACCTTGATTTTTTCGGTAACCGCCTCAAGGTCAATGCCGTCAAAGACGGCATCGGCACCAAAAAATCGGGACGAAGAGAAGAGCCTGCCTGCAAAAAGGTTTTCGATCGCAACGCGCCCGTTGAATATCTGCGCGACAACCTTTCCCTGTGTGCTCCACTGTCCATCGTGAAATACGATAGAAGAGAACTCCCCATCGATCGTTCCGGGCAACAGTATGGATGATGCCTGAACGATCAGATCCCCAAGACTGAGCTGCTTGACGGTCATGCCTGTTACGACCCGCATCTCCGGGGATAGGAGGTTCTCAACTCTGAAACCGGTAAGGCGGACCTCGCCGCCGAAGAGTACAAAGTCTATTGGATCAGGCATGAGCAACCTGTTGCCGGAGAGCACGACCGGCGTCTCGAATTTGTCGATCCTGGTATCGCCCTTTTCGAACATATTGAAGGCCACGAAACCTTCTTTGGTGGTGCTTGACGGTGCCAGCGATGGGGTTCCTTTCAATGCAAGGTCGTAGGGTAATGATATGTTCAACCCGGTTAGCATGAGTCTGTTCGAGAGCGAGCGTAACTCACCATCGCGAAGGGCAAAATTGCCTTCAATCATCTGCTGCTGCTGTGATATTGATGCGGTCACCGTCAGGTCTAATTCGCCGTCCAGGGTCATATCGTGCATGGTCGGATAATTCTGGTTGACGTAATTTCGCATGAGGATATTGAATAGACGCTGGCAGGCAATGCCCTTTGCATCGAGGGAAAAGACAGAATGGTCATCGGACTTATCTGCAGAAAACCTGTAATCACCAGTTTGAAAAAGATCTAAGGTCCCGGCGGAGGAAAGGGAAAAGGGGTTTTGCGCAAAAGTGCCTTGCGAGACAACGCTTACGCTTTTACCCTGAAAATTCTGATAATATTCATCCCAGAGAAACTCCCCGTCGCGACCCTCCATGGTGACATTGAAGCTGCCCTTACGCCCTTTATCCGGTGAACCCAGGCGCAACTCGATTCTGCCGGTGATCTGCTCTCCCGCTTTTGAACTGTCAGCCGAAGCAAAACTACCCTCACTGAGATTGGCAATGACCGAGGCGTTCCATGCTGTAGAGCCGTCGGCTGTCCAACCTTCGCTCTCCACTTCAAGCCCGCCGTTACCCTTGAAAGTCCAGTCCCGGTAGGTTTCGGGAAGAAGGGGTCTCACAAGACCAAAGACCTGTGCCAGGTCCAGCGATGAAGCATGCAGGGACAGCCCCCAGGTGAGAGGCGTCAACGTTCCCGACGCCCGGCCCTTCAGCAACCCGATGCCTGCCCCGGATCCGTCAAGAGATGTGAGGGCAAAAGCCGATGTCTTCTGGTTGTATGAACCGTTGAATTGTGTTTGGGTGTCCCGTATGATGATCCCTTCGGACCCTTCCCCGTGGGACAGGCTCAGGATTGAAGCCTTCGCGCCATCGAGAGAGATGACAGAATCATCCAACGTGAGTCCCGTTGTCATCTTCATGTCGTCAAGTTTCATGTCACCGAAAGAACCTGAATCAAACGAGAGATGGAATGACCCCGATCCGGATGGTTGGGGTGAAAACCGGGAGACGTCGAGTGTCATCACAAGGATTCCCTTCCCGGCCACACCTTTGGAACGGATATTGAACTGGCTTTTGCCGTTTAACTTCCCACCACCGTCGGGCTCAAAGTCTCTGATGGTCAGATCCAGACCTGGAAGGGAATAGACGGACAAATCCGATTTCAACTCCAGTTGACCGTTCTTCACCTCCAGAAGACGCACCGGAGGTATTTTTTTCAGCACCGCAAAGGGGTCCGTTTTATCGTTCTTCATGTGGAAGGTAAATTTTGGACCCGTAAGAAGTATCTTCTCCACTTCGACATACAACCCCGGACCGACATCGGTATTGATGTCTGCTTTGGCGAGGGTCATAGCAAAGCCGTTTGCTTTGACTGTCCTGATGTGCAGCCCATTGACGCTGGCATCGAGATGACGATTGAGAGATATGTCATCAACGTGCAACGAGATGCCCGTTACCGGCTCTATGAATGCCGCGAGCGCGTTTACGGCGAGGGGTGATTGGATAAGGAGGAAGATCCCGGCAAGTGCGGCGACAGGCACAGCGAGAAATACAACGATAAATAGGGCAATCTTTTTTCTACTCATATGATTTTATTATAACAGATATCATCGAAAGAGAAAGAAGTAACAGCGATATGATAGTGCATATTCGCAACGGGAACGTATGCCGAGGAATTTTGTCTGCCGAGAGGATTGGGCTATGAAATATGAGATGAGCTGCCAGACCATCTCAGGTTCACTTCGTTCCGGGAATCGTAAGGGTCACGATAGAGATAATCGTCATGTCTTTGCAATTGAAATGTTGTACATCCGCTAACAGTAAGGGACTCTTTGTCGCAGTCAATAACAAATAATCAACGATTACCGGAAGAAGGCGGGTATCGTATTGATAGTCTTACACGGAGACTTTCAGTAAATACCGGATAGCTATGTTCCCCTTTTCCCGTCTCTCAGCGAATTTATAACTGAACAGCGAGCGTATTGCTGGAGCGTCAATCACAGTTTCTTCTTCTCGAAGAAGCAAAAAAGCACGATATAGATTGCCGTCAAGATGGCGATCACAATCCAGTGATTCAATCCCAAAATATCTGGAAGCGTTATCTTCCCGTAGCTGCCCCAGGTCAGGATCGTCGATTTGAGTGCCGGGTATGCTTCGGCATAGAGGGCAGCGCCGATCAGCATGCCGATGATGCCGATCAATCCATCCCACCGCCCCTCTCCCAGGGCGCCGGCGGCCGTGCCGGGACAATATCCCAGAATCGCCCAGCCGATTCCGAATATGAGACCGCCGATGATATTTGCTCCGAGGGATGTCGCCTTGACGCTTAACGTGACAATACCGAGGTCTTTCAGGAGATATATCCCTATCATTCCCACGATAATCGCGGAAAGCATGAATTTAAAAATAGTCATATCCAGCAGACGCAATGCTCCGACCTGCGTGTCATAGCGGATAACATGCGCTCTCTGCATGAGGAATCCAAAGAGGATGCCCGTGACGAGGCCGTAGATAAGGTCCATGGTATTACTCCTTTCCATAGAGGATACGTGCCGCTACCACAGCGGCTGCGAAAAAGCACAGTAATGAGATAAAGCCACTCACCGATAGCTGAGCCAGACCGCTCAGGCCGTGCCCGCTCGGTCACCCTCCGGCCATTCGTGCTCCGAAGATGGCTATAATCCCCCCCAGGAAGGCGATGACAAACCGCTTTGTTCGGTTGGGACCAAACCGTTCTTTCCACATGGGCGGCACGGCGGTTACGGAAAAATCACGGGATATCCGGGCTGCACCGAAGGACCCCAGGATAATGCCCACGACGAAGAGCATCTGCCAGTCGACCTTGACCTTTGTCTTGGTAAAATAGGGCGAATTTGTTACATGATCAGAGACCACGGCTTTCTCAAGAAAGCCGACGGAGCGAACATAGGTGGTCGATGTCCCGAAAAACTTCCCCGCTACGAGCACGGACAGACAGAGGACAACTCCCGCAAGGGCACCCGCAACATAGGGCGACCACGCCTTCTTGTACAGTAATTCACTCATGTTTTGTGGTTCCTCCTTCTCTTTGTTTGTGTTCCTTTCCTCTTTCTTTCAGTGCCTGCTCATGCAGGCTCAAAAGCCCATCTTTTCCGATGGACGCCGGTCGAGAACGTGGTCGTAAGGGGTTATTTCTTCCTTCCATCTCTGCGAGAAACAGAGGTTGCAGGAGAAGCTTTCCTATCCTTCAACGTCCCATGTTCTGTAAACAGGGGGACAGATACTATCGCTCTCTTTATTTCGGGTTTCAAAGATCTTTGAAGTTTCAGGTAATAGAGGGTTTCAAGTTTGCGTTTCACCCATGATACCTTACATATCAGAGAAGTGGTAACCCCTGTTCCTATAGGTTCAATCATCGAGGGCAACGTAAGACAGATGTTGAACTGAACAGCGAGCGAATAAAATAATATTTCCCTTAACAATCGGAGATTCCCCGCAACTTGTTGCGGGGAGCTTCAATTATCCTGATTTCACGATAGTGTTGCAAGTATTTTTGTGATTCCTCGTGAATTGTTACGTGTCCTGACCGTCGCACAACTCCAGATCTTTTATGAGATCTTCCAGGCGGAATTCAGTAAGGATTCGCTCAATGAGAGGATGAGGGAATTTCCTCTTTTTTGTAAGCAGATATATTTTATCGCAGAGCCCTCCCTCGATCTTTTTATTCAGAATTACCAACTCCTGCTGTGAGGGTGCTTCGCGAATCGTCAGGAGGTTAAGGGGTGCAATGCCGTATCCGCGGAGCACCAGGCGTCGGATTACTTCCACATCCTCAATCTCGCCAATAATTGACGGTTCAAGATTATGCTTATTCAGGTATTCACGAATAGTGTAGTAGGTTTGGCGCGGTGCCGCCGTGAGAATGAGAGGAAAATTGTTGAGGTCCGAGGGGAAGTGCTTGACTTTCTCTGCGATACGCGGGTGGGCGCAGAAAACGATCGGGATGCTTCCGATGAGATAATTGTTGATAGAGCGGGACATTGGCGTTTCAAAGGGAGAATCCGTCACAATCATGTCAAGCAGATGATCCGTCAGATCCTTTGTCAGTGTATCGATAGTTCCCGTTGTCACCGATATGAAAATGTCCGGCTCAATCTTCCACATGAAGTTGAGGAGTGTGTCGAGGATTGTTTTTGGTACATGGGCGGAAACACCTATCGTGATCTTTCTTCCCTTTTCTCGTGAAATGCCGGTCAGCTGATTTTTTAACTCCTGTCCCAGGTCAAAGATCATCTTCGCGTAAGACAGGACGAGATGTCCCTCTTCGGTCAGAACAAGCTTTCGCTTCTCTCGCTCGAATAGTTTGATTTCCAGAAAATCCTCTAACTGCCTGAGCTCAGTGCTCAGTGTCGGCTGGGCAAGCCGCAGTTTCTTGGCAGCCTTGGATATGGAACCCTCAAGGGCGATGACGTAAAAATAAAAGAGGTGATGAAAATTGAAGGGCAACATATAGATTTATTCTATACATTCCATGTATTTTATCTATTTTACAAAACTATACTATGTACTTATATTACCGCTGATTTCAAGTCAAGCATAATAACGATTGCATTCTCGCATAGAGAGATAAAGGTGAAAACAAAATGAATACGGAAGGATATACGGAAGAAGCACGTGAACAGATGAGGGAAATCGCTGAGCATTGCATGGGTGAAGCTGCCCCCTATTGCGAGGCCGCCTGTCCCATGCATACCGATGTGCAGGGTTACGTGAATCTGATAGCCGAAGGGCAGTATGAGGAAGCCTTGGGTGTTGTCCGTGATAAGCTTTTTCTGCCCGCGACTCTTGGCAGAATCTGCGCACATCCCTGTGAAGAAAAGTGTAAACGGGGGGAAATGAAGTCCCCTCTGTCGGTCGCTGCGTTAAAACGCTTTGTGGCGGACCGCTGTGACAGTGAAGATCGGTGGAATCTGGATATTGAGACAAATCGGGACGAAGGCATTGCAATTATCGGGGCCGGTCCGGCAGGAGCGCAGGCAGCGCTTGATCTGAGGAAAAAAGGATATAACGTCACTATCTTTGAAAAACTGCCCCATACGGGAGGAATGCTCAGGGTGGGAATTCCCGAATACCGACTGCCCCGGCATATCATCGATTTTGAGTACAGCCTGCTTGAGAAACTCGGTGTCGAGATACGGTGTGGTGTCGAGATAGGAAAGGATATTACCTTTGATGAGCTCCAGAGGGATTTTGATGCGGTGCTTGTCGCCGTCGGGGCTCACAAAAGTGTTATTCTGCCCATTCCCGGCAATGACCTCCCCGGTGTGCTGAATGCCGTTGATTTTCTCAGAGATATCAGCCTCGGGAATGATGTCAGACTGGGGAAGAAGATCGTCGTAATCGGAGGCGGAAATGTCGCCATCGATGTGGCCCGCACTGCACGACGCGCCGGGAGTGAAGAAATTCATCTCGTTGCCCTCGAAAGCAGGGAAGAGATGCCGGCACACTCCTGGGAGATTGACGAAGCCGCAGAAGAGGGAATTATTGTACATCATAGAATCGGTCCCGAGGCAATTATTGAGAAGGATGGAAAGGTATCGGCCTTTCTGGCAAAGAAGTGCCTTTCGGTATTTGACGATAACGGGACCTTTAGTCCCGTTTTTTGCGACGATGAAACGACGCTCTTTGACGATGTTGACAACGTGATTTTTGCCATCGGGCAGTCTGTTGATAATTCCTGCACTCCCGGTGATGTTCTGGAAACCCAACGCGGAGGCAGATTTGTCGTTGATCCTGTTACGTTGCAGACTGCCGTGAACAATGTCTTTGCGGCGGGTGATGCTACGGGCCGGTCGGTGATTGCCGTTGAAGCAATGGCGGAAGGGCGCAAGGCCGCCCTATCAATTGATCGATATCTGACCGGTGCCGATCTGCGGTCAGACAGGGGACATGAGGGGAGTTACGAAACGCAGCTGGAAACCAGCATTGATGACGATGTGTCCGATCTTCCCCGAATCGCCACCGCCAAACGCGCCGCGGACGAGCGAATTCAGTCCTTTGAAGAGGTAGATCTGGGACTGACGGAAATTCAGGCCCGTGAGGAAGCCTCACGGTGTCTCAAGTGTGAGTGCAAACTCTGTATGAAAGAGTGCGAGATGCTGAACGATTTTACGGAATGCCCCGGAAAGCTCTTCCGCGAAATTCTTCAAAGCGATGAGGTTGATCCCCTGATCCCTTACTCATGTAACATGTGCAAACAGTGCACACTGGTCTGTCCCAAGGAATTTTCGATGATGGACCGGTTTATGGATATGCGCGTCAGTATGGTTGCCGCCAATGAAGGGAAATCCCCCATGAAGGGGCACAAGGCCATCGATATGCATCAGACACTGGGATTTTCCAGATTTTTTAATACGTCAAATTCCGCAAATGGTTCGAAGGATTCCAAAGACTCGAATGGTTCGAAGGGCTCCAAGGGTTCGACAAAGCGCGTGTTTATCCCGGGATGCAGCTTGCCCTCCTATAGTCCCGAACTTGTCGAAAACATTCTGAAACATCTGCAGGAAAAATTGCCCGGTACGGGCTCGATCCTCAAGTGCTGCGGCAAGCCGACAAAGGCACTTGGTCAGGTCGAGAAGTTTCATGAACGCTATGGCGAACTTCAGGCGGAAATCGATCGTCTCGGAGCAGAGGAAATTATCGTAGCCTGCCAGTCCTGTTATGTAACGATGAAACAGTACAGCCCCAATCAGCGGGTACGCTCCCTCTGGGAAGTCCTGCCTGAAATCGGACTGCCTGAGAAGGCAAAAGGACAGGGAAACGATTCAGACCTTGTCGTTGCCATTCATGATTCCTGCCCCACGAGAGATATTCCCGAAATTCACAGGGGTGTCCGGTGGGTTATGAATGAACTGGGATATCAAGTCGAGGATCCGCCCCATACGGAAGAGAATACACGGTGCTGCGGATTTGGTGGGATGGTCGTTCCCGCAAACCCCGATCTTGCCCTGCGTGTCATGAAGCGGAGAACTGACGAATTCACAACCGATCATGTGGTAACCTACTGTGCCGCCTGCAGAGAATCGATGGTACGGGGCGGGAAGAAGGCTGTTCACATTCTTGATCTCGTATTTCGCGGTCCCTGGACGAGTACCTCGGAATTTCCCGGAGTTTCGGCAAATCCGCTGACCGGCTGGGTCAACCGTTTCAAAGCAAAGAGAAAGATGAATAAAGCAGCATAAACTATTAGGTGCAAAATAATAATGGAAAAGAAAAAAGAAAGCAGAAAAAAGAATAGTAAGAAGCTGGTAATGGTAGCGGTTATTTTCGCGGTCATTATCGCGTTATTGAAATATTTCGGTTTGTTTCAGTATATCAGTCTGGAAAACATGGCAAACCTAAAAGGATGGATCGACAGTCTGGGAAGCGTCGGACCCATTGTCTATATCGTTATCTATATTGCGGCCTGCCTGTTTTTCCTTCCCGGTCTCCCGGTGGCGGTTTTAGCGGGTCTTGCCTTTGGGCCTGTTATGGGGGCGGTGTGGGCATCTATCGGTTCTACGCTGGGGGCGGCGGCAGCATTTCTGGCCGCTCGCTATGTTGCCAGGGGGCTGGTCGAAGGGTGGTCGCAAAAAAATCCCGGCTTCAAGAAAATTGATGATGGTGTCGCATCCCAGGGATGGCGGATGCTCATGATCACCAGATTGGTGCCGCTCTTTCCCTTCAATCTTCAGAACTACGCCTATGGACTGACAAAAATCAGATTTCTGACCTATCTGCTTGTGTCGTGGGTCTGCATGCTGCCGGCAACCATTGCCTTCACCTTTATGGGCGGCTCCGTTGTCTCCGGTGAGGGGAACATCGGAAAAATGTTGCTCTATCTGGGGATCGGCGCCGTGGTCTTCGTCTTTGTGTCGCTGATTCCCGGCTGGCTGAAGAAGCGTTCAAAAATGGAGATCCTCCATGAGGAGGAGCGCTCGGCGTGCTAAAAAAATAAGAATTGTGATTGCAGTGAAGGAGAGTATAAAAATGGTACGAGCAAAAAATATTATTACAACTGTCATATCTCTGGTGATGGTTATTACCTTCGGGGCAACCGCCTCATTCGGTACACCGACCGTTTATAAGGGATATGCGAATCCCCATAGTGTGATATCTGTGGAGAAATTACAGGGAAATTTTGATGAATTTGTCGTCGTTGATTTCTCAAAGAAGGAGAGTACGTTGATTAAGGGTGCTCTCTATATCGACAGAAACAAATTGTTCAGCAAGATCAATGGTGTCAAGATGATGCGGGCATCCCGGGAAACCTTTGAAAGAGTTCTGGGTGAGCACGGTCTTACCATCGACACGCCCGTTGTCATCTACAGTGATAACGATAATAAGTTCGCCGCCCGTTTTTACTGGGACCTGAAGGCCCTTGGCCAGAAGGATGTGAGAATTCTTGACGGCGGAATAGAGGCATGGAAGGCCGCCGGATTTGATACCGTCGGAAAATCAGTAAAACTGCCCACTGCAACCTATGTGGCGCGGGGACAGGATTATGGGACCTACGCTGATTTCGATCTGATTCGTGACTCCACCGGCGAGGACGGTTGTGTAATTGTAGATACACGGACGGTAAAGGAATACAAAAAAGGCCGGATTCCCGGGGCTATCAATATTAACTTCATAACAGCATTGAATAAGGACATGACCTTTAAAACGGCCGATGAACTGCGTGCCATTTATAAAGACATTCCCGAAGACCAGATGATAGTGACCTATTGCCTGGGCGGTATCAGGGCCGCTGAAAGCTGGTTTGTGTTGAGCGAGCTGCTCGGCTTTAAAAATGTAAAGATGTACGATGGTTCCTGGTGGGAATACGAAAAAATGGATGGACCGATCGAGAAATAACCGTTTCTCTGTAAAGGGGAAGTACCCTCACAACCGGGGTCAAATCGTCTGAAGACGATTTGACCCCGGTTTTTTTTGTCGAACAAAGGTTTTTTTACACCTGTCTCTCCGACCTGATCCGGCGAGGAAAGTGCTTTCATTGGAGAATGACGGGGCTACGGGCCTGCCTTTTCCGGTGGCCGCCGTTCGGGGACATAGGTGTGGGGGATTTTCCCTTCGTTCCATTCCTTGGAGACGTAGAGGTTGCAGTAGCAGCTTCCGTACTCTTCGATGTCAGGCGCCCGGTAGATACAGGGACAGAGGATATCGCTGTCCTGTTCCCGCTGTCCCGCCGCAAGTCTGCAGGGGCAGCTCATGTATCCGTACCGTTTTTTGTTGGTAAGCAGGGCATCGAGAAGCTCGAATACCCGCTGCCTGTCCCTGTTAAAATAGTACCCCTTCGGCTCCTGGACCTTTTTCAGCATCTCGTAGAGTTGTTCTTTCTCCATTATAATCCCAATGCCTCCCGTATCTCTTCTTCCTTAAACCCCACAATGACCTTTTCACCGATTATAATGGTGGGGAAGGAGCAGCGCGGATTGAACTTTTTGACATCTTCGATGATCGCCTGCCGTTCTTCACCTTCAAGGAGATCGACATCGACAAAGTCGTATCTCACTTCGCAGTCACTCAGGAATTTTTTCGTGGCCTTGCAGTGGCTGCAGGTACTGAGCGTGTACATCTTGACCCCTTGTTCTGACATTATGGCCTCCTTTGGATACCGCAAAAGATGTTTCTGAATTATGTCTCGGTCTCAGTGCTGCAGTTGTTTAAATGACGGCTCGGGGTGGACTTGGTATAACTACAGCCTCTGGAATTGTAGTGATCGAGGCGGTGGGAACGAATGCGAATATGGAGGTAGCGGGTGCCCCTTCGGCTCGCGGGGTATCTGCCTTCGTCATCAAGTTGCCTATTATACACCATAATAACGATTGTGCCAGGAATTTGAAGAGAACATGCTTCACGAAACGAAGGGTCGAGTATTGTCTCCAAACAGACCCCGTCGTCCCGAGTGATTTGTGGCACTTTTAAAGATACTTTGCTAAAATACAACATTACTGACCATCATAACGCGAAGAGGGGGTGTATCATGGTTCAGGATTCTCTGAAAAAAAAGAGAGAAAAGGTCATCGACGCACTGAACAGGGCACGGTCGATGGAACTGCAGGCAATCCATCAGTACATGAACCAACACTACAATCTGGACGATATGGATTACGGAGATCTGGCAGGGAGGGTAAAACTCATCGCCATCGACGAGATGCGACACGCCGAGATGTTTGCCGAGCGGATCAAGGAACTGGGGGGTGAGCCGACCACCGAATCGGCGGGAAAAGTGAAAAAGGGACAGAAGGTGGAAGGGATGTTCCCCTTCGACTCGAAACTCGAGGATGATACGATCAACGTGTATAATGACTTTCTCCTGGTCTGCCGTGAAAACGGTGACAGCACGAGCATGAAGCTTTTCGAGGCAATCATTGACGAAGAACAGATACACTTCAACTATTTTGACAACGTGAGCGATCACATTACGAAGCTCGGTGCGGCCTATCTTGCCCAGAAAGCGGGGACAGCCTCGGCAACGGGTCTGCAGACCCAGGGGTTTGTCGCCCGTGAAGGCGGAGAGTAGCAGGAAGATAAAGCCCAGGCGATTCTGTGACAGTAAAAGAACCATGTCTGTGGGAGGAACGACACAAGTGGCGCCAAGCCCTCGGGGTGAAACGTACCAAAGATTCCACGACTGGAAGTCAAAGGGAAGACGTGAATCATAATCATCACCGACACAGCCATGCCGCCACGAAAAATATAAGGGTGGCCTTCTTCCTGAATCTGGGATTTACCGTACTGGAAATCATCGGGGGATTTATCACCAACAGCACGGCGATCCTGGCCGATGCCGCCCACGATCTGGGCGATTCTTTTGCCCTGGGGCAGGCCTGGTATTTCGAAGGCCTTGCAGGTGAGAGAGCAAGCGGTAAATACACCTACGGCTATAAACGGTTTTCCCTTCTCGGTGCCTTTGTCAGCACGGTGCTCCTGCTGCTGAGTTCGCTCTATGTATTATCCGAGGCGATTCCCCGGATCATTGCACCTGAACATTCCGATGCGAAGGGAATGGCCATACTTGCCATTATCGGGGTTGCCGTCAATTCTGTCGCCATGTTCAAACTTGCCGGGCAAAAGGGGCTCAATACGCGGGTGGTGGCACTCCATCTTCTCGAGGATGTTCTCGGATGGGCGGCGGTGCTGGTCGTTGCGATCGTGCTTCTTTTCAAAGATATTCACATCCTCGATCCGATACTGGCGGTCCTGATCACGCTCTACATTCTCGGAAATGTGGTGAAAAATCTGAGGTCTCTCGTTCCTCTCTTTCTGCAGGCGGTGCCCGAGAATGTGGATATGGAAATGGTCGTCAGGGATATTGAATCAATTGACCATGTTATGGCGACACACCATGCCCATATATGGTCCCTCGATGGGGAACATAACGTCTTTACCGCCCATCTGGTGATAGACCGGGAATTGAACCCCTCCGTCTATCAGGAGATCAAGGACAAGGTGCGGGACGTGACCAGAAAGTACGGCCTCTATCACTCGACCGTCGAGATAGAATCGCCCGGTGAAGTGTGCAGAATTCCCGAAAACGGATGCTGCCGATAGGGAAAGTCCTTCCGGTTCCAAACGAGGCAATTTCACCGCCACGAAAGGAGGAATGACAGAGATGCCACCATCATCACTCGATAACGAGCCGATTTACCGTTGTCCGACAGAGCTGCTCAGGAATCTTATCCGTTTTGATACGACCAATCCGCCGGGCAATGAGGTGGCCTGTGTTCAATACATCGATAAACTCCTCACCGATGCCGGTTTTGAAACGGTACTCCGTGCCAAAGAGGCAAACCGCCCCAATCTGATAACCCGCCTTGGGGGGGAAGGGCAATGCCCCGCCACTGCTCATGTATGGGCATGTAGATGTGGTCACCACGACAAATCAGGTCTGGAAATATCCCCCCTTTGAGGCAAAAGAGGCGGAGGGCTTCATATGGGGACGGGGCGCCCTCGATATGAAAAACGGCGTCGCCATGATGATTGCCGCCCTTCTCCGGGCAAAGGACGAGAGGCTGACGCCCGAAGGTGATATCATCCTCGCCGTTCTCTCTGATGAGGAAGCAGGGGGTGATTGCGGGGCCCGGTTCCTCGTCGAAAATCATCCCGAGCATTTCGATGGGGTGCGCTATGCCATCGGCGAGTTCGGGGGGCATTCTACCACCCTTGGAGATAAGAGGTTTTATTCGATTCAGATTGCCGAAAAGCAGATGTGCTGGCTGAGAGCGACTGTCAAGGGGCCCGGCGGGCATGGTGCCCGGCCCATGCGGGACGGTGCGATGAAGAAGCTTTCCTCCTTCCTCGAACGATTGGACAGGAACCGTCTTCCCGTCCACATTACGCCCGTTACCCGCCAGATGATCGAAGAAATGGCCTCGTTGCTCCCCTTTCCCAGGGGATTGATCCTCCGCCAGATCCTCAACCCCTCTCTCACCGATTTTATCCTGAAATTCCTCGGCGAGATGGGACGGAATCTGGAAGCGCTCCTTCATAACACGGTGAACGCAACGATCGTAAGCGGCGGCGAGATGATCAATGTGATCCCAAGCGAAATTACCGTTGATATGGATGGCCGCATCCTTCCCGGCTACAATGCCGATGATATGGTGAGGGAAATCAAGGCGATTGCCGGTGACGATGTGGAAATAGAGGTCCTTCGACAGGAGGTTTATCCCTCGACGGTAAATATGGGACTCTTCGATCTCCTGGCCGATATTCTCACCGGAGCCGATCCGGGAAGCATATCGGTTCCCTTTCTTCTGCCGGCTATTACCGACGGACGGATCTTCGGGCGTCTCGGAATACAGACCTATGGATTTACCCCGATGAAGCTTCCCGCCGATTTTAACTTCTTTGAAACCGTCCACGCCGCCGATGAACGCATTCCGGCAGAGGCGGTCGGTTTCGGGACGGAGGTGCTCTACCGATTGATCCAGCGGTACGGAAGGGGAAGGTAACGCCCTCTTTCGGTGCCATATAAAAAGGGGAACCGCCTTCCTGGCGATTCCCCTTCTCGGAATGAGGTATGATAAAGATGGTGCCGAAGCCGGGACTTGAACCCGGACGGGCGTAGCCCACTACCCCCTCAAGATAGCGTGTCTACCATATTCCACCACTTCGGCTTTCTGAAAAAACGAATATTCTCTGTGCGACATTGTCAATATAAAATAGGTTCGCTTTCGTCAACCCTTTTTTTACTCTTTCTGCGTTTCTCCTGCGGCAGGAGCCTGCGCGGGCATATCTGCCGGCTGCGTTTCCTCTGCCGGTATTGTCTGTTCCGCCGCCGGTAGTGCAGGACCGTCTATGATCGACGAGGTCTTATGAGCGGCAAAATAGGCGAGCCACAGCGAGGTCAGCATGAAAACAATGGCAAAGACGGTCGTCAATTTTCCGAGGAATGTCCCGGCACCGCTGCTACCAAAAACCGTCTGACTTGACCCCCCGAAGGCAGCACCCATATCCGCACCCTTTCCCGTCTGTAAGAGCACGACCAGGATCAGGGCGACGCACATAAGGATATGAACGCTCGTTATGATAATGTGCACTGTTTTGTTCTCCTTCTTTTCGATATGTTAATATCTTATTATTCCTGTAAAAGATTCAAGATCAAGACTCGCACCGCCCACTAGGGCGCCGTTGATAGTGGGCTTCGCCATAAGTTCCCCTATGTTGTGAGGGGTTACGCTTCCACCATAAATAACGGCGATTTCGGTGCCCACACTCTCACCGAAGCCGGAGGATAGCATTTCACGTATGAAACGATGGACCTCTTCTGCCAGCTCCGGCGTCGCAGTCTTGCCTGTGCCTATTGCCCAAACGGGCTCATAAGCGATTGAAACGCACTCTATATCACCAGTGGATATATTATTCAATCCCTCATTTACCTGTTTTTTTATAACCTCGAAGGTTGCTTCCGATTCGTGCTCTTTCAGGGTTTCCCCAACGCAGACAATCGGTTTGAGCCCGAAATGAAGCGCCGCGCGAAGCTTTTTGTTCACCGTCTCATTCGTTTCTCCGAAGAGTGTCCGTCGCTCCGAATGGCCGATGAGGACATAGTGGCAGCCTATATCGGCGAGCATGGGGGCGGAGAGCTCTCCCGTGAAGGCACCCTTTTCCTCCCAGTGCATGTTCTGCGCCGAAAGTCGAACCGTCGAGCCTTTGAGTGTCTGAGAGACAGCATAGAGTGCCGTTGCTGGTGGGGCGATGATAACCTCCCGCTCGTCGAGATCTTCGCATTCCTTCGCCAGTCTCTGGGAAAAATCTACCGACTCGGCGACGGTTTTGTGCATCTTCCAATTTGCCGCGATGATCGGTTTTATCATTGGATCATTTCTCCATAAATCTGCCGATATAAATGGCAAGGTCTCTCATCCTGCATGCATAACCGCTTTCGTTATCATACCATGAAAAGACCTTCACAAAGTTTCCGTCAATGACCTTTGTCAGGGGACCGTCGACAATGGATGAGTGGGGGTCACTGGTGAAATCAACGGAAACGAGTTCGTCCTCGCAGAAGGCCATGAATCCCTTCATGGCTCCTTCCGCCGCCTCTTTCAATGCACCGTTCACATCGTTGACGGTGACGGCACTTGTAACTTCGAGGGCCAGATCGACAAGGGAAACGTTGGGGGTGGGCACACGGAGTGCGATTCCATCGAGTTTTCCCTTCATCTCGGGGATCACTTCACCCACGGCGGCAGCGGCTCCTGTCGAGGTAGGAATAATCGAAAGAGCGGCAGCCCTGGCTCTTCGCAGGTCCTTGTGAGAACCGTCGAGTATTCGCTGATCCATCGTATAGGAATGCACCGTCGTCATGAGACCTCTGGTGATTGAGAATGTGTCGTTGATGACCTTGACCACCGGTGCAAGGCAGTTTGTCGTACAGGATGCGTTGGAGATGATGTGATCTTTTCCCGGGTCATAGGATTCTTCATTGACCCCCATGACAAAGGTGCCGTCGATGCCCTTTCCCGGGGCCGCGATGATGACCTTCTTCGCCCCCGCCTCAAGGTGGCCCGCGGCCTCTTTCCTCTGCCTGAATTTGCCCGTTGACTCCATGACCACGTCGATATCGAGTTCATCCCAGGGAAGGCCTGAAAGCCCATCGGTCACATTTGTAACCCTGATCTTCCTGTCGCCCACGACGAGGTAATCGCCATCGGCAGAAACGTCTACCCCTATCTTTCCGTGGACTGAATCGTATTTCAAAAGATGTACGAGCGTTTCAGCCTTCGCGCGCGTGTTCACGGCAACGATTTCTATGTCATTTCTGCCCAGGCAGCCGCGGATAATAAATCGTCCGACTCTGCCGAATCCGTTTATTGCAACTCTCACACCCATGGGGACCTCCCGAAAAATATTGTAACAACATCGGTTCCCTTTTATACCAACGTGTTTGATAGTATATCGATCCAACATTAGTCAATATTTTTTTGACATTATTTAGGGAGGAGTGGGCAAAATCGGGCAATCCATTCTTGACAGGACAGATATTCCTTTATAGAGTTCTATAATCGAAAGAAAGTTTCCAGGAATATGGCAGTGAAACAAATCGGTACAATCTTACTTTCTATCGCCCTTACTTTTTCCTTCACTATGGGAGTTCCCGTGAGGGGGGAGGCATTTGAAATGACTGATAGGATAAGAAAATCGGTTATTGCGGGAAGCTGGTATCCCGGAAAACCGGAAGTATTACGGTCAGATATCGAGGGGTACCTGAGAAATGTCCAGGTTGACGATTTCAAGGGGAAGGTTGTAGGGCTCATTTCGCCCCACGCGGGGTATCTCTATTCGGGTCAGGTTGCCGCCTTTTCCTATAAGCCTATAGCGGGTAAAAAATTCGACGGCGTTATCGTTATCGGGCCGAGCCACCGGCACTATTTCAAAGGGGCTTCAATCTATGGGGGTGCAGGCTATGAGACGCCCTTGGGTGTGGTGCCCGTTGATGCGGATATGGCAGGAGAGATCCTGTCAAATGCGGGAGGGCAAATATCCTTTATCTCTGCGGCCCATTCCCAGGAACATTCCGTCGAAATTCAACTTCCCTTTCTTCAGGTTGCCCTGGGTGAGTTTAGCTTTGTGCCGATTGTGATGGGTGCCCAGGGCAGAGATGCCTGTGAAGCGGTGGCCGATGCAATCTTCGAAAGCATCAAAGATAAAGATGTCCTCATCGTGGGGAGTTCCGATCTTTCCCATTTTCATGGCTACGATGATGCCGTAACAATGGACTCAATCGTTATCGACCATATCGATGCGATGGATGCCGGGGGTCTGTTAAAGAGCCTTGAAAGGGGAACCTGTGAGGCCTGCGGCGGCGGTCCCATGGCGATCACCATGATGGTAGCCGAAAAGCTGGGTGCAAAACAATCGAAGGTACTGAAATACGCAAACTCCGGCGATGTAACCGGTGATAGGCGGGGAGTCGTGGGGTATGCAGCGGCTGTCTTTTTCAAGGACGATGATGCCGGGAAGAACGATGTCGGACCGGACGTGGGATTGAATGATGACGACAAGGCGCTCCTCATCGATATTGCGAAAAAAAGCGTGGAGGCAAAACTATCGGGGAGGGATGTCCCCCATTTTGAAATCACCTCGGACATTCTGAAAACAAATATGGGGGCCTTTGTGACGATCAAAAAACACGGCCAACTGCGGGGGTGTATCGGCTATATCGAGGCGATAAAACCGCTCAGTACGACCGTTGTTGAAATGGCCCAGGCTGCGGCCTTCAGGGATCCCCGTTTCCCCGCTGTTACAAAGGAGGAACTGCAAGACCTTTCCTTTGAAATATCCGCCCTTACGCCACTCAAGCGGATCAGTGACGTGAATGAAATTGAGGTGGGGAAACATGGGATTTATATGGTAAAGGGTCTCCGCTCGGGGCTTCTCCTGCCTCAGGTTGCCATAGAATATAACTGGGACAGGTTGACATTTATTGAACAGACGTGCTATAAGGCCGGGCTTGCGTCTGGTGCATGGAAGGATAAGGAAACGAAGGTATATATTTTTTCCGCTGACGTCTTTGGTGAGGACGAATAATTTAGAAAGAAATTGCATAAAAAACTTCTTGACAAATCCCTATATAGAAACTATATCTGCTTATTTGCATATCGGGAGAGCTTTGCGCTTTTTAGGTTGGTCAAGTAATTTATACGGAGAGATTAAGATTGCTGGCGTAGCTCAATCGGTAGAGCAGCTGATTTGTAATCAGCAGGTTGCGGGTTCAAGTCCCATCGCCAGCTCCATGAAATATAAGAAGTGTGGAGGGGTTCCCGAGTGGTCAAAGGGAGCAGACTGTAAATCTGCCGGCTAAGCCTTCGGAGGTTCAAATCCTCCCCCCTCCACCATTTTTATTGTGTACAGAAGGTTATAGGAGGCGGGAGTAGCTCAGTGGCTAGAGCGTCAGCCTTCCAAGCTGAGGGTCGCGGGTTCGAATCCCGTTTCCCGCTCCATTTTCTCAATTGTTAGGGTAGGGTTTGGCGGGGTATTTTTGTAGTTGTTTTATTTGCCCACGTAGCTCAGTCGGTAGAGCACATCCTTGGTAAGGATGAGGTCACCAGTTCAATCCTGGTCGTGGGCTCCATTACAGTGAAGGCGGTTTAGAGATGGCAGATATTGTAACGCTTGCCTGTAGCGAGTGTAAGAGGAAAAATTACACAACGACGAAGAATAAGAGAACAATAAAGAATCGTCTTGAAATGAAAAAATATTGCAGGTTTTGTCGGATCCATACGATTCATAGGGAAACGAAATAACTTGATGCATTTGTTTACACAGGCCAGTAGCTCTAACGGATAGAGCACCGGACTCCAAATCCGGGTGTTGGGGGTTCGAGTCCCTCCTGGCCTGCCATTTCATTATGACCGGGTCGCTTGCATGGATAAAATTAAGAGTATCGTTGATAGGATCAGACAGTTTTTGCGTGAATCGAAGGTCGAACTTAAAAAAGTGACGTGGCCCACGCCGAAGGAAGCGCTTGCCTCGACGTCTGTCGTGCTTGCGGTGGTCATTATTATTGCCATATTCCTCGGCCTGGTCGATTTCGGCCTTACAAAGGTAATTAGGGTGTTCCTAGGGTAGTTATGGCATTTCACTGGTATGTGGTTCATACATATTCGAGCTTCGAGAACAGGGTCAAGCTGTCCCTCGAGGAGAGGATTGAGACCGCCGGCATGGAGGATTTTTTCGAAGATATCCTCATACCGGAAGAGGATGTGGTGGAGCTGAAGAAGGGTGAAAAAAAGACCACCAAGCGAAAGTTTTTTCCCGGCTACATCCTGGTGAAAATGGAGCTCAACGATGACACGTGGCATCTTGTAAAGGATACGCCCAAAGTTACCGGTTTTATCGGTGCCAACGACAGGCCCACACCCATACCCGACGCTGATGTTCAGGTCCTCAAGACCAGGATCGATGAAGGAACGCTCAAGCCAAAACCCAAATTCCAGTTTGAGGTGGGAGATCATATAAGGGTCATTGACGGCCCCTTTACAAATTTTGACGGGGTGGTCGATGAGGTAAAGCCCGAGAAGGGTAAATTAAGGGTTATTGTCAGCATCTTCGGCAGATCTACGCCGGTGGAGCTGGATTTTATTCAGGTCGTTCAGAATTAGAAAATGAAGCCCGCAGTGGAGAGAAAATAGAAGTAAGGGGATCGTAATGGCTAAAAAGATAATAGCAGGCATAAAACTTCAAATACCGGCAGGAAAGGCAACGCCGTCACCTCCGATCGGACCGGCCCTGGGCCAGCACGGTGTAAATATAATGGAATTCTGCAAGGCCTATAATGCGCTGACGCAGAATCAGGAAGGTACCATTATACCGGTGGTAATCACTGTCTATGCCGACAAGTCATTCACATTTATTACGAAGACGCCCCCCACGGCCGTGCTCCTGAAACAGGCGGCAAAGATTGCAAAGGGGGCGGGTGATCCCAAGAGGGAGAAGGTTGGCACCGTAACGGCGAAGCAACTGAAGGAAATTGCCGAGTTGAAATACAAGGATCTGAACGCCGTCGATATGGTTGGCGCGCTCAAGATCGTAGAAGGAACCGCCCGATCTATGGGCATTGAGATCGTTTAATAAATTTACGTCGGAGTTATGTGAAGATGGCCAACAGGGGTAAGGGATATTTAGAAAAGAAAAAGGACATAGAGGCAGGGAATCGGTATTCACTGCGTGAAGCGGTGGAACTTGCCGTATCCTCTGCGCGGACAAAGTTTGATGAGACCGTCGATGCCGCAATCAGATTGGGCGTCAATCCCAAGCATGCCGACCAGATGGTGCGGGGGAGCGTGGTACTTCCCCATGGTATCGGAAAAGAGGTAAAGATACTGGTCTTTGCCAAGGGCGATAAGGAGAAAGAGGCCCAGGAGGCGGGAGCAGATTTCGTAGGTTCCGACGATCTCATTGAAAAGATCAAAGGTGGATGGCTTGAGTTCGACAGGGTTGTTGCCACCCCTGATATGATGGGCAGTGTCGGAAAACTCGGTAAGATCCTGGGTCCGAGAGGACTGATGCCAAATCCCAAGGTTGGTACCGTGACATTCGATGTGAAGAGCGCGGTCGACGAACTCAAGGCAGGTAAGGTTGAATTCAGGGTAGAAAAGGCGGGAATCGTTCACAGCCCTGTGGGAAAAGTCTCTTTTGGGGTGGACAAGCTAACCGAGAATATCATGTCGTTGGTTGAAACGATTGTCAAACTGAAACCGGCGTCGAGTAAGGGAACATATCTGAAAACCATTTCTCTTTCAACAACCATGGGACCTGGAGTAAAGGTCGATCCCGTGGATGTCAGAAATATGTTAAGGGCTGGTTAAAAAAATAATAAAGAGAAAAAGTCAGAGACAGCAGGTACAGGATGTTTAAACGAGCACAGTTACGGCCTGCCGAGACAATATTCGTGTTTAATATTTCTTCCTGTAGTGCGGTCTGGCTTTCTGAAAAACTTTGTTAGTTGTTGCTGCAGAGTTTTTTGAAAATTTAAAGTTGAAAGGAGGCCATGGCTTGGACCGAAGTACGAAAAAACAAGTTATAGACGAGCTTCATGAAAAGCTGAAAAGCGTGAAATTGGCTGTTCTTGCTGATTACAGCAGCATGGACGTTGCGCAGATGACCGATTTGAGAAATCGACTGCGTGACTTCAATAGCGAGATGAAGGTGGTTAAAAACAATCTCCTGAAGATCGCCTTGAAGGATACCGACTTTGAGCTGCTTGACGATCACATCAAGGATCCTCGAGCGCTTATCATGCATTTCGATGATGTCGTTGAACCGACAAAGGCACTGGTTGAATTTGCAAAGAAAAACGAGAATCTTGAAATTATCTCTGGTGCGCTGGATGGCAAGGTTCTAACCGGTGAAGATCTCAAGGTTTTGGCTGAACTTCCGAGCAGGGAAGTTCTGCTGGCCAAACTGCTCTCCGTTATGGTGGGTGCGCAGACTCAGTTTGTGACCGTTTTAAGTGGTGTGCAGAGAAGCTTTGTGCAGGTGCTTGAGTCCTATCGAGTGCAAAAAGAAAAGGAAAATTAAAAAGCATATAGGAAGGAATAAAAGAAATGGCAACAGAAAAAAAGATTACGAAGGAAGATGTCGTAGCATTTATCGAAGGGATGACCGTTCTTGAACTGTCTGAGCTGGTTAAGGAACTTGAGGAAAAATTTGGTGTTTCGGCAGCGGCACCGGTAGCGGTAGCTGCAGCGGCAGGACCGGCACAGGCGGCACCGGAAGAGGAAAAAACCGAATTTGACGTAGTCCTGACGGGATACGGTGAGCAGAAGATTCAGGTAATCAAGGTAGCCAGGGCAATTACAGGTCTGGGGCTCAAAGAGGCCAAGGAACTCGTCGAAGGAATTCCGAAGGCAGTGAAAGAGGGGATTCCGAAGGAAGAGGCTGAAGAGATAAAGGCAAAATTAGAGGAAGTTGGCGGTACTGCAGAGATCAAGTAAACTCTGTTTTCCGCTACCATTACTGTGCTTTCAGGATTGATATGGGATTGTGTATTCATGAGTGTAAAAACTTTTCGATGCGCAATCCCGCGAGCTTTTTAAGAGTAGATGTGTTTCTTTTCGTTTCGGTGATGACATTCTGTCTTCCTGGAGTTTCTGATGGGTACAATATCAGGCAAAAAAATTACTCGCAACGAATATTGTGAGGAATGATTAATTACAGGGATCACTATGTATAGAAAAAACTTTGGACGTATAAAAAAGATAGCAAAAATACCGAATCTCATTGAGATTCAAAAAAGATCCTATGAGAAATTCCTTCAGGCCGATACGGACCCTGATAAACGGGGCAACTTTGGTCTTCAGGGGGCCTTCAAAAGCGTCTTTCCAATCGTCGATTTCGGGGGAAAGTGTTCCCTCGAGTTTGTCAGTTATAAAATTGGGAAGGCACGTTACGATGTCTACGAGTGCACGCAAAAAGGAATGACCTTTAACGCGCCCCTGAAGATAGTGGTACGGCTGGTCGTTTTCGATACCACCGCCGGACCGGAACAGCGGACCATCAGGGATATCAAGGAACAGGAGATCTATTTCGGTGAGATTCCCCTGATGACCGACAAGGGTACCTTCAATATCAACGGGACAGAACGGGTTATCGTCAGTCAGCTTCACCGGTCGCCCGGTATCTTCTTCGACCATGACAAGGGAAAAACACACGCCAGCGGAAAGCTCATATATTCGGCGCGAGTGATACCGATACGGGGCTCCTGGCTGGATCTCGAATTCGATCCGAAGGATATGCTCTATGCACGGATAGACAGACGAAGAAAAATGCCCATGACGATACTTCTTAAGGCCATGGGATACAGCGATGAGGACCTGATCAAATTCTTTTACAACAGGGAACAGGTTCTCATAAAGAAAGACAAACTCTCTCTTATGGTCGATGAAACCCTCGTGGGAGACAGAGCCCCTGAAGATATCGTCGATAGTAAGACCGATGAAGTGTTAGTAAAGAAGGGACGGAAGGTAACAAAGACGGCCCTCAAGAAGATGATGGATGCCGGGATAACGCTTATTCCTGTCAATAAAGAGTATGTTATTGGTAAGGTTCTTGCCTCGAGTATACCAGACCCCGAAAGCGGTGAGGTTCTTTTCAGGTGCAATGAAGCGATAACCGAAGAGGGACTGGAGTTGCTCCAGGATAAGGGTATCAAGGAGATTGAGCTTATCCAGATCGAAGAGGATGGATCGAACGCCTATATACGAAACACACTCCTCATCGACAAGGTGGACTCTCAGGAAGATGCGATCATCGACATATACCGGCGGCTGCGACCAAGCAATCCGCCGACGCTTGAGACGGCGCAACGGTTTTTCGATAGCCTCTTCTTCTCTAATGACAGCTATGATCTCTCCGATGTGGGGAGGGTCAAAATAAATTATAAGCTCCGCCTTGATGTACCTGCGGACCTGACGGTGTTACGCAAGGAAGATGTGCTCGAAGCGGTCAAGTACCTCATTCACCTGAAAAACGGTGTAGCCGACTACAACGTTGATGATATCGACCATCTCGGCAACAGAAGGATACGAGCCGTTGGTGAGCTGATCGAGAATCAGTATCGAATCGGTCTGGTGCGGATGGAGCGCGCCATAAAAGAGAAGATGAGCCTTCTTGACGTGGAAACCATGATGCCCCACGACCTCGTCAATGCCAAGCCTGTGACGGCGGTGGTGAACGAATTCTATGGGAGCAGTCAGTTGTCGCAGTTTATGGATCAGACGAACCCGCTCTCCGAGATTACCCATAAGAGGCGTCTTTCGGCACTGGGACCCGGCGGGCTCACCCGTGAAAGAGCGGGGTTTGAAGTACGCGATGTTCACAATACCCACTACGGCAGGGTATGTCCCATTGAAACGCCAGAGGGACCCAACATCGGGCTGATTGTTTCGTTGAGTTCCTACGCCCGGGTCAATGACTTCGGTTTCATCGAAACCCCCTACAGGGTGGCGCAAAATGGCAGAGTGATCGATGAAATCAGGCATCTTACCGCCACCGAGGAAGAAGATTACATCATTGTACAGGCGAATACGCCGATTGATGAGCAGGGTAAATTTAAGGATCAACTCGTCACCGCGAGAAAGGGCGGCAACTATGTGCTCGTTGATCGGACCGACGTCAATTTTATGGACGTTTCCCCCGATCAACTCGTCAGTGTCGCCGCAGGGCTCATCCCCTTCCTGGAGCATGATGATGCGAACCGCGCCCTCATGGGTTCCAATATGCAGCGGCAGTCTGTCCCCCTTCTGAAACCTGAGGCACCCCTCGTTGGTACGGGAATGGAAAGGGTTGTTGCGAAGGATTCCGGTGCAGTCATCGTGGCAAAGAGATCGGGTATCGTCGAGGATGTAGATGCTTCCAGAATAGTGATAAAGTGTGACGAAGATGATCAGGACGATTCCGAAGTCGGAGTGGATATCTATAACCTGATAAAATATCAGCGTTCAAATCAGAATACCTGTTTTAATCATAAGCCGATCGTCCTCAAGGGAGAAATAGTCAAGAAAGGCGATATATTAGCCGATGGACCCGCAACCGAATACGGAGAGTTGGCCCTGGGAAGAAATGTTCTGGTCGCCTTCATGTCATGGGGAGGCTACAACTACGAGGATTCCATCCTGGTGAGTGAGAGGATCGTCAAGGATGATATCTATACCTCGGTCCATATCGAAGAGTTTGAGACGGTAGCGAGAGATACGAAACTTGGCAGGGAGGAGATCACACGGGATATTCCCAACGTAGGGGAAGAGGCGCTCAGAAATCTCGATGAAAGCGGTATTATCAGGATGGGAGTCTCCGTGAAAGCGGGAGACATCCTCGTCGGTAAGGTGACGCCGAAGGGTGAAACACAGCTCTCTCCCGAAGAAAAGCTTCTCCGTGCGATATTTGGAGAAAAGGCGGGCGACGTCAGGGATACATCACTTCGTCTCCCCCCGGGGATCGAGGGGACCGTCATAGATGCCAAGATATTCAGCCGCAAGGGCACAGAGAAAGATGTCAGGTCCCAGAGAATGGAACAGGAGGAAATCGATTCTCTCCTCAAGGACAGGGATGATGAGATCAGAATCATCACCGACAGTGTACGGAGCAAAATTTCTGATTTACTGATAGGAAAAAGTGTTGCCTCACGACTGCTTGATCCCCTGAAGAAGAAAATTCTCTTGAAAAAGGGAGAGACGATTACCGCAGATATCCTCGATAGCATTCCCGTTAGCTATTGGAAGGAGATAGCCCTCGAAGAGTATGATGCCGAGGAGCAGGTTCGGGCGATACAATCGTCACTTGCAAGCAAGATCGAGGTTGTCGAGGCCTATTTTGCCGATAAGATCGACAAGGTGAAAACGGGCGATGAGCTTCCTCCCGGCGTGATCAAACTGGTCAAGGTCTATGTTGCCATCAAGAGAAAACTCTCGGTGGGTGACAAGATGGCCGGAAGGCATGGAAATAAGGGTGTCTTATCACGGATACTCCCCGAGGAGGACATGCCCTTCTTCGAAGACGGAACCCCCATGGATATTGTCTTGAATCCCCTCGGAGTTCCTTCCCGTATGAATGTGGGGCAGATCCTCGAGACCCACCTCGGCTGGGCGGCAAAGGAATTAGGAGACAAGATCCAGGCGGTCATCGATGAAAAATTCGATATCAATGAAATCAGAAAAGAATTGAAGAAGATCTACACATTCCCGGAATTTACTACCTTTATCGATAATGCGGGGAAGGATGAAATTCTAAAATTTATCAGTCGTTTGGAGCATGGCGTTCCGATGGCCACCCCCGTTTTCGATGGTGCCGAAGAGCAGGAGATAAAGGATATGCTCACAATGGCTGAATTGCCTGAAAGCGGTCAGACCATATTGTATGACGGCAGAACTGGCGAACCATTCAACCAGAGTATTACCGTGGGAATGATGTACATGCTGAAACTCCATCATCTTGTGGATGATAAGATTCATGCCAGGTCGATCGGCCCCTATTCCCTTGTGACCCAGCAGCCCCTGGGAGGGAAGGCGCAATTCGGTGGTCAGAGGCTTGGTGAGATGGAAGTATGGGCCATTGAGGCATATGGAGCCGCCTATTCGCTGCAGGAATTTCTTACGGTTAAATCTGATGATGTGGCCGGTCGAACGAGAATATACGAAGCAATTGTGAAGGGGGAACATACCCTGGAACCGGGTCTTCCTGAATCCTTCAATGTCCTTATGAAGGAGTTGCAGGGCCTTGGTATCGATGTCGAGTTGCTGGAGGATGCTTAGTTCATTTGCGAGGCATCCAGAGATTGAAAAAGTAAGAAATTAAGAGGAGTAATATCCAGTGGAAGATATTTATGGTTTTTTCGAGAAGCCAAAGGATCCGGTAAAATTTAATGCAGTTCGGTTATCAATGGCCTCGCCGGAGAAGGTGCTGTCATGGTCACACGGAGAGGTAAAGAAGCCGGAGACAATAAATTACAGGACCTTTAAACCGGAGAGGGATGGCCTTTTCTGTGCGAAGATCTTCGGTCCCGTCAAGGATTACGAGTGTCTCTGCGGTAGATACAAGCGGATGAAGCATCGCGGCATGGTCTGTGAAAAGTGCGGTGTTGAGGTTATTCAATCGAAGGTCAGAAGGGACAGGATGGGGCATATCGTGCTGGCCGCACCGGTGGCCCATATATGGTTTTTAAAGAGTCTTCCCAGCAGAATAGGAAATGTGTTGGACCTCACCCTGAAGCAGCTTGAGCGGGTATTGTATTTCGAGTCCTGGATCGTTCTGGATCCGAAAAACACCTCGTTGAAAAAGAAGGAACTCGTTTCCGAAGAAGGATATCTGCAGCTGAGGGAAGAGTATGATCCCGATGATTTTGAGCTCGGTATCGGTGCCGAAGCCATACGGACACTTCTTGAGGAAATTGAACTGGATGAACTCGACAAGGAACTCAGAACCGATCTTAAGGAAGCCACCTCGGAGACAAAGAGGAAGAAGCTTGCGAAGAGACTGAAGGTAGTGGAGACCCTCCTGAAATCGGGTAACAAACCCGAATGGATGGTCCTCACCGTTCTGCCGGTGATACCGCCAGATCTCAGACCTCTCGTTCCCCTTGATGGAGGGCGTTTTGCCACATCCGATCTGAATGATCTCTACCGACGGGTCATTAACAGGAACAATCGTCTGAAACGTCTTCTGGAGCTGAATGCACCGGAGATCATTATACGAAATGAGAAGCGAATGCTTCAGGAAGCAGTTGACGTTCTTTTCGATAACGGCAGGCGCGGTCGTGCCGTCACGGGTTCGAACAAGAGACCCTTGCGCTCCCTTTCGGACATGCTCAAGGGAAAGCAGGGAAGATTCAGGCAGAACCTTCTCGGCAAGCGAGTCGACTATTCGGGCCGATCGGTTATTACCGTTGGTCCCGATCTGAGATTACATCAGTGCGGCCTTCCCAAAAAGATGGCCCTCGAACTCTTTAAGCCCTTTATCTATAACAGGCTTGAGGCGAGGGGCTATGTTACCACGGTGAAGAGTGCCAAGAAGATGGTAGAGCGAGAAGCCCCGGAAGTATGGGATGCCCTCGATGAGGTTGTCCGCGAATATCCCATTCTCTTGAACAGGGCGCCGACGCTTCACAGACTGGGCATTCAGGCATTCGAACCGGTTCTTATCGAAGGTAAGGCGATTCAGCTTCATCCCCTCGTCTGTGCGGCCTTTAACGCCGATTTTGACGGTGATCAGATGGCCGTCCATGTGCCGCTTTCCATAGAGGCACAGGTGGAGGCGCGCTGTCTTATCATGTCGACAAATAATATACTGTCGCCGGCGAACGGGAAACCGATCATTATTCCGAATCAGGATATTGTGCTTGGAATATATTATATGACCAGGTCGAAGGAACATGCCCTCGGTGAAGGAATGGTCTTTTCGGATCCTGACGAGGTGCGATATGCCTATGATGCTGGTGTTGCGAGCCTGCATGCCAAGATAAAAGTCAGAATGAATGGTGAACTGGTCGATACCACCGTGGGCAGAATGTTGCTCTACGAGATAATTCCCTCGGAGATTCCCTTTGAGCATTTAAATAAGGTTATGAACAAGAAGGAACTTGCCAATCTGGTAGACTACAGTTACCGGACTCTGGGAGCCAAGGCGACGGTTATTTTGTCGGATCGCCTCAAGGACCTCGGTTTCAAGCACGCCACAAATTCGGGCATGTCGATTTCAATTGGCGATATGAAGATTCCCGCAGGCAAGGAGGCAATTGTCGATAGTGCCCAGAGCGATGTGATGGAAATTCAGAAACAGTATATGGAAGGACTTATCACCGACGGGGAGCGGTACAATAAGGTTATTGATATTTGGGCCCACGCAACCGAGAAGGTTGCCGATGAAATGCTCAGAGATATCGGAACGGAAGAAGTGGAGAGTGATGGCGGCATCAAGGAGATGACCGAGAGCTTCAATTCGATTTACATGATGGCCGATTCCGGTGCCCGCGGGAGTGCGGCCCAGACGAGGCAGCTTGCGGGGATGAGAGGCCTCATGGCCAAGCCCTCAGGAGAGATTATTGAAACACCGATTACTGCTAATTTCAGGGAAGGCCTGACAGTGCTTCAGTATTTTATTTCCACCCATGGTGCCAGAAAGGGCCTTGCCGATACGGCCCTCAAGACGGCAAACTCCGGGTATCTGACGCGAAGGCTTGTCGATGTGTCTCAGGATTGTATTATTACGGAAGAGGATTGCGGCACGATTGACGGTATCTACGTTTCCGCCCTTGTTGAAGGCGGCGAAATAATCGAACCGGCGGGTGAACGTGTTCTCGGACGGGTTGCCCTCGATGATATTACCGATCCCTTCACGGGCGAGATTCTGGTGCCGGCGAATCAGGAAATAGATGAAGCGCTGGCGGAAAAGATTGACAAGGCGGGTCTGGAAAGGGTATTGATCCGATCCGGTCTCACCTGTAAATCGAAACATGGCATTTGTGCAAAGTGTTACGGACGAGATTTGGCCCACGGCCATCTGGTCAACATCGGAGAAGCTGTGGGTATCATCGCCGCGCAGTCAATCGGTGAACCGGGCACGCAGCTGACGATGAGGACCTTCCATATCGGTGGTACGGCTAAATTTGAGGAACACTCAACCCTCGAATCACGTCACGGCGGGACCACCAGGTTCGTAAATCTCCATGTCGAAAAGGACAGTTTGGGAAATGATGTGGCGATGACGAGAAACGGGGAGGTTCACGTCTTGGACGAGGAGGGGAGGAATCGTGGTAAATATCCGCTTCCCTATGGAGCACATCTCAAGATTGCTGACCGACAGGACGTGAAAAAGGGAGATCTCATCGCCGAATGGGATCCCTACTCAATTCCCATACTGTGCGAGATCGATGGCACGCTGAAGTTTGGTGATGTCGTTGAGGGGAAGACCATGCAGGAGCAACTGGACGAAGTAACCGGTCTTTCCAGAAAAGTGATCGTTGAATACAGGACGCTGGATTTACGTCCGCGAGTCTCGATAAAAGACAAGGACGGCAGGACGGCGAAGGTTCCCGGTTCAAGTACCATCGCACGGCATCTCCTGCCTGTTGGGGCAAATATAGTCGTTTCAGAGGGCGATTTCATCAAGGCGGGAGATATCATCGCGAAAATTCCGCGAGAGACCACAAAGACGAAGGATATCACCGGTGGTCTGCCCCGGGTGGCGGAGCTCTTTGAAGCACGAAAACCGAAGGAATACGCCGTTATATCTGAAATCGAAGGTTCTGTGACCTACGGAGACGATCTCAAGGGAAAACGACGGGTTGTTATTACTCCCGAAGTGGGTGATCCCAAGGAGTATCTCATACCGAAGGGGAAGCATATCAGCGTTCAGGAAGGCGACAGGGTCATAGCAGGACAATCGCTTATGGATGGGGCAAGTAATCCCCACGATATCCTGAGCATTAAAGGCGAGAAAGAACTGGCCCGATATCTCGTCGATGAAGTACAGGAAGTATACAGACTTCAGGGAGTGAAGATTAATGACAAGCATATAGAGATCATCGTCCGTCAGATGTTACGGAGGGTAAAGGTTACCGATCCTGGTGATACGACCTTTCTTACAGACGAATCGGTTGATAAGATCGTCTTCCAAGAGCGTAATGAGGAGGCCATAGAACGGGGCGACAAGCCGGCAACGGGTATTCCCGTGCTTCTGGGAATTACCAAGGCATCGCTGAGTACGGAAAGCTTCATTTCAGCGGCATCGTTCCAGGAAACAACCCGTGTCCTTACTGAGGCCGCCATGGCTGGAAAGATCGATTATCTCAGGGGTTTGAAGGAAAATGTCATTATGGGGAGACTCGTCCCGGCAGGAACGGGGCTTTCCATGTACAAGAAACTGGGAATATCTATTGAGGACGATGGCGAGCCAATACCTGAAGGCGAGCAAATAACTGAACAAAATGATGAGAAAAACCTTGACAGACAAGCAGCAAATTGATAGACATTCCAATTTCTGCGCGTCAATTTATTAAAGAGAGTGGAACCGGAATTTTGGAGGAATAATGCCAACGATAAATCAGTTGATCCGAAAAGGCAGGACCAAGATAAATAAGAAGACAGCAGCACCAGCTCTTGCCAGTTGTCCGCAGAGAAGAGGGGTCTGTGTCAGGGTATATACGACCACGCCAAAGAAGCCGAATTCGGCCTTGAGAAAGGTTGCACGAGTCCGTCTTACCAGCGGTTACGAAGTTACTTCATACATACCCGGTATAGGGCACAACCTGCAGGAGCACTCCGTTGTTCTTGTAAGGGGAGGGAGGGTGAAGGATCTCCCCGGAGTGAGATATCATATTGTGAGGGGCACGCTCGATGCCATGGGTGTGCAGGACAGGAAGAAGGGCAGATCAAAATACGGAGCAAAGAGACCTAAGTAAACAAGGATAGTTATATGCCAAGAAGAAGAGAGGTAGCAAAGAGAAAGGTAGTGCCGGACCCCAAGTACAACAGTGCGTTGGTGGCGAGATTTATCAATAACCTCATGAAGAAGGGGAAGAAGAGCACTGCTGAATCTATACTCTATGGCTCTTTTGATATCATAGAAGAAAAAATGAAAGAACCAGCCCTTGAGGTTTTTGAGAAGGCCATGAATAATGTAAAGCCTGTCCTCGAGGTCAAATCAAGGCGCGTGGGTGGTGCCACCTATCAGGTTCCGACAGAGGTATTACCGAATCGACGTATAGCGTTAGCTATCAGATGGGTAATAAATTTTGCAAGAGCTCGTGCTGGGAAAAGTATGAAGGAAAAACTGGCGGCTGAATTTATGGATGCAGCGGGAAGCAGAGGAGCCTCCATAAAGAAGAAGGAAGATACGCACAAGATGGCCGAGGCGAATAAGGCCTTTGCCCATTACAGATTTTAGCGGTCTTTAATTCAGTCCGTCGGACCCCAAGGGGTTATTAAACAAGGTGAAATGACTTGGCACGAGAAGTTCTTTTAAATGATGTACGCAATATTGGTATTATGGCCCATATAGATGCGGGGAAAACGACAACGACCGAACGCATACTGTATTATACTCGGGTTACCCACAAAATAGGGGAGGTTCACGATGGCGCGGCCGTCATGGACTGGATGGAACAGGAGCAGGAACGTGGAATTACCATAACGTCTGCGGCTACAACCTGCAGCTGGAAGGGCAATCGGATTAACATAATCGACACCCCCGGTCATGTGGATTTCACCGTTGAGGTTGAGCGTTCGTTGAGGGTCTTGGACGGTGCTCTGGCAGTCTTTTGTGCAGTCGGTGGTGTTGAACCCCAGTCTGAAGTTGTGTGGAGGCAGGCCGATAAATATCGCGTACCGCGAATCGCTTTCATCAACAAGATGGACAGGGTAGGCGCCGACTTTATGAATGTTGTCTCCTCGATACAAGAGAGGCTCGGTGCAAACGCGCTTCCCCTTCAGATTCCCTGGGGCTCGGAAGAGAACTTCAGGGGCGTTATCGATCTTGTTCAAATGAAGGCAATTACCTTCGAAGCGGATTCTCTGGGAGCAGAATATTCCATCGATGAGATACCTCCCGAGTTGGCCGATGAATCCGCTGTCAATAGAGAAAAACTTATTGAATGTCTCGCCGATTACGACGAGAGCCTCATGAATAAGTATGTAAACGAAATAGCTCTTTCAAATGAAGAAATTATAGCGGCAGTTAGAAAGGCGACACTTTCGCTGCAGATAACTCCTGTCCTGTGTGGTTCGGCCTTTAAGAACAAAGGAGTACAACCACTTTTGGACGCAGTTGTTGCTTTTCTCCCATCGCCAGTGGATACGCCTCCCGTGAAGGCACTCAGCATGGACGGTGAGGAAGAGATGGCAGTGAAGGCAGATGATGATGACCCCTTCGTGGCACTGGCCTTCAAGATTATGGCCGATCCCTATGTGGGTCAGCTGACCTACCTGAGGGTCTACTCCGGAGTTCTGAAGGCGGGTTCCTATGTGTTCAATGCGTCCAGACAGAAGAGGGAGAGAATCGGCAGGCTCTTGAAGATGCATGCCGATAAGAGGGAGGAGATCAAAGAGGTTCGAACGGGTGATATCGTTGCTGTCGTGGGGTTGAAGACAACAACCACGGGAGATACGATGTGTGATGCTGATCATCCACTGCAACTTGAGAAACTTGAGTTTCCGGAGCCCGTTATTGCTATAGCGATAGAGCCGAAAACAAAGCCGGACGAAGAAAAGCTGGACATTGCCCTTGGAAAGATAGCCCGCGAGGATCCCTCCTTCCGAGTGAGGATGGACAAAGAAACGGGACAGACATTGATATCTGGGATGGGCGAATTACACCTCGAGATTATCGTCGACAGGCTCTCCAGGGAGTTTGGTCTTGGGGCGAATATCGGGAATCCGCAGGTTGCCTACAAGGAAACAATACGAAAAGGCGCGAGAGCGGAAGGGAAATTCGTCAGGCAATCTGGTGGAAGGGGGCAGTACGGCCATGTGTGGCTTGAGATTGAGCCAAATGATCCGGGTCGGGGCTTCGAGTTTAACAATAAGATTATCGGCGGTACTATTCCAAGAGAATTTATACCTGCAGTCCAGAGAGGTGCCCTGGAGGCCATGGAGGAAGGGGTATTAGCCGGCTATCCAGTGGTTGACGTGCGGGTTAACCTGGTTGATGGTTCTTTTCATGAGGTAGATTCTTCGGAAGTGGCATTTAAGATTGCCGGCTCTATGGGATTTAAAAACGCCGCAAAGCGGGCCAACCCCATACTGATGGAACCGATTATGGCTGTTGAAGTCGTGGCGCCAAAGGAATATATGGGTGATGTCATCGGTACCCTCAGCGCGAGAAGGGGGAAGATAGTCAGCCTGGAAGCACGAGCAGCATCGGAGGCGATCCATGCAGAGGTTCCCCTGGCTGAGATGTTTGGGTATGCAACGGATTTGAGATCGAAGACGCAGGGTAGAGCGGTCTTTACGATGAGTTTTTTGAGTTACAATGCCATATCGGAAGATTTGGCAAAGGAAGTTATTGAGAAGAAAAGTAGAGTGAAAGCTTTTAAAGATTAATTAGTAGAAAACCGATTATCCATTTTTGACCAAAGGAGGTAATGGTTATGGCGAAGAAGAAATTTGAGAGGACAAAACCACATCTTAATATTGGAACAATTGGTCACGTTGACCATGGTAAAACCACCCTTACATCGGCGATTACAAAGCATCTTTCGAAGAAGGGATTTGCCGAATATATGGCTTTTGACCAGATCGATAACGCACCCGAAGAGAAGGAACGAGGTGTTACAATAAATATTGCCCACGTGGAGTATGAGACTGACACCAGACATTATGCCCATGTGGATTGCCCAGGTCACGCTGACTATATTAAGAATATGATATCGGGAGCGGCCCATATGGATGGTACGATTCTTGTCGTCGCCGCATCGGATGGTCCCATGCCGCAGACACGAGAGCATATCCTCCTGGCACGACAGGTTCAGGTCCCCTCGATTGTTGTTTATCTGAATAAGGTTGATCTGGTCGATGATCCGGAACTACTTGACCTTGTGGAGCTTGAACTCAGAGAGCTCCTCACGGAGTACAAATTTCCCGGTGACGATATTCCCATTATCAGAGGCTCCGCACTGAAGGCGCTGGAGAGCGATGACTCCGCCTCTGAAGAAGTTAAGAGTGTCTGGGAGCTTATGGCGGCAGTTGACGCATATATTCCCGAGCCGGAACGCGATCTTGACAAACCGTTTTTGATGCCCGTTGGTGATGTCTTCTCAATATCGGGACGCGGCACCGTCGTAACCGGTAGGGTCGATCGTGGTATCATTAGGACAGCTGATGAAGTCGAGATCGTCGGAATTAGGCCGACCTTCAAGACTGTCTGCACAGGTGTTGAAATGTTCCGCAAGACCCTCGACGAAGGAAGAGCCGGTGATGATGTCGGATTGCTTCTCAGAGGCACAAAACGTGAAGACGTTGAAAGAGGTCAGGTTGTGGCGAAACCCGGTTCCATTACGCCCCATACGAAATTTAAGGCCCAGGTCTATGTCCTCACAAAGGAAGAGGGTGGACGACACACCCCGTTCTTTAATGGATATCGTCCCCAGTTCTATTTCAGGACAACCGATGTGACCGGTGTCTGCACGCTTCCTGAAGGAATAGAGATGGTAATGCCCGGAGACAACGTGGAGATGGAAGGGGAGCTGATAACACCGATCGCCATGGAAGACCAGCTCAGATTTGCTATCCGTGAGGGTGGTAGAACTGTAGGTGCAGGCGTCATAAGCCAGATTATAGAGTAGAATAATGGAAAATCAGAAAATAAGAATTCGCCTCAAGGCGTATGATTACAAATTGCTCGATCGATCCGCTCAGGATATCGTGGAAACGGCGAAGAGAACAGGGGCTCGTGTTGCCGGTCCTATTCCTCTTCCGACGATGATAAACAAGTACTGTGTCAACAGGTCGCCACATGTGGACAAGAAGTCGAGGGAACAGTTTGAAATCAGAACCCATAAGAGGCTGATAGATATCATTGAGCCGACGCAGGCAACAGTGGACACACTTATGAAGCTGGATCTGTCGGCAGGTGTTGATGTCGAGATAAAACTATAGGTAGGCGAAATGTGAGGAGAAGGTTTCTCGGGTAAACGTTCTCCTCCTTTTTGTCGGGAAAGTGCTGGATAGAAGTTGTCATGGATAGAGGACTCATAGGTAGAAAATTAGGTATGACCCAGATATTCTGGGAAGACGGTTCCGTGATACCCGTTACCGTTATTGAAGCCGGACCATGCGTGGTAATACAGAAGAAGACGGTTGAAACGGATGGATATAACGCGGTGCAACTGGGGTTCGAAAGGGCAAAGGAAAAAAAGATAACAAAGCCTCTTAAAGGACACTTCAACAAGGCCGATAAGGGATTCTTTCGAATACTCAGGGAGTTCAGGACGGAGACGCCGGAAGGCTACGAAGTGGGCCAGGAGGTAAAGGCTGATCTTTACAATGTGGGCGATTATGTCGATGTGATAGGAACAACCAGAGGGCGGGGCTTTGCGGGTGTTGTCAAACGCCACGGATTTAAAGGCGGTAAGGCCTCCCATGGTTCCATGTTCCACCGAGCGCCCGGTTCTGTCGGGGCGAGTGCCTATCCGTCGAGAGTGTTCAAAGGTAAGAGGCTTCCGGGCCATATGGGATTCGAGAGACAGACGGTACAGAATCTCATGGTGCTTGGTGTGAGAGCGGAAAGCAATCAGATCCTCGTAAAGGGGTCCATTCCGGGAAGTAAGAACAGTATCGTCCTTATAAAGGACGCTATAAAACTGTAAGGGTTTAAGTGGTCATAAAATGTCGGTTCTGAATGTATACGATATAGAAAAAAATAAAGTTGATGAGCTGGAAGTGAATGATCTTGTTTTTGGCGCGCCCATTAATCAAAGTGTTCTCTATGAAGTTGTCAGGATGCAGATGGCGGCGAGGAGAAGCGGAACGGCATCGACAAAAGGTCGGAGCGATGTAAGGGGAGGCGGAAGAAAACCCTGGCGCCAAAAGGGTACGGGAAGAGCGAGAGCCGGCACGATACGATCACCCCTCTGGAGAGGTGGCGGAATCGTCTTTGGGCCGACGCCGAGGAGCTATTCCTTCAAGCCCCCGAAAAAGGTGAGGAAAGCGGCACTGATATCGGCACTCAGTCTCAAGGTCAAGGAAGATAAGATAGTGATCCTGAAAGATTTCCCCATGGAAGAGATCAAGACGAGGAAATTCAAAGAGGTGCTTGACAGATTTGAGTTAAAAAAAGTCCTCTTTGTGATAGGTGAAGAGAATCCCATTCTTGAAAAGTCTTCACGGAACATCAAGGATGTGAAAATGATGCGATCAGAGGGCATCAACGTATATGACCTTTTGAAGTTTGATTATCTGGTCCTTTTGGAACAGTCCGTAAAAAAGATAGAAGGGGCATTACTGTCATAATGGATATATATTCAGTCATAAAAAAACCGCTTGTTACGGAGAAGAGCACTATTGCCAGAGATGAGGGCAATAAATATATCTTTGAAGTCGATCGCAGGGCAACGAAGATAGAGATTCGGACCGCAGTGGAAAAGATATTCAAGGTAAAAGTCACGACGGTACGTACGATGAATTTTACCGGTAAGAAAAAGAGGGTTGGCAGGATAATCGGTAGCAGAAGTGATTGGAAGAAGGCGGTAGTAACACTTGCTCCCGGGAGCTCAATAGAAGTATTCGAAGGCGTATAAAGGAATAGAAAATGGCGACACGATCATACAAACCAACATCACCGGGAAGAAGATTTCAGACCTGTTCAACCTTTGAGGAAATCACGAAGAGCGAGCCTGAAAAGAGCCTTCTGATGCCCTTGAAAAAGTCGGGAGGGCGGAATAATCTTGGCCGAATGACGAGCAGACATATCGGGGGCGGACATAAGAGAAAGTACAGGATCATAGATTTCAGACGTGACAAGATGGATATCCCCGCAAAGGTTGCCTCCATCGAATATGATCCCAATCGGTCTTCCCGGATAGCACTTCTCCACTACGCTGATGGAGAAAAACGGTATATACTAGCCCCTATCGGGCTTAACGTGGGAGACACTGTGATAAGCGCCGTAAAGCCGGATATTAAGCCGGGCAATACGATTCCGCTGAAAAACATACCCCTGGGTTCCCATATTCATAATCTCGAATTGAAGATCGGTAGGGGTGGTCAGATGATCAGAAGCGCCGGTTCCTATGGTCAGCTCATGGCAAAGGAAGGGACCTATGCGCAGATACGACTCCCCTCAGGAGAGGTCAGAAAAGTGCTCGTGGAATGCAAGGCGACCATTGGGCAGCTCGGTAACACCGATCATGAGAATATCAGCCTTGGAAAAGCCGGAAGAACTCGGTGGCTGGGGAGACGCCCAAAGGTACGTGGTGTCGTAATGAACCCCGTAGACCATCCAATGGGTGGAGGAGAAGGCAAATCCTCCGGGGGAAGGCATCCCTGCACGCCCTGGGGTGTTCCCACTAAGGGATACAAGACGAGAAAAAATAAAAATTCCGATAAATATATTGTAAAGAAGAGAGGTTAGGTGTGGCTCGTTCAATAAAAAAAGGACCCTATATCGAAGATACCCTTCTGAAGAAGGTGAGGAAGGCGGAAGAGACAGGGAACAGGGCTGTTATCAAGACATGGTCTCGCCGGTCTACCATAATTCCTGATTTGGTGGGATTGACCTTTGCCGTCCATAATGGCAAGAAATTCATCCCCGTTTACGTGACAGAGGATATGGTGGGGCATAAACTGGGTGAGTTCGCTCCGACGAGGACCTTTTACAGCCACGCCGGAGACAGAAAAACAAGACTGAAGAAGAGATAGGCGTAAGACTAATGGAAGCAAAAGCTGTTGTGAAATATGTTCGTATATCGCCGCAGAAGGCGCGTTTGGTGGTCGATCTGGTAAGGGGTAAGAAGGTGGAAGATGCGTCGACCATACTCGACTTTACACAGAAGAAGGCTGCCCGTATCGTCAAGAAGGTATTGAGCTCTGCAGCTGCGAATGCAGCGCAGAACCCCAACATTGATGAAAATATCCTCTATATCAAAGAGATATTTGTCGGTCAGGGTCCGGCCTTGAAGAGGTGGAGGGCGCGTGCTCAGGGGAGAGCAGCAGCAATAAAAAAGAGAACAAGTCATATAACCGTTATATTGGATGAACGTTAAGATAACGAGGAGGTGAAGGTTTGGGCCAGAAAGTAAATCCCATTGGTTTCAGGTTAGGCGTCAATAAGACCTGGGATTCACAATGGTTTGCGGAACGCAATTACAGCAAACTGCTTCATGAGGATATCAAAGCACGAGAGTATGTTAAAAAGAAATTCTATCATGCAGGGATATCGAAGATCGAGATAGAACGAGCCGCAGACAAGTCCAAAGTTAATATTTATACTGCACGCCCCGGGATTATCATAGGAAGAAAGGGATCGGAGATTGAGAAGATCAAGGGCGATCTTGAAAAGATTATGACGGGCGAGGCAATTATCAATATAATCGAAGTGAGGAAGCCGGAAATAGATTCTCAGCTCGTAGCGGAAAACATTGCACTCCAACTCGAGCGAAGGGTGAGTTTCAGAAGGGCCATGAAACGGGGAGTAACATCGGCTCTGAAATTTGGCGCCAAGGGTATCAGGGTTTCCTGTGCCGGAAGACTGGGAGGGGCCGAGATGGCGAGACGGGAGTGGTACCGAGAAGGAAGGGTTCCGCTTCACACCCTGAGGGCTGACATAGACTACGGTTTTGCCGAAGCCCATACGACCTATGGTGTAATAGGGGTCAAAGTGCTCGTATTTCACGGTGAGGTATTGCCCGACCTGAAGAGTGAAAGTCTGTAACGGTAGGTGCGGTAATTTTCGATTCAACGATCGTCGATTGCATGAGGGATTAAAAATAGGATTGTAGATTATGTTATCTCCAAAAAGATTCAAATACAGAAAGTTACAAAAGGGTCGAATCGGCGGTACCGCCCAGAAGGGCAATAAGATCGACTTCGGTGAATATGGACTTCAGGCGATGGAGCCGGGTCGTATAACTGCACGGCAGATTGAATCAGCCCGTATTGCGATTACCCGTCATGTGAAACGTGGTGGGAAGATATGGATACGTACGTTTCCCCACAAGTCAGTAACGAAGAAACCGGCGGAAACAAGAATGGGAAAAGGGAAGGGATCTCCTGAAGAATGGGTTGCGGTAGTCAAGAAGGGCACCATTCTCTATGAAATAGAAGGGGTCTCGAGGGATGTTGCACGCGAGGCCATGAGATTGGCGTCTCAGAAATTACCGATAGCGACAAAATTCCTTACGAGGGAGATATTTGATGAAAATTAGTGAAATCAAAGATCTCAGCATAGATGAGCTGAAACAGAAAGAGAAGAGTCTTGCCGAAGAGCTTTTTAATCTTCGGTTCAGATTTGCAACGGGGCAGTTGGATTCCACTGCTACGATGAAAAATACACGAAAAGACATTGCCCGGGTAAAAACCGTTCTCAAGGAAAAGGGGGTTTAATAATCTTCCATGGATAGTAGGGGTAAGAAGAGAACCATGCAGGGAATTGTATTGAGCAACAAGATGGATAAGACGGTGGTTATCTTGACGGAACGGCTCGTCAAGCATCCTCGGTTTCATAAGTTCATGAAAAGGCATGTAAAATATAAGGCCCATGACGAAAAGAACATGTGTAATATTGGAGATACGGTTGTGATAGCTGAGTCACGTCCACTGAGCAAGGACAAACGGTGGAGAGTGCGTGAAATTATAGAGAGGGCAAAGTAAGAGGATTACTGCAGCGGGGTTTTAGTTATGATACAGATGCAAACCTTTTTGAATGTGGCGGACAACTCTGGAGCTAAAAAGGTCTGTTGTATAAAGGTACTTGGTGGGTCAAAGAAGAGATATGCGCGTGTCGGAGATGTAATCGTTGTTTCCGTCAAAGAGGCGGTCCCCAATTCGAAGGTGAAGAAAGGGGATGTGCTGAAGGCCGTAGTAGTGAGAACCAAGAAAGAGATCGGCAGGACGGACGGTACATACCTCAGATTTGACGACAATTCTGCCGTGTTGATAAACGATACGCTTGAACCTCTCGGAACAAGAATATTCGGCCCGGTGGCGCGTGAATTGAGGGCAAAGCAGTTTATGAAGATAGTCTCTCTTGCCCCCGAGGTTATATAAGATGAATAAGGGTTTTGGGTGTTGAGATGCAGGGAACGCATATAAAAAAAGGTGATACGGTCAAGGTGATAGCCGGTCGCGAAAAAGACAAGACCGGCAAGGTGCTCAAGGTTATCAAGGACAAAAACCGAGTGGTTATTGAGAAACTGAATCTTCGGAAGAAGCACCAGAGACCCGACGCGAAGGGTAAGGGCGGGATCGTTGAAAAAGAAGGATCAATGCAGGTGTCCAACGTAATGCTTGTGTGTGATAAATGTAACATGGGCGTTAAGGTGGGATACAAGGTCCTAGAAGATGGTAAGAAGGTACGAATCTGCAGGAAATGCCAAGAGATTCTGGATGAATAAACTGGGGATAGATTGATGGCACGATTGAAAGAGCTGTACGCAAAAGAAGTTGCTCCAGCACTGTTTAAGGAGCTTAAATACAAGAACACAATGGAAGTTCCGAAGATTGAGAAGATTATTGTGAATATGGGCCTGGGAGAGGCTATTCAGAATATCAAGATTCTTGATAGCGCGGTTGAAGAGCTTGCAATGATTGTTGGTCAGAAACCTGTCGTAACGAAGGCGAGAAAATCTATCGCCACATTCAAGCTCAGAAAGGGTATGTCTATCGGCTGTATGGCGACCCTGAGGCGTGAGAAAATGTACGAATTTCTCGACAGGCTCGTGAATGTCGCGATTCCAAGGATTCGGGACTTCAGGGGTATTTCACCGAAGTCTTTTGATGGACGGGGAAATTTTTCCATGGGTGTTAATGAGCACTATATTTTTCCTGAGATCGATTATGATAAAATTGATAAAGTCAAAGGTATGAATGTCACGATCGTGACATCGGCAAAGACAGATGATGAGGCGCGAAAGCTTCTCTTATTGTTGGGTGTCCCATTTAGAACCTAGGGAGGGTTACAGTGGCGAAGAAATCGTTGATTGCAAAAGCCAAACGAGACAAGAAGTATGCAGTACGAGAATATAATCGGTGTCCGCTCTGTGGCAGGCCCCGTGCCTATTATAGGAAATTTGATATGTGTAGAATATGCTTGAGAAAGCGTGCCCTTCATGGCGAAATTCCGGGCGTTATAAAATCGAGCTGGTAAAGGAGAAACACAATGGGGATGACTGATCCTGTTGCAGATATGTTGACAAGAATAAGAAACGCAAACAAAATGAAGTTCAAGAGCGTGGATGTACTCTTGTCAAGGATCAATTTGAACATAGCAAAGACATTAAAGCAGGCCGGTTACATTAGTGGATTTGAGGTGAAAAAGGGTGATAAGAAGCCGCACCACGATGTATTGCGAGTCCACCTCAGGTATACGAAATCAAGGGAACGGATTATACAGAACATTCAGCGGGTGAGCAAACCCGGTCGAAGAGTGTATACCAAAGGGCGAAAGATACCCAAGGTCTTGAACGGCTATGGTGTGGCAATTCTTTCAACATCCAAGGGTGTTGTCACGGACAGGGAAGCACGCGATCTGAATGTGGGTGGTGAGATTCTCTGTAGCGTGTGGTAAGAAATTGAGAAGAAGAGTCGGGAGATTTTTTCATGTCGAGAGTTGGTAGAAAACCGATAGAGATTCCTGATGGTGTAACGGTTACCCAGGATAATTCTATAATAACCGTCGAGGGTCCCAAGGGGACTCTCTCAAGAGACATTCCAAAGGAAGTGGAAGTCACCATCGATCCGGGTGCCGTTGTGGTGAACAGGCTGTCGGAGGATAAAACGGGACGGTCTCTGCACGGGCTTATCAGAACATTAGTCTCGAATATGGTAGTTGGTGTCAGCAAGGGATTTGAAAAGTCTCTCGAAATTGTTGGCGTCGGGTATCGCGGAGAGCTGGATGGCGCCGTTCTGAGATTGCTCGTCGGGTATTCGAATCCTGTCGAGTATAAGATACCGGAAGGTATTTCGATTAAGGTTGATAAACAGGTTAATCTGACCGTTGGCGGTATCGATAAAGAGTTGGTCGGAAAGGTTGCGGCGGAGATACGAAACGTTAAGAAGCCGGAACCTTACAAAGGTAAGGGAATCAGGTACGCCGGTGAGAAGGTACGGAGAAAAGTCGGGAAATCTGCGGGAGCATAACAGTAGTAAGGGTGGTTTATTGTGACATCAACGAAACGAATGAAAAGAGTAAGGGTGCGGCGTGCACGAAAGGTGAGAAGCAAGATTGTCGGTACAGGAGAACGTCCACGCCTTTCGGTCTTCAGAAGTATACGCTATATATATGTTCAAGCGATTGATGATAGTTCGGGAACAACCATTGCGGAGGCATCATCGATGAGTAAAGACCTCAAGGGGACCCTTGAGGGACTGAAAAAGGTTGATGCGGCGAAGGAAGTCGGAAAATTGCTGGCAAAACGGTTATCGGAGAAGAAAATAAACGAGGCCGTTTTTGATAGGGGCAGATTTCTCTATCACGGGAGAGTGAAATCGCTTGCGGAGGCCGTGAGAGAATCGGGTATAAAATTATAATATTTGAAACTGGACAAGGGAGACATGGAAGAAAACGAACTTCTTGATAAGGTAATAAAGATTAAGAGGACAGCCAAGGTTGTAAAGGGTGGCAGAAGATTCCGATTTAGTGCTGTTGTTGCCGTAGGTGACGGAAGTGGATCGGTCGGCATCGGACTTGGTAAGGCCCATGAGGTTCCTGAAGCGATCAGGAAGGGGACCGAAATGGCGAAGAAAAACATGGTCAGGGTCTCCATATCAGGAGGGACGATTCCCCATGAGGTCGTCGGCCATTACGGTGCAGGCAGAGTTCTGCTGAAGCCTGCCTCTGAAGGTACGGGTCTCATCGCGGGTGGTGCCGTCAGGGCTATCCTTGAGGTGGCCGGTGTCCAGAATATCTTGACCAAATGCCTCGGTTCTCATAATGCGCACAATCTGGTGAAGGCGACGATGGACGGCCTCATTAATTTGAGAAATCCTGTCGAGATTGCGAACCTGAGAGATAGGGATATTTCCGAGATTTAATGATTTCATACTGAGGTGCAGGTTGTGGAAAAACAACTGAAAATAAAATTGGTAAAGAGTTCCATAGGAAGGCCTGAAAAGCAAAGAGCGGTACTTCGCGGAATGGGGCTTACAAAGCTTAATAAAACCGTTAGATTGAAGGATACTGTAGAGATTCGTGGCATGGTGAACAAAGTATCCCATCTGGTTTCCGTCGAAGAATGTGAGGTAGCAAAGGCATGAATTTAAGTGAATTGAGGCCTCCGAAGGGAGCGGTAAAAAAGAGGAAAAGAGTAGGACGAGGTGTTGGATCCGGTCACGGAGGAACGTCCTGCAGAGGTAATAAGGGACAGAATGCCCGTTCCGGCGGGGGTGTGAAACCTGGTTTTGAAGGCGGCCAGATGCCCCTGACGAGGAGACTGCCCAAAAGGGGTTTTTACAACAGATTTAAAAAGGATATAATAACCGTAAAATTGGAACAGCTGAAAGAGTTTCCCGAGGGTTCGGTCGTTGATGCCGAAGCGCTTCTGAAGAACGGAATTATCAAGCGAAGGGGTGATGGAGTCAAGATCCTGGGCAATGGGGCCATCGATTATCCTCTATCAATAAAGGTAAATAAGGTTAGTCGCAACGCAAGAGAAAAAATCGAAGCTTCAGGCGGAACGATAGAGGTTATTTAATTTGCTAAGCGGTTTTAAAAACATAACGAAGATACCTGAACTCCAGAAGAGGATTCTCTTTACGTTCTTCCTCCTTGCGGTTTACAGGATAGGAGCGCATGTTCCCACACCGGGAATCGATACGCAGGCCCTGGCAGCTTTTTTTGAGCAGGCGAAGGGTTCTCTCT
>Ga0272441_10000151_pt1 | contig 154765 bp, 128 predicted proteins | sample SSMProp6N_FD_193582 | JGI IMG/M metagenome (GOLD analysis project Ga0272441, IMG submission 193582) | Marine sediment archaeal communities from Little Sippewissett salt marsh, Falmouth, MA, United States - SSM-Prop-6N | ecosystem: Environmental > Aquatic > Marine > Wetlands > Sediment ...
CCTGGCCACACAGGAGAAAAGAAGGAGCGGCATAAGGAGAAATGGATCCACGAGGGAGGATTGAAGCAGACCAGCCTGTTCAGTCTCAAGCACAAGTTGCAGACTGGGGCAAGCCCGTAGCTGCAGGTTGAATAACAGACTTTCATTTAAATAAAAATATATTCAGGAAAAAAGATAGGGGAACTCCGGACCGAACACTTAAAATGAGGACAAAGTCGTATAGGAAGGATGGCTGAGAAAGGTTAATAAGGGAAGGAAATAGGATTTATATGCAAATTTTAAGAGACAAAAAAAACAAACCAATTCTTTAAATTAAGTCTTCTGTCCCCTAATTATCCCCACATTCCTACGGAAAGAAAACCGATACAAAGCTTGACAAAGGGGATTGGGGGTTATAATATTTATCCTGCGCATGATAGTTTAAAGGACAGTAATTAAAATGTATGACGACCTGACATATGCACAGCAGTCACAGGGGATGCGGAACGCTGTTATCGGCCAGATATTCGGTGTGCTGGGCATCCTCTGCTTCAGGAACGGGCTTATTCTTCTCTACCTTAAAGTGCTGGGTTTCAGCAGTCCCGCGATTATCGTTTGCCTTGCTCTTCCCATGTTTTTCGGGGGGACTATGACCATACCCGGAGCTTTTTTCGCAGACAGCTGGGGTAAAAAGAGGGTGGGTTATGTCGGCCAGATCCTGGGAGGAACGGGATTCGTTTTAATGGCAGGAGCCGGTTTTTTCAGACAGTCCGGAATTGTTGCTGCTGCAGCTGTAACAGGTACAGTGCTGTTCGCAGCAGGAGATACACTTATGGGCTCGGGCTGGTTCGGGCTTATGAGGCCGGTCGTGCCCGAGGAGGTGCGCGGCCGTTTCTGGTCGAAACTGAGATTCTCATGGCAGACAGTGGGCATTATTTTTTCGGCAGTGTGCGCACTCATGCTCAATAAAAACTCGCCGGTCGGGAGATTCCAGGCCGTGCTTGCTGTGGCAGCGGTTTTTCTGTTTACGAGGATACTGTTCTACAGGCGGATTCCGGAGGTTAGGCAGCCGGTAAAGGAAACCGGTTTTCTGCAGACGCTTGCTCATATTATCAAAGCACCCGGATACGCATCGTTCTGCTGCTACTGTTTCCTTCTTCTGCTTACGGTCGGGGGGCTCCCTGCTATTTTCGCCCTGCTTGAAAAGGAAGTGCTGAACATGGGTGACGATACGGTTGTGTGGCTTGGTAATATATTCATGATAGGAAACCTGGCAGGATTCTTTTTTATCGGAAGGGTTATCGATCGATTCGGCACCAGATCTGTATTTATCGTTTGTCATCTTACATTCGCGGCAGTCCTTTTTCTTTTCCTCGGGAGGGGGGCCGTGCCTCTGCCTCTGTTTCCTGTGCTTGCTTTTTTTCACCTTATCTTCGGAGTTGCAATTGCTTCTTCCTCCATTGCCATGACTACAGAGATGATGGCGTTGATACCCGAGGAGAACCAGGCTCTGGGGACTTCAGTCTGCACAACGCTTCAGAAGGCGGGTATGGGCTTTTCAGGCATTGTGGGAGCGGGGATCCTTTATCTGGGTATTCTTGAGGACCGATGGAGCATATTCGGCAGTAAGCTGAGCAACTACGATTCGATCCTGCTTGTATGCGGATTTGCCGTACTTATGCTTGTTGTAACACTCGGGCTGGTCCCTTCTGTGATAGGAAAAAAGCCCTGGGGACCGAGCAGTACGTGATCAAGGAAAAAATATGAGCAAACCGGTTATCGAGGTTCGCGGATTGGCCAAGCAGTTTAAAGGGGTGAACGCTGTAGCCGGTATTGATTTTTCTGTTAAGCAGGGTGAGCTGTTTGGTTTTCTGGGACCGAACGGAGCGGGAAAAACTACTACAGTACGTATTCTGACCGGAGTGCTCTCTCCCTCCCAGGGTACCGCATCGATCCGGGGGCACGATATCCGTTCTCAATCCCTGCTTTCACGTGCGCATATTGCCGTTGTCCCGGAACAGGCCAATGTGTATCTGGATTTAAGCGTACGCCGGAATATCATACTTATGGCGGAGCTGTACGGAATACCCCGTGAGCAGGCAATCCGGAAAATGGATGAACTGCTTGGCATGCTGGAGCTGGGTGACAGAGCCGGGCACAGGGCACGTGAGCTTTCAAAAGGGCTCAGACAGCGGCTGATGCTCTGTGCAGCACTGATAACTGAACCGGAAATACTGTTTCTTGATGAACCCACCAGCGGGCTGGACGTTCAGGGCAGGCACATGATACAGAAGATTATAAAGGAACTGAACGGAAGCGGCCTGACGATATTTCTGACTACTCATGATATGGATGAGGCCGGACAATTATGTTCCCGGATAGCAATTATAAATAAAGGAAGGATTGCCGCGATCGATACCCCCGAAAGACTCAGGTCGGCGATTATTTCAAGCCAGTTCGTTGATATTCTGTTTGAGGATGAAGTGCCTGATAAGGAGAATTTTGAATCCCTGGCCGGAGTATCTGCCGTTGAGACAGGCGGCTGCAGGATCAGGCTGTTTTCAAACTCACCCAGCCGCACCGTAACAGAGGCTGCATGTCTCATAAGAGACAGAAACCTGAAAATACAGGGGCTGTGTACAAAGAAACCTTCACTTGAACAGGTTTTTCTCTATTTCACGGATCACAGCGGCCGGGAGGAAAAATGATGAACGAACGGAGAGAACGTGCACAGAGCATTGGATTCCAGATGCACGGGGCTTTAGTTGTCCTCAAAAAAAATATTTTCCTTTATTATCTTAAACCGCCTGTGCTTATTTTCGGCGTGCTGTTTCCTGTGTTTTTCTTTCTTGCGTTCAAGATGGGACGTCCAATAGCACCTGATATGATCGTACCGGGCATGGTCGCTATGGCTGTCTGGTTCACCGCGAGTGCAGTAGGGCCTCTTGTCACATCGTGGGAGCGAAGGGCAAAAACATACGAACGACTGATCGCTACACCTGTCTCTCTTCAGGCAATACTTGCAGGTGATGTTCTCAGCGGTCTCCTGTTCGGTGCGATTTTTTCGTCAGTGCCGGTGGTGCTGGGACTGGTCCTGACTGACGCGGCAGTGAGTGAGGGCTGGATACTGAGTGCAGGTATTATCCTCGGGGCAGTCAGTTTTTCATCACTCGGGATACTGCTTGCTGCCCCTCCTGCGAGCAGTCCTTCCAATATCATGCTGCTTTCGAACCTGGTGCGGCTGCCCCTTTTGTTTGTGAGCGGGATCTTCCTTCCAATTCAGGATATGCCTGTATGGGCACGCTGGATAGCACCTGTTTCTCCCCTTTCATACGCTGGTGATCTTATCCGTGCCGGTTTCGGACAAAAGCCCTACTTTTCCCTGTGGCTCAGCATGGTTATGCTTGTACTGTTCACTGCGGTCATGATGGCAGGCGCGTATATATTCCACAGGAAATGGAAAGCGAAGGGGCTGTAGGGGTGGAACCATAAGGTATTACAGCATAGGGAATCTTTGATTGCTTGTTTCTGTTCCGGATTCCATTCTGTTTGCTTTGTATTCCCGCTGTATCTAAGGGGAATCTTCTCTAGTCCCGAGTTTTTCCCCGATTAAATAAACACTTCCGTTTTTTACAGCCAGATAATGGAACCTGCTGTCAGAATCAAAGATGATCCTGCGGAACGGGAGCCCCTGATACCGGTGAGCAGGATCATATCTGGGCTTGAATACTCACCATCCGCTGTACCTACCTGCCCTATGTAATTGTCAGGACTGAAAATAAAGTGATTGACTTTAATATAACCGTCAGATACATGTTTCCTATCGTTTGCAGCAACGAATATCCGGGTGCCGGCATCTATACCATAAGAAAAATACTTCCCTCCGCCCGTCAGATTTGCATTGGTTATTGCATATGTCTTATATTGCCAATATGAATACATCCCCACAGTATGTTTTACCATTACAATTAATGAACAAAATCGCTCATCTCCCTGTTGACCCCGACGCTGTAAGGCATGGGGACCGGCCGGTCAGGTGTCAGGGCAATTAAGTTCAAATTATTGCAGAATCGCAATGCAAATCAAGATAAATGATATAAGAAAATGTCTTGACAATCATATAATGAATCTTATCATTCTAAAATACGATATTCTTGCATCGTTCTGTTTCAGAAATCGGTCCTCATTTAAGGAATTGAATATGAATATTGTGCTCCTTATTATAGATACATTACGATATGACCATATTGGAGCATACGGCGGGATGGATATCAAAACCCCGAATATCGATCGCCTTGCATCAAAGTCATGGAATTTTCACCGTGCGTTTGCTGCCAGCTTTCCAACGATACCGCATAGAACAGACGTCATGACCGGTCTTTACGGGAGTCCTTTTCACTACTGGCGTCCTCTGGCCGCACGGGTCCCGACCCTGCCCCGCGCTCTGGCTGACTGCGGATATTGTTCCCAGTATATCCATGATACACCTCATACGGTCAATGCAGGAGGACGTTTTGACCACCCGTTCGACGCCTGGACCTTCATTCGGGGGGCAGAGGTGGACCGCCCCTGGATAACAGACTCCTGGGAACTTCTGCCCAACTGGGAACGGGATCCGGAATTTGACAGATCGGATATGACCATGGAGGAAGCAATACGGCGGCATCATTCCACGTGCTGCTATCTGCATGCGAACAGGCACAGGGAGAAGGAAGAGGACTGGAACACACCCAGGCTGTTTACTGCCGCGTCACAATTTCTCAGGGACAACCTCTCCCGGGATAATTTCTTTTTGTGGATAGACTGCTTCGATCCGCATGAACCCTGGGATCCGCCGCCGGAGTATATTACAATGTACGATAAAACGCCGGGATACAGCGGCAAGGTCGATCCGCGGTCGTTCCATCACGATCTGACCGACCGGAAGGACATTTCAGAGACGGCGGTCAACCGGATCAGGTCGATGTACAGGGCGGATATCACGTTCGTGGACAAATGGCTGGGAAGATTCCTGGACACGCTGGAAGAAACAGGGCTTTCCCGGAATACAGCTGTGCTGCTCACATCTGACCACGGTACAAATATGCGGGACGATGAGAGGGACCGGTTCTATAAGACAGTCCCTCCCCGCGAAAACGAAGCGCATGTTCCGTTCATGGTCTCAGTCCCGGGCCACGGTGCAGGGGACAGCGATATAATTGTGCAGCCTCAGGATATCTTTGCCACTGTCATGTCCATAGCGGACAGAAGCGCCTCCCTTCCGGAAGAGGTGGAATCGTTTGACGTTCTTGAAGCGGCAGAAAAGGGGGTAAATACACGCAGCATTGCCTTGACCGGGGCTGCCCTTGAGCACTGGAAGGATCCGGGACCGGAGACTGTACTTTTCTCTGTGTTCGACCGCACGTGGAACATGGCATTCACTGCAGATCCGGCAGCATGTGATTTAAAGATTATCGGAAACCTGGAGGATGTTTCAAAGGATAATCCCGATATCGTCAGTCAGCTTCATTCAGCAGCCCTGGGTGAGATTAAACACCGCGGCCTGGACCCGGGGATCAGTGAATGGATAAGGGGCGGCGGGAAAGGGGAGTTCCCGGCTGTAGATCATCCGGACATGGGTCCGTACGGTGCATACTGGAAACATCTGAATTCAAGCCTGGGTATAAAGGAGAACAGTGGATAACAGCCCTGTGAATTCGTGGAAAAAAACGTTTATCTGCGCTTTCATCGCCCAGATGTGTTCGATCATCGGTTTCTCGTTCGCAATACCCTTTCTGCCTTTTTTTATTGAGGAGCTCGGCGTTACAGGGGAAAGCCAGCAGGCGTGGTGGGCCGGGATCGTTATATCCGCTTCAGGCATATCGCTGGCATTGTTTGCTCCTCTATGGGGTGTTTTTGCCGACCGGTTCGGACGCAGGTCAATGGTGATGCGCGCGATGTTTGGCGGTGTGATCGTCCTGATCCTTACATCCATGGTGCAGTCTGTTGGACAGCTTGTTGTCTGCAGGCTGATCCAGGGGGCTACAACCGGGACGATAGCGGCAAGTGTGGCACTCGTGGCATGCGTTGTGCCGGAGGAAAGGAGCGGATTTTCACTGGGCATGATGCAGACAGCTGTTTTTCTGGGGCTTGCTGTGGGGCCGCTGGTAGGGGGAATTGTTGCTGACCATTTCGGCTACCGAATAGCCTTCAGGGTCGGCGCATGTATTATTCTGATAGGCGGATTTCTTATTCTGTTCGGCACGGAGGAAGGAGACAGGCCCTCTGCAGAGGAACGGGCACGCCATCATCAGAGCTTTATTCAGATTATTATGGCATCCGGATTTCTGGCAGCCGTGTTCGTTCTCTTTTCTATACGTCTCAGTAATACGATCTCCAATCCTTCATTCCCCCTGATCGTGAAGGAGATTCTTGGAGAAACTAAGCAGTTAAACACCATTACAGGATCTATTATTTTCAGTGTAGCCGTTTCGGGGGCAGTCTCAGCCGCCCTTCTTGGGTATTTTGGTGACAGATGGGGACAGAGACGGATACTTATCTTCTGCAGCCTGGCTGCTGCGGCAGTGTCGTTCATGCATCTTTTTGTGTATACAATTGGTTCCCTGTTAGTTCTGCGTTCCCTGTTCGGCCTTGCTATTGCGGGCATGATGCCTGCAGCAAACGTTATTATTAAGGAGAGCATTCACGAAAGCAATATCGGCAAGGGGTTCGGGATTGCTGCATCCCTGAGTATGCTTGGTATTGCAGCAGGCCCTTTTATCGGTGGGTGGACAGCGCAGGAGTTCGGTCTGAGGGTGCCCTTCGGGATCACTGCCGCGGGCCAGGTCATAGTGGCGGTCACGGTTATACTGTTTATTTCAAGAAAGTAGTAGGCTGAGCACCTTACAATGACAGATAACGTGTTCCTGCGGAACATTCACATTGTAATCGTAGGGGCGACCCGGCGGGTCGCCCTTACATTCAACAAAAAAACCACGAACGACAACGCATTATCGTGGGGGATATGTTTCTTTTATCGACTGAAAGGGCGATATCATGAAAAAATGGACAGTTGAGAAAGCCGCTGAATGGTACAGTAATATGCCATGGCTCGTGGGGTGCAATTTCCTGCCGAGTACGGCTGTTAATCAGATCGAGATGTGGCGGGAGGAAACATATGATCCGGAAACCATAGACAGGGAGCTGGGCTGGGCTGCAAGCCTCGGGTTCAATATGATCAGGGTGTATCTTCATGATTACGTGTGGCATCATGACGGGGAGGGCTTCACAGACAGGATTGACGGTTTTCTTGATATTACGGCACGTCACGGCATACAGGTTCTTTTGGTCTTCTTTGACGACTGCCACAGGCCCGATCCTGAATGGGGCGATCAGCCCTTGCCCGTAACAGGCGTGCACAACTCGGAATGGAAGCACAGCCCGGGTCAGAAGCTCGTGCTTGAGTTTCATAACGGTACTGCACCAGACACGGAACAGGAACGGCTTAAGGAATATATCCAGGGGGTTATTTCACGGTTCAGGCATGATGAACGTGTATTTATGTGGGATCTATACAACGAGGCCGGGAACAGCCGCAATAAAGACAGATCCTTCGAACTTCTTTCCCTTGTCTGGGAATGGGCGCGGGAGGTCCGCCCTGCCCAGCCCCTGACAGCATGTCTTGATGGTTCGGGAAGTGAAAAGTGCATTGCATTCAACGCGGAGCAGAGCGATGTCATTACGTTCCACTGCTATATCGGGCAAAGGCTTGAGCCGGTTATAAATAGACATCTGGAAAAATGGGAGGGGAGGCCGGTCATCTGCACGGAGTATATGGCCCGGGAGCTGGGCACCACGTTTAAACACAGCCTGCCCATATTTAAGAAGTACGGGGTCGGATGCTGCAACTGGGGTCTTGTAGCCGGAAAAAGCCAGACGCATTTCAACTGGGATACGGTGAAAACACTGGAGGAGAAAAAAAAGAACGGTGAGTTCCTCATGCCGGGGGATCCGATCCCGGAACCTTCTCTCTGGTTTCACGATATCTTCCGCACTGACGGCACTCCTTTCGACCGGGAGGAGGTCGAGCTCATACGGAGCATAACGTCAGGGACGTAAAAGCCGCAAAGACTCAAAGACACGAAGAAAAAATTTAGTTAAAAACAAAAGAAAGAATATGGACAGGATCATTTGAATGCGGAGTGCGGAGTTAAAAAAAAAAGAAAAACCAGGCAGGATTGACAGGATTAAAGAAGGAATATCGAATATCGCACCAGCTCTTGCTGTCCCCCTCACCTCTATCCTCTCCCTCCAGGGGAGAGGAAGAGAGACGGAATTAACTCAATATTATCGAATGTCGAATGTCCAAGTGTTGTAAAAAAATTTACCTTGATAATTAGAAATATTTTGTTGGGTATTGATATTTATTTCCCGGGCGAGCCAGCGGCTCGCCCCTACAGACGGGCAGGCGCGAGACCTGCCCCTACATTTTTCTGTCGTTTATAAACTGAAAATCCGGGGGTCTGAAGACCCCGGACTACCGATCTAAAACCTGTTCCCTGTTTACTGCTTCCTCTTTCCTGATTTCTGACCTCTGTCTTCTGATCAGGTCTGAATCTTCCTGTATATCAACAGCGAGGGGATGGTGCACACGATAAGGGGGGCAGTGCCTGCGGTCCAGGCTGGAATGATCTCCTTTCCCCCCATGAACAGGGCGAGGTATATGATCCCGTAGAACAGGAATATGCCAGTGAGCCCTATGCCTACGCCTATGAACACATTCAGGTTCCTGTTCTGGTCAACTGAAAAGGGAATGGTGCACATTACAAGGAGGAATATGACAAAGGGGAAGCTGATACGGTGATAGAGCTCCATTTCGGCATGGCGCGAAGGAGCCAGCTGAAGCAGCTCTTTCACAGAAAGGCTGGAAGGGGTGCGGCTGGATATCCTGAGGCGTTCGGGATTGCCGAACAGGACCGGGTCAAATGCCCTGATCAGCCGGTGTGCTTTTTCAGGATCAATATTCGTTGAGTCGTTGGTCTTTACGATGATATCGTCCGACGTAAATTTCCATATTCCGGTTGCTGGGTTCCATACGGCTTCAGGAGCGAACACAAACAGCCCGAGCCTTCCCGTTTCCCTTTCGATAATGGTAATGGTAAGACATTCAGCAGTTGCAGCAGGCGTGTTCGAAAGGGAGTCAGTGCTTATAAGGGACACATAACCGGGCAGTGCAACCGATGTCCTGAGAGATTGTTCCTTAAGATTCGGATTCTGCAGGGAAATATACGGTTTGATGATCTCCGTATTTGCAATGTACAAAGGTACGGTCAGCACAAGCACGCCGCACATGCAGAGCATTACTCGGTGAATGCTTACTCCCGAGGAGAGGATGCAGACCAGTTCATTCTTGCGTTTCAGTACGACTATCGTAAATATGGCAGCCATAACGGAAATAACCGGCAGAAGCAGATTTGCCGCAAACGGGATTTCAGCCAGATAATGATTGACAATGTTAATGAAAATGTTACCTTCTTCGGTGAGTTTTCCGAGTTTTCCCGAGATATCCACTACGACCAGCATGATGATGAATCCCGCGAATGTCGCGAAGTAGAAAAGAAGAAACAGCTTGATAACGTAGCGGTCTATTTTTTTCATCGCCTGCATACCTTCAGGAGACTGAACGAGCCGTACAGGATGAACAGGAGATTGGGGATAAGTACCAGATATGCTGGCAGCGAATACTGATCCCTGAGCACGGTGCGGAGCCCCATGAGCAGAGGGAAGAATATCACAAGAGCGTACAGGATGCTGAGGACGAAACCCGAAGTCCTGCTTTTATCCTGTGATTTGATGCCCGACGGAATGGCGAACAGCGTAAAGGTGAAGCATGACAGAGCAAGAGCGATCCTCATCCAGAACTGGAGCCCGGCTCTACGCCGCGTTGAATCGGGAAGTTCCGGATCTCGGGCCATTGCGCGCAGCACGGAAGCCGGTTTCATGTCATATCTGCTCCCGGCAGTCTGATCAGCAGCCCCTTTTTCTATAGGGATATTTACGGTGAGCCGGTCGAAACAGGGATGGTCAATATAATCCTCGTGTATAATAAGCCTGGAGACACGCTTCATATCAAAGGTGAGCATTGTGGAGGCACTCCGTCTGATAACCGCTTTTTCTGCGAATGTAACAGCATTAAGCCTTCCCTGTTCAATATGACGTATGGTTAGCCCCCTGATGTCGGATCCCTGTTTTGAGACTATATCTATGATGTCATTGCTGCTGTTCAGAACGAGAGAGGGTTTGTTGTAGGTCTCTGTTACGGGTGGTATGTCGCGGTATATGGACACCAGGTCTTTCCGGAACGCATCCCGGATGCGGGGGATCACCTCCTGATATACATAGCACGCTCCCAGGGAGAATAAACCTGCCAGGATCAGGTGAGGTATGATGATGCGTGCAAGGGGGATGCCTGATACCTGAATGATCTGTATTTCGCGGTCCGCTGACAGCCTGCTGAATGTGAGAATATAGCCTGTAATGAATCCGAGTGGAAGCACGAACGGAAGTTTTATCATCAGGATATAGGGTGTGTATTCGACGATCTTGGCCAGAGGAAGCCCCATTTCCATCTGCTTGAGGAATGATCCAAGATACAGAAGGAACATGAAGGAAACGACTGTATACACAAAGGTGACAGCCGCCTCTTTGAAAATGCACCTGTCGATCAGTCTGAAGGATTTCAGGATAAACGATCCTTTTACAGATTTGGAAAACCAGCGGTTCAGCAACCACTATACGTCTCTTTATTGTATCGCTTTCATTTTTTTTTGCAAGAAAAATATTTTCCCCTTTATTCTTGCAAATATATTGAAATGTGGTAAAATAAGAAAAATTCTGCATCTATTTCAGGAAATTGCGGAGATGGCGAAAAAATGCAAATTTTCCTTCTATTCCCAGTCTGATAAGGAGTGCGTATATACTCCGAGCATAGGATCGGACTTCTGCATCTGGCACGATCCTGAGATACGGAAAGACCAGGAATTCGTGCCCCTGCGGCTTAAGAGTGCGATAAAGGAGACAGGAGGCGACCTGGAGGGATTTCTTCTCAGAAAAGCCGATCTTTCGGGATTGAATCTCAGGGATGTCGACCTCAGGGATGCTGATCTCAGGGAGGCCAACCTGGAAGGAACTGACTGCAGAGGGGCTGATTTTCGGGGTGCCAAACTGAACAGGGTTGCCGCATCCTCAGGCAATTTCGAAGGCGCTAACTTCATGGCCGCGAATCTGAGCGACGGTGTATTCTATAACGCCTCTTTCAAAGATTGCAATATGCGCATAACCAATATGGGAAGATCAGACATCAGGGGAGCTGATTTTTCAGGGAGCGATCTGAGAAATACCGATTTTTCAGAAACGTTTCAGGATGAGAAAACGAATTTTTATAATGTGACAGGAATAACAGCTAAGATAATAAAAGGGGAAGAAGGGGTACCGGAGAAACCTTCAGGAGGGCCGCCTACAACTCCCATGGGCCCGCCGGGTACTCAGCTCCCCGCAGAAGGGGAAAACCTGTCAGGTCAGGCTGAGGAGGAAGAGCCGTTTTCAGACATATTTGATTCAGTTGAGGACGAGATCGGTAAGGGTCCGGATCCGCTGACCACCAAAAAGGAGAATGAAGCTCCCGCAGTCCAGGCCGAAGGGGCACTGTCGGCTGAAGAAACAGGTCCGACAAGTATTACCTCCGTAAGCGCTGATGATGAAACGGATTTCGGCATAAAGCTTGATGGGTCGAGTCCCCTTACCAAAAAGCATCCGCTCCAATCCTCTAAGGTGAAAAAGCTGATCATTGCGGTAATCCTTCTGGCTGCGGGTCTGGGCACAGGTTTGTTCGTCGAGTCAGAATACGGTCTACTCGGAAAATTCACGGGGGATGATGGTCCTGGGGGGAGCCCTTCCCAGCTGAAAAAGACGATAAACTCCCTTTCGGACGAAGTGAAAGAGGAGCAGAGGAAACTGAACGCTGTTCAGGGAAAGCTGGCAGCCCTGAAAAAGCAGGATGCCGCGCAGAAAAGGGCGATCGCCGAAAAAGACGCTGCTATACAGAAACTGATCAGCGAAGCAAAGGGGAATACGGGAAGTATTTCGTCTGAAACGCTGAACCTGCTTGAGCAGAAGAACAGGAAGCTGGAAGATAAAATGAAGCACTGGCGCGAAAAGTGCGAGTCGGTTACTTCGGACGCAAAGAAAAAGGATAAAAAAATAATCCGCATGGCTGTTGAGGCAACAAAATTCGAGAACAGGATCAATGAGATAACAAACACGAACAAGCGGCTCGTACAGAAGCAGAATGAGCTTGAGCAACAGCTCAAGGAGGGCAAAGTACTGCTGAGTGAATATAAGAACCGTCTGAAAAAAGCAGAAGATTCATACAAGGAACTGCTCCAGAAAGTCTCGAAGGTTCAGGATCCTTTTATTGAGGAGCATCCGCTGAGTTTCCGAATCGACTGGGGTGAATACGTACTCACTGCGCCCTCGAAAGAGAAGTATCTTACGGGCATCAAATTCTCAAGGGATACTGATAGCGGCTTTATCCATATCGATCTTATGATCGTGGGAAAAACACCCCGTTCAAAGCCGAATTTCAGGATCAATCTGTTCGGGCAGGGAGGAAATCAGCTTGCACGTAAGATGAAAATAGATTTTTCCAAAACCGGCCTCAAATACCAGGAGGTCAAGCTGATGTCCCGCGGCTGGAGACACACGGAGGAGGAGCCTGTCTATTTCCAAGTGAAATTCACCAACAGTGAATAAAAGAAGAAAATACATTCTGGCAATCCTGTATATCGCCAGTCTCCTGTGCATCGGGTTTATTATCCTCAAAACCGTTTCCCGTTCCAAACTTGACACCCAGATACGTATTTTCAGCAATGAAAAGAATTCACTCGAGAGCAGAATGGCCGCCCTTTGGAAGATCGCCCAGTATACGGACATGGAGGTAACCGACACGCTTGTCCGGGCTGTTCAGGACAGTAATCCGTATGTCAGAATCGAAGCCACAAAACTGGTGAAAAGGCGAAGAGAATACAGGGCCATACCCCATCTCATAAGGAACCTGAATGACAACACACAGATCCTTCATCAGCCTACAGGTACAAGTCTTCCGATGGTGAAGATCGTCAGTTATAATGCTCTGAAACATATTACAGGAAATGATTTCGGTCCTGTGGAAAGCCAGGATCCTGTTGAAGTGGCTGAAACCCTTCACAGATGGGAATTGTGGTGGAACGCGAATGCTGCACGATTCGGCATGAAGCCGTCTGAGATCACACCGGATTATGAAACCCTTATCACCCATTCAGCCCTGTCTGAACAACAGAGAATTAAATATTTCAGGCTGGCTCTACAAAAAGGATATCCGGGGCTTCCCGATATCGTCATAACCCTGCTGCAGAAGGAGAAGCCCGATTCCGGGCTGATGTTCCTCGCTCTCTGCAGCGCGTCCCAGTATAAAATGAAAGAAACTGTTCCTCTGATCATCTCACTGCTTGAAAAGGAGCTGAAGGTCAAGCAAACCACACAGGCAGCAGCGCGGATCAATGAAGTACTGGTACAGATGACCGGCAGGAACTACGGTCCTTTCTACAGGGGAATTCCGGCAGAGGAACAGAATGACATACTGTCCCGGTGGAAGGCTTTTCAGCCAAAAGGATAGATCAACTCCGTGCCCGGTCAGTCTGAAGAGCGTATTGCCAGGTTCATCGAATATCTCAGAATAGAGAAAAATTATTCCCCTTCAACCCTTCGGGCTTACCAAGCCGACCTCAGAGAGTTCAGTGAATTCATCTCCGTTGAAGGTATAGGGGAATTTTCCGAGGTCGATCATTTCTGCATACGCAATCACATATCACGTCTCGCAGAGGAACGCTGCCTTTCCAAAAGAACGATCGGGCGCAAACTGGCTTCACTCAGATCTTTTTTCAAATTTCTGGTGTCACGCGGCTTTTTTAAGTCGAACCCGGCACTCTACGTAAGGACCCCCAAGCTCGATAAAAAACTCCCGGTCTGTCTTTCCGGGAAGGAAATGGACAGGCTTCTCAGCACGCCTCCCCCCTCGGGGTTCGCGGGCAGGAGGGATCGCTGCATATTAGAAGTGCTGTATTCAACAGGAGTGCGCGTTTCAGAGCTTGTGTCCATGAACTGGGGGGACATCGAGCCGGAAAACGGGACTGGCGTTGTGAGGGGAAAGGGCAAGAAAGAGAGGATGGTGATACTCGGGCCCTATGCGTGCAGGGCTCTCGCGGTGTACCGTACGGCGGCTGAACTGAAGTATACAAAAGCATTCCGGAACGATGATCCTGTATTCCTCAACAAATACGGCACACGGCTGACGTCAAGAAGTGTACGAAGGATTCTGAAGAAGTATATCTCGAAAGCAGGCCTTGATTCAAGAGTGTCCCCCCATACGCTCAGGCATACCTTTGCCACGCACCTTCTTCAAGGGGGAGCGGACCTCCGCTCAATCCAGGAGCTTCTGGGTCACGAGAACCTTGCCACGACCCAGGTGTACACCCATCTTGCACCCGAGGAGTTCCGTGAAGTATACAGAAAAGCCCATCCAAGAGCATGATGTGTAGACAGAGGTCAGAAGTCAAGCCGGCAGTGATAGGAGGTAGGGGGTATGAGGTAGGGGCGGCTTCGCTGGAGGGCAAGGTGTCGAGAATCTTTCTTTCTACTTCATAATTCGACATTCCTTTTTAATCCTGTCAATCCTGTGATCCTGTCCATTTTGTTCCGTTTTGTTTACTCCGCTTTCCGCAATCGAATGATCCTGTCCCATTTTTATCACCGTTTTTGCTTGAAAAGAGGGTGGTGGGATGTATAATATAACCTGCTTATGAAGAGTCTATATAAAAAATGGATTTTTTTCGCCCTTTTTGCGGTTTTGTGTATAGAGATCATTGCAGTCAATGTATATCTGTCGCGTATCTCTGAACTGCGCAGTTCGGTGGTTCCGGCTGCGAGAAAGGATTACAGGGAATCCCGCGAAAAGCTCAATCAGATACGGGAGTATAAAAAAAAATTCGGAGAGGATTCCCAAGGGCAGAAGGGGGTTCCTCTTCAGGGTCAGTTCAGGGAATGGGCCCGGCAGGCGGGAATAGAGGAGGTGCCTGAAGTACGCCAGTCCATGAAGCCGGGCGGCAGGGAGAAGGATAAAGTCCATTTGAGCGTTATAACTGTTCGGGGCGTGAAGGCGGATCCTCTTTTTAAGTTTTTAAGAATCCTTGATGAAACAGGGAGCAGCAACAGGATTGAGAGGCTTACTATTCATGAACAGAGGGGGAAACCGAACGAGTTCTATTTGGTAATAAATTTTGCTACATATATGCGGCCTTACATTCAGGAAAAAAAACTGAAAAAAAATCAACAATAACAGTCTATTCAGTGTATAAATGGCGAAATTTTGCAACGCGGCATAATGTATAACGCTGTTTATACAGTTGTATGCTTCGTTTAAGGCCCCTCAGGATCTATGGAACAGTCTGCGGCAGGTATGGAGGATAGAAACAGGCAGCCTGAAAAGGTATCCGGATGGGGCAGCCGGCTGAGAGTGTTTTTTTTTATCGTATGCGTTCTTTTAGTATTTTATGCGGGTGTGAATTTCCGGATAATCGTGATTCCCGACTACTATCTTGTGCTTCATCCGTTTGTCCTGCCCGGACAGCACTGGGTGTACAGGTATTCGACGTCGTTCGGCAATACGCTTGAAGCCGGAGACAAGGTGCTGTTCAGGTTCCGTGATGAGGACGGCAGGATCAGAAGACATATTTCCCATATCGCGGGAATGCCGGAACATACAGTGGAATATATGCCCGGACAGAAGGCCTTCAGGATCAATAGCTCCCGTATGCTAACCGGGGATTTCCATTTTTCCGGGGCATGGGAGCACGCACCGTATGAAAAGATCACACTGGGGCCTGATGAATATCTGCTGTTTGACAATAATGTCAGGAGCGGGAATGAACGGTTCTGGAAAGTTGACAGGGACCATATTATAGGCAAGTTCCTGTTTCAGCTGCCATTCTGATACCGGTCAAGAATAGAGTGTTGGAGTAATGGAGTGATGAGAAGAGAGACACATTCTTTGCTCTTTTGATTAAAATTATAACAAAAGGAAAAAAGGGGGTTTGTTATGTCTACTGAACCCAAAAAAGGTTTTACTCTGGTTGAGATGCTTGTGGTGATTAGCATTATCGTCATGCTGGCGGGCATGATCCTTCCTGTGCTGAGCAAAGCCCGCAGAAAAGGGGTTGAAACCGAATGCAAAAGCAATCTCAAACAGTTCGGAAGCGCGCTTGAACTGGCAAAGACCGATAATAATGAACGGCTTCCCGGCAGGCTCACAAACCTGTATCCGTCATACTGCGACAACAAGGAGCTATTCATATGTCCTGCAGACATCACCAACGGCAAGGAGGGGGGCAAGCCTGACTCTGATGAAAAGAAAGACTGGGAAAGTGACGGGGATGAGACGATCGAAAAGGGGCTTAAGATAAATTCGAGCTATTTTTATGAGTTTTCTGAAGTTGAATGCAAGTGGAACTTTGAATTTGTCGGCTCGGCTGAAGAGATAACAGGGGATCCGGACGGTAAACCGACATGGAACCAGGTGAAATATTACCAGCTGAGGCATGGAGATGATTGGAGCAGAGATATAGAGCATTTTTTCTATCCTGAGGACAGGTTCCCCGTAGTCCGGTGTTTCTGGCATGTTTTCAACACAAATGTGCAGAGAGATAAAATAATCAAAAACCTGGCATTTTCAGGAAGGGTGTTCGAAAGTCCTACAAAATGGGAAGATGGGGCGTTCAATAATTAAGCATTCAGTTACGAAAGGGCTGTGCATGTTTAGACAAAGTGTGGTTTCAGCAGTGTTTTTTCTGATTATTATATGCTGTACGTTTCCAATATATGCTCAGGAGGCGGAAGAAGAGGCGAACCCGGATGAGAATGTAATCATTGACGAATCCCCCGCGGAAAAAGCAGAGGACACTTCGGAACCGGAAAATAAAACAGATGGAACAACTGCTGTGGAGATCATCGAAGAGGAGATACCCGTTAAAGCAGTGCCGGGAAGCAGGGAGTATATGGAAGCCCAGCTTGAAAGGATGAAATATTTCTTCAAATGCGGAAAATATGAAGAAGCCCTTGAGATCTGCAACGAACTTCTCAAATACGAACCTGAAAACAGCATACTCCTCAGGTTCAAGGGACGCATCCTCAGAGCTCAGCGGCAGATCAAGCTGTTGAGAAAATATATAGATTCAGATAAAGCCATCAACCAGGTGATCGAGGACAGTCTTACTCCTGAAGAAAAAGACCCGGTCGACCGTACTGTTTCAAAGGAAGTGATTGAACTGATATCAGGCATGAACCGGGAACAGCGCCAGTTCGTTAAGAAGCAGCTCAATCAGAGGATTTCACTCAATGTTGTTGACGCTCCTCTGAACTATATCCTCAACCTCCTTTTCAGGGGAACGGGGATAAATATCATCGCTGACCAGTCCGTACTTCAGGACAAGATGCTTACCATTCAGGTCGAGCAGATACCCCTTGAAGGCGTGCTGCGGTACATTTCACGGCTGGAAGGTATAACGTATTCCATAAGCCATGAAACGGTCTGGATCACGACATCGGAAAACCCCATGCTCGAGACAAGGATAATGCGGCTGCGGTCGGGCCTTACGGACGTCAGTATGGAAGCAAAACTTCTGGACGGTGCTGCCACAAGTACCGGAGGAGCTGATAGAGGTATTAAAGCGATAGAGGAGTCGGACGTTGAAAAGGTTCTGAATGAGATCGCCAGAATAATAGAGTGGCCAATGGGAAGCGAATGGGTTCTCGACAGGAAAACGAACACCCTGTTCGTCAGGAGCACATCGGATGCTCTTGATAAATTTGAGACCGTGCTCAGGTCGGTAGATATTTCACCGCTCCAGGTCCTGATTGAAGCAAAATTTATAGAAATATCGGACGGCGACCTGACCGATCTGGGAATTGAATGGCAGTTCACGAATAATACACGGATACGGGGCATGGGCCCTGAGGGTGTGGAGATGAAGACAGGCACCGGAACAAATTTCGGGTTTTCCTCCAGGCCACCGGGAACAGTGGATTTCGGCAGCACTGTCACCGGGATGGACCTGTTCCTTACCGGTGTTCTGAGCGCACCTGAATTCGATGCGGTGCTTCACGCGATAAACACAAAGGATTCGAGCCATACCCTTTCATCCCCCACACTCCTGACTATGAATAATTTCGTGGGCACCATCAAGGTGACCACGGACCTCATCTATATCGAAAACTACACAGTCGACAGGAGCCAGAATGCGAACAGGTATAATCTCAATATGCAAGATACGAACAACTATACCGTGGGTGATGATGACGGGGACGGGCTTATCAACGAGGACCCGCCTGACGGTATAGACAATGACGGGGACGGCAATATTGATGAAGACGGCCTGCCCTGGGATTATCTCAATCTGGGATACCAGGTGACCGGAAGCGAACCGGTGATCATTCCCCAGTTTGCAACCGAATTCGAGGGTGTGATACTGAAGGTCCTTCCCAGTATCGGAATAAACGGAAAGATCGTCACACTCACGCTTCAGCCGGAGGTGAGCGAGAAAGTTGGGGAGGAGATATTCAATCTTGTCATCCCCGATTATGAAGGGACCGCTGAGATCAAGCGGCCTATAATGAACCGTCGTACATTTGCAACACAGCTTTCCATTGAGGACGGGTGCACTGTGGTCCTTGGGGGACTGAAACGGGAGAAGGATATAATGAAAGTGTCCCGTGTACCGCTGCTTGGGAATATACCTATACTGGGACGGCTCTTCAGCAGGACGTATTCAACCACTCTTTCCACCAACCTGCTCATCTTCGTGACCGCCCATATACTCGATCCCAGCGGAAGCACCTATAAAAAGGCGGCAAACCCGAAGAAAGTGGTCACCTTCCAGAATCCTGACGGAACCCCCTTAACCCCCCGTGAAGTTAAGGAACATCTGAACAGGGGAAAATAGAGGAGGGGGCATGGTCTTCAGAGAAGCAACAGGATTCGATCCGGGCTCCACCCATCTGAGCGCGGTCAATCTCACGAAAAAAGGGGATATGTACCGGGTGGAGAACACAGGATTCATTCAGAGCCTTAATCCTGTTGATGATCCCGATTTCGGCATCACGTTCAGGGAGTTTTCACGCACTAAGAAACTCCATCCCCGCAATATCATCCTGGGACTTTCAGGACGGGAAGTGTTGATCAGGTATTTTAAAATGCCGGTAGTGCCCGACTGGAAGCTCGAGATGATGATGAATTTCGAAATCGACGAGCAGACCAGCAGTTTTACAAAGGATTCATACTGGGCGTTCCGCAAGGTGAACATCCCCGGCATCAGGAAATTCAACGTAATGATGATAGGCGTATGCACGCAGGATTACATTGAATTCTTTCTGGAGCATGTTCCCCGTATTGCACGATTCAACCTGAATTCACTTGCGCTTTTTTCTGCTTCCCTTTTAAGCGATCAGATCTCTGAAGACGATTTCAGCCTGCTTATAGACATCGGGGCTTACAATACGGAAGTGGCTGTTGTACAGGGAAATATGCTGCTGTTCGGAAGAAACATCCAGTACGGTGCCAATAATTTTGACGATGATATCGTCACATCCCTGAATACTGATATTTCAGAAGCCGAGAAGCTCAAGATCGAGAGGGGCTGTGTGCGTTCAGCTTCAGTATCCCCTGAAGAACCGTATGTGAACGACATGAAACTGAATACATCGTTGACATCCACAGCGCGAATGCTTTATACGCATATTTCCTCTGCGCTTCAGTATTGCAAAGAGCAGATCAGGTTCTATGATTTCGATATCAGTACTGTGTATACCACGGGCGGCGGCAGCCTTCTTACCGGACTGAACGATTTTCTCCAGGAGCGGTTCAATATTCCTGTACAGCATCTGGAAATTGCAGACCAACTTGATCTGAGCAGGCTTTCCGAAGAGAAACAGAATGCATTCAAGGAAAATATCCATTCATTCACCACAGCGGTCGGGCTTGCAGTATCGGGAATTGGGAGCGGAGCCGCGGTTCTTGACCCTATGCCGAAACGGATCGTCAAGCGGAGAAGATTCGCGAGAAAGGAATTATATCTTATTACGGCTTCGTTTGTTTTTCTGCTCGGCCTTACAGCGTGGGGATGGTTCGTTGCCAGGCACAACAGTGAGATTGTTGACGATATCAGCCGGCAAAAGACCTTGCTCACAGAAGCGCAAAACCTCAAGCAAAAGGTAAATCAGGAGGAAAGGCTTTACGAGAGATACAGTAAAATGGAAAAGGCCCTCAAAGCCCGGGTCTATTCCAGCACCGACATGCTGGTTATATTCAATATCCTTCAAAAGACACTGCCGGATGATATCTGGATCACGTCATTTTCCACGGAGGATATAGGAACGATTATCAACGGCACGCCCGGTACGGAAGGGAAGCATGCGTTTAACAAGCACGAAACCCTTCAGAACAGGGGCACGATCTACATTACGGGCCAGGTGAGGCTGACAGAGGGGAACAAGCTCGATCCTCATCAGCTTCTTGACGATTATACAACGCGTCTTGCAAACGAGTATAAGCAGTTCAGCAGGTTCGAGCCGCTTGTCAAGGAATATTCAGATCCGGCTTTGAAGGACAAATTCTTCTATAAGTACAGGATCCTTATTTCACATGCAGAGGACAGTGATGTTCTGGAGAAGTAACAAATATATCCTTATCACCCTGGCGGGATCCGGCCTCGTATTCATATGTTTTTATTTTTTCTTCCTGAATGTATTTGCAGGGAAGATAGAGGATAATATGAAAACTGTCAGAAAGCTGAACTATGACCTGAGCACCTATTACGGCGGGGGAACAATCGTCTCTCCTCTCATTCCCATGGATGCCTATTTTCGGAAGATCCGGAAACTTAAGGAGAGCAAAAAAAATAATGTTGAGAGACTGAAGGAAACACTGACTATCCATCCCGGATCCGAATATATTATTAATAAGGGGGAATACCCCGGCTCCTATTTCAAGAAAATACTGGACCAGAAGCGGAGGATCCTTCTTCAGGAGTCATCCAAACGGAATATAGATATACCTGAAACTCTGGGTTTCGGGGAGGCCCTTCCTCCTGATAATGAGGCGTCCGACCTGCTGAAATTCCTTTTTGTAAAAGAACAGCTGATACGGCTGGCGGTCAATTCCGGAGTAGAGGCTGTGCATGCTGTTAATCATTTCAGCGTGGTGAAAACAGGATCTGAAAAAACCAACAGATTTATAAATGAATATCCGGTAAAAATAACTATCCGGGCTACGGTCGGGAACACGCTGAGGATGCTTTACAAAATGAGAAGCGGGCAGCACTTTCTGATACTTCGTAATCTCGAGATCCATTCGCCCAACAAAGCTCCAGACAGCCGCAATGAAGTGCTCGGGGTAACTATAAGCGTGGCGGGAATGACCTTTGAGGATATCAAGGAACCGGATATGCCGTTTCAGAAGGAAAAGCCGGACCATACGAAACATTCCGAACATATATCTCCGATAGGAATATAATCATGAATATTGAAAAACTGATATTTTTATCAATGCTGCTGTTTGGAGTTGCTGTGTATCTTCATCATTTCGGCATCTACGAAGCCAGCACATACGGCAAACGGTCTACAACCCGTGAAGTAACAATTACCAGCGACTTTAAAATCAGTAATGTGCTTGATAACACGCCGTTCGGGGAATACTACTCTCCTGTCGCACGGAACCCCTTTATACCGGTGAAGGAACGGAGTACCGATACGATCACAGACAACGGTTCAAGGATCAATACAATAGACCCGTCGTTCAACTGGCCCGGTACAGAAAGACAACCGGTAACAATCAATGAAACAACTGAGGTCGATGTTGAGATAACGAGTCTTCCGAACAAGCATCCCGACGATGAAGAACCACCCACTCAGATCAATCCCGTGGAGCAGAGAAAGGACAAGACGATACCGGTATACCTGATCGGTTTTGCAAAAGCTTCGGAAGAGACCGATAAACCCCGAAAAGCCATTCTTGCCAACAAAAAAACCGGCGAATTGTATACGCTTGAACGGGGCGAAAGACTGCTCAGTATGACTATCATGGGAATAACCCCCTATTCGGTGATAATAAAAATGGATGATGGGAGAAAAGTGGAATTCCTGAATGACATTCTGAAAGAAACACCTTAACACGGACACGGTTCGATGAAACGCTCAGATGACGAAACAGGAAGATTTTTAAGTTATCTTGTTTCCATGTATGAAGTATTTTTCGGCTTTATTCTGGCCGGAGGGATCATGCAGGATAATGCTGCTGTGGCCTCCTCCCTGATGAGGGCGTCATTCTCATTCCTGCTGGCTGCAGTAGGCCTCCATTTTTTTGTAAATACAGAACAGATACAGGAAACAGAATACCGAAAAAAAAGGCGCAAGCTCTGTTTCGGCATTATAGCCATTCTTTTAGGCATAATAAGCGCAAGTTCGATCACTTCCGACGCATTTACGAACCATATGTTCTTTCTTATATATATTCTCTATATCGTGCTTGCTTTCATATATTTCGGTGTTTTACGGAATACGGCTGTATTCGGGGCCCTTACATACGGCTGTATCCGTACCACAGGGGTTTTAGCGGGCTCTTCGATCGCCGGAAAGGTGCTGCTGCGTGATTTCAGCGAAGGTCTGCTCTATATACTTGTCTCGTATGCTGTGTTTCACGCGGTGTGCGAGTTCATGAGATGGACAGCGGAACGGAAGGGGACCAGATTATCGATTCTTCTCGGATTTATATGCATGGTAACCCTCCTTACGTATCAGTTCTATCATTACAGCATTATTCTTTCCGATATACGCAGCAAAATAATAATCATGTCGCTTATCCTGATCCTGCTCGTGCTTGTAGGGTTTCCTCCCCTGTATGCGATCCGATCCATGAAAGCCGGGCCTCTTCTCGCGATTTTTCCCAAAAGCCTGGCAGGCGGGATCATCTTCTCTATTATCTTCTATATAGTGCTCAAGCATGACCTTCGCATGCTTTTATTCATACTGCTTGCGGCAACCGTCCTGATCTACTATTACAGTACTGTATCTGCAGAGAGAGGGAACAATGAAGCCTGAAAAAAAGAAAATAATGAGCATTCTGTTTTCCGCACTCTATCCGGGAGCAGGCCATTTATACGAAGAAAGGTATCTGCCCGGAACGGCAGCAGTCATACTGACCACCTGGTCGCTGCTTGCTTTTTTTGTGTCTTTTATTATATTCAATCCTTCAGCAGGCCCGGGAAAGGTGCTTTTTTCCGTTTCCCTGCTTGTTCTGGGAGGATTGTGGGCTGTCTGTCTCGCTTCAACCCTTCTAAGGGGTGTACGGATCAGACGTCCTTCCGCAGACCGGAAGGCTCTGTACACAGAGGGATACTCCCTGTTTCTGCAGAAAAAATACGAAGAGAGCCTGAAGGTGTTCAGAAGACTGCTGAAAACGTATCCTGAGGAAACTGCCGCATGCCTCATGACCGCACGGATCTATACCTGCATGGAACTCTTTAAAAAATCGAGACGCACATGCAAATACCTGCTCCGCAGGACGCAGAACCCCCTGTGGAAGTGGGAAATCAGAACAGAGCTGGATGCCTGCAGTTCTCCGGAAAGATGAACGGGTAAGGGTAAAGAGGCCGGTATGGTTATCCTCCTTCGCTGCATCCTCACCTTAACCCTGACTCATATTTGCTCCACTTCATAGCGCGGCTTTAGCCGCAGCCAAAAAGTTTTTTGTCGTTTTCAACGACAAAAAACTTAAACACTTTCAACAATATCGTTGAGCATCTGCCCGTATTTTATGTATGTATTGTAGGCCGCCTTTTCGTCATCAGCTTCCTTGGCAAGATGGATGACAGAAGCAAGATGCGGCTCTATGGAAATGACGCCCGGATAGCCGCTCTGCTTGCAATCAGCCACCACTTCCCTCACTTTGCACTGTCCTTCTCCGGGAAAGGTCTGGCGCTGTCCTTCTTCATCCTTTATCCCGTCTTTTATGTGGATATGGACCACATGCTCCTTTACCGCTGAATAGAATTCGAATGAATCCTGGCCTGTACTTACCGTGTTCCCTGTGTCGAATATGAGTTTCAGTGCGGGGGAATTGATCCGTTCGAGCATGGCAAGTGTATTCTCTATGCTGTGTCCAGCCCAGCCGCTGCAGTTTTCATGCGCGAGCACTATGCCGCCGTCTTCCGCTATTTTAGCGAGTTCACCTATGCGGCGGACAGCCTCGTCACCCCATTCATCGTCAGGCCACGGATTTTCCTCTGAATTGGGATAGGACATGATGCGGATGTACTGTGTCCCGAATTTCTGCATGCGGGGAATGGCCTGCTTCAATTCATCAATGTCCACCTGAAAATCGGTTGTAACGGGACGCGACCAGTTGGCGATTTGTGACGCAAACGAGGACACACTCATGCCTGCTTCAGTAACCTTGGCATAGATCTCCTCGAATTTCTCGTCCGGCACGTCGGTAAGATTTGTTCCGTCAACGTTTCTGATTTCGATATCATCCCATCCGAGTTCCTTGTGGGCTTTGATCTGGACATCGATCGGTTTTCCTGCCTCATCTGCGATTCCTGAACATTTCATGATCTGTTCCTTATAAAGCAATTAATGATACAGCGGGAACGGAGTCCCGTACTACATGACGTTTTGAAAAATTCGGGTACCAATTATTCCAGCATTCCAATATTCCATTATTCCAACGTGTTACATCTTCCCGAGCTCAACAGCCTGTTCGATATCTGCGTTCTGAGGAAGTATGTCGCCGATATTCAGAATGACCTTGCCGTCGAATGCATTGATGATCCTTGTACCGAAATCAGTAATCTTGGCTGTATCAAGGTGTTGGGTGAATAATGTGGCGGGTACGCCGCAATACGCATACATAGTATCACCCAGTGCTTCAGCCAGTTCCTCGACCTCATAATTGAACATGGGAGCAGGAGTGCACCCGTCCAGAAAGTCGAATCCCGTTTCATGAATCACGGGAAAAAACCCCTTGAAGTTTCCGTCAAGGTGCGTGGATACGAACTTTCCCTTATCATGAAGGATCCCGCACGCTTTCTGATAAAAGGGGATGCAGTATTCTTCGTATTGGGGCGGGCTGATAAGGTTTTCGTCCGCGTGATCGCTTATGATCACCGTGTCCGCGGGATATTCAGCTGCCATACGTATGACCGTAAGGTCGTGCTCTTCCTGGAACGCGAGGAAATCCAGTATCCGGTCTCTGTGGTCCATCAGGGCGAATACTGTCTGCTGGAATCCCATGTATTCGTGTACAAGCTTTCCAAAGGGGGACCTGTTGATGGGTATATCGCATACACCGAAATCCCCGGCTGCGGCATAGAACCGGCGTGATTTTTCAGGCAGAGGCGTGTATTGTGCCCGGGCAACAGCATATTCTATGATATCAAGGTCTTCGATCGTCTTAACGAAGTGCTCATGGGGTGCCCAGCTTCCGTCCTCCGCAAGGAGGGAGATTTTTGTAAGGCTTCCTTCAGGAGTATGGAGCACGCTTATTTTTCTGCTGTCTTCAACCGTTGAGACAAGCTCGACACGGCCTTCATATTCAGTTGAGTACCATTCATACAGATGAACGGGAAGGCCCCATCCGAAGTTGCGGTAGAAGTCCAGGAACGTCCAGTCAGTGTATTCTTCAGGCATGTCGCCTCTGTCATTATGGTAGGGGTCGTCATCAGGAATGAATGCGCCGCATGAGTATTTCTGAGGAGCGCCTCTGGGAACGCGCCGCGCGTCATACCAGTTGGTTATATCGGGGAAGTACGGGGTTTTGTTAAAAGGCTGTCCGTCCAGCACGGCAAAAAAGCGTTCTCTCTGATTCATGGAGGGATCCTTCATTGCGCGTCCTTATACATCTGGCGGAACAGTATCCACGGATCGAGCAGAACGGTCTCATTGTTCTCCCTGACCTTGAACACGAAATGGCTGTGGTCAACTGCGCCTGAGCATACACCCGCCCCTTGTGCAAACTGTACACCCTTTGCAAGGGGTGTATGTTCCGGCACGGTCAGTTCGGTCATATGATGTGCCTGCAGTATCCACTCGGCCCCGTTGTCCCACGTAAAGATTCCCCGCCACCGGTTATTTCCGTGCCCTTGTTCCACCGTATTGAAATAAAACTGGTCATCGAAATCGACCGGTGCCCATAGAGGCGTGCCCGGCTCGTGGTTCAGATCCAGGCCCCCGTGGGCTGAAGCGCCGTTGTATGCACCCAGCCAGCAATCCTCGCCCCTGTAGCAGAGATCTATGCCGATCCCTTCCTCAGGCAGGGGATACCACGGGTGGAGCGGAACCGGGCATATGGACCGGGAGGATTCATGCAGAGCGAACCGTGCCTGTTTATGAGGTCTGCATTCTCCATGGGTTTCAGTAAGGAAGTCAAAAATATCATCCACCGCATCGAACCATATACAGACGCCGTCAGCCTCCCACGGTTCGTAGAAGCTTTTCTGCGTGGAGACTTCCCGCTCAAGGGTAAAGGGGGTGCCGTTTACGAGGATATCGCACGTAAATGTGTAATCCGTGCGTGCGCCTTCCTCCTCTACTCGGAGTTCTTTGAGAGTTGTGCGGAATATCTGGGCTGATGTTTTTACAAGCTCCATCCGCCATATGGTTCCGTCTTCCAGCACAAACTCAAGTGTCTCCCCGCAGTCCATTTCAACAGGGGTCAGCGTATCCTTGGAAAATTTCTTTATTGAATTGTGTTTATGCCCCATCCGCTGATCTCAGATTTTTCACGATAATTAATTAAGCGTCTACTATTACTTTTTAAGCCGCTGCATGCTTTCCCTGAACAGGTCGGGATATGTGTTCTTTATTTCTGGCGAGATCTGGATGGCCTGGGAGAAATAGGTGGTCGCGCTGTTTTTGTCCCCGCTCTCAAGGCACATATATCCCATTATTGCATATCCTTTCGGATCGGGTTTTTCCGCAAGAGCCTGTTTGAGAAGCCCCACGAAGTCCATGTATTTCAGCTCATGCCACTGCATGTTCACGGTGCCTCCTTCCTCCCCAACGGCGATAAACTGTTTTTCATCCACCGATTTGATGTTTCCGCCGCTGGCAAGAGCTGCGCCTTCCTTTCGGGCAATATACTCGATAACGGTCTTTTTGGCAAAGGCAAAAAGACCGATAAGGCGTTTCTTCTTCTCAAGTTCGTTTTTCTGTCCGGTATCGGATATCTGTGCAATGACAGCAGCGTATTTCTGATACGCCTGTTTGTACATCCTTTTGGTAAACAGATCTTCCCCCGCTTTGATCTCGTCCGCGATCTTTTGTTTTTCCTCGGCGGCTTTTTTATCTCTGACGGCGTTTATATCCTGTTCGGCTTTTTTATACACGGACTCGGTTCCGTTTATTGAATCGACTTTTGTGTATGCTTCTTTCAGCCGTTCAAGGCATGTATTCCAGTCGCCTTTCTGTGCGTCGCTCACAATGGCCTCTACTTGTTTGGAAAAGTACTCCTTTGCGCGTTCCGCAATATCTGTTTTGGTCTTTTTCAGCGGTTCGAGCTGTTCGGGGGAGATCATTTTGAATTCTTTTCCGATAACGTCATCCGCTTTTTTCAAAGCTTCCTCGAACTGTTCAGACTGTAGGAGACTCAGTACGGCTGACTGGGCTTGTGAGATGAACGTTTCTTCGTCTTGTTTGACCTGAGTGCGGATCGACAGGACTTTTTCCCCGGCGAGTTCAGAAGCTTTGGTTCCGGCATACGTTGTTTCAATCTGCTGAAACTGCGTGATCGCCTGCATGGGAGGAAGCGAACCCCCGGTGAACTGTTCCACAGTTCTGTTATACTCTGTCATGGCCTGGTCCTGACGCCCGATCTCCGTGTTTTTGTCCTCAATCCGTTTTTTCAGGTTGCGTATATCGCTTTTCAGGATCTTTGCCTCTGCGATCTCCTCCTTGAGCGCAGCCGGGATTTCACCCAGACGGGCCTCATAATGGTCAAGGTTTTCAATGCCCCGTTTGTTGGCCTCGATATTCTCACCTTCCGTAATAGATGTGATGCTCGAACGCACATCGTCTATTAGTTCACGTGCTTCTTTTTTCATCTTGAAAATTTCAGGTTCTTCACCGCCTGTCGAAAGAAGCGCGATTCCTACTATCACGACAATCAGGAGTATTCCCCCGAAAAGGAGAATACGGTTCAGGTCCCGGCTTTCCGATTTTTTCGGCGCCACTTTAGCTTCGGACGATACTTTTTTGCCTTGTCCTGTCTGCTTTTTTGTCTCAGGAAGGATAAGGGCACACGGTATATCAGCAAGCTTCAGCGTATCGGTTCTGGAAACAGCCTTTTTTTCTGAAATTTTCTCCCCGTTGACAAAGGTTCCGTTTTTCGAGCCCAGGTCCTCGATCTCTATCTGGTCCCCTTTGATAATGAAACGGGCGTGCATCCTGCTGATTTTGGTGGAATCAATGATGATATCCGCTTCAAGGCCCCTGCCCACGATGGTAACACCTTCATGCAGGACATAATCGGTCCCTTTGATATTACATTCGACCATCCCTGTTCTCCTCCTGAGTCAAAGGATTTGGAAAACTATAACACAGAAAAAAAGTAAGTCAAGAAAAAAAAGGACAAAACAGAACGTAGAGGCGTTACTGCGGTTACCCGCAGAATTAATCAATGCCAAGAAAACGCTTTTTCTCTGTATCTGCAGGCACACTTCCTCCTGATGCAGCAGCAGTTGCTGCATACAGGTCCCAGGCCCGCTCTTTCCATCCCATGTAGTATTCCGAAATCTGTCTGCATGTTACATACTGCGGCATGAACAGAGTTTCTCTTATGCGGCCGTCAAGGACTTTCTGAGCGGCTTTTCCCTGTTCGGACGCGGAAAAACCTTTATCTTCAAGCTTTTTTTCCAAAAATATCCGTGCCTCGGCCTCCTGTATCCCTTCCAGAAGTGCTTCGAAACGGGCGCTGGATTCAGCCCCTTGTTTTCCGGGCCAGAAGAGCGCGGTGATGGACGTGCCTACCTGTCCGCCTCCGCGCCAGCCGTCCTGATACGCATCCTTCCAGTAATCTGCTCCGAGTCGGGCAATGCCGCGGGCCCCTCCAGCAGTAGCACGTTCGCAGACCAGCCTGTAGGGATAGGGAATGGATATGCCTTTCATGCAGAACACGGTGTTCATGAAACGGGTCAGAACCAAATGCGCGCGCGGATTCTTCCATCCCTTGTGGCTTATGATTTTCATCTCTCCTGTTCTGCGGTTTGCGGTTATGGGTCTGGGGAGCGTATAGATACTCGCCACAAAGGTAAAGGGGCTATCCTGTTTGCGTGAGACTTTGTGCGCAGCGCGTACCCAGCCCACGCCCGGCACCAGCTCTGCCATCATGTCCATAGTGCCTTTGACATATCCGCCCGTTCTTTTATGATCCATTCTGTCCCAGTGGAAACCCCAGTGCCATGCCTTTTCGAGTTCTCGTTCAATCAGCCTGGTTCGAACACCTTCAATACATGGTTTCCAGAATATCTTTGCCTCTTCTGTTCCTGGTGAGGGTACGTCCCTGAGAGAGCCGTCCGTCATTACTACCTGCGGCTTTACAAAACGGTTGTTGTCAGTGGGGTGCGATATGACAAAGCAGACGCACATGGGATCGAGGTACGTATCCGCGAGTGCCAGATATCTGTCGAATCTGCTGAAATCGCACGCATACGAACCGTTCTCCTTGTTTTTCCACCTGATCATTGAATCCTGCCGGTTTCCGAATTCACTGTCTGCCAGGACCGGTATGATTATCTCGTCATTCCCCACCCTGGACAGGAGCGTAAAGGATGGTTCCATAAGCCTGAAATGCTCATCGGACCAGAGTTCAGCACCGTACTGTTTTGCCACGCCGTAAGGGGACTGTTCGCACGCCACAACGGTCTCGAAATCCTTTGGGCCCGGTATCCTCCAGTCCAGGACGTATAATTGGACAGGGACCGAAGAGGTTTGCTTTGCCGTTTTCAGGGATACAGATCCTGTATACAGACCGGGCCCGGCCTTTTCAGGCACTGACACGGTGATCCACACGGGTCGGCATGTATGGGCAGGGATTGCATCAGGCGGGGTTTCGCTCAGGTGGTCGAAGAACTCGAGCTGTTTCCGCACCTGTTTCCTCTGCTCCTCATTGTCCCAGTCGCATTCAGGCATGTAGCGTGCACCATCAAGCCTTCCCACGCTCTTATGCTGTTTTTCCAGCCGTATCCTGGATCCCCACCTGCAGTATCCCATGAAGCGCAGTTCCTTCAGAGGGTGCGGCACACCGAACCTGAGTGCAATACGCGATGCGGGTATTTCAGAACCGTCCGGCCCCTTGAGCGCGCCTGTTGTGACCTCAGGTTCACTGATCTTTTCAAAGGTTCCCACTATGATCTGTCCGGAGAATACGCCGTTCCGTGCTCCGACTATGCGGACAGGGGAGATATTTTCCTGTGACGGGCCGAAATCCCGGTTGAAATAACGCCTGTGAATATCGTCAGTCCATACCTGTACGGTTCCTGGACGTGATTCCATAGTGACGCTCCCGGCCGTTTGACCCGTGATCTCAACAGATTCAAGGAAAGCGGTCTGCCAGTGGCCGTACCAGCGGTGGTATCCTCCGAGCCTTCCCCGGCCTGTTTTGGGATTGCGCCACCATTCAGGGTTCATTGCAGGATGATAGTCGCTGCGGTGGATCTCAACCCCAATGACGTTGGTACCTGTGTGCACGAGCTGTTTGGGGATTTCCGTGTCTATTGTACGCGTACGCAGGCTGTAGATTCGGTTCCATGCCTTGCGGGTGAGACATAAATGGCCGATAAAACCGGATCCGCTCCAGCGCGTGGTGAGGTCCGGCACCATTTGCTCGGGAAACCAGGGGTCTTTGCCTTTGTTCCTATCCCGAACCCACTGGTTAGGTCCAGGAAATCGGCGTAATATTTCCCCCAGAGGCTTGGCCACTTTCCGTTCATATTTTCCTATAACAGCAGGAGGCAGAATATGCGCTTCAAGCGGATAGGTCTCTCCCGGCGTCCCGTGCGTGATCTCTCCTTCTGGCAGGTGCCCGCGTGCTATCTCTTTCCCGTTCAAATAAACAACCGCTCCTCCCCGGTAGCGGATCCTTAGTTTTAAAACACCCGCTTTTTCAGGAGAGGACACTATAAAATTTGTGCGGTAGCATGCCATCTTTACTGCAGCAGCCTGGATAGGCGGTTTTGTGGTGAGCAGAGGCAGCCGCTGTCTGGGCCAGTCCGAAACATCATAATCGGGGTTCATCCATTTTCCGGAAGGGGGTTTGGATGCGACCAGAAGTGTCAGCCAGGAGGTTTCAGCATGGCCCGAATACTGGTATTTGAAGAATCTGGGGATAACGGGCCCGCTTTTATTGCCCTCTGCGTTCGCAACAGTTTCCTTTACCTTTGCCCATCTCCATGATGTGCCTTCAGCCAGCATGTCCGGGTCCGTCTTTGCAGGTGCCAGCGTAAAATGGTACTGCCAGTACCCTTTCATCAGATCTATGCTGTTATCCGCAGTTTCTGCGCCGATAGCTGCTTTATACAGCAGCATACCCAAAACAGCTGCGTATAGTATTCTTACCCTGAGCATACAGCCTTCGTTCATTTTCCGATAATGATCAGTTTTTTCCCGTCTTCAGCAATGACCTTTTTCTTTACCGGCTGTGTGTTCGGGAGCTGATATTCCATTACATATTCTCCCGGTTCCGATATACCCATAAGGGCGGGTCCATGCCATTTGGAGGCTGTCCTGGCGCCGAGGGAGTGGCCTTCCATGTAGAAGCGGATAATGACCGGACCGGCGCATTTCGCTTTTCTATCCAGTGCAACGCACAGGCTGAGCGGGTCGTACATTTCTCCCAGGTTTGATGTTGACACATATACATCATTGTTTGAAAGTACAACGGCCAGATCAATAGAGCCGTTTCCGTCAAAGTCGCCCCATACGGCTGCCTGCTGTCCCTCGGAAGCTCCCTGCACCTCGTCTTCCCGGAATTTCAGCGGCTCGCATATGGCAAAGCTCCGGAATCCGCGATTGAAGAAGAACTGGCATCCTTCCTCAGGATAGCCCGCGAATATATCCACGAACGTATCGTTATTGAAGTCCCCAAGAGCGCTGCATTCGGCAGACGCCTGAATAATATAGCTTGCCTCCCCCGTATACCGCATGACTTCCCTGAATGCACCTTTTGTATTTTCCAGCAGTAAGGGGGTTCTCCCCCCGCCCGTTAACAATATATCGATCAGTCCGTCACCGTTAAGGTCGGCTGTGCATTCCTGCCTTGTTTCCACATTGCCCATACCCGCTTCAGGATTGAGACTGACCTTGAAATCTCCGGAGGGGAGCCCCGTGTATACGAGGCCGTTTTTCTGGAATATCTGCACAATATCATGAATGCCGTCATTGTTAAAATCGCTGACAACGCAGGGACCCGGTTTTCCCTCTCCGGCACTGTCAGGGAGCTTTGCGTTAGTAAGTTCCCCTTTGCCGTTATTTGAGAACAGAAGGGGCATTCCCGTGCCTGCAACTATATCGGGAATTCCGTCTCCGCGAAGGTCAATTACCCAGAGGGAGGGGTTTTTTGTCTTGATTTCCTGTTTCAGCTTTACTGTACGGGAACTGAATTGTCCGTCAGAACTCTGAAGATACAATGTAAGGGAATGCGATTCAAGAGACGCGAGGTCCGGCTTCCCGTTCATATCAAAATCGGCCCAGGCAAAGGCTTTACTTTTGGACGGGAGTGTTTTCTGTTCAAATCCCTCATCAGCCCGGATACATACCATGTCTCCTTTAAGGGAGGCAGCAAAAATATCCAGTTTGCCGTCCGCGTTGATATCCACCGCTGCAATTCCCGCTGCTGTTCCGGGAAGGGTTCCGGCCTTTTCATGAAAGCTCCATTCAACATCTGCTGATACCGGCATGACCGGTATGCTCGGGAATTTCCTGATAAAGCGCATAGTCGCTATAAGCATATCTGTGCCGCCGTTGAATGTACCGTTCAAGCTCGTGTCAGGCCCGGTAAGTACCCAGTCGGCCATACTGCCGCCCTTATCCAGGCGCACCCATGTACAGGCAATATGCATAAACACGAATTCCTCTCCCTCGGGCCCCCCATACGCAAACAGGGCGGGTTTGCTTCCGGATTCTTTGAAAAGACGTATTACTTCATCCGCAATATCCTTTCCGTCCTCTTTTTTCAGAACAGTGGCAAAGTCGACGTTCAGTACCTTTTCAGAGAGCTTTCCCTTGATTATGTCACGTACAGCAAGCTCAGCCTTTGTTGAATCCGCAGCTATGCTTTTTACCGTCACTGTACACATGAGCTTTGCCTGTTCTTCTACATGATACGGGGTAAAATTGGGGTTGACATATGCCAAAGCCGTATTCGAAACAACTAATATATTCAGCACAATACACATTCCCAGCACATAGATCATTTTTTTCATATCTGGTCTCCGATACTGCTTTACTGCCTGAACCGTACAGGCGGGACATTTTTAATTTATTATCATATTATCCGATATGGTTTTATTATACAGGTCTGCAGGAAAACACAAGGAAATTTTTTCAGGAATCCATCATTCCATTCTCGGGATTTGTAGAAATTCCGAGACGTTATTTGAAAATAATGTTGCAATATACGTTTTTTTGGGTATAATAAAACTCTCTGCTTTTTAAATTCTCTCTCGAAACTGCATTTTACACATCTCCTTTAATTCTTACCAGAGAATACTATGACATCCCGGTTTTTCCTCTTCTATTTTGAGACAACGAGACAGTGCAATCTTTCATGTCCGTACTGCATGACATCATCAGGCCCTGAACCCGGCCCGAATGAACTTACAACGGACGAGGCGAAACATTGTGTTATTGATGAAGTGAAAAAATATTCCTCCCGAGCCGCTATCGCTTTTTCGGGCGGGGAATTCCTCATGAGGGAGGATGCGCATGAACTCATTGCGTATAATGCTGAAAAGGGGTTATGGACGTTCGTGAATACAAACGGGACCCTGCTTGACACCAGACGCATACAGGAGATCAAGGAAGCAGCGCAGGGGCGCCTGGTATTCGTCTTTTCACTTGATTCGGTAAAGGAAAACAGCGGGACGTCACGTGAGGGTGCTGACCCGGACAGACTGAAAGCTTTATGCAGAGAAGCGGATGTCGCGCATTTTTTCGTGGTTACCATAACAAAGCAGAACCTTGATCAGCTTGAAAAGGTCATAAAATATGTGAGCGCAGATTCCACACCTGTACTCCGGTCTCCCGTGGTTCCGCGCGGCAGAGGTGCGGGGTTCCGTGACCTGATGTTTGATACAGAGGATATGGAATCTGTTATACACCCTCTGCTCAGGAATTCCTGGCTGAGCTATATAAGCTTTACGCCGTTTTTTGCCGCATCAAGGTTTTTTAAGAAAAACTGGCTTAAGACGAAGATTGCCATAAAACAGCTCGGATGCCAGGCAGGCCGCGGATATGTGGGAATATCCCCTGAAGGCGACGTGGCTCCCTGCGTCCATCTTCTCGAAACGGACGCTGTATGCGGGAATGTGAGAGAAAGCCGACTTTCAGATATACTGGAGCATCATCCGATTCTTGAGGAACTTCGGACCCGCAGGAATCTTCAGGGAAAATGCGGGCGGTGCATCTACAGGGATACTTGCGGAGGATGCCGGGCTCTGGCCTATTACCGGAACGGCCATTATCTCGCAGAGGATCCTGTCTGTTTTTTTGAACCGGAAGACGGCAGGAAAAGGTCCGAATATGAACAGCTTCAGAATGAAAACGTGGGAAAGTTCGCCGATTTTATCCGGACGACCAGTCCATGGAAGGATATTTTCTAAAACGTTTTTTTGTTATGATAAATTCAGCAGCTCATCCGCTTTTTCAACCGCTGTTGCAGCGTCAGAGGCGTATCCTGCCGCACCTATTTCATCAGCATAGTCCTGCGTAACTGGTGCTCCGCCCACAATAACAGGAGTTTCAACACCTCCGTTTTTAAGGGCATCAATAATGATCTTCATTTGAGGCATTGTGGTTGTGAGAAGTGCTGAAAGCCCGATAACGTCAGGATTATGTTCTTTTGCCGCCTGGACGAATGTATCGTCAGACTGGTCAACCCCAAGGTCAATCACTTCATACCCCTGGCCTCTGAAGGACATGCCCACCAGGTTTTTGCCGATATCATGAAGGTCGCCTTTAACCGTACCGAGGAGAAGCCTGGCTTTGGGCTTATAGTCAAGTTTTTCCAGTATCGGCTGAACCAGCTCCATTCCTGCATCATTTGCCCTGGCTGAGATCAGCACTTCAGGAATATACGCTTCGTTTCTTTTAAATTTACCGATAATAAGCTTCATACCCGCGATCAGTCCGTCGAAGAAGATGACTTCAGGATCATCGCCCGCGTCAAGCGCCTGCTGAACCAGCTCCTTGACCCCGGGAGCGTCTCCTTTCAGCACCTTTTCCTTGATTGCTTCCAGGTCTGCCATATTTGAGCTCCTAAAATTGACTATTACGGCAAAGACGGCGGAATAGTACCATGATAATATACAGTTGTCAAATTAATTTTCGTATTATTTTTTAACAGTGCTTATTTTTATGAGGCATTCGATCCGTTGTTCAAGATCATAGAATGTTTTTTCACTCTCCTGTCCGGTATGCAGCGCGGACTTGGCTTCAAAAGCGGTTTTTTTTGACTGGGCATATTGTCCCATAGAGAAGAGGACGTGCGCTTTCCTGTAGAGGAAATACGCCTTGATGTCTGTCCGGTCATACCTTTCCAGTCCCTGATCATATAGTTCCAACGCTTCATTGAATTTTTCTTCATTCTCATAGCATGAGGCAAGGCTCAGTACAGCATGGGCTGCGAGGGGATTATCGGGGAAATCATCAATAATCTCCCTGTATATGCCGGCTGCCTTGGAGTATTGCCTGTTTTTTATGTATGCTCCCGCAAGGCGCCACTTTATTTCCAGAGATGCCTCATGGTCCCCATATTCCCTGTTGAGCGCCTCCAGAGTCGAGGGCTGTATTTCCTTTTTTGCGTTGAGCTCAGTGAATATGGTGTTCAGCAGCTCTTTTTCCTGTTTTTCACTGTACATCGAATAAAAGCCGAAACAGCTAAACAGAACTGCAGTGAAAACCGCGACAATTATCAGAAGCTTTTTATACTTTACAGTGAAAGGAAGGAGAACCGTGAAGAAATACTCTGTCAGAGCATCCTGTCCGTGTTTCTGAGTATTGCTCATATAGTATATACCCTGTTAAACCGGTCAATCCGCTGTAACCAGAGCCTTGTTGCCTACAAGGATATACAGCGTAGTAATAGACCTGCTCCTGTAGATGTCGATCCTGCAGAATTCATTTGTTTTCGTGTTCTTTTGGAACAGCATGCTGTTTCCGTGACCTTTCCATTCAAGCTGTTTCCAGTTGTATGCCGGCATGAACTGTCCGTAGAATTCCTTCAGGGCTCGCGGCCCGTGGGCAGGATCCGGTCCACTTTTGTATATAAGTTCGCAGAGCCGGAATGATGAGAACTGCTTGATTTTTGAATCATCGGCATTGAACCTGTATCCGAGAGGCACTGGAATGTCGTTCTGGTTCATCCTGAGTGCCCGTTCGAGATTTTGTTGAGAGGGGCCGGTGGTGCAGCATACTCCCGCTGTGATGAGTATGCATATAATGGCGAGAAAAAGCCTGCTTTCCATGGGTTTTCCTTTCAAGAATTTTAATTAAATACGCCCGACAGGATTTGAACCTGTGGCCTGCGGTTTAGGAAACCGCCGCTCTCTCCTACTGAGCTACGGGCGCAGTTGTTTCTCATCTGCTTACTATTTCATGAAGTTTATCAATAGCCCGTTTTTCAAGCTGCCGGATCCGTTCACGCGACATTTTCATACGCTGTGAGATGGAATTATATGACTGCGGTTCATTTTCCTCCAGTCCGTAGCGCCACCTGAGAATTTCAGCTTCACGTTCAGTAATAGAATTCAGGAGTTTGTCAAGTATTTCTGTTTCCGTAAGGGTGAAAGAATGCTGATCAGGGATTGTCTGTCCACTTTGTGTAAATACATCCGTGATCGATTTCTGTTCCTGCTTTTCCTGAATATTGTGGATCACTTTGCTGTTGAGTACACGTTTAATAAGATTAATCTTTTCCTGGGGCACATTCAGCTCCCGGGCAACCTGGTTGGCTGAAGGTTCGTATTTGTTGGCCTGCCTCATCTGTTCTTTTGTCTTTTTCCATCTTCCGATTATTTCAATGATATACGCGGGAATCTTGATCGGATAGCTTGATTCACGGATAGCCCGGTTGATCGCCTGTTTGATCCAGTGAGTACCATACGTGCTGAATTTAACATTCTTTTCAGGATCAAAGCGTTCAACAGCATGAATAAGGCCGAGATTGCCCTCTTCGATCAGTTCCATAAACGAAAGGCTCTTATTCTTGTATTTTTTTACTATGCTTACAACAAGCCGAAGATTATGCAGAATCAGTTTCCTCCGGGCGTTTGGATTTCCGTTCCGGATTTCTTGGGCCAGTTTTTTCTCTTCTTCGGCGCTGAGAACGTTATATTGTGATATTTCCTTAAGGTAAGCGGCTGCTTCCTTCTCCAGCATATATATATATTCCTGAGTCGACAGAGTGATTACTGCCCGATTAAACCAAGGAATTATATGTTTTTTAATCCAATCGTCAAGTAAAAAGTTATAAGTTATACTGAAAAACAGGGAATTCTTTTTATATTTTTTATTGCACATTTTTTTATGTATGGTAAAATGGCTTTCCTTTTATTAAGGAAACAAACGTGCTGAGAGATATCGTAGTAAAAAATAGAACCTGCCGGCGGTTCCAAGAAACAGAATCAATAGATATTGATTCCCTGAAAGAGCTTGTTGAGCTCGCTCGGTATTCAGCTTCCGGAGGCAATGTCCAACCCCTGAAATTCATGCTTGCATGTGATCCGGAGACGAACAGAAGGATATTTCCCCATCTTAGATGGGCTGCTGGGCTTCCTGAATGGGATGGTCCGGAAGAAGGCGAACGCCCTGCAGCATACATCATCATTCTGGGGGATAAGGATATAGCAGCTGGATTCGGCGTTGACCACGGTATAGCTGCTCAAAGTATTCTTCTCGGTGCTGTGGAGAAGGGACTGGCCGGATGCATGCTTGGATCCATACAAAGGAACCCTCTCAGGAAGGAACTCGGTATCGCGGAGCGTTTTGAAATTCTTCTTATCGTTGCTCTCGGCACACCTGCTGAAAAGGCAGTCATTGATGACCTTGAGCAGGATGGTGATACGCGGTACTGGCGTGACAGTGACGGAGCCCATCATGTTCCCAAACGGAAGCTTGACGAGCTTATTGTAGATGTAGGAAAATCTGAAGGACAGAAGTAATGGCAAAGCCTTCTGTTGATCATACTGTGCTTAAGGCGATAGGAAATACGCCTGTTATCAGGATTAAAAATGTATATGCAAAAATAGAGATCATGAATCCGAGCGGCAGCATAAAGGACAGGGTTGCGCTTGAGATGATCGAAGCCGCGGAACGTGACGGACAGCTCAAGGAAGGATATACTGTTGTGGAACCGAGCAGCGGCAATACAGGTATAGCACTCTCAATGGTGGCCGCCGCAAAGGGATATACGTGTATCATCGTCATGCCCGAGAACATGAGCGAGGAACGGAGAAGCCTGATGCATGCATTCGGTGCTGAAATACTTATCACATCAAAAAGCGGAAGTCTTTCAGAGGCGATCGAAAAAGCAGAGGAGCTTGCACAGGAGCCGGCGACTTTTATGCCGCATCAGTTCAGCAATCCCAACAATGTTGTTGCTCAGGAGAAAACAGGGAAAGAACTGCTCGAGCAGGTCGGACCTGTGGACGCGGTGGTTGCAGGGGTGGGGACCGGGGGAACACTGATGGGGATCACAAATGTGATGAAAGAGGTTAGTCCCGATCTCAAGGTAATCGCCATAGAGCCCAAAGAGGCTGCTGTTATGTTCGGAGGTAGCGAAGCCCCTATTGAAGAGCATAAGATACAGGGCATCGGGGACGGGTTTATTCCCAAGATCGTTGACATGTCCAGAGTTGATGATGTTATAACGGTCGGCAGCGAGGAGGCTGTTGACATGGCACGCAGGCTGTCACGGGAATACGGCTTACTGGTGGGAATAAGCGCTGGTGCTAATATGCTCGTTTCCCTTGATCTGAGTTCAAAATTCAAAAAAATAGCGACCGTACTGCCGGACCGCGGGGACAGATACCTGAGCATGGACCTGTTTAAATACTGAACTTTTTTTATTAATGATTTGACAAACCGGAAAAATCGATAAAATATTATCTTTCGGTTTCTTTTGGATTTACTACATTTATAGTAGCTTTTTTTTATGACTAACAGCAACAAGACACATTCATTCAATGAGGCGGAAATTGACCGTAAATGGTATGTGGTTGATGCTTCCAAACATATTCTCGGCAGAATGTCTGCAGATATAGCCCGGATTCTGCAGGGAAAGCACAAACCCCAGTATACGCCTCACGTTGATACAGGGGACTATGTTGTAGTCCTTAACGCACGGGATGTGAAGCTTTCAGGAAAAAAGAAGGAAATGAAATTATACAGGCATCACTCCGGGTATATCGGCGGACTGAAAGAGGTTCCTATCAGCCGGATGATGGAAAAAAAGCCCGGGGATGTCATCAGACTGGCGGTACAAGGCATGATGCCTAAAACGAAACTGGGAAGAAAAATGCTCAGAAAGCTGAGAGTGTATCCAGGTCCTGAGCACGATCATGCTGCCCAGAAACCAGAAAAGCTGGAACTATGCAAAGAATGAGGAGATAGGTTTGGCTGAAGAGTTCTGTCATATGGGAACAGGAAGAAGAAAAACATCCCTTGCCCAGATACGGATGTATCCGGGTAAAGGCGTCATTGAGGTGAACGGCCGTCCGTTTGAGGAATATTTCACTGTTGAAAGGCGCCGCCAGGCTGTTCTTGAGCCGCTTGTTGCCACGGGGACGTTAAAGGATTTTGACCTGAAAATCAAGGCAAGCGGCGGTGGGCCGACAGGCCAGGCTGAAGCAGCAATCCTCGGTATAGCTCGGGCTCTTTCCAAAATAGACCGGGAATATCATCAGCAGTTACGGAAACGGGGTTTTCTTACACGGGATGCCCGCATGGTCGAGCGGAAAAAATACGGCAAGCACAAAGCGCGGCGAGGCAAACAGTTCTCAAAGCGTTAAAATCCTATTCTCCCGGATGAATACATCATTATGCTGTAATGTTGCCGGTTTCAAAAGCGCTTCTTGTAGTGCAGGGATAAAAAAATCAAAAGGATCGGCAGGGGATTTCGGCATTATTGCTGCTGATAACCCAGTTCCTGCCGCAGGAGTATTTTCCAAAAACAGTGCTGCCGCAGCACCGGTGAAAATATCACGCCTTCATCTGGAGAAAAGTCGCCGTATCCGTGCAGTTCTCATCAACAGCGGAAACGCGAACGCATGCACAGGGGAACAGGGAAGAAAGAACTGCCTCCGTCTGGGATACGAAGCATCTTCAATGCTTAATGCTGAAGAAACAGAAATACTGCACGCGAGCACGGGAGTGATAGGGCATCAGCTTCCCGTAGATTCCATGCTGGATGCTCTGCCCGGGCTTATAAACAGTCTTGACACGAGCGGAGGATACAATCTTGCCCGGACCATCATGACTACGGATATCGTTCCTAAATGGAACACAGTACAGGGATATCTGGGAGGGAAAAGAATTACGGTTTCCGGTATTGCAAAAGGTTCCGGAATGATCGCTCCCTGTATGGCTACCATGCTCAGTTTCATACTTACTGACGCTGTGGTTTCTGCCGAGGTCCTTCGCAGACTCTTGCCGGATATCGCTGCCAGGACATTTAACCGGGTGACTGTAGACAGTGATACGAGCACGAACGACACGGCTGTAATCATGGCAAGCGGAAATGCGGGTAATCCGGAGATATCTTCTGAAAATGACCCTGAATACATTCATCTCAGGGATCTTCTGTATATAGCAGTCCATCCCCTGGCAAAGGCGATTGCCCGTGACGGGGAGGGAGCGACCAAACTCATCACAGTTGAGGCGAAAGGCTTCGGGGATGACAGAGCATGCATGACGATTGCACGTGCAATTGCGGAATCCCCCCTGGTTAAAACGGCGATGTTCGGCTGCGACCCTAACTGGGGCAGAATAATCGCGGCTGCCGGAAAAACGGATGTGCTGTTTTCACCGGAAGATGTATCAATATTCGTTTCAGGGAATCCGGTTCTGCTTACAGGTGAGCCTGTACCTTTTGACAGGGACCGTTTACAATCCTCATTACAGTCACGAGAAGTATATATATCGATACAGGGAAGCGCGCAAGGTGGATACGCGTCAATGTATACATGCGATTATTCATACGATTACATAAAAATTAATGCCGAATATCACACGTGACAGTTTTCAATGTAAGAAACGATCCGGCTGCATCCTTCTGTAATGTCCGGGCAGCATGTTTCGGTAAGTGCCCTGCCGTCTGTTTCCGGGTGAGTCTTGCAGTATTCATACACCGCGTGTCCGTCAAAATCACATGCTGATATCCGGATGGTCAGGTTTTCAGGATCATCACCGAAGCCCGAACCGGGCAGCACCGCGACTTGTGCGCGTTCCAGCAGGTCGGTTGCGAGCTCTTCATTTGTCGAAACACCGTATGTTTCCTTCAACCGATCCCTGAATGGCGTGAAATCGGGGAACACGTAAAAGGCTCCCTGGGGCTCAGGATATTCAATGCCTGTATCAACGATCCTGTTCCTTAGATCTTTGGAGATCAGTCCGTGAATCCGGCAGCATTCCCGAATATAATGCTCAAGGATTTCATTTCCTTCATACGCTTTTAAGGCAGCATACTGTATCGGGGATGAGACGCATGAGAACGTCTCGCTCGCAATCCCCAGCATAGCCTTCAGCAGACCGGCCTGTTCATTCGGTACCATTGCGACACCCAGTCTGTACCCGCCGAGCGAGAGATGCTTCGAAAGCCCTCCTGTTACTATTGTCCCCTCCGGATAGTATTCTGCAATACTTGAGTGCTTTCCATCATATCTGACCAGTCCGTATATTTCATCAGAAATGATAAGCACACTGTGTTTTTTGCAGACTTCGGCAATTTCCCTGAGCCGGTCACTGTCCATTGAAAGACCAGACGGATTGTTCGGGTAGTTCAGTATCAGTTTTGAAGGCTTTTTCCCCTCTGTTTTCGCCCTTTCGATCGCTCCTTCAAGACGTTCGGCCGTAATATGAAGAGAGTCTTCTATACGTGTCTGTATTGGAATAACCCGGTCATTGATGATCCGCGCCTGAGGGGCGTAACTGACCCACGACGGAATGGGCATGAGAAGGCCCCCTTCAACAGCAAGTTGTACATCAAAGATCAGTTCCTTTGATCCAGGCCCGATTATTGCATAGAATAGGGTGCTGTCGAATCCCAGCCTCTGACCGTAATACTCAAGAGCCGCTTCCCGCAGCTCTTCAAGCCCAGCCGAAGGAAGGTACATGCTTTTGTCCGCGTTCTCTCTGAGGCTCTGTTCAATGAGCGGATGCACGGGGAAAGGGGACTGGCCAAATCCCATGTGGATAATATCTTCACCGTCTTTCCTCATCTGCATGACCTTTTCATGTATTGCAAGGGTTGGAGAGAACGTAAGTGAACGGATATTTTTTCTGATCATCTGGACCTCTGTATCGCCAATACGGTCTTCTTTCCATGAGGGATTCCAACCTTTTTAATCGTAATCAGGCCCCATTGATCCGCCTTTACATTACCGGAGCCGCCTGATGAGGTGTGCCATGTAAACGTTTCCCCGGGCTTGACCGTAAAATTCTGACATCTACGGGGCGTCACATCCACGGTCATGTCTTCTTTGGCTTCGGCATTGGAGATCGTCATTTCCCACCTGTTAGCCTCATCCCTGGGGTCGGTCCAGACGAATCCGACATTGACGTACCCCTCCTTTGGACCGTCAGGGCCCATATCGTCGTCTATAGAACTGTTTGAGAAGGCCGGATAGCTGAGGTTAAGCGCAAAACGAGGCCAGGGGTAGTACTTACAGAGCAGTCGGAACTGGGTGCGTGCCGAGCCGTGCCCGCGGTTGTCCCAGCCGAAACCGAACCCGTGATGGTTTTTGCCGAGGGCCTTGACCATGGGTACCATATTCTTCCATGGCGCATAGCCGCCGTGGCGTCCACCGATGAAACAGGCAAAGGGCAGATCGCTGTGCGTCCTTTCAACAAAGGCGACCAGGTCAAGATAGTCGTAGAAGCTGGTTGTGCCGTCAGGCATCATGGGCGTCTTTTTCCCCTTGTAGTGTTTGCTGCCGCTTGCGCAGTAGAGTGCCCTGTGTCTACACTTGGGACCGGTTGGATACAGCGCGGCAAAGATCTGGGGACGTCTCAAACCGATTGAGAATGTCCCCCAAGCACCCATGGACTGCCCTCCGGCGTATATACGGTTGGGGTCGGCATCGTAGGTCTTGATCACCCAGTCGATGATCCATTCCACACGCCGCTCGGTGAATGGGTAGGCCCTCTTTTCCGGATCGGTCGCCCAGTAGGGCTTGCTCCACAGGCCGAACCAGAGGTTCTCCCGGCCGATCCTGCCACCGGGGGTGTTCATGGTGTCGCGGGGTGAAAGGCAGAGCCGGGTTGTGCCCCTGCCGCCCTCGGTGAGGGAGAAAACCCCAGGCTGGCCGGCGCGCCAGCCCATTTCCTTCTCGGGTGCGAAGTAGAGAAAGCGATCACCGGTCCTTGGCATTCTCGGCTTGCTGCTGCGGCTGGCGTGCAGCTGAACATACAGGGGCAAACCCTTTTTCCCGGTTATTTTGCCGACCTTGATTTTGCGCTCCTCAGCGGCGATCTGCCTGATAGGCTTCACCGGAGCAACCTTTTCCTCGACCGGTGTTGTCGTGGCGCTCTCACCGGGAACGACCTTGCTGAGCGGCTTGAGTTTCAAGTCCGTGGCTACAACAGCGTAGAAGCTCCTGCCGTCTTTTTCGACAGTGTGTACGCCCACACCTGTCCACATGGGCAGCGGCTCCCCGCCCTCTTCAAGCTTGCAGGTCGGCCATTTTGGATCCAAACGATCCTTAAGGGTAAGGTCCGAACCCACTAGCTTGCATGAGTTATTGAGGATACCCCGGATCACCGGCACGGCTTTGGTTATGTTTTTCTTCGTAATCGGCTGGTCCGAGCGGTAGAGTATGTAGCGGTACTTCGCCCCTTCCTCACCTTCTGTAACATCCTTCCATGTGACGAACGTCTGGCCGTTCCTGTAAAAAGCCCTGATTCCTGTTACCCTGATGTCCTGAGCATGGCTTGAAACCGTTTGGATGAGAAGGATCGCCCAAACAATACAAGTAAATCGATACATATTTTTCATCCTTTTTCAAAAATGAAATGATAAAACACGGAGTGTTGGAGTCAGAAGATTGGAGTAATGGTGTGTTGGAGTAATGAACCCGTTCTGGTTTCCAACATTCCATCACTCCCTCCGGGGTGTAGGCCCTACGGGCCGGAGGCCATCACTCCATTATTCCTTGAGATCCCTGTATCCCTTATTTCATATATGGTATTACTGATGCGTAATGCGGCAAGGGCGTCGGAACTCATAGTATCATATGTCATTTTTGTATTACATGTCTGGTTTACCATTACAATATCTTCTCCAATATGGCCGGCTTCACAGGATTCCCCGTGCTCCCTGTGTATACAGGGGGGTGTCAGAGAAGGGCAGGCTGGGCAGAGGATGACTCCGAGATTGGAAAAGGAAACCAGTCCCGTGGGAGTAAATGTAAGGTGGAATTGGGGAAACCACCGATTATGTGATTTTGATTCTATCGGTTCCGGATCCCATCCGCTGCTCAGCGAAAAGAATGAATTACGGCTGTACATAAAAAAACCGGAGAGGCTGTTCCCCTCCCGTTCAATGCGGAATGTCCGTTCATGCTCGTCAGTATCGAATTCAGCCCATGAATGGATATTCCACTGAAGGGAGGAGCAAATATTCTCCTTCGCCCTGAACTCGTCGATCATGAGAAAACACCGATGTGTTTTCAGAAAACATACATGCCGCCTGCATCGTTCGGCACGGTTCTGATAGCTTGCATCTGCCGTGCCCCTGAAATATATGATATTGACGTCCTGAAAACTGCAGTCTATAGAGCCCCGCGATTCGGGGGAGCGCATAAGCTGGCCCGCGCCTGAAAGGGTGATGCAGTTATGCGATTTTGTATTCCACACCCAATGCGTATGGTGATTTGACCCATACCCGTCATAGTATCCACTCGGCATTGCCAATATTCTGCCTCCGGCATGGATAATAAAATCGTTATTATTCGCATGGGAGTGGCTTATAGATCCGAAGGGGGATGAGCGGAAAATAAGAGCGATGTCTTGTTCCGAAAGGTTCAGGTCGGTGCGGACTGCACACCATCCTGCCACAGGGAACTCCCGGTACATATTTCCGGCATCATCCTCCTCATTTTCATCCTTAGTGGGCAGAGGCGGCAGTAGATAGAGCTGACAGTTCACAGCATGCTGCTTTTGTTCTTCATGATAGTTGGCGGAAAATGTTTCTTCCCGGAGCTGTTCGATATATTCAGTACATTCCCCGCTTTTCGTCTGCCTGGATATTATATCCACAAGATCAGCATTACGCTGCCATATGTCCGGGGTCCGTACAGTATGGTCCCCGAATCCAATCCATTCAGCATAGGGAGGAAAGCAGTACTGCCTCCACCGTGCATGTCCTTTCCAGAAGGGACGTGTATACAGGTCGATGCCTGTCCCTTTTTTAAGCGCTGTTGCGAACATCGTCATGATCGATACATAGGCAAGCCCATACAGGGGTCCTTCAGCCCAACCACCGTCATCACCTGCCCAGACAGGCCAGATTCCGCACAGAATCGGACGAAGCCAATCAAGCCACACAGCAGCATCAGGAATGTGTTCATGGAAGACCAAAGCGGTCTGGGCTAGAAAAACGATCTCCCTTCCGGCGTGTGAATCAAATCTAGTGACTCCGTATGATCCCCTGTCGTGCATGAATTCATACGTGATCTCAGCCCTTCTTTTAAAGTGCGCGATAACCTGTTCACGCTCATCGGGAGTGAATTCATCCCATACCCAGTCGCAAGCCTGCGGCCCGTGCCAGAGAACAGACATGTGAGCTTCGTCATTATGGGGGAGGTAGCTGGACCCTTCCGGATCCCAGGATGAGACGGATGCAAGGCGCTCGCAGGCAGCACGGGCGTATTGTTGCTTACCGCAGGCCAGATAGGCAAGGGCCAGCAGTTTTGTGTTCTGCATGAACTTCCGGGACTGTTGCAGTATACTGAGCCACAGGTCAAAGGCTTTTTTATAATCGGTCTCCCAATCGGGAAGAAACGGCGGTTCTTCACATTCATGCTTTTCGGCCAGGATACGCCCGGCCTGCTTTTCAAGTTCTGTCCAGAGCTCCGCACGTTCAGACGTGCGGGAATCCCTGAGAGACTGCACTTCTTCGGGTATGATATAGATGCGGGGGTGAGTGTCGGGAAACCGATTCAGCCATTCCCTGACACAGGGAATTTCAAGGATTACGGCGTGTTCGGGGATCTCAAAACAGAACACGTCAGTTTCTGATCCGTGGGTGTCGGCAGCCCAGGTCCAGTAATATATTCCGGGATCGAACGCGGTTTCGGGCAGGTACACAGGTTCGGACAAGGAGGATATGTCAATACATGTATCCCGCAGATCGGGATCTCTGGCAATCGTAAGCCTGAATGTACTGTCATGTTCACCGGGTTTCCACGCAAACACAGGTGGATTTGTCCCCGGGACGGCATTGTTCCTCGGCTGGCGCGGATCGATATGGGGATGTGGATGGCGTGAGGACCGCATGGTTTTTTACCTTTTACATGTGCATGCAGAAAAAGCGCGGAACACGGCGCGACCATTAAAGGTAATACAGATTTACTGTGATATGTCAAGAAAATAAAGAAAAAAATGAGAGTATATACAGAGAGAGATCACATCGTGATCATAATTAATTACAACATTTTACTTGACTTTTAACAGTATTGGTCTATATTTCACGCGTTCTCTTCATAGTTAAGGAGTGAGGAAGAACTATGGGCATTCTATACGGTGAATATGAAATTCTGGAAGAATTGCCTTCCTGGACTACAGGTACGGTCTACCGTGCACGGCACCGAAGCAGCGGAGAGATGGGTGCCATCAAAATAATGGATATGTTTGAGATTGAAAGGGAGGATAGGGACACATTCTACGCGACCGCTTCCAAGGCAACAAAACTGAAACACAAAAATATTGCACGCATCATTGATGTATGTAAACGTATTGACAGTTCAATGATTCAAAAGGATGATGAAAGGGAGACCGCCTATATTGTGCAGGAGTTCGTCCAGGGAGCGTCCCTTGACAAAGTAATAAAGGAGCAGCAGGACCCGTTTATGCCTCAGCTTGCTTTCTATATTATTGAACAGGTGATAGAGGGGCTGAAGACCGGATACAGCAAAAAAATACCACACCGCAATCTGACCATGTCCAATATTATCCTCAGACGGGACGGACAGGTTAAGCTTGTGGATTACGGGATCGGCAGGTTGTTTTCGAACGGCACTGTTTTCTATATGTCCCCCGAGGATGTGGCTGGCGATGAAATTTCAGAAAAAGCCGAGATATTCACCGTTGGAATAATACTGTTCGAAATGCTTATGGGACAAAGGCCGTTTGAAGGTGATAATTTCGGTCAACTTATGAACAGGATCATGGGTGGGGAGTACAATAAAGAACGTATGCAGCAGATTCCTGAATTCATGCGTACCATAGTGGAAAAATGCCTGCAGAAAAACCCAAAAAAGCGGTACGCTACATTTAAGGCCCTGCTTAAGGATGTAAAGCAGTGTCAGAAATCCCCTAAGCTGTTTGCGTTTAACAGACCGCTTGTGGAAGGTATCCCCGCAGAGGCTGCGGCGGAAGTATCTGAAGAACAGATTCCAGCCGAACAGGTTGAAGAGGAGCTTGCAGAGAAGGAACCTTCGAAGGAAGAACCTGCCCAGGAAGACATTCAGGAGGAAACGCCCGAAGAAGAACAGGCTCCGGTACAGGAGGTTGAAGAGGAGCCTGCAGAAGAGGCACTTCCGGAGGAAGAGACGGAAAAGGAAAAACCGCCGGAAGAAGAGACTGTGGAAGACAAAGCTCAGGAGGAAACACCCGAAGAACAAGAGGATGAAACCGTGGCAGCGGAACAGGGGGAAGCCGACAGGGAGGTTCCTGTTCCGGAGATGCCTGCTTCTGCAGCGGACACAGAAGCCCCCATATCCGAAGACGAAGAGGATATGTCCGGAATGATCACAGAGGAGCTGGAGGAAATGGAGCATAAGGACTTTCCTTCAACAGGGGCTGTCTACGAAGAGGAAACAGAAAAACAGGAGGAGGAAAAGAAGGAGGAGCAGGCTTCATTTTCCTTTGAGGATCCTTTTCTCCAAATGATCGCTGATGTGCCCATGTTCAAAGGTCTGGACGAAAAAAGCATACGCCGTTTTTCCGGTGTACTGAAGACAAGGAGCTTTACTGACGGTACTGAAATCATCACTCAGGGCCAGCCCGGTGATAATCTTTATGTAATACTTGACGGAACTGTGGCGGTCATTCAGCAGGACAGCGATGACAATGAACTTGAACTGACTGAATTGGGAGAGGGGGACTGTTTCGGAGAAATGTCCCTGCTGACGGGCGAGCCCTGTTCTGCCACTATACGTTCAAAGGGGCCTGCAACACTGTTATCCCTATTTAAGGATGATTTCCAGCTGATGCTGGCGGAATATCCCTCGATCAGTGCTCATTTCAATAAAATACTTATTACCAGGCTCAGGAACACGAATCTGAAATTCGAGAATGAGATTGAAGAGGGAGTATCGGGCAAGCTAAGCACTATCAGTCTGAGCGATCTTATCCAGACGATATTTATCGGCCAGAAGACGGGGACACTACTACTTTCATACCGGAAAACAAAGGCTATGGTTTTTTTCAGGGAGGGTAAGATCCGCAGCGTGACCGCAGGCAAGTTTGAGAGCGAGAGAGCATTCTATTCTGTTCTTGAGTGGACAGACGGGACATTCCGCTTTGCTCAGGGAGATGATGAGGAGATCGAGGAGAATATCGAAACAGACACCAACGGCCTTCTGATGGAGGGAATGAGACGGCTGGACGAATCAAATAAGCTTGTTGATTATATCGGGGACACACGACGGATCTTCTATGTTGAGAGGGAGATACTCGAAGATCTGGACGCGCTGGATCTCAGCGAGAAGGCCACCAAGATAGCATCCCTGTTCAACGGTATCGACACAGTGGAAGAGATCATTCAGAAAAACGATGATTTCAGGCTCGAGACGCTTGAGGCGATAATTGAGCTGTATACCAAAGATCTTCTTTTACCGGTTTAAGGCGTATTTTATACGCCTTGTCATTTGTCAACAGTCACTAGTTTAAATAAATCCTTCCCTTCCTACACATTTTTATCTCTCTGCGAAGATCTACTTTTTGATCGCGGCCGTCTCGACACTCCTGACCTCTTGAAGAGTCGGGGCCGGCTCCATAGGATGCCGAGGTGGTTTTTAAGCTAAAAATCATCTTGACATATATTTATAACCATTATAATTAATAGCCAATTTTCAGGATTTGATTGCATTGTTTTTTATGGAGATTACACATGACAGTACGAGTAGGAATCAACGGCTTCGGACGTATAGGACGTCCTGTGTTCAGAACATTTCAGGAACGTGATGATGTTGAAGTTGCGGTCGTGAATGATCTGTTCGACACTGAGAAACTCGGCCATCTTCTCAAATATGATTCGGTTTTCGGCATATACGACAAAAAAATCGAAATAGCGTCCGACAGTATCACTGTTAACGGCAAAAAGACGGAGTTTGTTGCGGAACGTAATCCTGCGGATATTAAATGGGGAGATAAAGGTGTTGACATTGTGCTTGAATGCACGGGTTTTTTCCGGACAGGTGAATTATCACAGGCTCACATAGATGCCGGTGCAAAGAAGGTCATTATTTCCGCACCTGCAAAAGGCGTGGATAAAATGGTGGTTATCGGTGTAAACGATGATGCTCTGACAAAAGACGACGTTATTGTTTCCAACGCGTCCTGCACAACGAACTGCCTCGCTCCTGTGACTAAAGTGTTGCATGATAATTTTGGAATAGAACAGGGGCTGCTGACAACGATTCATTCCTATACTTCGGATCAGAAGCTGCAGGACACTCCCCATCCGAAGGATCCGCGCAGGGCCCGGGCAGCTGCAGCGAACATGATCCCGACGTCAACAGGAGCCGCAGTAGCTGTGGGGGAGGTTATTCCCGAACTTAACGGCAAGCTGGACGGCATGGCTATACGGGTTCCGACCCCGAACGGTTCTGTTGTGGATCTTGTCGCCGTGCTTTCGAAAACTACAACCAAAGAGGAAATCGACGCTGCCATGAAAAAAGCCGCTGAAGGGAGCATGAAGAATATACTTGAATACACAGAGGAACCCATAGTACTTACGGATATCGTGGGTAACAGGGCTTCAAGCATTTATGACAGCGGCGCCTCAATGCTGCTCAATGATAATATGGTTAAAGTGATTGCCTGGTATGATAATGAGCTCGGTTATTCTACACGACTAACCGAACTTGCTGTCATGCTTTCTGAAATGTGCTGATCGTCCGAAAGCACCTGAAGTCAGCCTGTTTGACAGAATAAAGGGCTTTACATCTGTCTGGGCTGCAGGGATACGCCGCCGAATACGCGGTTTTTGATCATACAGGGGCACAGCCTTGTATCAGGCCGTGCCCCTACTTTTGATATACGGAGAACTTCATGAAGAAGACGCTCAAGGATATAGACGTAAAAAATAAAAAAATCCAGATGAGAGTGGACTTTAATGTGCCGCTTGACGGGGAGACAGGCGATATTACCGACGATACAAGGATCAAGAAGGCCGTTCCGTCAATACGGTACGTCGTTAATAACGGAGGAGCTGTTATACTTATGTCCCATCTGGGACGCCCCAAGGGTGAGGCCAGAGACAATCTCCGTATGGGCAAGGTCGGAGCGAAACTGTCAGCACTGATGAACCTGGAAATAACTGTTCTTGATGACTGCATCGGCGATACAGTTGTCGATACAGTGTCCCGGATGAAACCGGGTGATATAATCCTGCTGGAGAATGTCCGATTCTATAAAGCAGAAAAATCAAAGGACGAGAACGAAAAAAAGGAATTCGCAGAAAAGCTTTTCTCCATAGGTGCGGATATATATGTGAATGATGCGTTCGGCACCTCTCACAGAGACCATGTTTCCATGACAGGACACAAGGGAAAAATGGATTCCGTTGTAGGGTTTCTGGTTGAAAAGGAGCTTGAAGTCCTTACCGATCTTCTAGAGAATCCCCGGCATCCTATGGCAGCCGTTCTCGGAGGAGCCAAGGTTTCTGATAAGATCGGCGTTATTGAAAACCTGATCAACTTCGCGGATAAGATTATAATCGGCGGAGGCATGATGTTCACATTCCGCAAGGTCCTTGGAAGGGAGATCGGCAATTCCATGTTTGAAGAGGATAAATGCGATATTGCAAAAAATCTGCTGAAGAAGGCGAAAGATAAGGGGGTGGAATTCCTTGTCGGCAGTGACATAGTGGGAGCACGGGCTGTCAGGGCAGATACCGAAGTACAGGTGTTTGACAACGATATTCCGGACGAGTGGATCGGAGTGGATATCGGGCCCGACACTGTGAATGAATACGTTGAAGCGCTGAGTGGATGCAAGCTTGTGTTCTGGAACGGTCCAATGGGGGTATTTGAGATCGAGCCTTTTTCCAAGGGCACAAAAGCCATTGCAGAGGCGCTTGCGGAGATTGACGGCATATCAGTGATCGGGGGAGGCGATTCGGCGTCAGCGGTCAAAAAATTCAATGTGGCTGAAAAAATGTACCATATCTCAACCGGGGGAGGGGCCACGCTTGAATTCATTGAAGGGAGGGACCTGCCCGGTATAACCTGCATCGCGGACAGGGATGATGGTTAAGATAGCGCCTTCCCTCCTTGCTGCTGATTTTTCATGCCTCAGGGATGAGATCGCGAAAGTCGAGGAGGGAGGAGCCGATATGCTCCATATGGATATCATGGACGGCCATTTTGTCCCGAACCTAACGATGGGTCCCGTGATAGCAAAGGCGGTGAGGAGCATTACCCGTCTTTTCCTTGATGTTCATCTGATGATAGAATCACCGGAACCGTTCATTCAGCCGTTTGCTGATGCGGGAGCGGATGGAATTACCGTACATAAAGAGGCATGCGGGGAAAGGCTGACCGATGTCCTGGCACAGGTTGAGGAAGCAGGAGTGCGAAAGGGGGTCTCGATCAAGCCCGCAACTCCTGCCTCATCAACGGAGCATCTGAAGGGAAGTATCGATCTGCTCCTTATCATGTCGGTTGAACCGGGATTCGGCGGCCAGCAATTCATCGAATCAAGCATTGAAAAGATAAAGCATACCTCCGATATTTTTGGGAATACGGCGGAGATCGAAGTGGACGGAGGTATAACACTGGAAAATGCAGGACGGATTGCTGAAGCCGGAGCAGACATCCTGGTGGCCGGCACAGCAGTGTTCGGGGCTGAAGATCCTGCTGCTGCTGTACGAATGATGAAAGGGGTATCCTGATATGGCGTGGGATGACCTAAAAAGGATTGCCCGGAGAAAGAAGAAAAAGGATCTTCCTGAAGGGCTGTGGGTTCTGTGCAAAAAATGCAGGAATACCGTGTATAGGGCCGTGGTGGAGGAAAACTGCAGTATGTGTCCTGAATGCGGATATCATTTTTCGATAACCCCGCATGAACGGATAATCATGCATTTTGATAAAGGAAGTTTTCAGGAAATAGATGGGAACATGGAGTCTGTGGATATCCTTGATTTTTCGGCAATACAGTCATACAGGGAAAAACTGGAGACGGTTCAGAAAAAAACTAGGATGAGATCAGCCGTTATTACAGGAAAAGCATCCATAAACGGACAAAGGGTGTATACCGCGATAACAGACAGCCGTTTCATGATGGGAAGCATGGGCTCGGTCGTGGGAGAGAAGGTCACAAGGACATTCGAACGGGCAGGCGAGGAGCATCTTCCCGTAATCACTATTACAGGGTCCGGAGGGGGTGCGCGGATGTATGAAGGCATGATATCCCTCATGCAGATGGCAAAGACCAGTGCGGCTGTTTCCCGATTCCGTGATTCAGGCAGTCCGTATATCTCCGTAGTCACCAACCCGACCATGGCGGGCGTAATGGCGTCGTTTGCTTCCCTGGGGGATGTAGTGATCGCCGAACCCGGGGCTCTGATAGGATTTACAGGCCCCCGGGTGATCAAACAGACCATAAACACCGATCTGCCGGAGGGGTTCCAGAGTTCGGAATTCCTTCTTGAGCACGGTATGATCGATATGATAGTACGGCGGGACCAGATGAAGGACACACTGGATTCGCTTCTGTTTTATATGGGTACCGGATAATCGGATTTTATTTACAAGCGGAGTCTTGAAAATAAAAATCAGGAGATCACCATGATAGTAATGAAATTCGGGGGTACATCGCTTGGCGATTCGGAACGTATCACACATGTTGGTAAAATCATCACAAAACACCTTGACAGAAACCCCCTGATCGTAGTCTCGGCGATTGGTGATGTAACGGATCTGCTTCTTGAAGCCGTGAAGAAAGCGGGACAGGGACAGGTGGAATTTGACGCGATCCATGATAAACATTATAAGATCATCGAGGACCTTTCACTTGACGAGACAGCATTCAGCCTTGATTTTGATGACATGAAACGGATCCTTATGGGAATATCGTATCTCAGGGAAGTCTCTCCCCGGGTTGAGGACATGTTTGTCTCCTTCGGTGAGAGGCTGAGTGCCAAGATACTTGCCCGGTATCTGACGTTGCAGGGAACTGAAGCCCGGATGTTTCCGGCGTATGACTGCGGTCTGATTACTGACAGCACGTACGGCAATGCCAAGGTGCTCAATGAATCGTATGATGCCATCAGATTGAATATGAAGGATGTACACGAGGTTCCTGTGGTTACCGGTTTTATCGGGAAGGACCGGGACGGAAATATCACTACACTGGGCAGAGGTGGATCGGATTATACGGCTTCTATTTTCGGGGCAGCCCTGAACGCTGAAGAGATATGGATCTGGACAGATGTCACCGGGATCATGACAGCGGATCCGGCAGTGATCAGTGAAGCAGGCAGTATCGGTCATCTTTCATTCAGGGAGGCGGGGGAACTTGCCTATTATGGGGCACGGGTTCTTCATCCTGCCACTATTATGCCCGCAATGAAGAAAGGTATACGGGTCAGAGTGCTGAATACGTTCGCTCCCGACCAGCCGGGGACCACGATTACCGAGCACGCAGTCTCGCATGAGAAAGGGGTTAAATCGATAGCCTATAAGGAAAACCAGGCGCTGATACATATAGACTCTGCCAGGATGTTTATGGCATACGGGTTTCTCGCAAAAATAGCTGATATATTCGCCAGATACCGTGTTATACTCGATATGATATCAACTTCCGAAACAACGGTATCATTGACCGCTGCCCCCGGACAGGACATTGAACCCGCTTTGAAGGAGATAGAGGAATTTGCTGATTTTGAGGTAGACTACGGCAAGACCATCCTCTGTGTGGTGGGTGAAGGCATTCCCGGTGTCGGCAATGTTGCGTCAAGGATGCTTTCCGTGCTTGAAAAGGCGAATATTATACTGGAGATGATATCCCAGGCCAAGATAGGCATTAATATAAGTGTGCTTATCAATGACGAAGATATAGATAAAGCCGTGAAAGTGCTGCATAAAGAGTTTTTTCCAGAATAACGCAATGCATAGATCGCCTGCAGCGGTTATAGCCGTATCTGTGCTTATCGTCATTATCAGCATTGCGGTTTTGGTCGTGTATATGCGTGACGGAACGGAAATCGCTTCCTCAGGGCCTGCGGTCAGGGGACCGGTTGAAAATCCGCGCACAGTAAAAAAGAAAACCGCGGAAAAGAAGACCAATGAGAAGCCTGAAGGAAACTCCCTTTCTGAGAATATACGTTCAGGACGGATCTTTGTCCGGCATATCCTTGTAGCCTACAAAGGGGCCCGTGATGCTGGTGAAAACATCAAAACGGGGAAAGAAGAGGCCTACAACCGCGCGCTTAAGATCAGGGACAGGTGCAGGGAGCATCCTGATATGTTCGAAAAGCTTGCGGAAAAATATTCCAACGACCGGGCAACAGCTGGGCGGGGCGGGCTTATTCCTCCTTTTGAACTGAAGGATGTCCATTCCTCGTTCAGGGACGCAATCACTGGGCTCGGGCCGGGCGGGATCAGTAACGTGGTCGAAACGCCGTTCGGTTTTCATATCATTAAGCGGGAGCACAGGGAGGAAGCTGTGCTTCAGTCGATCTGTATTCCTTTCAAAGGAGCTCTCCACGCTGGAGAAGGGGTCCTTCTGAGCCGGGAACAGGCGCGAAGCAGGGCGTTTGACATACGCAGGCGCATCGTTTCAGGCGAAACTTTGTTTGCCGATATGGCCCGGAAATATTCACGGGACCCCTGGGCAGTCCATGGCGGATTTATGCGGGGAGTGGTGACAAAAGGGCACAGCATACCTCACAGAGAGATCGAAAAGGAAGCGTTCAGCCTTGAAGAGGGTGAAATATCCCCTGTCTTCAGTTCCCCCCTCGGATTCCATATTATCAAGCGGCACAGGGTCGAAAGCCGCCAGGCCTGTCATATTGTGGTCTATTACGGTAGGACCAGGCCCAAACATGAAGCCCGGAAGATCATTAACCGTGCGTATACGGCCCTTCAGAAAAAGATACCGTTCCAGGAAGTGGTCAAAACCTTTTCGGAAGAGAAAAACAGGGAAAAGACAAAGGGATTTACGCATCCCGTATACAGGGGAACCTGGATATTCCCTCTGGAGGAAAAGCTCTTTTCAATGGATATATCTGAGATCTCCAAACCGATCGAGCTCGAGAATGCGTTCGTGATTATTGCGAGAGTGAGATAAACGGCATAAACGCGGAACGCGGAGCTCGGAACGCGGGGAACGGGGCGGCGGGGAGCTGTGCCGCGTCATTTGTCATTGGTCACTTGTCAGTGGTCAGTTATCAGGGAACAGGATACAGAAAAGGATTAACGATTTTTATTTTGCTCTTTTTTTATTCCAACACTCCAATACTCCACTACTCCATTTTTCCCCCTTTAATCCTGTCCTGATTTTTCTTTTCTTGTCTTACTCTTTTAACTAATTACTAATTACTACTTACTGATTATTTCTTTTTCTTCGGATTGTTCCACACCCTGATGTAATAATCATACGATATTGAAACGCAGTCCGTGTCTGCTGTGAAGTCGGCCGGGATCCTTTCTATTTTGCTTTTTCCGAATGTAGCAGTATACACGCCCGCAAACCCCATACCGAGTTCGTTCGCTTTTCTGTGGGCAATGTTCCTGTGGTGGCCTGTGCTGTGAAGCCAGCCGGCAACCGCTGCATGAGGGGAAGGATAGCTCGCACAGTTTTCAGCGCAGGGGGCGCCGTCGTATCCCGCATTCTTTATGCGTTTTGAAAAGGTTTTATTCTCCTTCTTGGGTGAAACATGGCCGAAATAATCGAGCGCGACCATCTCTTTACTGTGGTTACGCGCCGCGTCAGTCAGGCACTTTTCAACAACATAGGGCGTAAGCCCTGTCAGGATGCGGTATTCGTTGTATAGACGAGCCGCTGTCTTTTCGGTGTCGTTCACAAAATCAAGCTGATCGTTATACGCCATGATACGCGCGTCCCTTTTCATCCGGCTGTCCTCCTTTTTATAGAGAACGAGTCCGGCTTTGTCAATAGACCGGCGCAGGTCGGTTTCAAGGGGTGTGCCCGTTTCTGTCCCTATGGCTTTCCTGGAACGCAGCACCGTATCCTCGATCATATATAGATCATTCCTGATGGGTTCACCGCTTTTGAACGCGGTATCGATCGCTTCAAAACGCTCCCTGTATTGTTTGTGCAGATCAATGTTGGCAAGCTCAAGCTCGCACATATTCCGTTTCCCGATCGCGGCGAGTGTTTTTTTCTGGCTTTCACTCAGTTTTATCCGGGATTCCTGAAATGATGTGAGGGCATTATTGACAGCAGGGACGACATCTTTTCTGTACCGGGCAAGAAGCTCCTGTTTCATGGGGAGCAGATTCTCCAGAAGCAGACTGGCTCCTTTTTCCTTGAAGGTGAGCAGTTTTGATACGGCCTGTTCCCGTTTTTTGGAATCCCTGCTTGTGATGTCAGGCAGATATTTGTTAACGGCCCGTGAGTAAAGGACCGTATCGCGCATCTCAGGAGTCACCCATTTTTTCTCGAACAGGACAAACCCCTTTTTTTTCATGACAGCTGCGTGGGTCATCCATTCGCCCTCGTACCATTCAAATCCCAGTGCTTTCCTCGCCTCCTCATGGTCCGGATTGAGCTCTATCGCCTTTGTCCAGTGCTTTTTCGCGTATGCGGGAAGCCCGTTTTTATCACACCAGTTTCCCAGTGAAACATGCTGGTCCGGATTGCCGGCATCTATCTTTTCAAGGGCTTTCTGATAGATCTGGAATGGTGTCTTTTTTGTTTCTATCCTGTCGATCTCACGTCTGTTCAGGCTGAATGTCATACCCCGGCTTTTGATATACACCTTGTCCCCGGTTTTTTTGACAACGCGTCCCTCGATCTTTTCACCGTTTTTCAGATAAATAACATCCGCATGCAGCGATGTGCAGATCACTGCAGCCAGAAGAAAGGTAAAAAAACGTTTCATAGCTAGCTCCTTGGGTATATACTATTATACTGGATGTACCTTCAGAATGCAAACAAAAAATTCAGCCCGCTATTGAAATCCCGTTAGGCGCTTAGCGCGTTGTTGTTCATAAATGTAGGGGCACGGCATGCCGTGCCCCTGCGGGTGCAATGTAGATGTTTGCAGAAACACTTTTTTTCGAGCGAAGGCTCGAAAAAAAAAGATTTACTTGAAAACCCTGCTCATCCTTTTGTTAAACTGCTTCTCGGTATATGCGGTTACGTCTTTTTTGAATAATTCATATGCATTGAGCACATCCTTGGCAAAAGGGGTCAGGCGTGAGCCTCCGCCCCCTTTACCTCCGCATTCCCGTATAAGCAGTTTTCGGCCGATCCTTGATTCGCTTTTCCTTATATCACCCCATGCTTTGCGGTACGATATGCCGTTTTTTTCCGCAGCTTTTTTTAACGAGCCGTTTGTATTGATACAACTGAGAAGGCGGTAACGGCCTTCCCCGAATACTCCAGCACGTGAAGAAGTAGCGATCCACAGCTTTACTCCTGCATTGAATGTACGTTTCTTTTTAGTCATGGTCTTTACCCTTTATCATGTCCTGTGCATGGTTAAGAACAGGGATAATTATCTTTATACAGAATGTGACTGCTCTAACCGAGCCGGGAAAATTCACAATAACCGTATTCCCTTTCAGCCCGGCATATCCCCGTGAGAGCATGGCGTTCGGTGTTTCTTTATACGATTCAGTTCTAAGTATTTCCGAAATGCCGGGAAGGGGGATGTCACAGAATTCTTCTGTTGCTTCAGGTGTAATATCCCGTGGTGAAATGCCTGTACCCCCTGTTGTTATGATCCAGTCGCAGTCTGCATGCTCTTTGAACGCCTGAATGATTTCTTCCTTTGTGTCAGGTACAACTTTCCGACAGAGCTTTATATCAGGATATACCTCTTTCAGTATCCCGCAGATTGTTGTGCCTGAGATATCTTCATACACCCCTTCAGAAGCACGGTCAGATACTGTAATTACCGCGGCTTTCAGCATGTATAACTCCTCCTGTAATTACTTTGGCGAATATACCCTCTTTAGGCATAATGCATGCTCCAACCTGTTTGAAAACCTCACAGCCTGTGTGGCATTTTTTTCCGATCTGTGTTACTTCCAGTTCACATTCGCCTATAGAAATTCGTGTGCCGATCGGCAGATCATACAAAATAACCCCGTGTGTGGTTATATTCTCTGCAAAATCCCCCGGTCTGACATTGATTCCCTGGGCCTGCATTTTTTCAATTGATTCAAGCCCGAGAAGTGAAACTTGTCTATGCCAGGGACCTGCATGAGCATCATTCTCTACTCCGTGATCCGGTTTACAAGTGATTTCCTTCACAGGGGTTTTTACTGTTCCCTTGTTTTCTGAAATATTGACTGAAATAATATCAAATTCATTCATATGTGCTCTTTTGTCTTTTCGTCCAATCTGATGTCTGTTATCATCATGTTCTTGTCCACAGCTTTGCACATATCATAAATAGTGAGGGCGGCTATAGACACTGCGGTAAGGGCTTCCATTTCAACTCCTGTTTTGCCTGTTGATACTGCGGTTGATATGATCCTGATTCCGTCATCACTGATCTCATATTCAAGTTCAACATTGTCAAGCGGGATATTGTGGCAGAGCGGAATCAATTCAGACGTACGCTTTGCGCCACTGATGCCGGCAATTGTTGCAGCAGCGATCGGATCCCCCTTTTTTAAAAGTTTATTCTTGAGTTTGTCAATTGTGTCCGGCTGAAGTTTGATTATTCCTGAAGCTGCAGCTCTGCGCAGGACAGTATCTTTCGAAGTAATATCAACCATTTTGACGTTTCCGTTTTTATCTATATGAGTGAACTCCATATATGCATCTCCTGTTTTCATCAAATATCCTGATTCCGATATTCCGCACTCCGAAATCCGCAATCCGTACTTTTATCATCCTCCTATCTGCTGCATGGTACGGTTTTCACACACACCGCCCCGTTCCGGCTTGAGCATTACAGCCTGACGGAGCGAGCCTTTAATATCATCCATATCCACGTATATTTCAATATCAGTCAGAAGACACGGCTTGATTACACCATCGGCAAGCAGACGTATTTTATTGCATTCGGCACACTGGGGCGGGCGGTCATAGCCCTGGATGCTCGATTTATTTTCTGAAAGGGAGAACTGCCGTATGAGCTGGAGGTCAAGGCCCCTGCTCCTGCAGAATATTCTCATCCGGTCGATCTCATTCGTATTGAGATCGGGGATGACCACCATGTTGATTTTTGAGTTTTTGAATCCCGCATTGAACGCTGCTTCAATGCCTTTCAAAACACTGGAAATATCCCCGCCCCCGGTTATCCGTGCATATCTTTCAGGATCAAGACTGTCAAGAGAGATATTCAGCCTGTCAAGCCCGCTTTGTTTAAGAAGGAAGGCCTTATCAGCAAGGAGGGCCCCATTTGTGGTCATGGTCACCTCTTTAATCGCTTCAATTTCTGAAATATACCGGACAAGTGTTTCAATATTCTTTCTTATTAACGGTTCCCCCCCTGTGAGCCTGATTTTTGTTATACCCATATCTGAGGCTTCTTTCACGATATCCCTGATCTGTTCGTACGTGAGCAGATTAGAGTGTTTTTTTGGAATGAAGTCTTTCACTCCTGCACAGTATGTGCATCGTAGGTTGCATCGGTCCGTTACTGAAATCCTGAGATAGGTGATTTTTCTGTCAAATCTGTCGAACATCTACTGTATCTCCTGTTAAAAACGTTTCCCCCGTTTCCGACAGGCAGATAATACCGTTAGCGTGAGCATATGCCAGAATATGCGCTGAACCGTGATACTCAACAGGTGTGACAGTGCTGTTTTCAAAGTATACAGGAGCAAATTTCTTCCGTTTTGATTTCCTGGTGCGGATATCCTGGGTCAGTTGCCCCTTAATATATACAGGAGTATACTCATATCCTGACAGTTTTGAAATAAATGGTTTTACAAGCAGTTCAAATATAACAAGCGTAGAAACCGGATTACCCGGCAGGCCGAAGATATATGAACTCTCTTTGATTCCGAAAACAGTGGGCTTGCCCGGTTTTACCGCTATATGCCTGAAGCGGATGTCAACCCCATGTGCTTCCAGAATATCGGGCACAAAATCATAATCACCCATTGATACCCCACCTGAGAGGAGAATGATATCGGATAAACTGAGTGCCTGTGTAAAAAGGGCATCAATTTCCTCTTTGGAATCTCCTGCAATCCCCAGATAAACCGGTTCTCCTCCTGACTGAGAAGCCTGTGCATACAGCTGATATGAATTGCTGTTCCTGATCTGTCCCTGATCCGGCTTTTCAGACGGTTCCATTATTTCAGAACCGGTTGCAATAATGCTCACGTCAGGTTTGCGGAACACTGAAACATGTGTGCAGCCTGCGGAAGCGCACACACCGATAACAGCCGGAGTTATCCGGGTTCCTGGGGAGAGCAGGATATCTCCCTCTTTAAAATCCTCACCTCTCATACAGATGTTGCTGCTGTGTTCAGGGGCAGTGATCTTCATGATCTCGTTTTTTTCTTCAGTATATTCAATACGGATAACTCTGTCAGCTCCTTCAGGTACTGCAGCGCCTGTCATTATCCTTGAACATTCACCGGCATGTATGCTGTGCTCAGGGAGTGTTCCGGCCCGGATCGTTTCAATAACCCTGAATTCACTGCTTCGGTCTTTGCTGCTGTATGCATAGCCGTCCATTGCGGATTTATTAAACGGGGGCATGTCCATATCACTTGTTATGTCCCGGCCAAGAACACGTCCGGCAGCATCATTCAGGCTGACACTCTCTGTGTCAAGCCCGTGTGCGGAATCGAGAACGATCTCGAGGGCTTTGTCAAAAGAAATCATACATGTACCTGCCTTTTTATTCCGCGGGATCAATGAAAAAACAGCATATGCGTTTTAGAAGAATCAAAACACTCCGAACTCACACTTATGAAGTTTGACCCGTGCAGCATCGAGTATTCTGCAGAATTCCTTTGGCGCAAGACCAAGAGAAGCTGCAAGTTTCCTAGCCTGGGGGCATGTTACCTTTTCTCCGCGTGTGATATCAGCCTTTTCTCGTGGAAGTACTGCCGATTCTTTTTCTTCGCCGTCTCCAGGGAGGAATATCAAAAGATCGGGAGTTAATTCTTTGACAATGGAATTGCTTTCAATGATACAAAAACCGGCGTCTGCATGGTCGTTCGCGATCTCTTCAAAGGATGTGCCTGCAGGGTACAGGGGAACATCAGAGCCCGGTTTAGGTGTTCCTGTGCCGATCTTGACAAACACTGAATTGGCAAGGAAGGACCGTATTTTCTTTCCAAGCGATGTTTTTCCAACCTCTGAGTGGGATCCTGAGATGACAATTGTTTTCATGCTGTATCTTTCTTGTGCAAAGGAGCATGGCGGAAAAACCGTTATGTATTATAAAACATAGCGAGTGGCAATTATAGGAAAAACAGGTATGGTGTCAAGGATAAAAACTAAAGAATATTGGTGAGATAGAGTTCTGGGACTATATCGGGCCGTGCTTCCTGATCCAGTCCTTAAATGCCTGTATGAGGCGTTTCTTTGAACCGGTTTCAGAGTGCGCGATATAAAACGTGCGGGAAATATCCAGGCCTTGTACCTTGACGACCGGAAGGGAATCTCCCTTCAGGGCCCATTCGGAAATGAATGAAACGCCCAGTCCCGATTTGACGCTCTGCTTTGCCGCTTCACTGCTTCCGACGCTGATCCTGGTATTCAGATGTGTGATTCCCTTTTTTTTCAGTGCTTCCTGTACAGCCGCCCGCGTTCCCGATCCTTCCTCCCTGCTTATGAACGGCTCCCGGGAGAGCTGGGTCAGTGACATAGATTTCTTCCGTGTCCAGGGGTGACCGGGAGGAACTGCCAGTACAATAGTATCGGAAGCGAGCTTGATGTATGTGATACGCGGATTTTTGACCTTTTGCCCGACAGCGCCGATCTCAATGGTTCTCTTACGTATGCTGTTGAGCACGGTCCTGCTGTTTGATACCTGGATTGAGACGGTAATATCAGGATAGTCTTGTGTAAAAGTCCCAATAAGGCCAGGGAGGATATACGTGGCCGGTATTGTGCTTGCCCCTATAATGAGGTCGCCTGTGAGTGTGTGCTCCAGCTCTGAGACGCGTTCAACGGATTCCTCAGCCAGGGCCAGTATCCGCTTGGCATAATCGTACAGAAGCTTGCCCGATTCAGTGGGGACAGTTTTGTCAGGAAGCCGCTCCAGAAGCTCCGTTCCGTACATTTGTTCAAGATGTGCTATTTGTGAGCTAACCGTGGACTGTGTGCGGTGGACCTTTCTTCCGGCTTTTGTAAAGCTCTGCGTATCTACAACTGCGCAGAACGCCTTCAACTGAAGAAGGTCAAGCATATGGCCTCTGCTTTCCGGACCGTTACAGCTCTTTAATCACAGTCACCGTGTCTCCGGTTTGTATAGAGGGGATCTGGGGCATACCGGCTATGTCTCCCGATCTGATATTAAGCGGTTCGGACTGTTCCCCGTAGGGTGATTTCTCCATGGCGACCCGTGCCATGTCCGAGGAAACGGTCCTGTACAGGGAAGAGACCGCGTCCTGTTTTTCAGGGACAGTAAAAGGGGCACAGGTAGACATGGTGTCCTGAGCATGTGTGACCCTGAGCACTGCCTTGACGTATTCGAGGGTTCCCAGTGTCTTTTTTGCATTGTCAGGATCAGAAACCTCTTCACCGGGATGAATGATATGCACGGTGTCATTAACCGTGATACCGTCCTGTATACCAAGATTTATAACAAGGGCTTTATCCGAAAGTATTTTAACTATTTTGCCGCGAAGCTGTTCCATTAGTTTTCCTTTCTATTACGTATTGTGCGCTGTATTGTACGAGCATTAGGGTAAATGTCAATAAAATATGCCTAATTTTTTTATTTTTTGCTTGAATAACAGTACGTGTCTATTACAATGTTCCCACTACGTATTCAGGCACTCTTTAAGCGGACAGACCACATGGAAATCCACTACTGCAGTGAATGCCGGACCAGGGTGTCCTCACTTGACCTGGAACAGGGCAAGGGGGCCGTTCATGATGGCTCAATATTCTGCGAGAAATGTGCGCGTAAACTAGGCCTGGATACGTGGCCACAGGGAGGAGCCAATCAGAAAAAACCTGGTGCGCCAAAGCCCGGAGCTCCCCGCAGAAAAGGGTCCGGAACCCGGAAAACAGGGTCCGGAGTCAGGAGGGCACCTGGCGGAACCAGACGTTCCTCCTCAGCAGTCAGAAAAGCTCACACAGGCGGAACTGCATCGGATCACCACAGGCCGAGGAGTATTTCCAAAAAGACAGATGTGTACACGCTTTTTATTGTCCTTCTGAGTGTGGTGGTAATGGCCCTCCTGATCATTATCGTGCTGATATTGACAGGGCGGATACAGCTCAGCAAGGAGGGGGAAGGGGAGAAGAATAGACCTGTGTCCGAACAGACAGAGGATCAGCAAGACACATCGGACAAACAAAAGCCTGCCGAAGACACGGAAACACCTGACACCAACGGGGAAAAGGATACTAAGTAGCCTGCACCTTGTGCAATTCCGGCCTACCTCCTTATTGAACAGTTAAAGAAGCTTTTACCTAATATTATACCCAGAATAAATTGACGTAAGGATTTTAGGAATATGACACCTTTTAAACCCTTATACTCTTATACCTTTAGATTCCTTCCGCTGAAAGCGGAACGGTATATGTTTCTGATTATTATGATTCTCGTTTTTGTAAAGCCCCCAATACGTCATGCCTCAGAAACCGAATGGTATTGGGAAAATAATTATGTAGTAAACGTTGAGTTGGAATATAACCCGTGTGCGGAGATAGAGGATTCTCAGGGAGAAATGCAGATTAACCAAACCCGGTTGAGAAGTCTCTTCCCTGTTATTATGAAGGAAAATTTCTTCTTTGGACTGGGTGCGGTATATGAGGGTTACCTGCTCAATTACAGGGATACCCCTTCTTTTTATAACGATTCTGCTGGAAAATTCGTTTATCAGGAAGACCTTCCGAATGACCTTCACATAATTGATGTGGTAATCGGGACAAATTATACATTCAATGAACAGTGGGGTATATATGGGGAGATTATCCCTGGTATTCATAGTGACTTTGAAGACATAGATAACAGTGACATGCTTGTGAACGGGTTTTTCTTCTTGAGATACCATGCTGAATCAGGGACAGAATACCGTTTTGGCGGGGGAGTAACCCCTTCATTTGGGGAACCTCAGGTTTTTCCCCTCTTTGGGATGCTGTGTCCGGTTTCTGAAAAATATGCTTTTGATCTCTTGCTGCCTTCACATGCCATGTTCAGATTTAAATGTTCGGAAAAAACCGAGATGGGTCTGAAAGCCAAAATGTCGATCCGTGAATTCCGGCTGCAGGATGGTGGGTCATGGCACGATGATATTTTAAGATATCGCCAGGTAACTGCAGGCCCTTATGCAGAATTCATTCTTTACAAGACAATGATCCTGAGAGTGGAGAGCGGGTATATGTTAGGCCGGAAGTTTGAATTCCTCAATAAAGGGTATGATGAGCAATTATGGGTTGATAGGCTTAACAACAAATTTTTTCTTATCCTATCTCTCAGGTGGGCCATCTAACCCGTCTAAGGATAGGAGACAGACCCCGAAACAGTAAAAAGAGGACATTAGTCGTAATGCTTATAATATCTGAGGCTTTTGAATTACCGATCAAGTCGTCATCAGATAAGGTGGCGTTGATTGTTAAAGAGAATAACTTGATCGGTAAAGGCGTTTGTGGTGATATTGCTAATGTTAAATTCCAATTAACTGTCCCAGACCGCAATTCCCATAAAGTGTTTTATGGGAAAATAGACCGGTTTGATGGATTCATATCCCTCAAAGGAAAAATCCGATTTCCAATATCAACGACAGTATTTATTGTCTTTTGGAATATATTTTTTGTATTTTTAATATCAAAAATACTAGCAAATAATTGCCAATCATTCATTGACTATATTGTAATAATAATATCTTTCTTTTTTCTTATATTTGGTAATATTGGGTTTTACAAAATAAGTAACAGTACTCCACTAAAGGAAGGTCTTAACGAACTCAAAAAACTTGCCGAAAGCGAAGAACAGTCAGATTTGCAGGAGTCAGGGTAGAAAGTATATGGAGTCAAGCATGAAAAAGATAATTATTGCACTAGTTGTCATCTGTTTGGTGCTTTTGTTTGGTATATTATATATCATGCAGGCAAGGAAGATCAGTTATCCAAAAGACCTTAAGGAGTTTGAAGTATTAATTAAAAAGCTGGTTAAGCAGGGACGAATAGAAAAAATCAAGGACATAGCGGTTGGTGACCAATTAGGAATCTTAGAAGAGGAATTAGATTGGTTAAAAAAGCTCTTTAAAAAAGACCAGCCAGTAGAAGTGTTCTTTGAAAAATATTACCCAGGTTCACTAACTATTCTGGCTGAGCAAGGTGAATATACTGAACCGAGTATTCCCCCGACCCATTATTGCTTGGTTGAGCAAAGAATAGAAAAAACCAAACGGGCAATTGCATTCACACTTCAGATACAGCCAAAAAGAGTCATTATATGCGGGAGAAGAATTGTGAAAGGAGAGCCTCAGGTTTTACCTAAAGTATATTTAAAACCCCGCAAAGGTGAAAATTTTGAAAAACATTTTAAGAAGACTGAAGGAAATGAGGCGGTATGGACTTCAATTTATGGATATCATTTTGAAAATTACACCCTAGAAATGCTCTGGTCGGATCTTGAAGAAAATATTAATGTTGTGATAGTAGGCTGGATTGATGATTGGAACAAGTATACATTTGATGCGCCGACAGATTTTGAGTCGATTTCAAGCACTATATTAGGATTAAGACGTATTGGATTAATGTTAGAAGAAACTGAAAATAAAGAAGTCAGGCCTTGCAGCCATCCACAGAAAACTCAGATCAGAAAGAGTCTGGTTGAAATGCTGACTCAATCAGAGGATCCATTTCTCATTGTTGAAGATCCAAAAACTGAGTCCTTTATACAATTCCGCAACGAAGATAGAAAGATTTTGATTGATTTTCCGCAGTGCGGTTTGAAAACAGCCGAGATTAAGGCAGCAAAAGGCTATTTTTTCACATGTGGTATCAGGCTGAAGGAAACAGAGAGTTTAAATCCGGAAACAGGGGAAGCCTTTAAAAGCAAATCTTGGAACCGGTCCTATTCTCGGGGAGAAATAGACAAGGTAGTAAATATTTCCCTTGGTGCACTGTTTGAGATTAATGGTATTTCTGAATCCACTCCGTTGGTTTTGAAAACAGGATGGGAAAAGAAAGAGGATATATCGGTAAAGTAGTTAAATAGGGATTTTTGGAAGGAGGAGAAGAATGAAAACAAGGAAGATTAAAAAAGCGCTGTTCGTGATGTTGGTATTTGTTTTATTCCCTGCGGTATTAACTGCGGAAGAAGTAGATATGCTGGAATATTTCGGGGAAGAGGTTATAAGTTGTATGTTTATCAAGGATCTCCGGGATACGATCCGGAGCGGAAGAGACTCTGTAGTCTGGGAGATATGGAATAATGAAGAGGTCAAAGCCTTTCGGGAGCTTCCTGAAAAGCATTTCAAAAAAAACATGGATGGGTTGAAGGAAGAGAGCGGAATAGATATAAAGGAGGCTTTTGATAATTTTATTGAACTGAAAGGAGGTATCGGGATCGGATTTTACGGCCTCAATTTTGAAGAGGATATTGCAGAGAGCCTTATCGTTATGACGGGGATCCCTAACAAAAGAAAAGAATATTTCAGAAAGACGATACGGCAGATGTTTATCAATACCGGATATAATGAGGGATTTAAAAAAGAAAAAATACTGGGAAAGGATGTTACAGCTGTAAGGAATAGATACAGTCCAACCTTTTATATCTTTGAAAACGGAAAGGACCTTCTGATCTCTTTTTCCAGGCGGCCCATGGAAATTGCGATAAGGAATGCAAACAAAAAAAAGGCCGATCCGGAATTGACAGACATAGTTAAGCGGTTCAGGGAAAGCAGTGGTACCGGTTTTATTGCATACGGCAGCGCGAAAAAAGCAATATCTTATTTTGAAAAGGTTGGAGGCGATGCTCAGGGTGATATATCGGAATTCCTGGGTATGCTTTCACAGTTCGGAATACGAGACATTGATACTGTTGCGGTTCATACTGCTTTCAGGAAAAGAGGATTTCATACCGGGTTTATTGTCTCAGTCAAGCCTGAAGCACCACCGCGCTTTTTTAAATGTAAAGAAGTGTCACAGAGAAAGCTGAAAAAGGTTCCTGCTTCAGCAGCCTCTTTTTCAGCCTTTACTATTAATCCGGAATATACATACGATACCATTATCAGGCTCTTTTCAATGTTTGGGGGTAATCCGGAGATGCCCGAATATAAGGATTTTGCCCGGACTTTTAAAGAAGAAACCGGTGTTTCGGTCAGAGATGATCTGGTCAAGAGCCTTTCAGGTGAAATTCTAATATACTCGTATTCTCCTACTTTATTTTTAGAAGGTGATTCCGGAATAGTTGTAAGAACACGGCTCAAAGGTACACGGCCTGTCAGAAAACTTATTGAATATTTTATAAAGAAAAATGCTGAAAATGAGGAGATCGCTGTCAGCTCTATTAAAATTAAAGGAAAAAAAGTATATACACTGGCTATGCCGAGATTATTAGTCCATCCTACTGCTGTTATTAATGGGAACGAACTTATTATCTCAACCACAAAAGATGCGGCTGTAGCCGCACTTTCAGCCCCTGAGAAAAGCATTCTGGAAAATCCGAAATACACTGACCTTGAAAAAGATATTACTTCAAAAAAAGGTTTCTTTGTATCTTATACTGATGCGCACAGTATTATTGAACAGGCATATTCTGTAGCAAAGGTGATGGCGCATGTCATGCATGCGGATATGGGGCCGGAGTTAATTGATCTATCAAAAATACCGACCGCTCAAGCCTTAACACGCAATCTGTTCGGAGCAAAACACGTTATAAAAAAGACCGGTAATGAAATAACAGGGGAAGCGTATGCTCCTATCGAGTATTTTACTTTAAATGCTTTTTTCGAGGGTTTTGTCCTTCATTTCTGTTCAATAATGATAGAGAATTTACTTATGGGAAGAATGTAAAAGGGCAGTAAATGGAACAGAAAGACAGTAGGAAGGGGATAAAATAACAAAATAAGGATTTTTTTAGTTATGAGATATGGGTTATGAGGTAGATTAAGAATGAAAAAGGAAAGTCTATGTTGTTATTAAAAAAGATTATTGCGGGTTCAATACCGATTCTTCTTATTTTGGCGATCGTGCTGTCAAATTTATCAGGAATACTTTCTATTGTCGGATATGCGATATCATCTATATTATTGTCTTTAATTATTACTCTATTTGGAGGGGCAATATATTACGGTGATTCAAAGGGACAAGATAAGAAACCCAGGAAAATAATTGTCATTGGTATAATCTTTATATCCCTTGTTTTTGGATTTGTTTTGTTTACCGGGTTAATGGGAATAGATATCTTGGTTGTATATAACTCAACCAGTAAATATTCAATTGTGAATATTGATAATAAGTTTACAATAATTGCAAAAGATCCAAAGGGAGAACATGAATTCTACTCTGGTAGCTTTAGTTTGTATGGCGGGTTTTCTATTATGGATAGGGAATGGGAACCTCAGAATGGATTCTCTGGACAATTGTTAGGCATCAGTGGCGCTGAGATCAAAATCCCCGGCCATAAAATTATATATTATAAAAACAGACGGTTACTGATAGATGGACAGGATAAAGAGATTGATCAATTATTCTCTTCAAAAGAAACATTTGTAATAGAGTGATAATATTTGATTTTTATAAGCTAAGGTAATATGGAGAAAAAACAGCTTAATCACGGAATAAATTCATATTTCCACAAGAAGGACAAAGAAAGTGCAGATATTGTTGAAGCAGCATGTGAGAAATGTATTCCGAAAATAAAGGAAATATTGGGTCTTCCAATGCCTGAAAAATGTTCAGTATATCTGGCAACTTCTTATATTAATTTTATATTTTTTATAATACCTTTTCCCTTGGTTTTTATTATGGCTTTTATACTGCCTCTTTATTACTTCAGAGGTAGAAGAGTATGGCAATGGGCCGCAGGTCTTTGCTATAGTTCTGAGAAAAAAATAATTATAGGGGTAAAACCTTTATGGCTTCTTGAAAAGAGTGATAAAAGTCTTGGCGAAAAGATATATGTTAAAATACCGGAATTACAGAACTATTTAGAGCATATAATCTGCCACGAAATGGCTCATGCATTCTGTAGTTTTTTAAAACTGCCTTCGTGGATAAATGAGGGGATGGCTATGATGACAGCTGAGCAATATTACGGAGTCGCAACAGTAAAAAAGGAAACCCTTCAAAGCCTTGATCCCTCTGCAAAGGAATCCTATTTCAAAAAATATCCGGATCTTTCAGGAGTGAAGAAGAAATATTTTTACCGTTATGTGCTTGGGTATTGGTTTGTCAAGTACCTATTAGAAAAACATCCCGAGTTTTTAAGAGAAATGTTAGAAAAGAAAGAAAAGCAAAAGACAATAAAGGAAAAAATCGCATCTGAACTGGACATCAGCTTGGATGATTTTTACCGAGAATTACATCAAAAACTGTTTAAACACTTTCAGACACAGGCAGATGGTTAATGAAAAAATACATATTTCATGATTTACTTATTTAAATAGGTAATCAAATAGGTAATAACTGCATAATCCTGAAGTAAAAAGGGGAGCTGTTAAAAACAATAACCCTTAAAATGTTAGAAAAAACAACTAAAAAGCCCTGACATTAATACAAAAATATGCGATATTAAGGCTTACTTTGTGCGGGCACATTCATATAGGGGGAGTAGATCAAGAAGATATCTTTTTTCCCTTACGGTCGAAAAAGTTTCTGATTTTTTCTTGACATATTTGACAGGCCGAATAAAATTACTCAACGAACTGAGATAATTAACTCAATGTATTGAATTAATGGGAGTATAGCATGTATTCAAGAAAATATTTGAATGAAATCATTAAACGTCTAAAAGAAAAAAGATCGTTTATTCAGGCAATCACAGGACCCAGGCAGGTAGGAAAAACAACTCTTATTCAGCAGGCCCTTAAGCAGATCAGCTGTAAATCACATTATATCTCTGCTGATGAACCGACGCTGCGGGATCAGTATTGGCTTGCTCAGCAGTGGGAAACTACCCGCCGTTCTAATGGAACATCAAACCCTGCTGTACTTGTTATTGATGAGGTGCATAAAATTGAGAATTGGCATGAAACAGTTAAACGGCTCTGGGATGAAGATTCTATGGCTGGAAGGAACCTTCATATTGTTCTGCTTGGTTCTGCACCTCTTTTATTCAAAAAAGGGCTGTCTGAAAGCCTTTCAGGAAGATTTGAAATGATCAGGCTTCCCCACTGGTCGTATCCTGAAATGAAAGAAGCGTTCGGCTTTACACTTGAACAGTTCCTTTATTACGGAGGATATCCGGGATCTGCTCAGCTCATTGATGAACCGGAAAGATGGAAACGCTATATCTGTGATTCCCTTATTGAGACTACAATAGGAAGGGATGTTCTTCTGACCACGAGAGTTGACAAACCCGCACTGCTGCGCCGTCTTTTTGAACTTGCGTGCCTGTATTCAGGACAGATTGTCTCTTACCAGAAGCTTCAGGGCCGGCTTCAGGATGCTGGCAATACCACGACTCTTGCCCATTATCTTGATCTTCTTTCGCAAGCCGGCATGGTAGCCGGACTTCAGAAATATTCAGGCAGTCAGGTACGCAGAAGGAATTCCAGCCCAAAACTCCAGGTGTTCAATACTGCACTGATGACGGCTCAGTCCGATTCTCCTTTTGAACAGAATCCCGAGAGCAAAGGGAGACTGACAGAATCTGCAGTAGGGGCTTTCCTTGCAAATCGGGCATTTACAGGCAGGGGAGAACTGTACTACTGGCGCAAAGCCTATATGGAAGTGGATTTTATATTTTGTAAAAATAATGAAGTATTTGCAATTGAAGTTAAAAGCGGCTCTGCAGGCCCGGTCCATGCAGGAACTGCTGAATTTGCAAAAATGTATAGCCCGGACCATATTCTGCTTGTGGGTGAAAAGGGGATTTCTTTGGAATCGTTTCTAAGTCAGGAACTGTAACAAGACATATATGAAATGAAAACTCTTAAACCCTATATCTTAATTTTTTGGAGGTTTTTGTCTTTTAACGCGTTCCGCAATCCGCGTTCCGCATTGGGAGTCCTCTTTTACTCTTTCTGCTGAAAGCTGAATAATGAAAAGAAATACATTAGTATTTAGTTTGATAGGAATATGTGTATTGATAATCATATTATGCATACTCCATATCCGGCCTCCCCGCCCAGAGGAATGGGATAATGTTGCTATCGGCATAGAAAGGGCTGAGGTCTTAAAGCTGTATCCGGATATTCATACGATGAAGGAAATAAAGGGATTTGATGTATATTCAGTTAAAAATTCATCACCCTATTTAACTGACGGATACTGGCAGATGCAGATTTACTATTCTGAATCAAATACTGTAAGCAGTATCACATATAAATATATTGACCGCAATTGCGGAATTTTAAATAAAACCATAGTCAGGGAATAATATGAAGAAATACCTGATATTATTGAATGCGGTATTTGTAGTGAGCTTGAATTCCTGTTTTCTCCCAAAGTATTACTGGATAGATGATATCACTATTAAAAACGCAAAGATGGTCAAAGGGGAAGTCCACCTGGAATATGAACTTAAAGTTCATAGTGTTTTTTCGGACTTGGATCGGAAGATCATTACAGAAAAAGATAAAATTATAATACAATTTGCCAGGAATCCTGATGCGAAGCCTTTCTTAGAACGGGATTATATCTGGGAAGATAAAATAGTAATTCCGAATAAAAACGGATTACCCGTTTTCGTAAGTAACGGAAAGACCAGAAAACTTGCATGGGCAAAAGACATGCCAGAGGAACCTGAAAAATGAAAAAAGGAATTTGTTGAGAATAATTCTGCTTACAGTATCAGTGCTGTTTATTGCACTTAAAATAATTATTTTATGAAGAAAGGAAGGAAGTGAAATATAAAATAATATTTATAATATCTCTCGTTATGTTATCCTTTTCCTGTTCGGAAAAACCTGCAGTAATTATGTCAGAAAAACCTATTAATTCGTCTGATAGTCAGAATATACAAAGTGATATTCTCACTCTAAAACAAACAAGGGAGTTGGTTAATAAATATCACAGCAATGCTCTTGAGTGTTGCAAAAAAGATGAATACGATAAAGCTATTAAATGGTTTAATAAAGCATTAGAATTAGACAAATCAAAACCGAATTTATATATTGACCTTGGAATCACATATTCTAAAAAAGGTGATTATGAAAAAGCTGTTACATGCTATAATAAAGCAATAAAACTTGATCCGGTTGGATACTTGGGATATTATAATAGAGGGTTTCTTTTTAAATCCACTATGAAACTTAATAAGGCCATATCTGATTTTAATAAAGCAATAGAAATCAATTCTGGTATTGAAAGAGTATATATATACCGTGCGATACTTTATAAGAACAATAAAGAATATCAGAAGGCAAAAGAGGATATTGAACGAGCTTTGATGATAAATGACAAATCAGCAGCAGCTTTAACACAATTAGGGGAAATTTATTATTATAAGAAACAATATGAACTAGCCTTAAAGTATTTTTCAAAAGCCCTGGAAATAAATCCATCCATACCGGATGCATTATATAAACGTTCATATATATATTCTCAAAGAAAAAAATATGATCTTTCTATAAAAGATTTAGATAAGGCAATAGAAATTGTGCCTAATTCTCGGAAGGCTTATTATTTGAAGGGTGCAATATATGAAATGCAAAAAAAATATACTTTGGCAATCAAATTGTATTCGAAAGCAATTAAAATTGACCCACTTGACGGCTGGGGATACTATGCCCGCGGATATGCATATATGGATATAGGAGAAACCCAAAAAGCTGAACAGGATATGCTCAAGGCGATGAAAATCAATCCTAATTCTTATAAAAACAATGCTGGATTGGCTTGGTTTAGGGCTACCTGTCTTGAGTCTAAATACCGTAATGGTCAAAAAGCTCTTAAACATGCATTAAAAGCCTGCAGAGTATCTGATTGGAAGGAACCAGATGTACTGGCAACTTTAGCTGCGGCGTATGCCGAAACCGGGGATTTTGAAAATGCTGTTAAATATATTAAGAAGGCTATAAAAATAGATAAAAGAGAGATTGAAGATATTATAAAAAAAAGGAAGATAATGTTAGAAACGTTTTCTAAAGAAAAGCCTTATCGAAATAAATTAGAAGATGATAAAAGTTAACATGAAAAAATATATATTTCTAATCATAGTCCTGGGAATGGGGTTTATTAAAGCTCAGGAAGACGAATTGCTGCTTCCATTCTGGGAAGGGGATAAAGAAGGTTATATAAACATAAACGGGATAGCAAAGATAAAGCCCCGATTTATAGATGCGGAGCCTTTTTCTGAAGGATTAGCATGTGTAAAAACTGATGCGGGATACGGCTATATTGATAAAACCGGATCATTTGCAATCAAACCTTCTGCTGAGTATTCTGAAGCAGAATCTTTTTCTGAGGGATTAGCTGTTGTAAAAATAGATGGGAAGTACGGGTACATCAATAAAACCGGTAAAATTATCATTCCGCCAGTTTTTACCAGAGCATTATCTTTCTCAGACGGATTAGCTAAAGTTGTTAAAGGAGGCACGATTGATAAGTGGACCCTTATTGGGGGTCAACACGGGTATATTGATAAGTCAGGGAAAATTGTTTTTGAACACGAGTTTGACTCATCAGGCAATTTCCATGAAGGAAGAGCATATTTCAGGAAAGACAGGAAATACGGTTTTATTGACAAGAAAGGGAATATCGTTATCCAACCCAAATATAGCTCTACTTGGAAATATTCAGAAGGACTTGCATCTGTAAAAATCAAAATAAAAGATTATGATTACTATGGCTATATAAACAAAGATGGAACATATTGGATAGAACCGACTTTATATAAAGCGAGCCCTTTCTATAAAGGGTTGGCCTGTATCAAGGATAGTGACGGCTGGGGATATATGGATAGACATAAGAAAGTAGTACTCAGGCCAAAAATATTAGTAGACTCAGCCGCTAATTTTTATGGCGATTGTGCTATGGTAGAGATAAACCAATTTCGATACCTTATTGATAAGACTGGAATGCCTGTTGCAAACCCATATTGTCCCCATCAAGTCAGATTCTCTTCACCTGATAAACTCTTCTATTCCATTACAGTAGACGAAAAAGGAAACCGTATTGTTTATGGGCCGCCTGGATCCGGCAAAAGCCCTTTATGGCTTCAAAAGTTTAATCAGGAAGGTGTGGAAAAAATTACCAGTATAGAGATTGCAATATTTTTAATAAAAATGGCCGGTATCGCCAATGACAAAAACAAGAAAGCAGATGATATCTCGGCATTTGTCCATGAAGATGCTGTTATTCAAATGGAAAATCGCGAATTCCTGACAAGAGAAGCTTATGCACGGGGATGTGCAGAGAATCCTGCGCGATATGAGCAGATTTTCAAATCTTTAGAAGTTGATAATGATAAAGGCATTGCCACTGTATTGCTGAAATGTACGCAAAGGCCTGAAGGCTATTCATGGTCATATATGAAACGGCTTGTTCTAAACTTTCTTCGATAGTATTTATAAAATATTTAAGAGAAAAAGAAACTGAAGAAGTTCTTGAGATTGCTTTTGAAGAGGTCGATAGTGAAAAACCAGTTATAAATATAGAGGAAATGGAAACTGCAGAAAAAATATCTCGTGAACCCGTAGAAGAAATATCTTATAAATATAAAAAGGAAGAAATATCAGATAAAATAATCGAACCTCCAAAAGTCCTGGAAGGTATTGAGGAAATAAAAAAATGGTATAAAATTAACAGACCCGGAAAGGTGTTGGAATTTAAGATATCTGATTTTGGAGGAGAAATATATTTTATTAGTATACATATCCAAGAAGGATACTCACTGGTTTCCACTTATGTCCGTCGTCCAAACCAGTCGAATTATATTTTATATTGCGATGACTTCATTAGTGATTTAGTGTTTGCAAACGGAAAAGAATTGAGCTATGGTTTGGTTTCATATGACAAAGAGAGTGATATTCTCGGGTACTTCTGGGGTTCGGAAGAATTATATATTCAGGGCTTTTCTGTCAAGGAAGCACTTGGGATAGTAAAACCAAAGTAAATTTAAAGAATGATGAAAAGATATTTGATAATACTGATTATAGTGATAGCCGCTATCTTATTAGGTGTATTTTTTTGGATAAAACATAATATTGCATCAAAAGCCTCGGTGTCAGTTCTGACAGAACCTATCAGTCTGGAAGAAGCAAGGAAGAAATTGGATATACCCTTGCCCGATAGAGCGTCCAATATCCTTTATGCAGGCTATGCTGAGTGGGTTGCTTATGACTTTATCCTTAAGTTCGAAGCCCCAGTGGATATATGCAAGTCTCATGCACTGCTGCTCCTTGAAGAGCATAATAAACAAACATCCCAAGAAAAGCTGCCTTTGGAATTTCGCACAATCACAGAGACTCCGACTATTTCTGGAAAATTACCATTTGATATTGATTGGTTTGATATCCATAATATAAAGAACGGCCTTCTTGCAGGAGATTCAGGAAGCCATCAACCGATGATCTGGATTGATACAGACAGGAATATTTTTTACTATAGATATACGGATTAACAGTATGAAAAAATACATATTTCTGATTATAATTGCCCTTGTGATGCTGGTGGGCTGCGGACAGATGTCTAATAAAGAAAGGACTATTGATAAGCCTTCAATGGCTTTTAACCATGCTTGTGAACATATTAGATCAAGTGATCCGTGTATCAGAATAAAGGCTGTAGATGAATTTGTAAAAGACGGTTCCCTTCAGTCTGAACTTATGTTATACTATTGGTGGATCGAAGAAGATGATAAGAGCATTCGTGAGCGTATTTTGCATTTCTTTACAAAGGACAAAATGGGGGAATATTATCCTGGGGTAACTATACGTTATATTCCCGGATGGATTAAAGCAATAAACCGGATGCTGCCTGAAGAAAGAAAGACCCGGTTAAATGAGCTCAAGAAATACTTTCCAGATGGATTTACATATGGTATTATGTTAATGGAAAAGAATTTGGAAGAGGATTAAAATGAAAAAAATCCTAATATATTTACTCTTGTTCTCTATACTATTATCATCATGCACTTATACTAATCCTCCCCGAAAGGAGGATGATATTAAAATGACCGTCTACCTTAAAAGGTCGTTTGTAAGGAAGCATGCAAAAGACACGATCATTGATAAAGTGATTGATGAAACTTTTGATGAATATTTTGATTGGGATGAAGGCGAAACAAGTGATATGTACCTTGCTAAAATACTGCTGGCGCCTATTCTGCTTCCCCTATGCGTACAAGTAAATGAGGGTTTAGAGAGTAAACCGACTCATGCATATATCTGGCCGCATGGGTATTCGGATACTTATTTGTATAAAATATATTGGGGAAAAAATATTATATATCTCCCAAGAGAACTAGAAGGTAAGAGATGCTTTTTTACAGTCTTAATGGAGGGGAAATATGAGGGGGAAGCTGTAGTCAGAAAAAGGGTTAAGGACACCAATAAGAGATTCACACTTAATAAAAATATAAGGCTGTTTGAAGAAAAAGAGAAAGTTAAACCTAAAAACAAAGATATAGTCCGGATAAGCAGAATTGAAACAGAGGCGTTTGCTTTTAATTACCCGTATGACTGGTTTATCGATAACCGTAATGATAAGGATAATCTGAATAAACGCGTGATACTAAAAGGGGCAAGTGTGAAAGTTGTGATCCGTGTTGTTGACATGGAAGAAGACCTTGAAAAAAATACAGCTGTTTTTAAAGAGTCATTTAAAGAAAGATTAGACACAGAAGAAGAATCGAAGATTGTCTCATGGGGAAAAAATGAGGGTGAAGGGGTCACAATCAGAGGTAAGCTCCTTGGAATTGTAGAAACAACTGTCAAATTCTTTAATTTTACGCATAAGGGGAAAACATATATAATAACAATCAATTATAATAATGAAAACGAATGTATAAAAGGGTTAGAACTTATACGTGACTCCTTCGAGCTTAAGGACGGAATATACAAAGCACAAAAAAACAGGGAAAAATTAAAAGAGGAAAAGGATAAAAAAGAAGAAAGATAGCTTAATAAGGCTTACTTTGTTACAAAAAATAACGATAAATACCTTGACAATGTTACAATATACCCTATAGGAGTGTTTTTTTTAGATATTTTACTTGACATGAATAGCTGAGAAATATAATTAAAATGTGCACTGCAATGCACATTAAAAACTTAAAGTGTGCAGTTAAAGGATTGATATTATGGATAAAAATCGGTTGAAATCAATAATAGTTGAACAAAAAGAGTATCTGAAACAAAGGGAAACAGGCTATATAAGGGATGCCCTGAAGGTAATAAAGCCTAAGCTGAAGTTTCGCCATAATATCGTAATTACCGGGTCCCGCAGGTGCGGGAAGAGCACGCTTCTCGTCCAGATAATGCATCATTGCCTTGAGCCGGAATCCTATTATTTTCTCCGGTTTGATGATGAAAGGCTTCTACATTTTCAGGCTGACGACTTCAATCTGCTGTATGAATGCTTTCTTGAGCTGGAGGGGGAACGGTCTTTATTTATATTTGATGAGATCCAGAATGTAAAAGGATGGGAGCGGTATGTAAACAGGATGTATGAACAGGGAATGAAATTTTTTCTGACTGGATCTAATTCTAATCTCCTTAGTACAGAGCTTTCCTCCCTGCTGACCGGCCGTCATATAGACTTTGAACTCTACCCGTTTTCCTTCAGAGAGTTTCTCAAGACTATGGATTATGAATACAATGAAAATGACATTCTTAATACACAGAGGAAAGCCAGGCTCAATAAGCTGTTTTCCGAATACCTGGTATCAGGCGGTTATCCAGAGTATTTGCTTTACAGAGATACCCAGATACTGCAGGAGCTGTTCAGGGATGTGATTACAAAAGATATTGTATTGCGGCATAATGTAAGAGAAGCCCGGGCTTTGCGGGAACTGGCAGGATATCTGGTGAGTAATGTTACTTCATTTGTGTCATATAATAAGCTCCGGAAACAATACAGCCTTGGCAGCACTCACACTGTAAAAAATTACCTTGAATATTTCACTGAGGTCTACCTGTTTTTCGAACTGCCTATGTTCAGCTATTCAGTAAACCGTCAGATACAGAACAACCGGAAAATATATGCAATAGATAACGGTATAGTCAAGGCCAATGGGTTTGCTTTCAGTGAAAATGCAGGGAAGCAGCTTGAAAATATGGTATTTATTGAATTGAAACGGCGCGGCAAGGAGATATTTTACCACAAGGGAAAATATGAGTGTGACTTTCTCCTGAAAGAGGGGGACAGGGTGATTCAGGCCATCCAGGTGACCTTACACATGGATGAGGATAACAGGGCAAGGGAACTGCGCGGGTTAAAAGAGGCAATGGAGACGTATGATCTTAAACAGGGAACCATCCTTACTCTCGATCAGAAAGACAGCTTTAAACAGGGGAAGAAAACTATAAAGGCAGTTCCTGTATACGAATGGATACTCTCAGGGAACTAATTAACTTTTCTTGGAACGAACAACGAATAACGATGAACGATAGGCGAATAGAATGAAAAAATACATATTCCTAATTATAATTTTAAGCTTCGGGATTGGAGGATGCGGGGGAGTACAGGAAAAAGCAAACAGCCATTACACAGCCGGGATCGATTATAATAAGAAGAAATTTACACTTACTTATTATAAAAACGGCAGAGGAATTGCAAAGTATGAAAGCGGTATGTCAGATACGGTGACAAGTTTGGGATCTGACCCTAAATATACGAATGGATATTTATGGATAGAGGGTCATGTTAATCCAAGTTTATCAATAGTATATATATACAATTTGAGGACAGAGAAGTGGAGGGTATACAGAGGATGCTTCTTTGCATTAAATAAAAAGAATGGTAAGATGGCTAGAATTGTCATGCCGCCCCATTTCGGGACCCCGCTGCATATAAAAGCTTCTGTGTTCATGGATGACACATTTCTTTTTAATGTGGACCGGAATAAAGTCAAAGGAATTTACTGGGCTGATGATAATACAGTTAAAATAGTTAAAATAAAAGAGCCCAAAGAATGAATTCATTTTTAATCCTCCTTCGCACGAAGTTGCGGCGTGACAAGTTTTTAAAAGGCTGATTTTTAAAGTAGAAAAATGACAGAAGAAAAAGAAAATAAGGATAATAAAAATAAAGCCGTAGGGTTTAGAATAGGAATTTTATTTGCAGTTATTATAATTGGTTTTTTCGGTTGGAATTTATTTTTGTCTATTTCAAATACCCGTGGATCTAGGCAGGACTCTATGTGCAGAAGTAACCTGAGAATGATAGGCAATGCAATAGAAATATACACTCAGGACAACAGCGGGAAATATCCAGGCACATTAGAATTGTTAATACCGGATTACCATGACCCTGAGGAGTTCGGCCGTAAGTTATTTTATTGTATAGAACATGAGAATGAACCCTTAAAACCGGAAAAGAAATACATATATCTTCATATTGTTGAGCATGAGCCGGGCGATAAATGTATGATTGCATTCTGCCCTGCGGGGAAAGGAGAAGATAAATATAGGAATATCCTCTATTCAAATGGGAGGGTAGGAGGACTTTCCGGAGTTGCATTTAAAAAAGAAGTTAACTGCATTCTTGAAACACCTGAGCTGAAAAAAAAATATTCCAGGAATGCGATTGAAATATTACAGGGATTATGGAAGTCAGAGTGAAAAATGGATAAAGATAATATAACAGAAACAGTTGAGAATTCCTACGATCCAGACAAGGACCCGGAAGCGAAGTCCGATACAGGACAACTGCCAAGTGTGGAAAGGAAAAGGAGAATCAATTTCCAGTCACCATTATTTTGGATATTGGTCTTATCAGCTTTTGTGTTTTTTGGGATTATATCGCATTACGCGATATGGTTGAATTGGTGGGAAGATGTTCAACTTAATTTCTGTAAAATAGAAAGAGGCATGTCAAAGGATGAGGTACTGGAAATTTTAGGTAAACCAACCTATATTTATCGAGATCTTAAGCACAGCAATTCTAATGAAGTTGAATTATATTTGTATGAGAATGACCATTTGCTGTTAGATTTATATTATACTGTTGTCACTATGATAGACTGGATTAAGAGAAAAACTAATATAACATACGGAGTTTATTTTGACAAGAATGGAATTACAGTATCTACTACCGAAAGCATAGGAAGATAAGAATAATTTGTGAGACAGCCCCCGGAACAGTAATGGGAAAATTAAACTAAATAAGAAGGCCAAATGATTCCTGAAATTGAGCATGTTGAAAGGCTTCCTTTGGAGTTTCCTTCATGTACAAGGAAACTCCTGCTTCGACGCAAAAAGACCCGATTGCAGCCTAAGTATAGACTGATGCTGATCATGGCAGGAATAATAACGATCGTATGGGGATGTATCCTTTTTGGCGGGGTTTTCTTTGCCCTAATAACAGCCGTCCAATCAGGGCACGGGCCAGGAGAAGGAGGCCGGGTATTTATTAACCGTTATTCCTCTTTTAGGCATGCTGACTTGAGTACCAGGCAGCATAATCGCCACAAAAGTCCTACGTTCTCCAAAAATAACCATAATAAAATGCGAAAGCTGCGATTCAATCCACAGTTAAATCCACAGTTATATAGTAGATATCCATAAATCGAAAGGGATATTAGATAATCCCCGCAGCCCCGTGTAATCCTCCCGCCCTATTACGGGGACAGACCCCGAAACAGTAAGGGGGACAGACCCCGAAACAGTAACCAAATGGTCGGCTTGCCGAAAAAGGGGAAATCAGGTAATATATGGGGTGAAAAAGGGGATTTTTACCCTGATATTTTGGATTATTCTGAACTTTTAAAAATAGGTAAAAAACATTGCCTTTTCAGCCGGAAATGGGGAAATACCCGAAAAATACACATTTATAACATACTGAAAATAAAAAGGATATGTAGAAAATATATTTTTATTGTATTTTTTTGGGGAAAATTCACTGGTTTTTAAGTAACCAAGCCGGTTTTCCCCACATTCAGGGGAATTTCCAGCAGCAAGCGGTCCGATTTTCATTTCGGGGTCTGACCCTCTATACTTGACCCTCTATACTTCAAAAAAAATTCAGCTGGATTTGCTGATAAAGCCGGTGTATGCCTTTGCGACACGGTTCATGCGCGATTCAAGCTTTTGGGTGAATTCCTGCTCTTCTGTATCCGTTCCTGATATCCTGCGGGCCAAGGCCGCCCGTTGTTCCCGGTCGCTGGGTACGATATGCGTCTGCCTGTCCTCCTGTACCTGCAGGAAATGCTCAACCCTTCTGAGAAAGATATAATCCCCGGCAAGCTGTTCTGCCTCTTCCTCGGAAAGTATGTTTTTCGTTCCGAGAAGGTAAAGCGCGTCCAGTGTGTTCTCTGCGATAATATCGGGAAAGGAATCGGCGTGAATAAGCTGAAGCCCCTGCACAAGGAATTCAATGTCCCGAATTCCGCCCTTTCCTGTTTTAACATCAATTTCATCTTTCCGTCCCCTGATCTGTTTAAGGGCTTCCTCCCGTAATTTCCGTATGGAACATGTCACTTCCTCAGAAGAGCATCCTGCACACAGAAGGGGTTTCAGAAGCTCTTTCATGCGGACGCCCACAGTACTGTTCCCGGCCACCGGCCTCAGTTTCAAAAGCGACTGTATTTCCCATGCTGATGCTTTCTGTTCATAATAGGATACAAACCCCTTAACTGAATTGACCAGTGAGCCTGAAGCACCATACGGCCTGAGCCTCAGGTCAACCCGGTATGCCAATCCCTCTTCAGTATGGACCGAGAGGTCCGACCTGAGACGTTCCAGTATGTCCGTGTAGAACGCTCTGTACATGTCGGGATCCTCATGCTTCAGATACTCCTCGTCATACACGCATGTGAGGTCTATGTCAGAACTGTAGTTCAGTTCGTTTCCCCCCAGTTTGCCGAACGCCAGGATACAGAACGCGCTGCACAGACGCGTGTGCGTCCCGGTGTCAGGGCAGTCCTGCTGTGATTCTTCGCATACACGTTCGAACACAGCCTGGATCGAGGCTTCCGCAAGAAGTGAGATATCGCCTGTCACCTCTTTAATCGGTTTTTGGAGACAGAGGTCCCGCGTTCCGATCCGGAGAATTTCGCGTTTCCGTATTTCCCGCAGCCGGTTGAGCCACTCTGTGCGGTCTTGTGTGCTGCGGGACATCTCCCGAAGCTCCTCTTCTATTTCCTGCCGGGAATATTCCTTATGGATCTGTTCGGGGGATGTGAGAATGTCGAAGTATTCGGGATTCCGGATCAGTGTGTCTGAAAGGAACTGACTCACAGCGAACAGCTTCAGCAGGATATCCGCCCTGGTGGGCTGCGACAGCAGGAGCCTGTAATGATCTGCCGGATCGGGCAGGGCCCGTATAAAGCGTTCCCAGTTGTTCAGAGCAGTGTCAGGATCGGGGCCGCGTTTCAGGATATCCGCTGCGAGTACTGCGAGGCGCGCGAACAGTTCCCGCGTCTCTTCTTCTCCTGCCAATTCGTTCAGATTGGTACAAGCCCGTTCCGTATCTGAAAAACCGGCTTTGACAAGGATCTCTTTTTTCAAACCGACCGGAACCTGCGAGGAAAGGATCAAATCCGCGATATTGCCCGCGGTTGGGCCGGGCAGGGAGTCCCTTCCGAAATGATGTTCGATGAATGCGCGCACCTGGGCGGTATGTGTTTCAAAATCGACATACAGCTTTCTTCCGGGACCGAAAGTGTCAGCTCTGGTGTATCCCATTCTCCGGGCGAGATGCTCGTATTCCTCGGAATCCTGTGGCGGCAGGAACGTGTCGTCGGCAGAACCTCTGAGCATGCGGAGTCCGTTGATGCAACGGCGGAAAAAATCGTAGGCTTCTGAAAGCTGTATTACTTCCCTGGACGTAAGCACCTGTGTTTCAGAAAGAGCGGCAAGGGCTTTATGAAGTTTTGGCGTCCTGAGTTCAGGATACTCCTTGCCGGACATTATCTGGAGAATCTGCACGTCGTATTCCAGGTCAACGAGAGCTCCGGGACTGAACTTGACATCAAACGTTCCCTGGGACGTCTTGTTCCTCAGCTGTTTTTCCCTGAGTTCTCTGAGCTCGGTGATATCGATGCTCCGGGACGCGTATATCATTTCGTCCCTGATGCGTTCGACCTGAGAGCCCAGTTCGTCATCTCCTGCCACCTTCCGGAGCCGGACAAGGGCAAGACGTTCGTATGAATGGGCTTCCCCGTCCTTACTGTAATAGCTGCAGAATGTCTCAAGGCTGCAGGCAAGGGGACCGTCCTTGCCGAAAGGCCTAAGCCTAAGGTCAATGTTGAACGTTCCCTTTCTTCTGGTGCGAACCGCTTTGTTTGCTTCTTTAACGAGCATGTTGAAGAATTCGGCGTTAGTAACGGAACGGCTGCTGTCCGTATGCCCGTTGTCGCTGTATACGAACAGAAGCTCGATATCCGATCCATAGCCGAGAGCCGCACCCCCGAATTTTCCGAGGCCGAATACAGCGAACCTGGCGTCGTACCCGGCAACCGTCTGAGGCGTACCATACTTCTGCGCAAGGCCGGTGTATGCAATGTCAACAGCCTGCCGGATCACCTGTTCCGCAAGGATAGTAAGGCGGTGCGCGAGTGTTTTGAAATCAGATTCGGGGTTAAGGATATGATCAAGGTCTATCAGGAACATTTCACGGTCTTTGAATTCATTCAGCTTTGCATACTTTTCCTCGCGTGAGCCAGCATCCTGCAGCGCTTCTTTGATCCGCTGCGGCAGGGTTTCCGGAGGGTGAACGTAATTATGGTCTTCCATGTGAGGCTCTATTATAGGAAGGATCGTTTCATACTGCAGACGGATAAAGTCTTCCCACATGAAATCGCTTGCGCCGAGCAGCCTTGCCAGTTCGCCCATCATGGCCGGATTGGAGATTAGATCGATCCACCGGCCCTGTTCAGGGAGCTGGAGCATTTCTTCGACAAGATGCTCAAACCGGGAAAGGGCCGTATACGGGTCCGGAGAACTGCTCAGGAAATAGGTAAACTGCTTTGTGAGGAGAACGGAAAGTTTGATCTGGTTCAGGATATCAGGATTGTCAATACTGTTTCCCCGCGAGTCCACAAGATCGAATTCATCTTCGATGCGGCGGTCAACGGTCCTGATCAGGACACGTTCGATACTGATACCTTTCAGTGCGAAAGCGGTGCTCAGCGCGTATAGAAAACCGGGAGTATCCTCGGAAGATACTTTCAGGCGGGTGAAAGGCCCGATGTCCGCAGCGGTCTCTATGCGTACCGGCATCAGGATCCGGTTTGAATCGAGATCGAGTTCAGCCAGCCGCCCTGCCACCAGTTCGTTTGCCGCCTGTTTTGCCCGGGCCAGTGAATCCTCATCACCTTTTTCAAGAAGGCCGATTATTTCTGTCAGCCTTTGTTCGCAGATCTCAGCCCAGCTTTCAAAGGAAAGGGAGGAATCGATACTGCCTGAAACACGGTCAATGATCCTTCTCCGAATCGGTGTCCCGTCACTGTGTTTGGGGGGGGCGGTTCCACCGTCCCCGTACGTAAATACGTCGCCCGAAAGAATATTCAGACCTGATCCGGTCAGAATACCGGCGATCAGTGAGAATTCACCCGTATAGTCGAAGCCGAGCAGTGTGCAGGAGATCCTGTCCTCCTCCCCGCGGCGGATATGGACAGTAACAGGCTTTTCAGGGGAAAGGCGGGCAAGGTCCCGTATATGGTGGGCTATCTCTTCCGTGCTGAACGTGTCGAAATACCGCGGGCCGAGACAGGAGATATGGTTGGCGATGAATTCCGGATCGGCTTCAGGGCAGAGTACTGTAAATGTGTCGGCAGAAGGTTTCATGGCTTACTATATAAAGGTTATAGGGTTAGGGTTAGGAAGCCAGTTTGGATGTTAGGTAAAGGTAAGGTGGAAAATACTTGACCTATCGACCTTACCCAAACCGGCGTCTTGACCTTTACCCACCTACTATTTCAGAGTGCTAGGATTTCCTGTAATACCGGCCTCAAAAATAGTTTGAAAATGTTAATACTACGCTGTAAGGCGAGGCTAAAGCTTCGCACTACGTTTAAACGATCATCAGCATTATAAAGCAAAAAAGAAAAAAGTACACTTTTTTTACATAACTTTTTCCTTGATTATCGGGGTTGAGCCGTTACAATACCTGCCGTTATTTTTTCCCTGGAGGATAAACAGCGTGATAACAACAGGCAATGAAAAAACCGATCAGCAGATCCGGAAGCTGTATGATATGGGCCAAGATCACGTGTTCAGGTTCTGGGATGATCTTTCCGAAACCGAGAGGGAGGCTCTGCTTGACGATATCATGAGTATGGACCTTCCGCTCATGGAAAGGCTTATCTCGGATCATATACATGGTGAAACGGCCCAGGCGGACGAAGAGATATCCCTCGAACCCTGTTCAGTCATTGACAGGGAGGGTGATGAGAAAAGGGGACAGGCTGAAGAAAGGGGGGAGGAATGTCTGCACCGGGGGGAAACGGCTGCCTTTCTCGTGGCAGGGGGCCAGGGAACGCGGCTCGGGTTCGACGGGCCCAAAGGGTCCTTTCCGATCGGCCCGGTTTCACAGAGAAGTCTTTTCCGTATCCACGCCGAAAAGATCCTGGCGGCTTCCCAACGGTACGGCGTCACTATTCCGTGGTATATCATGACAAGCAAGGGCAACCATAAGGATACGGTCTCTTTTTTCGAAAAGCATTCTTTTTTCGGTATGGACTGCGAAAATATCATGTTCTTTTCGCAGGCTATGATACCTGCTGTGGATCCCGACGGCAGGTTTTTTCTTTCTTCAAAATGCAGTATTTTCAAGAATCCTAACGGGCACGGAGGATCCCTTGAAGCGCTGCACACGAGCGGGGCGCTTGCGGACATGAAGGAGAGGGGGATAGAGTATATATCATATTTTCAGGTTGACAATCCCCTTGTCCGTGTTATTGACCCTGTTTTTCTCGGATTCCACATGCTGAACAATGCCGAAATGTCGTCGAAAACAGTCGAAAAAAGGGACCCCGAGGAGAAAGTGGGAATTGTCGGATACATGAACGGCAGGCTCGGGGTTATTGAATATTCGGATTTTCCCGAGGAACAGAAACATAAAAAGAATGCTGACGGTTTTCTTGTATATTCCGCAGGTTCCATTGCAGTGCATATTCTGAACCGCACGTTCGCTGAAGAGGAAAACAGAGAAGGATTCAGGCTGCCCTATCATAAAGCAGAAAAGAGAGTTCCCCATATCGGGGAGGACGGTTCACTAGTAGAGCCTGAAGGGAAGAACGGGATCAAGTTCGAGACATTTGTGTTTGACGCGCTCAGGGATACGAAAGCATCGGTCACCCTGCGCACAAGGCGTGAAGATGAGTTTTCTCCGGTAAAAAACAGTTCGGGAAGTGATTCACCAGATACAGCCAGGAAGGATATGTCGCGTCTGTACAGACGCTGGCTTGCTGAAGCGGGCATGAAGGGGGACCTGCCGGATACCGTGGAGATCAGTCCACTTTTTGCTGATACAGGTGCTGAGCTCAAGCGGAAGCTGAACCGGCATATCCTATCAAAGTAAACCAGTCGAAGCAAATGATTTGTATAAAAAAAGTATAGTAATCAGAGAAATTAATGGTATAATATGTTATTTATTTCGAATGTTGTATCAACAGAAAGGAATATGATGATTAAAAAACCAGTAATCATTTTTATTGCCGGCTTGCTGTTTATAGGATGCTGTTCTCTTCAGGCACAGGATGAGGAGCCGGAGCCGCGTCTTCTGGTTTCCGTAACCCTGAAAAGTTATACAGAATGCGTGAGTAATTTTGTGAATGTCGTAAACGCGGTGGTTCCGGGTATGGGAATGATGGTGCAGCAGAGGGTGCCTCAGATTATAGGCAGCCCTGTTCTTCAGGGAATTGACCGGGATAAACCCGTGTATGTATATATCGGCTTTATAGCGAAGGATCTGCCCGGAATTACAGGAATATTTATTCCTGTGACAGACTTTGGGGCGTTCAGGACAGGCCTTCAGGAGACCTCTTTTCTTAAAAAAACAAAATTCGGCCCCAATCATATAGAACAAACGGGGGAATATGCATTGGTGGTAATGAATATTCAGAAGGATACTCAGAATGGGCTTTTTAAGGCAACTGATTATATTTCCTCTTTTAAAAAATGGCGGTCGGAAAACGAACCTCACCATATGATATCAGTTGTTATGCGTGTTGAACCTGTTCGCGATGCCCTTCTTGCACAGATTCAACAGGCCCGGAAAACGATAGTACCTTTGCTCGCGATGATCAGCGGAGCACAAGCCGGGGCTGCAGATCCTGAATCTATTAAGAAGATATTAGGGATATATTTTGAAGCCCTTCAGGCACTGGTAACAGGGATTGACAATGCCGTATTGAATTTTGATATGAATGATCAGAAGATAATCGTTCAAACAGTTGCCCATCCCGTAAAGGGCGGCCCAACGGAAAAATATTTTGCTCCGCCTGAATCGGACATTAAAAAAATCATAGGGCTTGCAAACAGTAATGCACAGCTCATGTATGCCGGGATCTTGGGAGATAAAACCCCTATCATGGCTGAATTCAAGAAAATTATTCCTTTAAGTCTGAAAATGCAGGGACTGGACGGGGAAACAGCAGGGAAAATGAATGAACTAATCAATACATCGATGGACCTTATGATTCCCTGTCTTTTTATGGGTGCCTTGGATATATCCCCGGAAGGCTTTGCAGTTGAGTACGCAATCAAGCTTGATGAAAAAAGAGCATCAGGATTTTGTGAGCAATTGGGCTTATTCTACAAGGATATAGAAAAACTGGCGGGCCCGGACAAGCTGTATAAAAAAATTGAATACAGGAAGGATGTAAGGAAGGTGGAGGGAATGCCGGTCGACCGGCTCACTCTTGAATATAATATGGATCATCCTCAGGCAGCTATGCTGAAGCAGGCTGGGATAGGAGCGTTGAAGGAAATGATATTTGAGTATACTACAGTGGGTGATACAGTCGTAATGGCCTCTCCTTCAAAATTTGATGCACTTGTACAGAAGGTCCGGAAAGGGGGTAATGGATCCAGTATCACTGTCAGGGATAATACGGTCCTTAAAGGGTCTTTGAATATTGTTGAATGTATGAAAGGAATCATGGGCGTGATCACAACGATTCCTCCGCATATAAAGAATATATGTCAGGGCATGCCTTCCGCAGGAACTGCGATTGAATGCGATCTGGTGTTAAACAATACAGCGGACATCAAAATGACAATACCGGTACAACTGCTAAAAACGGCAGGTATGCTGTTTTTACAGATCAAGACGTTACAGCAGGGCATGCAGCCGGGGAAACCCCCTGTAGGTCCTGTGCCGCCGCCGGTTTTTTAGGATTTACGCATAGTATACATTTGTGTAAGGATACACCAATGAGCAGTATACAAGAGATCAGGGCACGTGAGGTTCTGGATTCCCGTGGGAATCCGACGGTTGAAGTGGAAATGGTTCTTGAATCAGGCTGCTGCGCACGGGCTATCGTGCCTTCAGGCGCGTCTACGGGCGAATATGAGGCTGTTGAGCTCAGAGACAACGATGCGGCACGGTACGGGGGCAAAGGGGTGACAAAAGCGGTTGACAACGTGAATGAAATACTCGCAAAGGAGATGAAGGGGTTTCCGGCTGAAGACCAGTCCGGGCTTGACGGGAAAATGTGCAGTATGGATGGCACTGACAACAAAGGGAACCTCGGCGCCAACGCGATCCTCGGGGTTTCCATGGCAGCAGCAAAAGCAGCTGCCGCTGAGCAGGGAGTACCGCTTTTCCAGTATATCGGCAAAGGTGATGCCCGCATACTTCCTGTTCCCATGATGAATATCCTTAACGGAGGTTCGCATGCAGATAATAATGTCGATCTGCAGGAGTTCATGATCATGCCGGTTGGTGCGGACAGCTTCAGGGAAGGGCTGAGGTACGGGGCGGAAACATTCCATGCACTTAAATCGGTACTCAGGGAACAGGGGCTGAATACGGGAGTCGGCGATGAAGGAGGGTTTGCCCCTGACCTCAAATCCAACGAGGAGGCTCTCAGCGTGATCATGCAGGCTGTTGAAAAAGCCGGATATACTCCTGGTGAGGATATATGTATAGCACTGGATCCTGCATCAAGCGAATTTTACAGCGACGGCACATATATTCTAAAGGCTGAACCTGTCCCTGAAAAAAACAGTGCGGACATGGTGGAGTTCTATGCGTCTCTTGTTGATTCCTATCCCATTGTATCCATAGAGGACGGGCTGGCGGAGGATGACTGGGAAGGATGGAACATGCTTACTGAACGTCTCGGCAGTTCCATACAGCTCGTTGGAGACGATCTGTTCGTTACCAATACCGAGCGGCTGAAGAGAGGCATAGACCAGAAGTCCGCGAATTCGATCCTTATCAAAGTGAACCAGATAGGCACTCTTACAGAGACATACCAGGCTATAGAAATGGCAGGTAATGCAGGATTTACTGCGGTAGTTTCACACCGGTCAGGAGAAACAGAGGATACGACAATAGCAGATCTTGCCGTTGGCATGGGGACAGGCCAGATCAAGACAGGATCGCTCTGCCGTACAGACAGAATATGCAAGTATAATCAGCTTCTCCGCATAGAGGAGCAGCTCGGCAGCGCAGCGGAATATCCGGGCAGGAAAGCGCTGGCACATTAGTGACGTAGTCATAAGGAAATCTGCTATATAAAAATCTTTATTTCCTTAGGAAGATTATATGCCGGGAAGTTCTGAAATAATGGATCTTGCCGATCAGATTCAGAGGATCGGCACGAACAGACGGACAGGAACCCTGATCGTCAAAGGATCCATGGGAAAGGCAAAATACATATATTTCGACGGCGGGCGCATTCAGATGGTTTCCATTCCCCGTAAGAAATATCTCCTGGGGGAAGCACTTTTCAAGATCGGCAAAATCGAGCGTAACGAGCTTCTTGGCATTATTAAGCAGAGTTCTGAAAAAAAAGGCGTACTCGGGACACTTCTCCTTGAAAATAAGAGTATTACCCGTGAAGACCTTGTTGAGGCGATGTCCTTCCAGCTTCAGGAGGAGATATGTGATCTGTTCGTATGGGATAGCATAGATTTTGATTTTGAAGATGGAGAGCCTGATCATCGTCTGTTTCCCAGCGAACTTCTAAAAAGCAAAGTGTCACTCAATACAGAAATGCTCGTTTTAGAAGCCGCCCGCAGAATGGATGAATGGGGGCGCATCAAGGATATCATCCCCTCGCTGCAGGATGTATACCGTAGAACAGGGAAAACCGCGGAGGGTGACGGTTTGGATGAAGCCGGACGCCTGATTTACGATAACGTGAACGGGATGAATGATGTGGAGGACATCCTCGAGAGGACGCGTCTTGACCGGTATGCTGCCCTGCACGCATTTGCCCGGGTGAAGGAAAACGGGTTTATTGAACCGTTGAGCGGTAACGAGCTCGTATCTGTAGCCGGCGAAAAGGACTTTTCAGATCCAGGGCGCAAACTGGACCTTCTGGGGAGAGCCACCGAGGTGGGTATGGATATTCCTGAGGGATTTCTCGAGCTTGTCAGCACATATGAAGAGCTTGGACAGGAGGAGAAAGCGGCTGAAGCCTATCTGCATTATGCGCGTGCGTCCAGGAAAGAGGAGGATGCGGAAAATACGTGTGAGGGATACAGGAAAGCTGTTGAGAAAAATCCCGATCTACTCGGCGCATACGAGGGGCTAGGGGAGTACCTGGTTTCACTCGACAGAAAGGAGGAGGCTGCGGCGGTGTTTATTGAAGCTGCCGAACATCTTATGCAGGAGGACAGACTGGAGGAATCAAAGAAATTCTGGCAGCAGGCTCTTGAAACAGACGGGAATAACGTCCAGGCTGTGGTCGGCCTTGGGGAATATTTCGAAAAGGAGGGGGACCCCACGCAGGCTATTGTTGAATTCGGAAAAGCATCCGACATGCTGCTTGAACAGAACAGAAAAGAGGAGGCTGTAGGGCTGTTCAGGCATATGCTTCAGATCGACAACGAATGCATGGAGGCGTCTCTCCACCTTGCTGAAACACTGGGCGAAATGGGAAAGACGGAGGAAGCTGTCACAGAGTATCAGAAGCTTGCCGATTCCCTGTCTAATGCAGGCGTTATCGACAATTCAATGAACTGGACTTTTCTGATCAATGTGTATGAAAAGATTGTAAAACTGGATTCCGTTAACAGGGGAGCGCGGGAGTGGCTTGCTTCAGCATATGAGGAGAAAGGGGATACGGAAAAGGCTGTGGAGCATTATACAAAGCTTGCTGATATTTACAAAGATGATAAGGAATATGCTTCATCTGAAAGGATTTTTGAAAAACTTGTAGAACTTGACCCTGACAGTATAGAGCACCGGATAGTCCTGGCCGGGATAAAGCTTGCACCGGCACGGCGGGAGGAAGTAATCAGCATGCTTACCCAGGGGGGGGAGTATCTTCTGGAAAAGGGGGACAAAAAGGGGGCCAGGAGACTGTTTGAGGGGGTGCTTGAGATCGATCCGTTTGACGTGCGGGTGCACAAGGGCATTGTGAGTGTGCTGGTAAGGGATCACGATATTTCTCAAGCCGGACAGTACCTTACACGGATCGGTGGCTTGTGCCGGGCTGCAGGCAAGACCGGCAAAGCAATACAGGCCTATTCGACCGCGCATGAACTGAATAGGGATGATATCAAGCCCCTCAGGGAGCTTTCAGAGATGTTTTTTGAATCCGAAGAGACTGAAATTCCTGTTAAGACTGTAGAACAGTATATAGCCCTGCAAACAAGCCGGTCGAATTTCGGGGAGGCGGCCCTGACCTGCGAACGGCTTATTGAACGGTTTCCGGAACATGAAGAGTATAAAGAGAAACTTAAGGATATACAGTCCTGCCTCAGCGGGTCTACAGAGAAAGGAACTGCTGCATCCTCCTCCACCCCAGAAGCGGAGGATCATGATGCAGGTGAAGAGGATCTTGAGGAGACCATAGAAGCCCTGAAATATGTAGCAGCCCGTTCAAAAACCAATACAGAGGCACGAGAAAAGCTCGCGGCCATGTACAAGCAGTCGGGAAACATACAAGAGGAGATTCGGGTACTGGACGGGCTTGCAGCTTTATACAAGAAATCAGGGAATGCAGCACAGGCCCGGAAAACAGCTGAAAGATGTGCCCGTCTCAGAAAGGAAGCGGGGATATCTTCGGCTAAGACTGTGAAAGCCGGCGGCGGGAAAAAGCAGACTAAATCTGCCAAGAAAACCCGGGCTTCGCGGAAATCAGGGGACGATGAGCCTCTGTTCAAGGATATTCCCATGAGTATTGATGATTTTGAAAAGGGTTTTAAAGGATAACTGTGAACAGAAAAGTGATCGCGGGAATCGGTCTGGGGGCCGGTATTGCAGCTGTTCTGTACGCACTTCTTGTATATAATCAGTACAGGAAGCCCGCTCCTTCATATACCGCACCCGTAACCTCCTATCCTGAATATGACAGTGAGATACAGGAAATCCTGACCCAGCTTGAACAAGACCCCACCAGAGGAAAAGAAGAGTTTACCAGGCTGTCCCGCAGGATCCGTGGAGGAGAACAGTGGGTCCTTCTGAAGATGGCCGCGCGTATTAATAAGGAAAAAAAATATACGTCTCTGAAGCATGAAGAAGATCCTGTATTAAAACTTACGGCTGACAGACAGGAAAACAGGATTCTGATGACCGTAACCGTTCTAAATCCCGGAAGTACGTTTATGCATGTGCCCCAGATTCCTGAAAGGGCTGAGTTCCTCCTTTCAAACGGAAAGGGAGAGGCCAGGACGGTGTCTGTTGACACTTCCCTGTTCGGTGATCCGGCAGGACCGAACGTGCTTACGCTTCAGCCCGGTTCTTTCTGGGGTATATCAATACTGTTCCCTTCAGATACTATTCCTGAAGGAACATGGCGTATCGCACTCCGCTTGGCCTATTCCAAAGAGGATATCAACGGGCTTAATGTGATACACGGATTATACAGTACAAACCGGATTACGCTGGAAATCTGAAGGTTTATTATGAAATACCTGAGCATCCCGGGGCTTGTATGTGTGAGCATCTGTTTAACGGTCAATTGCGGGCCATCTCCTGTAAAGAAATGGAAAAAGAGTTTCGATACCGTGATTGAAAAGCTTGCTGCCGTTCCTGTTACAGAAGAGGGTGATCCTGCTGATTTTAAGAATTTTTATGCTGTTTCGGAGGAACTATCCGCAATATCACAGGATTCAGAATACGCAGCGGATCTTCTCAAGGATATTCTTATTACATCAGAATATATTCCTGTGCGGGCCGGAGCAGCTATGACCTTGGGAAGGATAGGAGCGCGGAACGATGCGTATGCCCTTATACATGCTTTGAGCGATTCTTCTTCTTTTGTGAAGCATAAAGCGCATAAAGCGCTTCAAAAATTGACACGTGAGGAATTCGGACAGGATAAGCGGGCGTGGCTTGAATGGTGGAACAATTTAAAGAAAAAGGAGGCGGAACATGATGAGTAGAATTGCGGTACTTGCGGTCTGTGCATGTATGGTCGGATTTGTACTGTTTTCCTTTGCGCAGGAGGAAGAGAAGCCGGTTGCCGGAGAGGGAGAACAGGCTGAACAGAAGGACACGAAAAAAACTACGGGGATCGTGGTCCAGATCGTGCTGTTCATTCTGTTCCTCGGTGTGATCTATTACGTATTCATCCATCCGGAGAAACCGAAGGAGGAGGAAGAGGAACCCCGGGCCGCCTCGTCTGAAGAGACGCAGGACGAGATTTCAGAAGACAGGAGCGAGAGGACCCCGGAACAGGATGCCGGTCCGGAAGAGGAGGCGAATGCTGAACCGGAAGAGGAAGACAGGGAATCGGCTGAGCAGGAAGAGGAATCCGTTACAGAAGAAAGCGCAGACTCTGAAAATGAAAAAGCGGAGGATACGGAAGAGGAGGGAACTGGAGACGATACGGACAGACAGGACTGATATTTCCTGAATAACGCAGCCGGACTCGTTGGCAGAGGATACGAAAGCATGTGTGACATTTCGGGAAGGATATGCCTTGTAACCGGAAGCTCCCGCGGAATCGGGAAGGCCCTTGCCCGGGCTCTGGGCAGGGCTGGAGCGAATGTTATAATAAACGGGAGGACAGAGGAGAGGGTGCACGAAACAGTCAAGGAACTGCGCCAGGAGGGAATACAGGCCGAAGGGAAACCGTTTGACGTGACGGATAGTGAGGTTTCCAGGCGCTGTGTTGATGATATTGAAAAGAACATCGGACCTGTTCACGTGCTTGTCAACAATGCGGGGATGACGCTGCGTACGCCGGCATCCGATATCGACGATTCAGAGTGGGACCGGATAATGGATGTGAATGTTAAGGCAGTATTCAGAATGTCCCAAATCGTGGGCCAGTATATGGTCGCGCGCAGAAAAGGTAAGATCATCATGATAGCTTCACTTATGAGTGAAGGGGCCCGTCCCGGTATACTTTCCTATACGGTGAGCAAAGGTGCGGTCCGGATGATGATCAAAGGGCTTGCAGTGGAATGGGGACAGTATAACATCCAGGTCAACGGTATAGGCCCGGGGTATATTGAGACCGAGCTGACAGAACCGCTGCGGGCCGATCCCGAGTTTGATGCCTGGGTAAGGCAGCGAACCCCGGCCGGGCGGTGGGGAAAACCGGATGATTTAGAGGGCACTGCTCTTTTCCTGGCATCTGACATGTCGGATTTTGTTAACGGCCAGATAATCTACGTTGACGGAGGCTGGCTCGCAGGCTTGTGAAGAATATACCACCAAGGCACCCTTCGACTTAGCTCAGGGCCTTGAGTGCAATCGAAACGGCAAAGACACGAAGATACAAAGAAATAAAGTTATTAGTAAGCAGTAATTAGTAAGTAGTTTAAAGTAACGAAACTGAAAAATGCTAATTTTAAAATGCTAAATTATCAATTTACAATGAATTGGTATTTTGGGATTTGAAATTTGGAATTTCCCGGCTCCGCCGGGATGTCTATCCCACCGTTCCAGCCACGTACTTAATATCTTCGTCCAGGAACTCGAACGAGAATCCTACCATAAAGCGCGGAATGTTGAGAAGATTGTCCCCGCCGATCTGCAGAGTTAATCCGTTTCCGAACCTGTGTTTTATGAGCGCGCGGAGCATCACCTCATTTTCCCATTCCTCATAATCACCCTTTTCATAGTCCTTGTCAAGGGCCCGTGCCTCGATACTGAAGGATGTTATCTGAGGGAACGCCCGGTACGGTTTCCGGACACCGCCCGTATTGTAGCATATCGAGTATTCCGCGATCCCTCCCACAACGCTTTCCAAAGCTCCCACTTTCAGGGTAAGCCTGTCATTGAAAAAACGCCACCCGAGCAGCAGATTGAACGTCATTCCGTCAAAGGTTCCTTCACGCCAGTCCAGATCCGGGTATTCGGCGGGGTCAGGTTCCTCATGGTTAATATAAAAGGTGCCTCCGAGAAAGTATTCCTTGTGTGAGGAGGGGGTTATTCTGAGGTACAGAAGTGCCTGAGTCTCCCTGTCTAGCGCATTGCTGCGCACATCGATGCCGAGGAACGTGCTGAGCCTGTTGGCACCTTTTGCGAATACGGTGATTTCCTCCGCCGCATCACTGATATCGCTGATAGCCTTGTCAATGTTCTTTTTGAATTCGTCGTCCATGATGGCTGCGCCGAAAAGGCCTTCGCCCTTTGCCATTTTATCCGTCATGATGTTGATATCGAAAAGTGATTTGTTGACTTTCGGTGTTGCCTCAGAAACGCCTGTTATGATCCGTTTCAGGGTTTCACGATTTTCCTCCAGCATTTCGCTTATGGTTTCCATGCTTCGTGCGAAATCAGGCGATGCGTCCGCAAGATTGTCCGTCACTTTCCGGATGTTCTGTTTGTTTTCGCCCAGTATCTCATTGATCAGTTTTCCCGTTGTATCGAAACGGGCCCCGAGGGAATTAATGCGGCTCATAACCTTATCCGCTTTGGTATAGACCGCGTCCTCTTTGACGAGCTTTCCTATAGTGCCTTCAGCATTTGATATAGACGCAGCGACATCCGCGATCTTTTCAAGGAATATTTTGAGGTGCGGCCTGTTTTCCTGCAGTATGTCCAGGATTTCGTTGAGAACATTCTCCTGGTTCTCGTTGAGAGAGATCGTCAGTTTTTTGACTTCGGTGGGAAGACCTTCGGCTTCACGCATAATTCCGCCTGCATCGTCCATTATCTGGCCGAGATCGGTCGGCTTTTCCCCGGGAATGGTGATCATGCCTTCCTTGACCTCCCTACCCCCCTCCTTGCCAAAGGAAACGGCAAGGTACGCTCTTCCGAAAAGGTCTGTGCCTATTCTATGTCTGGAGTCGGCCTGTATCTTTACATAGTCAGCGTGGTTCTCATTAACCGTGTATGTCACCTTTACTCTGTTGTATTCCCTGTCTATTTCCACATCGGTCACCTTTCCCACTTCAAGTCCGCTGAAATGCACCGGATCTCCTGCTCCGAGTCCTGCGACTTCGCTGAAATAGACGGAATATGTCTGTCCCTTTTCCCTGAAAGGGTTTATATCCTCTATCACAAAGGTGGCGAGGGCGAGAAGAAACAGCCCTGAGAGAAAGGTGATACCGACTTTTATCTCTTTTGACATCAGTTAATCCTTCAGATCATCAGTTAAGGGTCCCTCGGTTTCCGCGTTCAGAAGCTGCTGTACCGCTTTGCTTTTACTGCTGTCTATCCTGTCCGGGGGAAGGTCCTCTTCTATTATTCCCCTGAACAGCATCGCCATACGGTCCGAAATGAATTTTGCGCCCGGAATATCGTGAGTGATTACAATAGAAGTTACATTCAGCATTTTCTTGACTTCAACAATGAGTTCGTTTATTCCCTGGGCGATTACCGGGTCAAGCCCGGTTGTCGGCTCGTCGTACAGGATGATCTCCGGGTCAAGGGCGAGTGCCCGGGCGATACCCACTCGCTTGCGCATGCCTCCGCTCAGGCTGTCTGGCTTATGGTCAAGAATGGTTTCATCCAGGAAGACCATTTTAAGCTTTTCAACAGCTATGTCCCGTATTTCTTCATCCGTTTTATCAGTATGTTCTTTCAAGGGGAGCCCTATGTTATCCTTGACCGACATTGAGTTGAGAAGCGCCGCGCTCTGGAAGACCACACCCAGGTTAAGCCTGAATTTCTGCAGTTCTTTATGCGACATGCCGGTGAAGTCTTTGCCCTTTACAAAGACCGAGCCTTTATCAGGCCTGAGGAGGCCCATCAGGTGTTTGATAAGGGTGCTTTTTCCGCATCCGGAATTTCCGAAAATGGAAACCGTTTCACCCTGATGCACATCCAGATTGATTCCTTTGAGAACATGATTGCTGTTAAACGATTTATGCAGGCCCCGTATGGAGATAACAGGCTCCTGATTGCCGGTGTTTGAGGGTTTCTGCATGTCAGATTCCGGGAAAAAAGAAAGCGGAGAGGATAAAGTCAAGGAACAATATCATGATTATAGAGAGCACCACTGTATTGATAGTCGCCTTACCCACCCCTTCGGAACCTCCAGTGGTATTCATGCCCTGATCGCAGGAGATGGTCCCTATTGCAAGTCCGAACCAGACAGCTTTGAATACCCCGATCCAGATATCTTTTGTTTCGACAAACAGACGCGCCGAATCCGTATAGTCAACGAATTTAACGGCAAGCATATATTTGGCAATAAATGCACCTCCCAGAAAACCTATAATATCCGAGTATCCGGCTAAAATAGGCACTGAAATCACCATTGCAAAGATACGGGGAAGGACCAGAAAGCGCACCGGGTCAATGGCCATTACCTCAAGAGCGTCGATTTCCTCTGATACTTTCATGGTGCCAAGTTCCGCTGCGATAGATGACCCTACCGCCGCGGTCACGATCACAGCAGCCCACAGCGGCCCCATTTCCCGGGCCATTGATGCGCCTACCAGCCCTCCGACTTCTTTTGCGAATCCCCATCTGTCCATTGCCCGTCCTGTCTGCATTGCAAGGACAGCTCCTGTAAGAAAAGAAACGGCTGCGACAAGCAGAAGGGGCTTTGCAAGACATATATAGAGGGGAGTTGTTACCGATTTCGGCTTTTTCAGAAGGTTCCCGCTTGCTGCTCCTGTTTTACCGAGCAGTATGACCGCCCGTCCGGAGACCTGCGCGGCATGTATAAGGAACCTGCCTGTATTTTCGAATACATTGACCAGCATAATATAATCTGTCTTTGAAAAGTACACCGTTTCAAGATTCTTGCGCAATTCTATCATACAGCCGCTGTTTTTTCAATATATTTTTTTAAAAATGTAAAAAACTTGAAATTCCGGGCGGTTTCTGTATAATTGTTTCTTTCGCAACGCAGTACAGTACAGCTGACACTTTCAATAAGAAAAAGAGAGGATAAAAAATACTGGACAGGATCACAGGATCAACGGGATTTTTAACAAAAAAAAATAATAAAAAAACATGAGGATCTAGAAATGTATACGCCAATCATGATTTCCACATCTATCCGTCTTCTTTGTTTTATATCCTGTATATCCTGTGATCCTGTCTAAAAATATTATTTTTATTTTATCTTGTCTTTTTTTATTCTTGTAATGCTGCCTAAAATATTTTTTGGGATTTCGGATTTTTACGCCTCTGATCTCTGACTCCTGATTTTTCTGCGGGCAGGAAACCTGATACCTGCAGCATCTTTCCAAAGGTTAACGGTTCGTCGGCGTTATCATCAGATTTTTTACCAAGGGTATGCAATGAACGATTCAGCATTTTACGTGACTACCCCGATCTATTATGTAAATGACAAACCGCATATAGGCCATGCGTATACCACTATTCTGGCAGATGTTATCGCTCAGTACAGCAGAATGCTCAACAGGAAGACTTTTTTTCTCACAGGAACTGATGAACACGGGCAAAAAGTAGAGGAAGCTGCCCGGGCCCTGGATAGGGAGCCTCTTGAGCATTGTGATATCACAGTTGAGCGGTTCCTTGAGTTGTGGAAGAAACTTGAAATAACCAATAACTATTTCATCCGCACAACCGATGAACAGCACGTATCTGTTGTCAGGGATATTCTTCAGGACCTGTATGACAGGGAATTGATATACAAAGGAACCTACGAAGGATGGTACTGCGTTCCCTGTGAACGGTTTTTTACGGAAAAGGACCTTGTGGACGGTGCATGTCCGGAATGCGAACGCAAGGTAAAGAAAATAGAGGAACCCAATTATTTTTACAAAATGGGGCAGTACCAGGACTGGCTAATAGAATATATTGAGGAACATCCTGGTTTTATCCAGCCTGATTTCCGCGCAAATGAAGTGTTGGGATTCCTCAGGCAGGGACCTCTGGGAGACTTGTGTATATCAAGGCCTAAAGAGCGGCTTTCGTGGGGCATTGAACTTCCGTTCGACAGCGGTTATGTATGTTATGTGTGGTTCGATGCGCTTATCAACTATATATCTGCCGTCGGATTCGGAAAGGATGATGAGACGTTCAGTATATGGTGGCCGGCCTCGTACCATCTTATAGGCAAGGATATCCTGACCACTCATGCCGTGTACTGGCCTATTATGCTCAAGGGGATAGGTGTCGAAATGCCGAAAACGATTTTTGCGCACGGATGGTGGCTGACCCGTGACTCGAAGATGTCGAAATCAAAGGGTAATATTGTCAATCCCATGGATATGATTGATACATACGGAGTAGATCCGTTCAGGTATTTTCTTATTGCTGAAATGAAACTGGGAAAGGACTGTAATTTTTCCGAAGAGATATTCGTAACCAGATATAATGCGGAGCTTGCCAATAATCTTGGCAATCTGGCGAACAGGGTCATGACCATGCTCGCGAAGCACTGCGGCGGGAAGATCCCTTCAGGTCATACACCGGGCCCGGCTGAACAGGAGCTGCGGGACCGTGCCCGCGAAACAGTAGAATGTGTTGAGGAGTCGATCGCCGACCTCGGCTTGGACAGGATGGTTGTCGGTATTGTAGCATTCATGAACAGTGTGAATAAATATTTTGAGGACCAGGCTCCCTGGAACCTGATAAAGGAGAACGACCGGCAAGGTTTTGAAAGGGTGCTGTATACATCCGCGGAATGCCTCAGGATCATATCCGGCCTTCTTCGGCCCCTTATGCCCGGCAAAATGACGGACCTCCAGAATATACTCGGCCTCGGGGACGGGGAGGCTGACATTCATCTTCTCAGGGAATGGAACGTCCTGAAAGAGGGAACCGCGATCGGGCAGATTGTACAACTGTTCCCCCGTGTGGAATATGTGAAAAACGGATCCGGGGATTCACCGGAAGCCGGGTCCGGAGAGGAGGAAAAAATGATTTCATTTGATGAATTCAAAAAAATGGAGCTCAGGACAGTAAGGGTGAAGCAATGTGAAAAAGTGGACAAATCCGATAAGCTTCTCAAAATGACCGTGGATACGGGGGACGGGACCAGGACTGTTGTAGCAGGCCTTGCCGGGGATTATGACCCTGAGGACCTGGAGGGCAAGGATGTGATTATCGTGGCAAATCTTGAACCGGCAACGCTGTTCGGGATAGAATCGCAGGGTATGCTCCTGGCAGCGGACACGGGAAAAGGCTATGCACTTGTAGTACCTGACAGGGAATCGCCTCCGGGTTCGTCTGTGAGTTGAATTGCAGGATCCCGTGAAAAATAAAAAAAATAAAAAAAGTGGGGAAAAAGCCCTTTTTGTTATATAATATACATTGGTAAAAACTTAAATGAAAGGCTCCGGAATATGCACGTAAAAAATAAAAAGAGATATGTAAAGCCTGCTGTGACCTTTGAGCAGAAGATCGAGGCTTTTGCAGCCACCTGCATCGGCAATCCGAGTGCCAAGGCATCTCTTGGTGCTCCGAACGATTTCTGGCGCACCTGTGAACATGTGTTTTCATAGCTGGGCAGGCCCGTGAACAGCAAGATAGTCAGGTTCTACCGGGAAAGCGGCATCTGTTTTCCAGTTTCAGGAGACAGCATGCAGCCCGTTCTCAGCCACGGAGACAGGATATCAGTAGTGTCGCGGGATCCCGGCATCGGTGATATCGCCCTTTTCTTGAGGAGAAATACGGTGGTTATCCACCGGGTGATCTGGAAAAAAGGGCCGTTGATATATGCTATCGGTGATAATTCGCCTGTTCCTGACCCTCCTGTTCATGAAAAGCATATTATCGGAACACTCGATAATTCTCCACGCAAATGTATGTCAGTCCTTTCCGGTCTGTTAAGAATTTGTGTATATCATCTAAAAAAATTTCTTGACAATACCTTCAAACAGTTATAATAATATTCAGTTCCTGTAATACAGGTTCTGTGCTTACCGGCCTGTATTTCCGGCCGGCCGCTGAACAGGCAGAAAATCACAAAAACATATAGAACATAAGAGGAGGCTTCTGATCATGAAAAAACCGGTTCTGTCCCGTTTCGTTTTCGCAGCAGTGCTTTTGATAATGTGCTCCGCCCATGTATATGGGGTGGTACCCGTTCTTATCGGCCCTCTGCAGGTTCTTTTAGCCATGCTCCCGGCCATTCTCATGGGGATCCTCGGTCTTATTGTTTCTATTTTAAAGCCTTCAGCTGTAAAAAAAGGGCTAAGGCTTCTCTGGAAGCAGAAGATCATAGTAGCTGTATTAGTAGTAGCTATTGGCGGAATTGTATACGGGTACAAGCAGGTTTTTCCCGGGAAAAAGGCAGGTACAAAGAAAGTAACATCCTCTAAAACATGGCCAATGTTCAGAGGTGGCCTTGAACGTAGAGGATCGGTTTCAGAAGGCGATAGCCCTGCTATCGGAGCTCTTGTGTGGAGTTTTACCAGGGATGTCAAGACATTTTACTCTTCTGCTGCGGTTGTGGGGAACCGTGTGTATATATCATCATGCGATAAAGGCCCGTTCAAGGATAAAGGGGCAATATACTGTCTTGATGCTGACAGTGGAGGTGTTGTGTGGAAAGAAGCTCCTGATAAATTCAGGGCGACATTCTCATCACCTTCGGTTTCTGAAAAATACCTTGTGTGCGGAGAGGGGCTTCACTTTACAAAGGACGCTCGGATCGTCTGTTATGATATTTCCGATGAAAATAACGTAAAGCTTCTGTGGCAGTATAGAACAAAAAGCCATGTTGAATCATCTCCGTGTATTTACAAAGACAAAGTATATATCGGAGCGGGGGATGACGGGTACTACTGTTTCAAACTTAAGCCTGACGCAGAGGGCAAACCGGTTATGGTATGGCATGCAGAGGGAGATAAATATCCTGATTCAGAGACACCTCCTGCTATATGTGATGGGAAAGTATATGTAGGTCTCGGCATGGGCGGTAAAGGGGTATGCTGCTTTAACGCCGAGGACGGGAAGGAGATATGGCGCACAGACACACCGTATCCAGTATTTACACCTCCCACTGTTGCAAAAGGTGGGATTTTTGTCGGTATGGGGAACGGGAACTATATGGAGACCGCTGAACAGGTTAAGGTTAAGGAGATAGAAAAGCTGAAAAAGAAGGGGGCTTCTGCTGAAGAGATAGCTGAAGCTGAGAAGATTCTTGGAAAAGGTGGCGAAGTGTGGTGTCTTGATGCTGAAACTGGTGATGTAAAATTCAAATTCAAAGCAGGCAGAACTGTACTCGGCGCAGTTGCTGCCGGGGAGTACGGGCTTTACTTCGGATCGCGTGACGGCAATCTGTACTGTATCTCATACGAGGGCAAAAAGATAGGCACATGGAATGCACACGATGCTATTATAGCTTCCCCTGCATTGACCGATGACATGGTGTATTTCGTTACTGCCGGCGGTATGCTGTACGGCCTCAATGCCCAGACGCTCCAGCTGGAATGGGAATATACAGTGGGTACTGCGGGGATGTTTATAAGCTCCCCATCAGTTGCGCGCGGACATGTCTATATCGGTTCGGAGAGAGACGGCCTGATCTGTGCGGGGCAGCCGAGAAGTGAGAAGAAAAAACCGTTATGGGCGGGAATTCTGGGCGGGCCGGGCAACCCCGGATCAATAGACGGAAGCCCCCTTCCCGAGCGGGGCAAGTTTTCGTGGCGATACCCGGCATCAGGTGCGGATTCTGCCGGTTCTACCGAGCGTATAGGTGTAACAGCTCCTGCCGCCTGTATCGAGGATGCTGTGTATCTTCCTGTTTCTTCGGGCCCGCAGCAGGGGATTGTCTGCCTCGCGCTTGAAAAGAAGGGAGAAAAGAAAGTCCCGAAGGAGGACAAGGAAAAATGGATTTTCAAAACTGACAAGGGGGTATCTTCATCTCCTGCAACAGACGGCGAGGTTGTGATCTTTACAGACGGCAGCAGAGGAGAGGACGGCAGGTTCCTGTACGCGGCTGACGCTGAAAAGGGAACAGAGCTGTGGAAAAAACCTATATCAAAGGAAGCTTCGGGGCTGTTCGTTATGACCGAAGACGCTGTTCTGGCCCAGGACAAACCGGGCATGCTCTCTGCATACGACCATACAGGCAAACCGGCATGGAAAGCTGAGACAGGTGAGCTCGCCGGTATTCCTGCGTTTACGGACACAATGGTTATGACTGCCGGTCCTTCCGGGCTGCAGGTTATGGACAGGCTGTGCGGTGCCGTGCTGTGGAAAACAGAAACGGGTGTTTCAACAGGTCCGGTTGCCGGTCCGGATCTGCTGGTCTACGCGGGTACGGACAAAGGAGTTGGAGCATATAGTCTGATCAACGGGGACCGTATCTGGGAAACGGACACAGGCAAGCCTGCAACAGTACTGGTATTGGGCAGGAATTACATCAGTTATATAAATGACAAGGCCCAGCTGGTATGCCTGGACATAAACAGCAGGAAAGAGGTCGGGCGTGTCCCGGGTGCACTGCCCGGTATTCCCCCGATTATAAACAGAGGAGTTGTGCTCTTCTGCAGAAAGGGCGAGATAGCATCAGCAGATCCTTCCACACGCAAGGTCTGGAGATGGATGAAGACGTCGTGGCTCGGTACGGTAACTGCCCCGATAGTGCAGGCTGATTCGCGTATATATTTTGCCGCTGATAAAAGAGGCTTCATTTGTGCCAGAAAAAAGGGAAGATAACATGAGTGACACAGAACAGTGGGTTTTTTTCTTCGGAGAAGGTTCTTCGGAAGGTGACCCCCAACGCAAGGATATTCTGGGGGGCAAGGGGGCAAGCCTGGCGGAGATGTCCAGGGCGGGCCTTCCCGTTCCTCCCGGTTTTACGATTTCGGCTGAATGCTGCAAGTACTTTTTTGAACATGATAACACGTGGCCTTCGGAACTGGAGCAACAGGTCAAAGATAATCTTGCCCGGCTTGAAAACGTGACAGGAAGGAAATTCGGAGAGGAGTCTTCTCCCCTGTTCGTTTCCGTACGGTCGGGAGCGGCTCAGTCGATGCCTGGAATGATGGATACGATCCTCAACTGCGGCATACATCCGAAATTGGCAGAAAAGATAGGAGACATGCCCGAATTCTGGCATGTCTATATTCAGTTCGTTGAGATGTTCTCTAAAGTTGTTGCGGATATACCAACTGAGGAATTCAAATCACTGATTTCAGACCGTGCACCCTGCAGTGAGACGGCTGAAGCGTGTCTGACATTTTATAAGGAAAAGACAGGAAAAGCATTTCCTGACACGCCTTGGGACATGCTTACCGAGTGTATTAACGCGGTTTTCGGTTCATGGAATAACGAGCGGGCTGTAACCTACCGCGAGCAGAGGGATATACGGGGACTTCTGGGCACGGCGGTAAATGTGCAGTCAATGTTCCCCTCCCATATCTCAGGTATCCTGTTTACCCAGGACCCGAATAATCTTGCGGCGGGCCAGATGGTCATAGAATCCGCGTACGGTCTGGGTGAAAGTGTTGTTTCAGGTGATGTTGATCCTGACCGTTTCATTGTTAAGCGTGATGATTTTTCATCCGTGGAAACATATACAGGGAAGAAAACGGCAATGGTTGCCGCTCTCGGTGATGATGAGCCGTATGATCCTGAAACAATCACGCTTACTCCCGATCAGATAAACGAGTTGTGCACAATAGGAATTGATATAGAGAAGCACTTCGATATGCCCATGGATATTGAATGGGGAATTGCTGAGGGCAATTTCGGTCTTCTTCAGTGCAGAAAGATCAGGGGACTGGAGATTGCCGAAGATGTTGAAAAGGGGAGGCAGGAGGAGATAGAACGGCTCAAATCGGAGTCCTGGGAAAAACGGAGGGTATGGGTGGAGCATAATCTCGGTGAGACTCTGCCTGCGCCCACTCCGCTGACATGGGATATCACCCGGAAATTCATGAGCGGAAGCGGGGGGTTCGGTCTTCTGTATCAGGACCTTGGATATGCTCCCTCGCAGAAAGTAATGGAGGATGGCTTCCTTGATCTGATCTGCGGGCGCATATATGCCGATACCGATCGTGCTGCGCAGCTTTTCTGGGATGAAGGGATTCCGTTTGCGTACGAACTTGAGGATGTGCTGGAAGACAAGAGTGTCCTTGAATCGGCACCTCTGACATTTGACGCGGATAAAACAGACCCTGCGTTCCTGATAAAGGTTCCCGGAATGATTCTATCCCTTATCAAGAGCAGCAGAATGATGAAACGGCTGAGGAAAACCATCAAGGATATATTTGAAAACGAGATACTGCCGGACTATCTGTCCTATATAAAAACAAAACGGGACAAGGATCTCTCATCCATGTCAACAGCTGAGCTCATAGACGAATTAAAGGAACTGAATGAACGCGTCATGAACCAGTTCGGAAAAGAATCGCTTAAACCAGGATTTTTCGGTGGTGTAGCACTGGCCGGACTTGAAACGATGCTTGTTCAGCTTATGGGTGAGGAAAAAGGAAGTGAATTCGCCCGTACCCTTGTTATGGGGCTTGACGGGGATATTACCGTGCATCAGAATATCGTGCTTGAAAAAGTTGCCAGGAACGAAGCATCCATGGAGGAGTTTCTGGAACAGTTCGGGCACTGGGCTGTGGGTGAAATGGAGTTTGCGGAACCGAGGTGGCGGGAGGATACATCCTATGTCGAACAGATGATAAGCGGGATACGTTCGTCCGACCGCGTTTCACCTGAGGATATCCATCAGAAAAACAAAAAAAAGCGGGAGGAGGCTGAGAAATCCCTTGACGAAGTACTCGGGCAATGGGGAGGAACGTGCTTCCGGGAGGACATATTGCACGACCTGAAGGACGCCCAGAAGCTTCTGCCGTATCGAGAAACGGGAAAGCACTACCTGATGATGGGATATGAACTTATCAGGAATGCTATCATGGAACTGTCACGCCGCTGGGATCTCGGCAAGGGGGTTTTCTATCTTCATTTTGACGAACTTGAGCGTTTTGAAAATGAACGTGAGGTTCTGCTCAAAGAGATAGAGCAGCGCAAGGTCCGGTGGCAGTCCGCGAAACGGCTCGATCTTACTGATGTTATAGATTCGGATAATCTTGACGATCTGGGAATCCCGCAGGAATTTGAAGCGGCCACAGAATTTTCAGGTGACGGTGTTGCATCAGGAATGTCCACAGGAACAGCACGGATAGTATTCGATCCGCGCGAAGCGGGGGATCTGGGAACAGGCTATGTCCTTGTCTGTCCTTCAACCGATCCGGGCTGGACATCACTGTTCGTGAACGCAAAGGGGCTTGTTGTTGAACGGGGCGGCATACTTTCTCACGGTGCGATCGTTGCACGTGATTTCGGAATACCGGCGGTTGTCTGCCCGAATGCCACCAGCCGGATAAAGGACGGAGACCGTATCCGGGTGGACGGCAATAAGGGGTACATTACTGTTATTGAGGAAAGTGAAGAACATGCTTGATCTAATTAATTCACTGATAATGGGTATCATGGACCCTGTTCTGGGATGGCTTTTATACCTTCCTATGGATGTGATCCTGTTCATTGTAGGTATAGGTACTTCATGCATCTTGGTCGGGGTGAGACTGTTCACAACAGATCAGGACCTGCTGAAGCGGTGCGATAACGATAAGAAAAGGCTGAACAAGCTTATCAAGGAAGCAAAGAAGAATAAGGACAAAGAAACGGTTAAACGGAATAAAATCACAAAAACTATGATCGCATTGAAATCAATAAAGCAGGAAGGACTTCCTCTTCTTGCAGCTATTCTTCCCATAGCACTCCTTGGAACGTGGTGCTTCAACCGTCTTCTGTATAATCCCCCTAAAGGGGGCGAACCCGTGGAAATGGTAGCCACCTTTCCTGTTTCCCAGGCGGAGCAACCAGTCCACGTTATTCCTGCTGAAGAGGGGATAACGGTTGAGGACGGATGGGTTAGGGAGATTACTGCACCGGATGAAGATTCAGCTTCAGGACAGGCGGAGGCCCGGTGGACATTCAAAGCCGAACCGCGAGAGGAACCGTACACACTGACTATCCATTACAAGAAGAAGACATATGAGAAGAAACTGCTCGTGGGACAGAAAACATATGCCCCGGGCTTTATATTCTATGATGACGGGGCGATAACAAGCACGGAACTCATGATGAGACAGGTTAAACTGTTCGGTGTAGTGCCCGGAATCGGAATTTTATTTCCAAACATGTGGAACTTATTTCCTCCCTGGATCGTAGCATATCTCCTGATAGCTGTTCCGTTCGTGTTTGTAGTAAAATGGCTCTTCAAGATATATTAGCAAAGCTGATTATTAAACACAAACGAAATAATACCGGTATGCATACGGCATAAACGCTTACGAGTACGGTTCGTATGGCGAAACCCGCCTTGTTTTTTTAAGGGGGACACTGTACGTATGACGATAAAACAACCGGTATTCTACCGGATCCTATTCTGCACAGCCTTTCTTTTTATTTTCTGTTCTTCATATATACATGCTGTAGTAGCCCCTATTATACCGGTTGTCCAGATCCTGCTGGCAATGCTTCCCGCTATTGCTATGGCGGTCCTTGGTCTTTTTGTTTCCATTTTCAAGCCCTCTGCACTTAAAAAAGGCCTGAAACTCCTATGGAGGCAGAAAATCCCGATTATAATTATTGTGTTGGGATGTATCGGGGCAGTATACGGATACAGGACACTCTTTCCCAGCAGGGGGGGGCCGGTTGAAAAGGCGGAAGAGACTACAGATACTTTTCCCATGTTCCGAAGTTCAGTTCACCGAACCGGGACTGTAGGTAACTATCCCGATCCTAATGCAGGCGGAACAGAATGGGCATTTGCTAAGGACTTCAAGACTTTCTACTGTTCCCCGGCTGTAGTGGGAAACAGGGTGTATGTTACCTCTGTGTATGTCGGCCCCTATAATCAGAACGGCAACGGAGCTATTTACTGTCTTGATGCTGATACAGGCGGTGTGGTATGGAAATGTGCTCCTAAGGGGTACAGGGCGACCTTCTCATCACCTGCTGTTGAGGGAAAATATCTGGTCGTTGGCGAAGGGCTGCATTTCTGCCGTGATGCCCGGGTATTCTGTCTTGACCTGGAAAACAGCGGAAATATTCTATGGGTATACCGCACCGCGAGTCACGTAGAATCATCGCCCTGTATATACAAAGACAAGGTATATATCGGAGCGGGGGATGACGGATATTACTGTTTCAAGCTCGATCCTGCATCGTCCGAGGAGGCCCAGGTAGTCTGGCATGCGGAGGGAGAGAAGTATCCTGATGCAGAGACACCTCCTGCTGTATATGACGGAAAGGTGTATGTGGGTCTCGGCATGGGTGGTATGGCAGTCTGCTGTCTGGATGCTGAAACTGGCGAACAGATCTGGCGTACAAACACACCCTATCCTGTATTTACACCTCCAACCGTTGTAAAAGATACGGTAATCGTAGGTATGGGGAATGGCACCTTTGCAGAAACCGCGGGCAAGGTCAAGGAAAAAGAGATTGAGAAGATGAGAAAAGCGGGTAAGAGCGAAGCAGAGATTGCAGAAGCTAAAAAACGGCTCAACCCGATAGGTGTGATCCTCTGTCTGGATTCGAAGTCCGGCAGTGAGATATGGCGCTACAAGATTACCAGAACTGTACTTGGCGCTGTTGCGTACCGGGACAGTATGCTCTTCTTCGGGTCCCGGGACAAGCATATATACTGTATATCGGCACAGGATGGCAGACTGATCTCAAAATACAATACGCATGCAGCAATTGTCACATCACCGGCTGTAACCGAAAAATACGTATACACAGTTACCGAGACCGGAAAACTTTACGGCCTGTCAATAGATGGTTTGGAGCTTGTCTGGGAGGCGACTGTGGGTACGAAAGGCTTGTTTCTTAGCTCTCCGACTGTTGCGCGCGGACATGTATATGTCGGCTCTGATGGTGAAGGGCTTCTCTGTATGGGCACCAGTGAGAAGAAAAAGCCGTTATGGGCGGGTACTCTGGGCGGGCCGGGAAATGCTGGATCAATAGACGGAAGCCCCCTTCCCGAGCGGGGCATGTTTTCGTGGCGGTATCCCGCGTCAGGTGCGGGTTCTGCCGGTTCGGCTGAGCGTATAGGTGTGACAGCTCCTGCCGCCTGTATCGAGGATACTGTGTATCTTCCTGTTTCTTCGGGCCCGCAGCAGGGGATTGTCTGCCTCGCGCTTGAAAAGAAGGGAGAAAAGAAAGTCCCGAAGGAGGACAAGGAAAAATGGATTTTCAAAACTGACAAGGGGGTATCTTCATCTCCTGCAACAGACGGCGAGGTTGTGATCTTTACAGACGGCAGCAGAGGAGAGGACGGCAGGTTCCTGTACGCGGCTGACGCTGAAAAGGGAACAGAGCTGTGGAAAAAACCTATATCAAAGGAAGCTTCGGGGCTGTTCGTTATGACCGAAGACGCTGTTCTGGCCCAGGACAAACCGGGCATGCTCTCTGCATACGACCATACAGGCAAACCGGCATGGAAAGCTGAGACAGGTGAGCTCGCCGGTATTCCTGCGTTTACGGACACAATGGTTATGACTGCCGGTCCTTCCGGGCTGCAGGTTATGGACAGGCTGTGCGGTGCCGTGCTGTGGAAAACAGAAACGGGTGTTTCAACAGGTCCGGTTGCCGGTCCGGATCTGCTGGTCTACGCGGGTACGGACAAAGGAGTTGGAGCATATAGTCTGATCAACGGGGACCGTATCTGGGAAACGGACACAGGCAAGCCAGGGACAGTACTGGTATTGGGCAGGAATTACATCAGTTATATAAATGACAAGGCCCAGCTGGTATGTCTGGACATAAACAGCAGGAAAGAGGTCGGGCGTGTCCCGGGTGCACTGCCCGGTATTTCCCCGATTATAAACAGAGGAGTTGTGCTCTTCTGCAGAAAGGGCGAGATAGCATCAGCAGATCCTTCCACACGCAAGGTCTGGAGATGGATGAAGACGTCGTGGCTCGGAACGGTAACTGCCCCGATAGTGCAGGCTGATTCGCGTATATATTTTGCCGCTGATAAAAGAGGCTTCATTTGTGCCAGAAAAAGACTCAGATGATTGGACTTTGTATGGGACTTTTAAAAAGGGGTCAGACCCCCTTTTTTCTTGACATATTCAAAAAAGGTGGTATACTTTTATTTTTTACTCGATTCAGCATGAAAGCGGTTGGAATAAGGATAGTATCAAAGAAACAGGCTGAAAAAAGGAGAAATCGAAAAAACAGGAAAAAATTGTAGTTTTTAATATTTTAATATAAATATACCAGAAAGGAGAAGACCCATGGCACGAAGACTGAGGATCAAATGTCCTGGACATGCAGGTGCGTACCACATAGTATCCAGGACGAACGGCCAGGACATGCGGCTGGACCGGCACATGAAACAGGTCATCCTTGACAAACTCGCTGAATTGCAGACACTATTCTACTCATCAATAATAAGTTATGCGATTTTAGACAATCATCTCCACATACTCATCAACCTGCAGGATCCTGAAGACATAGACCCGGGAGAAGCACTCGAGCGGTGGAACAGGTACCACGAAAAAGACTACAGGCGGAACGTGAGCCTTGAATCGGACCGAAAATACGTAGTGCATGCTTTGACCGACATATCACGCTACATGAAAAAGCTCAACCTTCTTATAACCCGTGCATACAACAGATACACGGGCCAAGAAGGAGGGCTGTGGCAGAGCCGGTTTCACAGCACCATATTCGAGCGTGGCGTATCAGTGCTTCAGGGAGCAGCATACATAGAGCTGAACAGCTTCCGTGCATCGGTATCAAAACGGCCTGAAGACTACGAATACAGCAGTCTATACCACCTGCAACATGGCAACCCAGACGGTCTCATAGACATAGACCTTCTTGAAGAAGGGCTGTGCATAAACACACTGCAGAAAACAAAGACAGACCGGAAAGCATTCACCCGGGAACTCTACAAAACATACCTGGCGTACGTATACGAAGCAGGGAGCAGGCCCAAAGGGGGCAAAGAGCATGGTATAATCATAACGGACGCAATGAAAGCGCGGTTAAAAAAATACGGGATAGAAGGGGAGGCCGGCAAACTGTGCAGGAAGCAATGGGACTATTCGAGGAGCATAGTAGTGGGCGGGCCTGACTTTGCGGAGCGGTTTTACGACGAGCACATAAACCCAGGCTACAGGGGGAGCCGTCGCGAGGACCATATGAAGAGATGGGTACACGTAAGCGGGCAGAACCTGAGCACAATATTCAGCATATTTCACCAGGGAATTCCTCCGGAAAGGGCACAGAGCCTGTCCTCACGTGACGGGCCATAGCCGAGTAGAAACGTTACATTAATAAAACCAATATTCATCCGGGAGCAGTGCGCTTTGATTTGAACAGCAGCGGAAAATCGATAAAATATCTCTCTAATCATATACAGAATCGATAGGATTTTCTTAAATTTGATACTCAAGAGTAGATTGAGATACATAATAGCTGGAAATAAGGGGGCCTGACCCTTTAAGGAAAAAGGGGCAGGGAGGCTAATCCCTTTACAGTTTTTCGATAAAAGCAGTGAGCTCCTCTGCCAGTTTTTCTGCCCGTTTTCCCGTGACGGTATCAGGATATGCTGCCGCGGTATTTTTAAGTATGTGCTTTGCCCGTTCAAGGCTGGTCCTGATATTTTCAGCCGAATTATCATGGGCATTCCATGCTTCTTTTTCTTTTTTTACATCTGCGAATGTTTCGAGCGAGAATATTCTGTTCCTGATATATACAAGTTCCCGGCTGAATCTGCGGGGTATGTCGTTTGACGCTTCCGCGAGTTTCAGGGCTTTTCTGTAGTTTATATATGCCGCAGGTCTACGGTTCTTTTTGTCGGCCTTTTTTCCGTCGGCGAGTAGTTTGTGAAATGACTTTTTCCCTATTTCATAGAAAGTTCCGTCTTTGTACATGTCCCTTTTTCCTTCAGAGTTGTCCGCAATCATAGCCCAAAGGTACCATTCGGCATATATTCTGTTGTTTCCCAAGTCTGCATAATCGAGCAGTGTCTTATGATTGACCCTGCAGAACTCCCTTATCCTCGTGTTGTCAAGGGCGCCGGTCATATATACAAATGTCTTTTCAGGATATTCACTTTCCAGTCTGCTCATACATGTCAAGTATTCCGCTGTTGCTTTTTCTTTATTGGCGTCTGCTGTTCCGCCCGGACATACGATTACGTTAAACCGGCCATGGCCGGGAGTGTCCAGGAACGTTTTCATCAATTTTTCCCAGGATGTTCTGCCTTGGGCAACCAGTTTTTTTTCCCGGTCCGTGAACGGCTGGGACATGCAATGAAGCGCATTGCCAAAGCCGCCCCTGTTGCAGGTGTGCCTGGCACCGTGTGTTTCAATAGATGAATCGGTACAGGCAAGCTTAATATGCGGGTCCGTTTGAAAATACACAATGTGGAGTTTCCTTTTTGCCTTTTCAATAGCTTCTGCGGAAACAGCGGATATATCAGCATTACGGCCGGCAGTAATTCCCCCAGGCAGTGCCTGGTCCGGACAGCAAAGCATAATGCTTATGCAGGAGATATACACTGCCTGCTTAAACAGAAGTTTTATGTTCATGGTTTATTCCTTTGCTGTAATACGTGTTGAAAATACCCCTTCAAGCTCAAGCTCAAGCCTGTCTCCGGGAGAGAGGGATCCCACGCCCGCCGGTGTTCCGGTCATTATCACATCTCCGGGATTCAGTGTAAACCAGGATGTGATATATACTATAAGAGGCACTATTCTGAATATCATTTCACTGCTTGACGCTTTCTGGCGGACGTCTCCGTTGATCCTAAGCCTGAGACATATGTCATCCAGATCCTCAAATGAAGAAGCGGGTTCAAAAGGGGAGAGGGGACAGCTTTTGTCGAATGCTTTTGCTTTTTCCCACGGTTCCCCTTTTTTCCCGGCTTCGGACTGCACATCTCTCAGTGTCAGGTCAAGTCCCGTTCCGATACCCGCGATCGCTTTGCGCACCTGTCTTTCGTCCGCTTGTGTAAGTTTTTCACTTATGAGCACTGATATTTCGGCCTCGTAGTGGAATAAACCTCTGTCCTGTATAACCTCAATAGGATCCTCCATGCTGATGAAGGAGGAGGACGGTTTGATAAACAGTATCGGTTCTTCAGGAACGGCTGAATCCATTTCCTCTGCATGATCCTTATAGTTTTTTCCTGCACATACCGCCTTACCCACAGGAAGAGGGATATCTTCACCTGACGTCCATGTGTGTTTGTAATCCATTTGATTTCCTTTATGTCAGTTATCAGGGGACATCCCGAGCAAACAGCTGTGCGTTTCTCGGGACAGGCTGTACCGCTTCCTGTTATGGGCAGGACTTCCGGTACATGTCCCCTTAGTATACTCATCCGGGATACGGATGTCAAGGGATATTTTTAAATCAGTCAAAAGTCGAAAGTCACAGGTCAAAGGTAGTGAGTAGTCTTGAGACTGTGAATATTTCTAATAATCGAGTGAATATCCAACGCAAGCTAAAGCTTGCGGCTACCTTGATTTATGTATATACGAAATACGCTGTGGCAGTACAGTCTTTGTCTGCTGTTACCCGTACCCAATGAGCACTAAACCCCTGCGGAAATTCGTGGTGAATATATCCTCCCGCTGGTATTTCAAATGAGTTATATGTATGCCATTTCCCGTTGCCGAGAAAATCGACTTCCAGAGTGAATCGGACAACTGTATCTGATTCCTGGGTAAAGTGGACTGTCTTCTTGTCAAATCCAGTCATGAGAAAGGGGTCTGAGGGTTCGCCGGCTGTTATACCGGTCTCTCTCCATGGGCCGCCCCATCCGGAGGGTTTGCCGAACTGCCACAGGTCATCGGTCTTGCCGAACCAGAGTGCTGACTGCGGGTCACCGGTCAGGGGATTGTGATGGTGCATTGCGCTCGCATTGTCCGGCCCCATAACCAGCATGCCCCGGAATATGCAGAAATCACCCAGCACCCACAGGTGTGTACTTATGGGCTTTACTCCCCAGATACGGTTGTCATACACCCATGGGCTCAGTTCATAGAACATACCGTGGCAATCCATAAGGAACCGCTCATGCTCTGTCTGGCGTATCCTTGGCCACTCGGTCGACCAGCCGTGGTCGAATGTGTGGCTGGCCTTGGGAAGCCTGTATCGCGTCCATGTGCTGTTGCGTTGTGTAAACACGTTTAGCAGAGCGGATGCCTTATCCCATCCTGTCGCAAACATGCTTCCGGAGAAATCTCCCACTCCGGTCACCTCGTAGTAAGGGACGCGTTCAAGTATCTTCCAACTTTTACCATCCCATTCACCCATGCGTCCTGCACAGCAGTTTCCTTCGAAATCGGGATAATGGTATGTATTGCTTACAACAACCACTCTGCCGAAAGCTGAGTATCCGGCTTTGAAATGGGGCCAGTGCTCCTTTGGAATATCAAGTTCGTGTGTCAGGTCTGCACATTCCGTTACTTTAAGCGTATGCACATCCATTTCAAAGAACTCCCCCTCCATACCCAGCATATATACACAATTTTCCGGGTCCTTAAGATGATACATGGTGCTGCACAGGCGTACATCAGTGAGCGGTTCGATTGTCCGGACATTCCGGTCGGCGTCTATCACGTAGGGGCCGATAATAAGCTGGTTGGATGGGAAGTGCTCCATCCTGTTCGTATAGGTTCCCACAATGCTTTCGGGCCGTTTGACCATATGAAGGTTGTTGTCTATTTCGAACAGACCGGTTCCCACGCCGCTTTTCCTGCCGCTTGATACGTACGTCACGCACCAGAGCCGGTCAGCCCAGGTGAACAGGGCGCCAGCAGCACATTCAGTGCGCGGAGGGCCCAGGTCTGCCTTCATACTGAGGCTGGGAACAACCCCGCTTATGATGAGGGGGTGAGGGTTGGATGGATAATCTGTTTGTGTTTTCATATATTTGCTCCGAGAAAAGAAAAAGAATTCCGTTAGGATGCATATTCCCTAGCCGGCATCCAGAGCGATCCGTTCTGCATATTTCTGAAGGGTTCTTACAAGTGTGGGAATATGTTTTTTGCTAAGATCACCTGCAAGGGCAAGCCCCGCTGATGGAGGATCGGAAGCCGCGACTCCCAGTGTGCGTCCGTTCACCAGGGCGTATCGGTCTGAACGAACCTGTCTAAGTCCGGCAATAAGCTTTCTGAGCTCTTCTGGAGATAGTTTATTATTATATCTTTTCCTGAAAAGTGCTTTCACGTCTTTATCCGATTTCTGTGCGAGGAGCACACGCCCGATACTTGAATGCTCAGCAGGAAAAGGGTCCCTGGAGGCTATGCACTGCTCAACAGGGTCGCCCGGTGATCTGAAAAAAAGGTAGCACACATACGATTTCCACAGAACACCTAAAGCTATGCTGCAGTCTTCGGCATCCCGGGAGAGGCTTTTCAGATGGGGAAGGGCGGATGAAAGAAGACTGGAGCTTCTGAGGCTCAGTGCTGCGAGTACATGTATGGCGCTGCCCGGAGTGTATTTTCTGTCCGGTGTCTGTTCAGCGAGCCCCAGCCAGGCAAGTGTGCCCAGGACCCTGTTCACACCGGTGTGTTCAAAACCGAGCATGCGGGCCATTTCCCTGCTTCCGACAGGTCTGTCCGAGGTAGCAAGAGCCTGCAGGCATTCAATCCCCCGTGCCAGGCTTCGGTTTGGCTGAGCAGGGGAACGCTTGAAGGCTCCGGGTTTTGGTTTTTTCATGTTATTATCCTTATTCAAGGAAGAGTTCCAGCCTGGTCGTTTGCGGAGCTATCTCCCGTTCGAACCGCCGGAGGCAAAGCAGTTTGCCTCCTATCGCAAAGCGATACGGTTCTCACTCTTGCCAGAAGCAACAATCTCTCGCTCAGCTGGAGATTGTAACCCATTTGGTTATGTACACTAATACTCATAATATGAAGATTATCAACATGTTAACGAAATTTCAGCGCGTCTCCATGCAAAATCCGGGTAGAAAGAATACACTATACAGCGGCAATGATGCTATAATAGCACCATATAATATTTTGTCAAGAAAAAAATGAAAAAAATTACAGTTAGGCCGTGAATGTGTTTCCTTGATTTTTCCCTTGACATTTTCCTCTGTTTCGTGTAATATTTTTTTGAATTATATCGGGTATACATTCCCAGGGAGATTGCATGGTCCATGAGGTCGACCTTACAGGTGTTACAATAAGCCATTTTGAGCTTATCGAAAAAATCGGCTCCGGCGGTATGGGAACAGTATATATGGCCAAGGACACCCAGTCAGGAAAGGATGTGGCTGTCAAGGTACTTCCGCCGCGGCTTGAAGATACACCTGAACGGCTTGACCATTTCCTTGAAGAAGCCCATGTAAGCATACAGCTTGACCATCCAAATATCACCAAGGGACTTGAGGTCGGGGAATACGAGGGAGTATACTATTTTGCCAAGGAATATATAAAGGGGTGGAACCTTGAGGAAGCCCTGAAGGAGAACGGCGCTTTCCGGGAGGACGCGATAATTCAGATCGGCCTTCAGATGGCCCTTGCTCTGGAGGAGTCGGATAAGGCGGGTCTGGTCCACAAGGACATCAAACCTTCAAATATACTTATGACAATGAATAATGTCGCTTATATAACCGACTTCGGCCTTGCCTCGTTCACCAGGATACCTGAACATGAGGGGGAAAAGGATCTTCTTGTTGCGGGTACCCCCCATTACATGAGCCCGGAACAGGCGGGAGGGCACACCGACCTTGATATTCGGAGTGATATTTATTCCCTCGGTGTGACCCTGTATGAACTGGCGACCGGTGAAATACCGTACCGTGCAGAAACCACCAGGGAGGTAATGGGGCAGCATCTGTTTGCCCCTGTTGCGGATCCCAGGAACATTAATTCTGATGTTTCGGATAAGCTTTCAGCGGTCGTCATGAAAATGATGGCCAAGGACAGGGAAGGGAGATACAGTTCCCCCGCCGAGCTTCAGAAAGAATTCTACAACCTGATTCAGGGAAAAGAACTTATAGCGGAAAAAGAGGCCCGGGAAAGGGAAAAAGATGAACAGGGGGGACAGACGGGGTTGTTCTTTATAGCGTATATTAAAAAGGCTGGTGCGAAACTGTTGCCGAGGCGGGTTGCAGATTCACTCGGGTCGTTCAAGGCCATTATGCTCTTAATGGCGCTTGCGATTATCGGCCTGACCGTTGCGGTAATCATCCTGACGTCAAAGACATTCAGTGGTAAAAGCACATCTCCGGATACTGCTGATACCGGTCTGGAAAACGGGATGAGGATTTGTGAGAAGATGGGAACCCTTCCCGCAGCAGCCGGGCGGCCTTCAGGTAACCCTGTTATACACTATACATTTGAAAACGATTTCAAGCGTTCCGTAATACGAGGGCGGAAGATTTCCGCGCAAAGCAGTGTATTCGCGCGCACGGTTCCCGTATCGGAAGAGACTTCGCATATAAGCGTTGTTGAACTTTGTCTCGATTGCGAATTGCAGACATCCCCCGCGTATCTGATATGGCTTACATTCAAGGCTGAGCAGGACGGGGTCATTACATTAAAGGCTGAAACAGAATCAGGCACAGCCTATATTTACGCAGGATATATCCGGGAGTCGGTCATATTGCGTCAGGTAAGACTTCAAACGGATCTGTTTAAGAAGAGCAGTGACAGATCGGTCGATTTGGGGGATATCAATGCTCCAGCAAAACTCTCGCGCCTGAAGATTTTTTTTACGGCAGGCAGAGAGGATAATATCCGTAACCGACTGCTCATTAGTGAATTTGCGCTTATTCGGGAGGAATGAGGCGGGGAAACCTGATCCACAGTATATCTGCACAGTGAAATCTGCGTTCTTCGTGCAAAATTCGGGTTCAATCTTTTTTGTCGGAGTGTTAGGGCATGAAGCGTATTCTGGCTATTGTATGCTTTGCTGGCTGCCTGTTCGCCAGGACCAACGAAGAGCCTGCTCCCTATCTTGCGCATGCTGCCCGGATAACGGATGAGTTTATCCTTCCTCAGGACAAAGAGATAGAGGAGTATTTTACCAAGATCAGGAAGATCCGCACAAAAGATATATCCTCCGCAGTCAAGAACTACCAGAAGTTCATCCGGAAGTACGGTTCGCGTGTCTGCAAAAATAAGGATATATATATAACCGTAGCCCGGAAAGTACATATGCTTTTGCGCAGTGACCAGGAACTTCTGGAGGAATACAGAAGACAGTTTGGGCCTACAGCGTTCGAAGGTTTTAAAAAGGCTCGTGCTGCAGCCGATATTCCCCTTATGAAGAAGAACGGCTATCTGTATTTCCCGGCGGAATACGGAGAGAACGCCGTGTTATTCCTTGCTTCATACTATTTGGATCACGGGCAGCTTGACCGTGCCCTTGAATACACGGATATATTACGCTCCTTCGGCACAGGGAGCAGGGAAACTGAGTTGATGCGGAACACCATCTACGATCTGCTTGCGCGCAGGAGGGACAGTGAGGCGGTATCCGATATTACGCTCAAAGATATTGATACGGAGCAGCCTGCCTGGATCGGAGGAGTTGCCCTGTCCACAGTGTATCCCGAACAGGCAGAACGTTTGCGCAGGTCGTCCCTGGTCTATCCCATTCTGGTAAGGGGAGGAAGGGTTATAGTGAATACAGGCCTGGATATATACTGCTACGACAGTATAACCGGCAGGCATATGTGGAAGCCGGGGCCGTTCCACCGCATTCGGACCGTATCGCTGTTTGCAGGAGATTCTGTGGCCGTGCGGCGGATGAAACCGGATCAGAATATGCCTGTATTTCCCGTGGGCACTCTCGCAGCGGATAAAGGACAAGCTGCTGCGGCGATCAATAAGAGTGAGAATCCCACCTGCATAGCTGTATGCAGCCTTTCTTCAGGAAAGCTGACCGATGAAATAACAGGAGATTCGCTCGCGGAACTTATGAAAATGAAAGGAATCAAGCTGGCCTGGGGAAGGCCTGAGATCGGTTCCATGCCGTGTATAGAAAACGATACTGCCTATATCTGTCTGCGGTACATACACCGCAAACGGGAACAGGGGCTGCTGGCGGCGTATTCACTCTCTGAAAAGAACCTGCTGTGGGTTACTGAAATATATGAGACCAGGTTCAGATACCCCGCGGTGTATGACCATCCTGAAAGCATAGTACGTAAAAGCGGCCCCTACCTGACAGTCTTTTCTTTTTCCGGATATATAGGAGTTTTCAATGCTTTTGACGGATCGCTTCTGTGGCAGCGTTTCCTTTTTGAGAAAGATACTGAGCCTGTATCAGGCAGGCCCGGAAAACAGACTATATTCATTCCGGCTGTTGTCCAGGGGCTTTCGATAATTGAAGGACCCCTCAGCGGACAGATCACCGCGTATGATACAGCTACAGGCCGTATCGCATGGCAGGCATCTCTGGGAAAACCGGTATGGGCGGTTTCCGGGGGAAAATCCCTTATCTGTGCTGCTGAAGAGGAGGGGACGATACAGTGTACCTGTATAGATATATCAACAGGGAGCGTACAATGGAAATTCAGTAAGGTGAGCTCTTTCCCGGGATGCAGGGCAGGGGATTATCTGTTCTGTTCGGACGGGGAACGGGTGCTCAAGATAGATATCAGATCGGGGTCCGTGGCCGAACAGGTGCGGCTGAAAGGATGCACGTTTCCTGGTCGAATACTTGTTTCCGCCCGGCTTTTTGTGGTAAATTCCTCGGGAGTCTTTGCGTATGAGCACCGGTAGGATTCTGATACTATCCGTCTGTATATTGGTATGGGCTGGTTCTCTGTATGCTGACGAATTCGAGGACTATGTATACGGTTTGGATGACATATCCGGAATGAATCCGGAAAAAACTGAGACCGTACTTGACCGACTGAAGGATCTGGACCCGGACAGCAGCAAGACGTTCAGGCTCATCAACCGTATATTCGGGCTTGATATATCGGGCCTCGATCATGTTATGCAGGAATTGAGCAGTAAGGACTATTATACCCGTTCTTCAGCTGCCCGCCGCATTCTTACCTACACCCTCAAAGATATCAAGAATATTCTGGCCCGGGAGGAACTGCAGAGTGAAACGGCTGAAAAGATTTTTCAGATCGGCAGGATAAGGCACGAATTCAGCAGTAATTATTATCACTACAGGAAAAAGATAATCCATGTGCGGAATAACCTGCTCTTTTATCTTGCATCCTGTTCCGATCCGCGTTTTTTCGATTTTGCCCGCAGGCTCTATACTGAAGGCTCTTTCCGTGACAAACAGTCGGTCCTCACCCTTGCCGGATATTTCAAGGGAAAGGAAAAAACAGAATTTTTTGCAGGTGTTTTTGCGGAGACAGAAGGAGCCCTGGTATACAGGCTGTTCAACGGGATACGGGACGAGCTCGACACTCCCGCGTTAAGGAGCATTGCCGGGGATATCGTGAGGGATCCGGAACTTCCGGCTCTTCTCAGGGCTTCCACAGCAGCCTCGATACGGCGGGCGGATTTCAGCGTGGAGCTTCCCGAGGATATTGATCCGTTTATTCAAATCATTCTGGAAACGGATGAGCCTTTTGACAGTGAGGCATGTTCAAGACGGGCTTCCGCTGAACAGCGTACATTTCCCAAGGATACAATATTCAGCACAGAGGGCATCCAGTGCAGGGGGTGGATAACCCGCGTAGACCTTATTAACGGCGTTATATGCGATACAGGTGCGAATATGCGCACGATTCCGCTTTTTAAAGCGAATGAGATTAAAATGGTACCTACAGGGAGGCGGCGCAATATGGATTATGTCTGCCGGGTGATCTTTACTGACGGAGACTCCGTTTCGGGCAATCCTGTTTCCATGGGCACAGAAGGTATGATTCTTGAAAACAGCTACCTCCGCAACCGGGCGGATATAGAGCCTGATACAGTGGCTGCTGTACAGTTTAATACGGAAAACCAGCATGTTCCCTCAGTACATGTTAATTCGCTTCAATCGCCTGTGGCCCGTTTTAAAAACGGGGATTCCCTTTCAGGACAGATTATCAGAAAAGCCGGAAAGCCTTTCTGTATTCGGCTTTCCGGCTTTACCGTGAGAACGAAACCGGGGGATACACCTTCGGAGACGCTTTTCATAGACACGGACGCGATCAGAAAGGTGGACTTTCCTGTCAGACAGGTAGGGAAAGCTTCAGGTTTCTGCGGGGTTATTACGATGTACGGGGACAGGCTGTCCGGAAATCTCATAAAAATGGGGGAACAATATCTTCACCTCTATTCCAGATTGCTGGGTAATATACGTATTTCCAGAGACGCAATACTCTCAATCACACTGAACAGCGGCTTCAGCATGTTCAAGGAGAACGCGGTGCTCACATTCCCGCTCCAGGATACTGTAAGCATATATAATATAAAGGGGAAGAAAATATGGGAAAAAAAGGGGCTTAAGGACCCGGTGTACGCGGAACGTCTGCCCAACGGGGATATATGCATCTGTGAACGGGAGAACGGCACTGTTGCTGTATATTCGGAAGATTATGTCCTGAAAAGGGAATATAAAGGTTTTGACCATGTATCAGCCGTTCGTGCCCTTCCCGGCGGGAATCTGCTTATCTCCTGTGAGAGATTCAGTAATGCGGTTGTTGAGATCTCACCCGAGGGGAGCCCGGTCAGCCGCTACGTGGGGCTGACATATGTTGTTGATGCGGTTAAAAAACCTGACGGCACTGTGGTAGCTGTAAGCAGAAGGCGGAGCAAAATAGCCCTTCTCAGAAAAGGCAGAACAGAGGCGTTGAAAAAGCGGTACATAGAGGCACCTGTTTCGATCCAGCTTCTGCAGAACGGCAATGTGCTTGCAGCCGGAACATCGCTGATCGCTGAATACAGAACGGACACCCTGACGAAAATTAAAAAGACCGAAATAACGAAATTTTCACACCCTCGTGCTCTGCTCCATGAAAAAAACATATACTGTGTGGATGAAAACGCCCTGTATAAACTGGACAGGAGCGGAAATATCATCAGAAAAACCCCCCTGCCTCAGAAACCGGAATCAATTTTTATGTATTAAGTTTTTTGTCGTTTCCGACGACAAAAAACTAATTCGACTCAAGCTTTTTAAAAAGATCCCTGAAGATAGGATCCCGGTGTACCATAAATGCCGAACGTATTAAATGCCTTGAACGATCAAAGCTCCATGTTTTCCGGTCCGTTATTATCGGACTGTGAGTGATCGCTGTTGGGATCCAGGAGGCATCTATATAATAAGCAATTGCGGCAATGTCCCAGATCACTTTTGACCAGCCGCAATGTTCGGTGTTGTAGTCACGGAATATTTCAAAAAGATAATCTCCTATTTTTCCTCTGCCTTTGACATACGTCTCCATCTCCGGCAGCGTAGTGTGAAGATGGCTTGTCACACCGGCACAGGGGATATGGATCAAAGGGACTCCGCAGTCGAAAACAAGTCTTGATGCAGGTATGTCCTGTTTCAGGTTGAATTCATCAATATCCTGCCAGTGCAATGCGTGACCTCCAAGCCATATGACTATTATCCTGTTTATAATTTCGGGTTCAATCAATATAGCTGATGCCACATTGGTAATTGCTCCGATCGCTGCAACATATAACGGCTCCTTATCGGATCTCATAGCCCGTTCAATAAGATCTGATGCTGCATCGCTTTTGCGAGGATTATCATAGTCCATCAGATATTCTCTGGAACCTTTAAACACAAAATTATCAGGCGGTACGCTGAGCTTTTCAAGAAGCCGAAGGATCTCCTCATAACTTTTTTCCATCCCGTCACCAGGCCCTGATGACCTGGCATTGAAAAACGGAGCAGCATAGATCGCCTGTACATCCAGCTTTTCCGGAGACAAAAGAGAGTAAACCACAGCAAATTGATCATCGATCTCATTGTACGTGTCAGTATCCAGGACCATTTTGATTTTACCCGCCGCCGGCTCCAGTTTCTGAAGCCTAACCGTGTCAGTAATCTTTGGAAATTCCATATTCTGTCCTTAGTAAAGATATTCTTTCATATCTTCTTATAGTTTTCCTGCTTCGATCACGGTACAGTATTCAACAGTAAGGATGCCTTCAAGGGCTTTTGAATCAAATAGCGTACGCTGATCCTGCTCAAATTCGTGATACGCCGGATCATTCACCGAAGGGGCAGCTGCAGCAGACCTCACGCCGCCAATGTACTGCTCCCAGGATTCCTTTGCAACCATGGGGAACTCCATGCGTTTTGCATCGCCTGCAGGGAACAAACACGTCAGGTCGGGATCTTTCGTATTTCCGAAACGATTCCATATGACGGCGACCCATCCATCGGGTTTAAGAATGCGTACAAACTCACGGGCTGCGGCCTGGGGATCGAACCAGTGCCATGCTTGGCCTACGGTGATCAGGTCAGCACTCGCATCCGGCAGTGTTGTATGCTCTGCAGCCCCGGCAATACTGGTAAACGTTTCGTGAGTGTCAAGCACATGATCCGCCTGCTGCCGCATTTCTGCGTTTGGTTCCACAGCGATTATACGTGTCACGTGTTCGATAAACATACTGCTGACAATGCCTGTACCGGCTGCAACGTCTACCATGGTACAGGCACTGCGGAGCCCGGTAATATCGAGTGCGGTTGTGACTATGTCACCGGAGTACGGAAGCCGGTATGCCGCATAGTCTGATGCTTTGCTGTTATATGCTGTGATAGGGTCCATTTGCAAATCGCAAATTGAAAATCAAAAATCCCGAATTCCCTACCCCCCCTTGTGCATTTTGATGGCGCACAGATCTCCGCACATGGTACATTTATCTTTGTCAAAGTTCTCGCTTTCCTGCCTGTATTTTTTTGCAAGTGCGGGATCGATCGCCATTGTATACATGGAGTTCCAGTCAAGCTCCCTGCGGCAGCGGGAAAATTCAGTATCGTATTCTGCTGCACGGGGAATTCCTTTAGCGATGTCTCCAGAATGAGCCGCGATCCGGGCTGCTATAACTCCCTGTTTCACATCCTCGTTCGTTGGAAGCCTCAGATGTTCCGCAGGAGTCACATAGCAGAGAAAATCCGCTCCGGCCGCAGCAGCAACAGCTCCCCCGATCGCTGACGTGATATGATCATAGCCAGGCGCGATGTCGCAGGTGAGAGGGCCGAGTACATAGAAAGGGGCACCCGAACATATCTTTTTTTCCTGTTCGACCTGTTCAGCTATCATATGGATGGGAACATGGCCGGGGCCTTCGATCATTACCTGTACTCCGCTTGAAAGGGCTTCTTTCTGAAGGGAACCGAGCACTTCAAGTTCTGCGATCTGAGCGTCATCTCCCGCGTCAGCGAGAGCTCCGGGCCTGAGTCCGTCCCCAAGGCTGAGAGTTACGTCATATTCGCGGGCAATGCCGCAGAGCCTGTCGAACTCGCTGTACAAAGGGTTTTCTTCCCTGTGGTTCTTCATCCAGGCCGCAATGAGCGCGCCGCCTTTGGATACCATTCCCCCGGTCCTGCCGCACGAGTCGAGAGTACGGACCGTATCGCGGGTTATGCCGCAGTGAAGGGTCATATAGTCAACACCCTGCCCGGCCTGGGCTTCAATAGTGGAGAACATGTGGTCAGGTGTTATCGAATGGATATCCCTCCCGTCCTGCAGTGTATCGGCCCATACCTGGTACAGGGGAACAGTGCCGAACATGACCGGGCAGCTGCTGATCAGCTTTTCCCTGATGCTGTGCAGGTCTCCGCCTGTGGAAAGGTCCATAATGCTGTCGGTAAACGCGTCCAGTGCGGTATTGAGTTTATCAATTTCCTCATCAAGATTAAGATGGTCCGAGGATGTCCCTATATTTGCGTTGACTTTTGTCCTGAGATTCCTTCCCACTGCCCTGGGCGTGAAAGAACGCAGACAGTTCCGGGGTATGACCGTGAATCCCTGTTCAATATCGTGCGCAAGGGACTCGGGAGAGCAGCCCTCCTGTTCGGCGCATTCGCGTACGGCTGACGGTATGCTGCCGTTTCTGATCGATTCGATAAGTGTCATATATATCCTTTATTCAAAAACAGCCGGGAGCCTAGTATTATAGATGTATGCGTGCAAAGTCAAGGGCAAAATATACGTAAACTTCCGGCCTATTGACATTTTTTCTTTGACTTTATATATGCCGTGTCTATAATAATAATTTATCCCGGATGCAATTTAGATATATAAAAGGAAAAAGCCATGAAGAAAGACAGAGCGGAATTTCTGAAAAAGCTTGTATCTGTGGCTTCGCCTTCAGGATTTGAAAAGCCTGCGCAGGAGGTTATATGGAAACGTATCGGTAATAAAGCGGACGTGAAGTATGATGTGCACGGAAACCTGATAGCCGCGGTGAATCCTGACGCAGAAAAACGGATAATGCTTGCGGGGCACGCAGATGAAATAGGACTGATGATCACGCATATCGACAAGGAGGGATTCTGCTATTTTGCAACCATAGGAGGGCATGATCCTGTTATACTTGCGGGACAGCGCGTGTTTGTTCAGGGTGAAAAAGGGCCGGTGCAGGGCGTTATCGGAAGAAAGCCTATCCATCTGATGGATTCAGACGATCACAAAAAGGCCCCCAAGATCACTGATATGTGGATCGATATCGGCGCCAAGAACAAAAAGGACGCGGAAAAAGTTGTGGCGGTTTCAGATTCAGTGACTGTTGACGCGGGTTTCAGGAAGCTCAGGAACGATATTGCGACAGCACGCGGTTTTGATGACAGAGCAGGTGCGTTTATCGTTGCCGAGGTGGTCAGGGAATGTGCGGCAAAAGTTTCAGATCTGAAGGTCGGTGTGTTCGGCGTTACGACCGTACAGGAGGAGATTGGACTCAGAGGGGCACGCACGAGCGCGTTCGGGGTGGATCCCCACGCAGGCATTGCCATTGATGTAGGGTTTACGTCCGATTGTCCCACCGTGGATGCAAAGCGCGTGGGAGAGACCGCTCTAGGCAAAGGCCCAATACTTCATAGAGGTGCCAACATCAATCCTGTTCTGGGTGAAATGCTTGTAAAAACAGCCAAAAAAAAGAAGATACCGTACCAGATGCAGGCAGAGCCGCGCGCCACAGGAACAGATGCCAACGCTATCCAGGTATCCAGAAGCGGAGTGGCTGCAGCGCTGGTGAGTATTCCCAACAGATATATGCATACGCCTGTGGAGTGTGTATCTCTGAAAGACCTTGACAATACGGTCAGGGTCATTACCGGTACTATTCTGAGCATGAAGAAGAACGTCAATTTCATTCCGGGGTAGCCCCTGCTTTACGACAATGTGTTAATGACAGAAAAACAAAGTTTAAAAAAAGAAAAAGACAAGATAAAAAATATTGGACAGGATCACAGGATTGACAGGATTAGGTAAGAAGAAAAAATGTTAGACAGGATTCCCGATCAGATTTATATTCAACTATTGGGACGTAAAGCATCCAAGCCCTGCAAGGCGTCGGGACACCTGGCCGACAGTAGGGGCGGACCCGCGTGTCCGCCCTTGTAGGGGCACGGCACTGCCGTACCCGGTTTTTCTTTTCCTGTTTTTTTATTGTTTTTATCTTGTATATCCTGTGATCCTGTCTAAAATAACTTATTCTAAAAAAGGGAATTCTCTATGTCAGGCGGCAGTATCTATATGACTCCCGAAGGGTATGAGAAGGCGAAAAAAAGGCTTGAAAGCCTTGAAGAACAGCGCATGGAAATCTCAGAGGAGATCGGCAGGGCCCGGGGATTCGGTGATATTTCCGAAAATGCGGAATATGATGCCGCAAAGGACAAGCAGGCCCTTGTGGAGGAGCGCATAGCAGAACTTGAATCGAAACTGAACAGGGCACAGGTCATGGACGATACAGACGGCCCTTCAGACAAAGTGTTGCTCGGAACAACCGTAACGCTTGCGGACACTTCGGGGGATATGGAGATGACATATACACTTGTTTCCGAACTTGAATCCGATCCTGACGGGGGAAAGATATCGATAGAATCCCCTGTAGGCAAAGCGGCGCTCGGGCATAAGGAGGGGGATACGATCAGGGTTGAGCTTCCCAAAGGCGTTATGGAATTTACAATACAGAAAATTGAACGGAGATGAAATGAATTCACAGGAACGTGTGCTGACCGCGATAGAACATCGGGAACCTGACAGGGTGCCCCTTACGGTTGACATGGAAAAGGAAGTTCAGCAGATGCTGATCGAACATCTCGGTATTTCCTCACGAAAAGAGCTATGGGATATACTGCATATTGACACCTGGCTGGTAGGAGCTGACGTGGAGGATCCTGAACCTGACGCGGAATATCCCCCGAATGAAAACAAAAGCGTATGGGGATACCGTACACGCACGGTGCAGTACGGTGAGGGATCATACGAAGAACAGGTCCATTTTCCCCTTGCCGGGGAGATCACGAAGGAGGACATTAACGGGTATCCGATCCCGGATTTCAAAAAAGTCTCCTTTGATCCCGTACGAAAAGCAAGGGAGAACCATCCTGACAGGGCGGTTATTGCCCATATCACACACGGGGCATATTTCAACGGCACGTTCCTGCGCGGGCTTGAACAGTTCCTTATTGATATGTTTATGGACTATGAGCTTGCCGAGGGGCTTGTCGGGAAAGCCAATGAATTCATCATACCGGCGGTAGAGCGGCTCGCGAATGAAGCTGCGGATGCGTTTGATATCTTTTATATCGCAGACGATTACTGCGATGCGTCACGCCCTCTTTTCCCTCCGGATATATTCAGGAAGCTTGTAAAGCCGTACCTTGCGGATATCGCGGATATTATACACGGGGCCGGAAAGAAATTTCTTCTTCATATATGCGGTGCGGTGCGCGAGATCATGCCGGATATCATTGACGCGGGAGTTGACCTTCTTGAACCTATCCAGACATCAGCCGCTGGAATGGAAGTTGAGGGGCTGAAGCAGGATTTCGGGGACGACATGGCCTTTTACGGTTCAATCGATCTTGTGAATATTTTGAACAAGGGAACGGTGGAGGATGTGCGGAACGAGGTCAGGAAGAATATGCGTGTGCTGGGAAAAGGAGGGGGGCTGATACTCGGGCCGGGCCATACGTATATACAGATAGACGCGCCTGCAGAGAATATAATAGCGATGTATGAAACCGCGTATGAAGAGGGAGTATATTAACACACATGGGAAGGTTTCCCGGATTATCGGCCTTTGCTGTATACTGCTTTTTCTTTTCTGCAGTCTCTGCAGGTGAGGATGTTTTTATCCTGAGCCTGGACCAGAACCCCGCAACCCGGGACAAAGGGGCTGAATGGGTGATGCTCTATAACCCGGGAGAAACGGATGCTGATATTTCAGGATGGTCTCTGCATACAAAATGCGGGGGCGGAAAGGTCCGTACGCTCAGGAAATTCACTGTTCCCCCGAAACAGGCCAGACCCTGTTTCAAAGATGATATATGGCTCAGGAATAAAGATGAACAGGTTACTCTCAGGGATAAGGAGGGCAGGAAAAAGGATGAGACACCTGTTGTATCCGACAGAGACAATGACAATCGGTTTTGGGTAAGGAGAAGAGGCGCTGACCCGGAATGGAGTTTCGGGCTTCAGCCTCTGGAAAAAGGAGTAAAAAGACCGGGAAAGATAATCTATGTAGCGGACGGCGATACCGTTGTTGTATCACCTCTCGGACAGGCGGGTGCGCAAAGGGTTCGCCTGGTCGGGTTTGACGCGGCAGAGCTTGACACTCCTGCGGGACGCAGGCTGAAGAAAGAGATGATGCGCATCTGCCTTTACAAACATGTGATGATAGATGTTGACGACCTGGATCCCTATGACAAGTACAACCGGGTTCTTGCCGTGATCTTTCTGGAAGGGAGGAATATTAACAGGGAGTTCCAGAAGAGAAACGGAGTAAGGCCTCTGATTATCCCACCCTCTGAATTCGCCCCGTATGCGGATTTTTCATACGCCCCTGCCGAACCGGCTGTCGGAGACAGGGTGACGTTCACCTCCCTTTCATGGACCATTGACCCTGAAGCAGTGCTCATCTCGCATGTATGGGATTTCGGGGACGGGAGCAGTGCGCAGGGGAAAAAGGTGTCCCATGTTTACAGCAGGGAGGGGGAATATAGAGTGACCTTAACAATAACGGACAGTGACGGCATGAAAAAAAGGAGGAACAGGAAACAGAGAACGGTTGTAATAGCCCGAAAACGGTAAAAACTGGACTTGCTGATTTAGGAATATATATGGACAGAGAAAACCTTGAAGGGTCGGTGATAGGGGATACCTATACCATTCTTGAAAAGCTCGGTTCGGGCGGTATGGGAACTGTGTACAAGGCATCTGATTTCGACGGAAAACTGGCTGCGGTCAAGGTGCTCAGACCGGAGATGGCTGAAAATGAGGAATTCATAAAGCGTTTTCTCCGTGAGATCGCGACCCTTTCCGAACTGAAACATCCAAATATTGCCCAGTACTACAATGCGGATACTGACGGAACGCTTTTCTACTATGCCATGGAATATGTTGACGGCGAATCGTTGATGGACTTGGTCGAACAGGGACATGAGTTTTCCGAGGATGAGACAGCCCGCATCGGCATGGAAGTGGCTGATGTACTCGGTTATGCGGCAAAACGGGGCATTATTCACAGGGATATAAAACCTGAAAACATCATTATCGTCAGCAGTACGCGTGAGGTGAAACTGCTTGATCTCGGTTTTGCGCGGTACACGCATTCCGCACTCAAAAAAGTAACGCGGGGTGTTAAAGCGATCGGTACAGTGGACTATATGTCGCCCGAACAGGCAAAAGGGCTTGATGACATAGATATCAGATCGGATATTTACGGTCTCGGTGCAACCATGTTCCTTCTGGCGACCGGAAGCATACCGTATCCGGGGGAAGACGACATGACAAAAATGCGACGGATCGTTAAAGAGCCTCCTCCTGCACCAGGCATGCTCAATCCCGCCGTGTCAAAGGAGCTCGATTACATCATCAGCAAAATGATGCGGCACAACAGGAATACAAGGTATCAGGAGCCTGAGGAAGTGATGCGTGATCTTGTTCTGTTCATGGAGGGAACACTGGCTGTTGAGGAGAATGAATTTGAGAGGAGGGGTACTGCAACTATACCGGGCAGACATACATCCTCGAATAAGCTGATTCTGGAAATTGTGATTATCGGCTGGATAGCCCTTATCGGATTGATGCTCCTATATATTATCTATCTTCTCGTGGCAAGGTAAAATTCAAAAAAAGACAAGATAAAAGATATTGGACAGGATTACTTTATTTATTTTTCGAGCGAAGTCTCGAAAAATAAATAGTACCTTACAAATAAAAAGTCGTGAAATATGAAAATATGCTATACAATTCTGTATGCGTGCGCAGTCTTTGTGTTCTGCGGTTCTGCCGGGGCAGAAAGTGCATCCATGCAGGATCTGTTCATTCAGGGAGACTACGGACGGATCGCGGAGATAAAACCGGATACAGAAGAGAAAGCCTCGTACGTACTTAGAAGTCTCCTGTTTACAGGGCAGTATGAAAAGGTCTTGGAAAAGGGGAGCATCTTTGCGGCATCCTTTCCTGAAAGCGGTTCTGTCAAACAGATCACTGCGAAGGCCTGCATCGAGACGGGGAAGCTCAAAAGGGTTAAAAAACTTTACAGTGAATGGAAGGACGCTGTTGCAGGGGAGTATCTTGACTGCCTCGTGCTTACACGGTCCGACAGGGAACTCATGCAGAAGTCCATGTCAATCATAAACCGCTTCAGGAAGAAAAAGCCGGAATCCCTGCGTGACGCGCTGCTTGTTTCAAAAGCATATGCCTGTGCCCGGCAGCACCAGAAGGCGATGGACGTGCTCCAGGAATACAAGCCGGCGAATCCGCTTGAAAGCGCGGAATTGCGAGTTGCAGCAGGCGATCTCTTTTCCGAGAAGTACAATTCCGCCGCGGCCCTGAAAGAATACAGTGAAGCGCTTAAACTGTGCGGATCCTTTATCCCCGCCCGTACAGGCGCAGCTCTTGTATATTTAAATAAAGGGGCCCTTTCCAGATGCGCACAGGTCTGTGCAGAGGTTCTGGCAATAAACCCTTCGCATCCGGAGGCACGCATGCATCTTGCGGTTATCGCCTTTCTGGAAGAGGATTATGCTGCTTCGGCGAAGGTCCTTGAGAAAGTATTCCGCATCAATCCGCATCTTCCTCAGGCACACGCCCTGAAATGCGGCATACTGAAATTTGAAAGGAATGAGGAGGCTTTTACAACAGGCCTTGAGCAGGGCCGGAACCTGGAATATGCTCCCTATTATTTTGATTATTATCTTGCTTCCATTTTCATGCGCCGGAATAAGACAGATGAAGCCCTTTCATATCTCAGACCGCTTCTGGGTGTTTATCCTGATGACGCCCCCGTACTTTCAGCAATAGGGAAAATACTCCTTAGAAAGGGGCAGCTCGAGGACGGAAAGGCGATGTTCGAACGCGCGTTTGAACTGGACAGCTACAATATATTGAATTACAATACGCTTAATCTCCTTGATAAGGTCAATCAGTATTCCAGAAAGGAGACAGAGCATTTTTATCTTATATACGATCCCGATGTTGATACCGTGACCGCAAGGTATTTTCATGAACATGTGGAAACAATATTCAGGGAACTGGCTGAACAGTACCGTTACGAGCCTGATGAAAAGTGCTATATTTTCTTCTTTCCTGATCATTTGTATCTGGCTGTAATGACAACGGGAATGCCGGAGCTGGGTATGCCCGCCCTGTGTGTGGGTAACTCTGTATACTGCGACACGCCGAATGTGCTGAAGACGCATCTTTCTATGAATTGGTATAAGGTCATTCGCCATGAGTGCGTACATGTATTCAATCTGCTTCAGACCGGCTTCAACATTCCCCACTGGTTCACTGAAGGCCTTGCAGTCCTTTCCGAGGAACAGGAGCACAGATATGAATGGGACCGGATCCTTCTCAGGGCCGGGATCCTGGGTGACCTTAAACCGGTGGAGAAAATGAACCTCGGATTCTACCGGCCCGAGCATGCCTTTTCAAGGGTACAGGCATATGCTCAGGGATATGCTGCTGTGCTGTTTATAATAAAAAATTACGGATTCAAGGCGATAAACAGGTTTCTCTCCCTCTTCAGCAGGGGGCATACATTCAGGGATGCGGTGAAGCCCGTACTGGGGATTTCTCCCGAGGAATTCCAGAAGAAGCTCGATGATTATTATGCCCGGTACCTGCGGAATCTTACGATCACACCGAGATTCGCTCCAGGGGACATCCCCGCGCTTCAGCAGCTTCTTCAGAAAGGAAATGCGGATGCCGGTGCGTGGCTCGTCTCCCATACAGGGGATATGCGTCTTCTGAAGTATTACAAAGAAAAGTTCGGAGATGTTCCAGACGCGGTAAAAACAGCACAGGCAGCGTATCTGCTGTCTCAGGGAAAACCTGACAACGCGCTTGAAGTACTTGATGCGGTGAAACTTGACAGGGGATTTGCCTATTACAGAACGAAAGGGTACTGCTACGCAGAGAAGAATAAGCAGGAAAAGGCTCTCGAAGCCCTTACAGAAGCATGGAAGCGGTATAAATGGGAACCGGAGACAATATACAGAATCGCCCGGATCTTCAGGAAAAAGAAGAGACCGGACACATACCGTTTGTGGATGGAGCGGTACATAGCTGTAGAGGATACACGTATCGAACGGAATATAGAGTATATTCTGTATCTGATGGAAATTTCAGATAGCCAGCGGGCTGTGTACATGCTGAAAAGGACAAAAATGGTTAACCCCTCCCACGCTGACGTGAGGGTGCTGCTGGGCAAATGCCTGCTTATACTCAAACAGCCGAAGGAGGCGATCGAGGAGTACAGGGCTGCATTCAGGATCGATCCGAAGAATGAAAGCGTGCGCAATGACCTGATCAGGATACTGAGGTTTGCAGGAAAGAACAGGGAGGCTGATGAGCTGGACAAGTAGGATTTTAAAATGATAATTTTTTATATAAACGGTAAACCGTAGGGGCGACCCGCCGGGTCGCCCTTAAATTTATCCCATTAACGCGGACAGTATTCCTTGGAAGACAAAATATATATGATAGAATTAAAAAACCAGTTTTTTACCCTGTTTGGCTGCGGCTATGTCCGCGTTAGGAGGACAAACCATGAAACGAAAAATAGGTATTATAATCGATTCCCTGCAGATGGGCGTAAAGCCCGGTATCCGCAAGGCCGCTAAGCTCGGAGCTGACGGATTTCAGATCTACTGTACAAAGGGTGAAATGGCGCCCGAGAATATTGACAGGGAGGAACGTGAGGATTTTAAGAAGTTCGTTAAGGACCTGGGCCTGGAAATAAGTGCGCTGTGCGGGGATCTTAACAAGGGGTTCCTCGATCCTGAAGCGAACAAAACCGTTGTGCCGCGTTCCAGGGAATTCATTGACCTTGCTGTTGACCTCGGCACACAGGTGGTAACCACCCATATAGGGGTCCTTCCCGACGATGAAAATTCTCCTGAATGGAAAACGGGTCTGGAGGCGGTCAGCGAACTTTCACAATACGCAGAATCCCGCGGGTGTTATTTCGCCTCTGAAACAGGCCCTGAGCCGCCCGTTCTGCTGAAAACGTTTCTGGACAGGATAGACACGTCCGGCATAAAGGTCAATTACGACCCTGCCAATTTCGTGATGCTGGGTCCCTTTGACCATATAGGGGGAGTATCCGTTCTCAAAGACTATATTGTTCATACCCATGCCAAGGACGGTGTATGTCTGAAACAGGGGGAAGAAGGGGAACGGAACACATTTCTCGAAGTTCCCCTGGGCAGGGGAGGGGTTGCATTCGAATACTATCTTAAGGCTCTTGATGAGATAGGGTATGACGGTTTCCTCACCATAGAACGGGAAGTGGGTGATGACCCCGCAGCGGACATTGCACAGGCCATGCAGTTTCTGCGGTCTTTTGAGTAAGTGTATTTTCCCGGAACTTCAAGGGATATTACGGGTCTAACTACACAATCCGTTACCGATGCGGACGGTGAGAAATAGCTGTACCAGGAAACGAAAGGCATTGTATATGAAAAAAAACACCAGCGTCATATCAACACTGTTGCTTGTTTCAGCACTATTGCTTACAGCAGAAACAGGTTATTCGAAACATCTCCCTCCTATGAACCACGGCATTACCGCACTTGACCGGGATACAGGAAGAGTCGCATGGCAGTTTTTTTCTAATAACCGTGTGTCATTTGCTGCAGGCAGGAAAATGATTGTAGCTGCAGACGGCAATATTGTTCTGGGGATGGATCCTGAAACCGGTAAAGTGATATGGAAAACAAAAGGGTTAAACAAAGGACCGGGTTCCCTGCAGCTTTATTTAGGAATGTCAGGGGGAAAAGAGATCGCTGTAATCTCAGGAATTCAGAGAAACACAGATACACGGAAAAGGAGAGCACGTGGATGGCTGCATTTCACCGCTGCTATAGAGACACGGTGCGGGAAAAAAATATGGGAACGTAAAGGAGAACGGGCTTACACTGTATGCTCCGGTCTTGTGTTTTTAATGACACAATCAACCCGCACAAGGTATTACCGTGGAAATGGCCTTAAAGCTGTTGACCTTTGTACAGGTGAAGAACAATGGGCACAGAACGATACTGGCACATATGCAGGAACCCGTATGCTGGATAACGGCTCTGTTACCTGCCTTATGTTCCGTCACGCCCTTTTTGGCATACAAACAGATACCGGAAAACTACTCTGGACAGTTAAGCCAGAAACATTCGGGAGCTTTACAACAAGAAGATCCATATGGATTGAAAAGAACGGTTATCTTCTCACTCTATTCATAGGGAGCAGAAAAGGTGATATGGAGCCTGCAGATCTTCTCTCAGTACATATAAAGAGTGGATCATTCAGGTCTGTATGTTCCCTTACTCACGGACAGATAGTTTCTAATTACATGGTGTATGAACCTGTTCCGGACATAAAGGACGGACAGGTTGTAGCATATACTCACAATGGAGAAGTTTCCTTTTTATCTGTTGAAACGGGTGCCTGTTTAACAACTCTTTATACTGTAAACCGCACACAGGGAATAGTGGCAGGATATATCGCGGACTGGGACAGCAAAGGAGTATATGTGGGTATGACTGAATTGATGCATAATCCAAAATACGGATGGCTTGAGAAAATATCGCAGGGGAATGTGGTATGGAAATATGAAGCTCCGAATAAGAGTGTTATTATTCCTTTCTTTTCTTCAGGAGAAACGGTTCTATGTGAAATAAAAGACCGCCGTCCTAAAGGAAAAATGGGCAGAACTGCTAATGCCTGGGCTACTGCGGCAATATGCGCATTCGACTCCCGTACCGGCAGAAAAATATGGCAGACTCCGGGATTTGTCGGTGCACGAAATCTTGACAGGGAATTGGTGTTCCAGGGAGCTGAGCAGGGCTGGATAGCCTGCTGTACAGAGGGGTGGGTCACGTGGACAGATCCTGCAACAGGGAAATCATACAGAACCACTACTCCCTGTTCGTTCGCTCTTGATATCAGGACCGGGCAGAAAAAGAAGGTTCCTCTGCTGGTCCCGTATACTGACAAATTGATACAGGACAGGGATGATACATTTATCATACATAACAATGACCGTCCTTTTTCAGTTGCGAAAGTAGATAAAACAACAGGAAGGAATGTGTGGAAGTACAGTGATCGTAAACTGGGCAGGGAAGGGCCGCTTCCCTGTTTTGCCGGGGACAGGGTAATTATCGGAGCACCGTCATCCCCTCAAAGAACAGTCCACGGACAACCGAAAATCGTTCCTGATGATATATTTTAATCCGATTATTTCATGAAGGAACAGAAATCGGATCACTAGTGCCTGAAAACCCTGCACTAGCTGTTACTATCTTCCGCCGGCTTCGCCTGCTTGCTGAAGGACGAATGGCATATTCTTTTTCGCGGGGATAATGAAGTGCTCGGGAACGGGGAACTGGGAATTTAGAAGCAGCACTTCCTTTCCGACTTCCGCGATTTTTGCATCATCGTCGATGTGTTCCGCAATAGTCTGGAAGAAGCCTGCGATAATATCCATCTGCTCTTCTTTCATGCCCCGCGTGGTAATGGCAGGTGTGCCAAGACGCAGCCCGCTGGGATTGGTAGGGGGTGCAGGATCACCGGGTACAGTGTTAAAATTGGTTACGATTCCGGCCCTGTCAAGGGCCTTGGCAAATTTTTTGCCGGGGATGTTCCTGTTCCTCAGGTCAATAAGGATCAAATGGTTGTCCGTTCCTTCGGATACAAGATTGAAGCCGTGATCCATCAGACGCTCGGCAAGCCGCTTTGCATTGCGTACGATCTGCTGAGCATAGTATTTGAATTCCGCAGTATCCGCTTCTGCCAGTGCAACGGCAATGGCTGCGATAGTATGCATGTGGGGGCCGCCCTGCTGCCCAGGCATGACAGCCTTGTCAAGCTTTTCAGCATGCTCTTTTTTGCAGAGCAGCATTCCGCCGCGGGGACCGCGAAGCGTTTTGTGCGTGGTGGTTGAAACAATATCCGCGAACGGTACGGGACTCTGATGCAGACCTGCGACCACAAGGCCTGAGATATGGGCGATGTCGCTGACATGAAATGCCCCGACCTGTTTTGCGATGTCTCCGAATATCTCAAAATCTATCCTTCTCGGATAGGCTGTTGTCCCCGAAATAATAACGTTGGGTTTATGCTTTCTGGCAAGATCCTCTATTTCGTTGTAATCAAGCCGTCCGGTGTCCGGCCTGACAGTATAGCTTACCGATTTGAAGAATTTACTGGTTATGCTCCCTTTGGATCCATGGGTCAGATGGCCGCCTGAACTCAGCCCGAGGCCCATAATTGTATCACCGGGTTTGATACAGGAATTATATGCTGCCAGATTTGCCACTGAACCGGAATACGGCTGTACATTCGCGTGCTCAGCTCTGAAAATCCTTTTGGCCCGTTCTATGGCCAGTGTTTCGATAAGGTCTGTGACCTGCTGTCCCTCATAGTACCGCTTGCCGGGATATCCTTCGCAGTATTTGTTAGTCAGGCAGCTTCCGGTAGCCTGCATAACCGCCTGGGACACGTAGTTTTCAGAGGGGATCATCCTGAGGCATCCGCTCTGACGGGCCTTTTCCTGGCGGATCAGCTCGTACATCTGGGGATCGTAGTGTTCAAGTGCACTGGTCATAATGTTACTCCTTTAAATCAGAACCAGAGATGCGTATCAATATCCCTGCCCATGCCCGGCTTGTCTGCATACTCTCCTGTCTCATACAATTCACTGTATTTCTGGAGTTTTTCCTCGTCTATCTCGATCCCAAGCCCGGGCCCCTCCGGAACCTTGATCGTGCCGTTGACGGTCTTGAATTCGTTTTTTATGATATCGCTTGCAGGCGGCTCCATATGGTGCGTAGAGTTATCATTGTTGCCCCTGAATGCCCGTTCGGAAGTTATAAGATGGAGCATGAGGGCATTGCGCGGCCCGAGTTCCGCACAGATGCTCTGGCCGGTGACTATCAACCCACCGGCTTCCGCGATTGAACAGACGCGTTTCGCTTCCAGGACGCCCCCTGTAAAGGTAACGCTCAGGTGCAGGATGTCAGCGGCCCTTTTCTGGACCAGGGCCATGGCAAATTCCTGGCAGTTGGGCCCGTGACTGTGAGCAGTAATCGGAATACCGCAGATCCTTCTGATATCTGCCATATTGTCCAGAGCCCCTGCATCATAAGGCCAGTTGCAGGTCACCGGATCCTCAATGGAGGTCGGATTATACTCTGCCATCTTCTTGAAGGTATTGATCGCCACGTGCAGAGGATATCCGCCATTAATGTCAAAATGGAGTTCGATATCATCCCCGACAGCTTCCCGTATTGTTTTGACCCGTTCGATATCCATCTTCGGACTGGTACCGAGTTTGATCTTGAAAGACTTCCACCCGTGTTCAATCCCCTTGACCGCCTCTTTGGCCTGTTCCTCGGGGCTTTTGCAGTCCATCCAGTAGCGGACATGAATCGGGTCATTGACCTTTCCACCCCAGAGTTTGTAGAGAGGCTGTTTGCATGCCTTTCCGATAATGTCCCACAGAGCATTGTCGATCGCTGCCATGGTCCGGAAATCACGGTGCCATCGTCCCTTAAGGAGATCCCCCATTTCCTGTTCGACCTTTTCGATATTGAACGGGTTCTTGCCTATCAGCCGGGGCCGCATGATACTCATTATGAGGTGCTGGTCGCCCTGCGTACCCACACCGGTGATGCCCTCATCCGTGTCGATAAAGGTGATGCAGATGTTGTTTGCATAACGTGTTTCATACCACATGCTCACCGGTTCAAATTTGCCGTTGTTGGCGAGCGGTACAGCTACCATTGTCGTTCTTACATCCGTGATTTTCATTGTAATAAACTCCTCCTGTTTTATTTAAAAAGTCCGATCGATCCTCCGGTGTGAATAAACAGTATTCTCTCTTCGGGAGTGATGAGACCGCGTTTGATATAATCCATCAGCCCGTACATTGCCTTTCCGGTGTACGTATGATCGAGGACGATGCCTTCAAGCCTGGCAAGCGTATGCAGGGCATACTCGCTCTGTTCTGAAGGGATACCGTAATCCTCGCCAACGTAGTCGTAAATTAGATCAATATCCTCCGGGCCGATCTTTTCGTCAATTTTCAAGAGACGCGCTGTGCCGGTAGCGATTTCAGCGATCATCTCCTTTCTTGCCTGTTTGTCCGGGTGGACGCGCACACAGATCGGCACAAGGCATGTTTTCATGTTGAATATCCGTCTGCCCAGGGTGAGACCTGCCTGGTTGCTGCCTGAACCGGTGGCAAAAAATATCCGGTCAAAGGAGAACCCGAGTTCCTCTTCCTGCTTAAGGATCTCCTTTGTTCCTGCAACATATCCCAGAGCCCCGACCGGATTGGACCCGCCGCGGGGGATGAGATACGGCTTTTTGCCGGATTGACGGGCTTTTGTGATAAAAGCATTGATCTGAGAGTCAATCTCATCGGAATCTTCTGTACCCATAAAGTGAAACTCAGCATCACAGAGGTGCGACAGGAGGAGATTGCCGGTCAATTTCTCAGGCCGGTCCCCCCTGAAGAACAGATGCACGTCAAACCCGAGAGAAGAAGCCGCGAGCGCGGCCTGGCGGCAGCAGTTTGAATGTACATCCCCGGTGCCGACCACAGTATCTGCACCCTGTTCTTTGGCTTCTGCCAGTAAGAACTCCAATTTACGTCCCTTTGTGCCGCCGAGACCGACGTCGATAAGATCATCCCGTTTCATGTAGATCTCGGGGCAGGATCCAAGTTCCTGCTCTAGTCGGTGCAGACGGGTCACAGGCGTGGGCAAGTTGCAGAGCTTCAGCCGCGGAAGCAGATCCAGGTTAGAGGAAATGTTCATTAGTGACTTATCTATTCAGTATTTCGACGAAAAACAGGAAAGTTTTAAGATGCATCTATAACTCATTGATTTTTAAAAAGTTGACGATGGATAAGTCACAGCTTAAAATATGTTTTTTGCAGACTTATTCGTATTCTTTCGGAACAGCGCAAATAAGCACAAAAGGATCTTGAGCAGATTTATTCCTATATTGATGTTTCTCGCCAGGAAGGATTACAGCAAAATCCCCTTTTCTAAACTCCAGCTCCTCACCACTTTCATTTACAATGGCCCCTTCTCCCTCTATTACGTAATTTACATGTTCAAAAGGGTGTTCATGATATGGTGTATGACCGTCACCTTCAAGTGTAAATACACGAAAGGAAAATACCGGTGCACCATCATCTTGTGATACGGGAACCTGTTTGAATGCCTTTTCCGCACCTTCCATTTCTACTTTTACTTTTTCAACTTCTCCAAGATTTGTGATTTTCATAGCAAAGCTCCTTAATTATACATACATTATACTCGTTAGGATAGAAACTTTTCCAGTCTTTCCATTGCTTCAGCAATCCGTTCTACAGGTTGAACACATGAAATCCGCACATATCCCTCGCCATTTTTACCATATGTAGAACCCGGGATCATCCATACATCGGCCTCTTCAAGCAGCTTAAAGGAAAAATCCTTTGAAGAGTAACCTTCAGGAATTTTTCCCCAGCAGTAAAAAGTCGCTTTAGGGGTTTCCATATCAAGTCCCATTTTTTTCCACGCCTCAACCACAACATCCCTTCTTTCTGCAAACATGCTGTTCCGTTCCTCCATCCAGTCAACCGGACCGGTGAAGGCCGCTGTTGCTGCTGCCTGCAATGGATAGAATAAGCCTCTGTCGGCCTGGGATTTAATTTTACCCATAGCGCTTATAACATCTTTGTTGCCTAAAAGCATCCCGACACGCCAGCCGCAACAGTTGAACGTTTTTGACATGGAATTAATTTCGACCCCAACCTCTTTTGCACCGGGGAACTTTAAAAAACTGTGCGGTCTGTAACCGTCAAAGCACACTTCCATATAGGGGCTATCGCTTATAACCGCTACATCATATTCTTTTGCCCAGTCTATAAGTTTTTTATAAAAATCTTCAGTAGCAACTGCAGCAGTGGGATTGTTAGGATAATTTATCCAGATAAGTTTTGCTTTAGCAGCTACGTCAGCCGGTATGCTGTCAAGATCCGGAAGGAAACCGTTTTCCTGGAGTAAGGAAAAGAATTCAACCTCGCCGAAGGCCATTTTTGCCCCTGCTTCATAGGAGGGATATGCGGGGTCGGGGATCAGCGCTATATCACCCGGATCCAGAAAACAATTGTGCAGCTGAGAGAGTGCTTCGGCAGCACCAAGACAATAGATGATCTCTGATTCAGGGTCCAGCTCTACTTCATACCGGTTTTTATACCATCCTGCTATTGCTTCATAGAACGGCTTTATCGGATATCCGGAAGGATAATGATGGTTATCTTCATTTGATACGGCATCAGCTAAAACTTTTAATTGATGCTCAGGCGGAGTCACATCCGGATCTCCAAGGCCGAGATTTATTATATCTTTTCCTTCAGCCCGCATAAGTGTTAATTTCTGATTCATTGCCGGGCCTAAATAAGCATTAAAGTTATCCATTCTTTTTGCAATTTGCATAGTAAAAGCTCCTATCTAAAAAAAATATGAAAATGAATTATAAACCTGCTGAGGGGCATGTCAAGGCATTATTCAGAAAAACAGCCTTAAACCATTTTTTTCACAGTAACAGTATACGTTCTGGCTAACCTGCCGATTCGATCCACTCTTTGAACAGCCCCAGTCCTTTTTCAATGTCCTCTGTATCTATACCGGAGTAGGCAAATCGGATGTACCGTTTATTCTCATCCGGTAAGGCACGGCCGAAATGGAGCCGTGTACAGAATGATACCCCGGTCGCCTCAAGGGCCTGTCTGCGGAAATCTTCATATTCTGTAATGTCCAGCCTGTTCATAACCTTCGTAACGTTCGGAAAAAGATAAAAGGTCGCCCGCGGCAGAAAACATGTGATACCGGAGGTTTCGTTGAGCAGTCGCACAGCTGTATCGCGCCGGTCCTTCAGCACTTCGATGATATGCTGTGTGCCGCTTTGATCACCTGTCAATCCTTCAATCGCTCCGTATTGGATGAAATGATTCGAACATGATTCGTCATTAACGCTTAGTTTGGCGATTCCGTCAATGATTTCCTTCGGGCCGACCGCAGCACCGAGGCGCCAGCCGGTCATTGCGAATTTTTTCGAGAAAGCATACAGAATTACTGAACGCTCCTCCATGCCCGGCAGGGATGTCAAAGATGTTGATTGTCCTTCGTAGCGGATATCGAAATAGGCTTCATCCAACAGGACATAGAGGTTGTTCTTCTGAACAAGCTCGGAAATGCGTTCACGCTCTTCAGGTACGGCTTCCGCTGCCATTGGATTCTGAAGGTCATTGAAGATGAGCAGCTTCGTGCGGGGTGTAACAGCTTTTTCAAGGCCTTCAAGATCGAGCTTGAATCCGTCATCCTCCTCTATATAGGAATACGGAACAGCTGTTCCGCCATTGAACTCGATCTGCGATTCATAAATCGGGTATCCCGGGTTAGGGTACAGGACTTCGTCTCCAGGGTTCATCAGCGTCAGGATGAATTTACTTATGACCGGTTTTCCTCCAGGCTGTATTGCGACATTGTCCATTGTATAGTGGGTGCCGTGGCTGCGGTTGATGTCTTCGGCAAGGAGCTCACGCAGCTGAGGAATGCCGTAGTTCGAACAGTAGCCGGTTTTTCCCTCCCTCATAGCACGGCAGGCTGCGTCCATAATGTTCTCCGGCGTCTTGATATTCATATCACCCAGATGAAAGGGATATACGCGGTTGCCGCCCGCTTTATGCGCTGCTGCTTCAGCAGAAACAGCGAACGCGGTTTCTGTTCCGAGTTTTTCAAAACGTTTACTGAGATTCATGATATACCCGCCTACGATACGATATTGACCGGATTGTTATCAAGAAAGCCACGGATATTGTCCGCTGTTGTTTGCATCAGCCGTTTTCGTGCTTCAAGCGCGGCCCAGGCAATGTGCGGCGTGATAATGATGTTTGGGGCATTGAGCAGGGGGTTATTCGGCAGGATCGGTTCAGTGGACACCACATCGCATGCAGCTCCTGCAATGACGCCGTCTTTAAGTGCCTGTGCCAGATCATCTTCGTTTACCAGCCCTCCACGGGAGGTATTGATGAAGAAGGCGGAGGGCTTCATTGATGCGAGGAGCTTTTCATTGACCATTCCCGTGTTGTCTTTTGTTTGAGGGCAGTGCAGACTGACAATATCCGACTGTTCGAAAATTTCAGGAATCTCCCTCCACTCAAATTCATAGGAGGGCGGATTGTCCTGAAACGGGTCTGCGGCAAGCACCTTGAGTCCGAAGCCCCGTGCAATCTCACCGGTTCGTCTGCCTATGCGCCCGAATCCCACAATACCCATGGTCTTGCCCTTCAGTTCGATAAGAGGGGAATCCCAGAAGCAGAAGTGATCGGAGCTGGACCATTTTCCCTCTCTGACCGCCCGGCTGTGGTGACCCACCTGGTGACAGAGTTCCAGAAGCAGTGCGAATACGAACTGGGCTACTGAATCCGTGCCGTATACAGGCACATTAGCCACAAGCACGCCTTTGTCCTGTGCAGCTTCAATGTCAATCACGTTGTAGCCGGTTGCGAGCACGCTGATGAAACGGAGCGTATCAAGGCTGTCCAGTGTTTCCGCGCTCAGCGGTGTTTTGTTGGTCAGAACGATTTCCGCATCCTGGGCACGTTCGATGATCTTGTCATGAGGTGTTGTTTCATACACAGTGAAATCCCCCAGTGCGGCAACTTCATCCCACGGATTGTCTCCCGGATTGAGCGTGTATCCGTCAAGTACTGTTATCTTCATTTTATTTTCCATAACAGAGGAAGTCGCATTGTATTCCTTTTCAGGGGGAAGTCAAGTAAAATTTGCCTCTTTATTTGAATTCCGCGTACCCGTGTTTTTCGAGAAAGGTGAAATATTTCAGAAGGTCTTTTCGCAGGGTTCCGTATTCATAATAGATATACTTTATAATATCGGCTATGCTTCGAGTGCCGTCAGCCCAGTAAGCCGCTGTTATAAGCTGCGAGCTCCATACAGCTCCGGGAATGCCTTTTTTTTCATCTTCAGGAATATCCTCGAACGTATACTGTCCGGGCATAAGGCTTTTCGGAAATACTGTTTCGCATTGTCCGATATCCTCTATCTGCGATCTGACATCCTTCCATGAATCCTCCGGCTGTGAAGAGCTCTGGAGCACCCTCTCCGCGATCGTCCGCTTTTTTTCTTCAAGCACCGGACGGAAAAGGGCTGCCTCCTCCGAGGTGAGTATCCTGTTTAAAGAGTCGAGCTGCCTTTTGCGTATCATGCACAGGTATTCGAGTTTTCCTCTGTCCCCGCATGCAAGGTCCTGCTCCGATTCCATCACTATCTCTTCTGCAAGCCATTCAGCCTCTTCGGGGCCCGCCTGTGCAGCGAACAGGATGTATGCTGCTGCGATTTCGGTCTGTATCCTGAACGTTTCAGGGTCCATTGTGTCTATGGTGTCGGCCGAGCTGTGCCATTTGTCGGATTCCATTTCGAGCCAGACACCGGGTATGTCGACCAATGGGTCCGTAATCCAGTTGTCGCCGAGAGTAAACGAAACGTATTTCCTGTATATGGAGTCCGGCAACCTTGATTCAACGAGACGTTTGCTGAGGATCTGTGCAAAGGTTGATGTGGGATGCGGATCATTCACGATCTTGAACGTCCCTTTTGTGTCCCGTGCCTGATCAAGGCCGATAGTGTCAAGATATATGCCAAGGCGTGTCAGTTCGATTTCTTGGGGATCCGCTGTTGCTGTATATGCTACTGTTCCGTAGCATTCGAAACAGTGGAGAAACCGGACAGTTCTTTTCAGTTCCCTGAGCGTGCCGTTTTCAAGAAGGGATTGTATAATCCGTGCTATTTCCAGGAGTGCTGCACCCCCTGACGCGTTGTCCTGTGCCCCCTGTTCATAGATGTGGGCATATCCCAGTATTGTCTGGGGATATTTTCCCGGTATTTCCGAAACAGGCGTGAAGAATTCCCCTTTGTAATATCTGCCCGTTACTTTTGCCCGCGCCCTGAGTCTGCTGCCGTTGTTAAAAGCGCTGATCAATCGCTTGCCCTTTGAAGGGGTAATTGAGATTCCAAATATCTTTGAGCATGTTTCTGTTATGGCCCAGCCGGTGTCATGCCATGTGTTTGTCCAGAATGTGACGTCAGGAAAATGCTCCGGATCAGGGATATAGCACGATACAACACCCAGGCCTCCTGCTGCCGCGACCTCCTTTTTTATCATGTTCGCTCTTTGCTGTGTGAAAACGATCTTGTTTTGGAACATGTCGGATTTAAAATCATCCCTCTTTTTCTCCTTCTCGTAAAAAACCATTTCAGCCTCTGTTCCGTTTTCAGGCGTAAAGCCCGATCCGAACACAGCGCATTGAAGGGTTTCCTTTCTGTCTGCGAGTTTTTTCGGACTGAAATCTGACGGTTCCGTGATTTCCAGCAGGCATTCGTCCACATCCCACGCAAGAGGCATTGTCCAGTCCAGATGCTTTGTCCTGCCGTCAGCCGCGTGGCTATGCATTGTTACGCGGCAGCCCTGGGAGGACATTCTTTTTTCTATGTATTCAGCGGTTTCCCTGAATTTAGGGAATGTGTAAAATCTGTCAGTTTCATAAAGGTTTTTCAACTCGGTCATCAGGTTTTCAGGGGACACACTGTCCCTGACCATTTCAAGATATTTCTTTATCACGTGTCAGTTCCTTTTATTTAAGGTTACAGGTCAGTCAGGTATACTGTTCATTAACGGTCCTGGATAAAATGCATCAGGGAATACATGGCGATCGCAGAAAGCTCCATTCCCGGTTCCAGCTGGTTGCGGTCCAGCTTCTGCATAGTTTTTAATACAATAGAAGGAGTATTGTCATTGTCATGTAAGCCTCGTATTGAGGTGAAAAGACGCAGAACAACATCAATTACATCTTTATATTCTTCGTCCCAGAAAAGATCTCCCAGCGTATCGGCTTCATCCTGGTAGGCCTCAAAAGAGATTTTCTTCAGGCCTGAACGTATTTTTGAGCTTACTGCGTTTCCCATTGTGCCTTTTACTTCAAGTTCTCTTTCAAGAAGCTTGTAGAATTCATCCTTTTTACCGTCAATATATACTCCGGCAGACATGGCCATATGTCTTTTTGAAAGGGGAGACGTTTCTTTTGCAAGGCTTCTTACAAGCCGGGGAAGAACGCTGGTGTCCTCGAGGATAGCAAGAGAATCGAATATGCATTCCTGCACAAAATGGTTGTCCTCATTTTCAAGCAGTTCCACTAACGGGCCGACTGCTTTCCGGGACCGTATTTCGCCCAGTGCAAGTACTACACGTGCTCTGAATCCTGCATCGTCAGTTGTAAGAAGAGGCAGAAGAATGTCAACCGATTCCTCGTCACCGATTTTCCCGAGAGACCAGACTGCCTCATCGTGTATCATTGATGAAGGGTCTTTAAGGACCTTTTCCAGTGCCGATCTTCCGGCATTATGGCTTATCCTGCCCAAAGCCCATGCCGATTCCTGACGCACTCTGAAGCTCGGATCCTGAAGTCCCTGGATGAGCTGGGTTACTGCAATCGGGTTTTCCATGGCTCCCATTTTCTTTGTATGCTCGATCATCTGGTCTTCGCCTATATTGAAACCAGTTGCAAGGACGTTCCAGAATGTCCTGAATCCGCCCGGCTGTCTGAAAAACCCGCTGAAGATCCTTGAAGCAGGCCGGTTCGTGGGTGCTTTGAGCTGGGTGGAAAGGACGATAATGATTGTATTCAAGAAGAATATAATAAGGAACAGAAATTTTATGTCTGAAAAATCTATCCCGAATATATCGACTTTTATCCCTTTAAGGAAACGGGCTGCCCCGTAGAAAACGGCACCTGACAAAGTGCCGCACAGGGTCGGCAATACGACAAGGAATGCCATATGGTGCGCCCGTCTCCGTTCGGGCACTACAGCGTGCATGGTGCTTGTGGTATTCAGGAATAATCCTACGTTAAAAAGCCCTCCAACAATTACCCAAATCAAGATAAGTTGTTTGTAATTATCCGAAGTCATGAATATCCAGGGAAGTATCATTCCGAACCGCATGAACAGATTGAAAATAATAGGTATCTTGTATCCGAACTGGTCCCCGATCCGTCCCCAGAGAAAATATCCTGCAACACTTAATACGAGTATTATAGCATAATATGTACCCATTGTTTTAAGAGGGATATTAAGGAAATTTTCGTCCAGGGCGTATACCCTGAATGTGAGCACAAGAAGATTGGCTTGAAACGTAAGCACGCAGAAATAGAAGAGAAAAGACCGCATTTTGCTATCGGCAAGCACTGATTTGCATGTTTCTTTGATCTCTCCTATAAGATGGACTGATGCCCTTTCTTGTTCAGGTATCTCTTTTTCAGGCAGGATTACATGTATCAAGTTATCTGCCAATCCCAAGGCAATTGCTACACCGAATGTAATGAAGTATCCGCTGAATGTACTGCCTTCGGATTTATAAAAATCGATGATTCGGGAGAATACAAATACCCCGCCTGCAGATGAAAGATTAGCTATGATATTCCTCGTTGCCCAGAACCGTCCGCGCCTGTTCCCGGGTACGATATCGTTCATCATATTATTCCATGCAGCGGAACAAACATGTGCCATGAGGCCGCGCGTAAAATAGATGAAAAATAAAACAGTCAAACGGAGGTTGAGAACATCCGGCATAAAGGGGATAAAGAACATAAAAATAGTCGGCACCCATCTCAAAATACCGAACAGGAGAAATGTGTTCCGCTTTTTCCCTGTCTTTTCAACAATGAATGCTCCGAAAAACTGGAGTATGACAGATACTGTAATGGCAATATGGATAATTCCCAGATTTTCCGGCTCGATGTTAAGATCAAGCACATACTTAGTGAGAATAATACCCGCGCACAAAGAAAAGGCCATAGGCCCGGTTGAGCCGGAAACAATATTCGTGATCTTTGCTTTGGAAAATGCGTCTCTGGGAAGGTCCGTATTTTGTGTCATTATTAATCGGGCTATCCGCTTATACGGATATGTTAAGGGTTTTATGTGTCTATTTCGGCAACCTGCTTGATTTCGTATACAGTTATATCTTCACCGATACCTTTAAGATCGAGCCCTGTAACCGGTACTGCTTCCACGGCATCTCGAACGAGTTTGAATGTTGACTCCGATATAAGGACCTTTCCTGCCCCGGCAACTCCGCATATCCTGGCGCCGAGGTTCGCTGCCCTGCCGATCACCGTATAATCAGTCCGTTTGGAACATCCCATTTCACCTGCAATCAGATCGCCGGTTGCGATCCCTATGCCGATAGGGGATCCATGGAAGTTTTCCTTTTCCCATGCTTTAAGTACGTCCTGATGGGCTTTTTGCATTTCCATTCCCGCATGAACAGCGCGAAGAGCATGGTCTTCCTGGGGAAAGGGTGCACCGAACAACGCCATGACTTCATCGCCCACGAATTTATCGAGCGTTCCTTCGTGCATAAATATGATATCCGTCATAGCGCTGAGGTAATCGTTGATGAATCCGACAAGAGGCTCTGGCTCGCTCCGTTCAGCAAGTTCGGTCGATCCCCGGATATCGGCGTATAGTACGCTTATTTCCGCCCGTTCACCTTTGAGAAAAGCGGCATCCGGCTTGGAAAGGATCCGTTCCATGACGCGGGGGTCTACCGCCCGGCCCAGTACTTTGCGAAGCCGGGTTTTTTCAATGCTTTCAAAAATTGCGGTATCCATCTGGCTCGCTACAGCGTCAAGAAGGGACTTGTCTTCGGACGTGAATCCGTCCGGCCTGTGCGAATTCACCATACCGAGCACACCGATAATCTCCTCTTCCAGAATAAGAGGGATGCACATAATTGACCTGAGATCCCCTGCTTCGTTGTTTCTGACAATTATGTTCCCCCTGTCGAGGGCATCACGCGATATCTGTTCAACAGAAGAAAGGAAATCAGCGGTTCTGAAAAGGTCCTCATGCGTGGAGGCCCTCAATTCAAGCCTGCTGCCGGGATCTTCGTAGAGCATGATATAGCTCATTTCAGTGGAAATGACATCATGAAGTTGTTGAAGCACTTTATTCAGCATTTCCTCGAAGGGAAGATGCTCGTCCCGTATCCGGTCGATGTTCCGGATCGTTTCGAGTTCCCTGTTTCTCTGCCGGAGTTCATAAAATTTATCGGCCTGGATAACAGCGGAGTCGACCTGGCTTTCAGCGGCTTTGAGAAGACCGGTTTCATCATGTGAGAACGGGATTTCCTTACGTGCTATGAGTATCCCTCCTAGACGGTTTTCCCCCATTGAGACAGAGATGGCAGCGATATGCAGGGGAAATGGGGGAAGGGCCGAGATACCGAGTTCCGGGAGAATATCCTTCCCTTCCCACGTCAGAGCCTGTTTTTCTTTTTTGGTGCATTCGATCAGGGACTTGACAGCATCCGAACCGATTGCCTGGAGAATATTTTCGCGTTCTTTGAACGCTTTGAGCTCAATGGCACCTGATTCCTTGTTTCGTAGACAGAATAGGCAAAGGTCTGTGCTGAAGCATTCGGAAATAACGTTCACAATGCCCGAGAACATGGCTGAAGGTTCCGGTGAGCTGTCCCGTATATGGTCGATCCCGTGAATGAGCATAAGCTCTTTTTCCGCACAGTCGAGTTTCTGCTCAACCTTTTTCTGCATATGAGTAATTCCTTATGCAAAAACCTGTCTAAAACCTATTATAACAGGCTCCTAGGTATTGCAAGAATTATTTTAGTAAATTAATTTGAAATATATATAAAGTTCTGCACACTTAAAATATTCATGCAATATCAAAATTCGGGATGGTTACGGGAAAGGAGAAAGGATTGCGGTCGGGTTCTATATTCCAGGTAAAATTTTTAGGATTGGTCAAAAAAACCTCTATTTATGCCCGAAAAATTCCTTTTTCTCATTTCCGGCAGGCACGTTTCCGCCTGCTGCTCCGGCAGCAGCTGCGTACAGATCCCAGCAGCGTTCCTGCCAGAAGGCAGGATAGTATTGATCTGTACGGGCAGGGGGACAATTATCCGAACTTTCGATTCGGTAAAAGCATGACTGACGCACGCGTTTATCAAGGACGGCCTTCGCAGTCTTTCCTGCAGGGGATTCGGCAAATGCTTTGTCCTCCAGCTTTTTTTCAAGATATATCCGTGCTTCAGCCTCCTGAAGCCCTTCCCTGAGACATTCAAAGCGGGTGCCGCTTTCCGCTCCGTTCGGTCCCGGCCAGAGGAGCCAGGTCACTGTCATCGCAATACTCCCGTGTTTAAGATTAAAGTTGCGCCAGCCGAATATGCCTCTGTCTATCCAGCAGTCAGCACCCCACCGTCCTATGCCCTGCGCTCCGGTGATGAGCGCGTGCTCGGGTGCAAGCCTGAATCTGAAAGGATTACTCATACCGTATATCCAGTAGGCCGGGGATTCCACGCGGGTAAGCACCAGCCAGAACCGCTTTCTCTTTTTGCCTTTTCGGTCGGTCACAAACCATCTCCAGCCTTTGTGGCTGTTTGCTATCAGCTTTTTGTCTTTTTTACTTGGCGTGACCGGAGAGCCTCCCATACGCACAACTGTTGCAAAACTGAAACGGCCTCCTGCACCCCAGTGTGAACCGCGTGCCCACCCCACACCGGGCGCGAGCTTGTCGAATATCGAAAATAACGGATCGAACTGAGACTGATTCTGCCTGCCTATATCACCCAGATACCCCCAGTGCCAGGCTTTTTCCAAGCCTCTCTTTTCCATACATGTCCTGATGCCTGCAACAAGGGGCTTCCAGAAATCAAGGGCTTCGGGTGTGCCTGGAAGAGGCACTTCAAGAAGTGGGGCTTTATCGCTGCCGTTTTTTTTAACAACACAGTATTTTTTGCCCTTTGTGCCCGGTGCCCAGGAGTGTGAGACCACAAAACAGACGCAGAGAGGCTTTATATGCTTAAGCGCTAGGTCCAGATATCGCTCCATTATTGAAAAATCGCATGAATAGCCGCTGTTTCTCCTTTTCCAGCGGATCATGGAATCTGTACCGTTGGCAAACTCGGTTCTGGCCAGGACCGGTATTATGAGCATGTCACCTCCAACTTTAGCCAGAAGTCTGAATGTGTTCTCCATAAGGCTGAAATGTTTTTTACTCCACAGATCTGCATTGTAATGTGCGGCCACACTGTAGGGTGAGGGTTCTAACGCCATTACAGTCCGGAAGTCCTGAGGTCTCGGGACATTCCAGTCCATGACCTGCAGCCTGACCGGCACCCTGAAACGGTTTGTGTTCGCATTAACAGTCAGTATGCCCCTGTAGAGACCCGGAACAGCGTGTGCAGGCACCTGTACGCTCATCCATACGGGCCGGCATGAACCTGCTTTCACCATTACAGGCGGTTCAGTGCTCAGATGGTCATAAAAAAAGAACGTTGAAAGATCTTTTCTCAATTTCAATGCGCCCTTATATCCTCTTTTGTAGCGGAGAGGCTGGTATATACCCGACACATAGCGTATAAGCGCCAGCCGCGAATAGTACTGCGAAAGGGGCCCGCCTCCCTGGCCGTTGAGAAACAGGTAGACAAGATCCGAAGCAGGTTCTTCTTTGCCGTACAGTATTGTAACTGCTGAAGCAGGGATGCGGCTGTCCCGGGGACCGGATAATGCGCTGACTGATGCACGCAGGTGTGTAATATCTTTACCTGTATCTATAACAGCCTGTCCTGAATAAACACCGCTGCGCGCTCCCACCAGATTGATTGGCTGGATTTTGTTTTCAGGAGGCCCGAAGTCGCGGACAAAGCAGCGTCTGTGTATATCCTCAGTCCAGACTTTTATGCCATGTGTGCGCGAAGGCAGGGAAACTACCCCGGGTTTTCTGTACGTCATATTTACGTCAACCAGGAACGCATGCGTCCAGCGGAAGTCCCCGTTGCTGCTGCTCCAGTAATTTGAGCCCAAGCCCTTGACACCGAGAATGATCGGGTTCATGCTGCTCCGGTGCACCTCGATAGCAAGGATATTCACTCCTTTCCTCAGTCTGCTGACAGGGATTTCAACCGGCCCCAGTCTGCGGTTTCTCATTTCCTTGACTGTTTGGAACTCTTTCCGGGTTACCGGTACGGGTTTTGATCTATGACCGTAAAAAGTTATATCAGCGGGTGCTATCCCAAGCGAATCGGCGAGTGCTTTGACGTTTTTGTTTTTAATACCCCCTCGGACTGTAGGGCCAGGGAATTTTCCCCACAGATCGGGTATGGGCCTAGGACGTTTGGGATATCTTCCAAAACCAAGCGGATCCAGGACGTAGGCCTTATCCGGATATGGTTCGGCTGGTGTTTCCGGGCTTATCTGCCCAAGGGGCAGACCGGTTCGGCCGACCTCATGGCCGTTAATATAAGCTACTGCACCACCTCGGCAAACAAGCTCCAGCTTAAGCCCGGCGGCCTGGCCCGGGTCCTTGACTAAAAAACGGGCTCTGAAACAGCATAGTGCTTCGGTTTGCGATACCCGGTCAAAGCGGGAATTTTTCCATGTAAGCATCGGTATGAGTCTACGGGGCCATGAACTGTCATCAAAATCCGGCTTGATCCAGTCAGGTGAGGGGAGCGGAGTCCGGATGAAATATCCCGCATAACGTGAAGTGCTGTAATAAAAGGGCCATTTGAAGCTCGGCTTGGAAATATCGGTTTTATGTTTCTTTATTAATGTATCAAGGCCTGTTTTTTTTGAAGAAGTAGCCCTGACAAGCATTGCATAATTAACAGGGGCTGGGGCGAACATATACCGGCTGCGCCAGTATCCTTCCATAAAATCGATTACTTTCCGTTCAGTTGCGTTAAAGTCAGCCGCTTCGGCAGAGCCGGTTGCTGCCAGTATCCATCCCAATCCCAATATAATTACGGCATATTTCAGGCTGGTCTTTATTATAATCATATCTTTATTATAATTACCTCCTCACCTCATGTCAAGAAAGATTTTTTTACAATTAAGGAACACCCCCCCACTTCTTTAAGGGTCAGACCCCCTTTTTTCTTGACATATTCAAAAAAGGTGGTATACTTTTATTTTTTACTCGATTCAGCATGAAAGCGGTTGGAATAAGGATAGTATCAAAGAAACAGGCTGAAAAAAGGAGAAAT